>Ga0206107_1000712_pt1 | contig 11432 bp, 7 predicted proteins | sample 2B0metagenome_FD_148652 | JGI IMG/M metagenome (GOLD analysis project Ga0206107, IMG submission 148652) | Enriched microbial communities from leaf-cutter ant dump, University of Wisconsin, Madison, United States - 2B0 | ecosystem: Environmental > Terrestrial > Nest > Insects nest > Nest dump...
GACGGTCAGTACGCCGACCTCGTGGCCCTGTGCCAGTTCTTGCCCGGGCCGGCCTCGAGCCAGGTGGGGTTTGGGCTGGGCCTGTACCGGGCCGGCATGCGGGGGGCGGTGGCCGCGTTCCTCGCGTTCACGCTTCCGTCCGCCGCACTCATGGTTGCGTTCGCCTATGGAGCATCGTGGTTTACCGGCACGATTGGTCGGGGGCTGCTGTCTGGGCTGATGGTGGTGGCGGTCGCGATTGTGGCGCAGGCCGTGCTCGGCATGGCGCGCACCCTCACCCCGGACGTTCGCCGCGCCTCGATCGCCGTGGCTGCCGCGCCCGTGGCGTTGCTCCTGGCCGGCTCTGCGGGGCAGATCATTGCCATCGCCCTCGGTGCCGTGGCGGGTCTGCTGTTGTGCCGCGGCATGACCACCCCTCCGGGCGGCGCCTTGCACTTTCCTGTACGACGCGGGGTGGGCATCGCCAGTTTGGTCACCTTCGCCGTGCTCCTGTTCGGCGTGCCGCTGCTCGCCTCGGTTGTGGCGTCCCCAGGGCTGTTGCTGTTCGAGGCGTTCTACCGCGCCGGCTCGCTCGTGTTCGGCGGTGGTCACGTTGTACTGCCGCTGCTGCAGGCGGGCGTTGTTGATCCCGGCTGGGTCACCGATTCCGCGTTTCTCACCGGATACGGTGCGGCACAAGCGGTGCCGGGACCGTTGTTCACGTTTTCCGCCTACCTCGGCACGTTGGCGACCGCCGGCCCTGGCGGCGTACTGGGCGCGGTGATTGCGCTCGTAGGGATCTTTGTCCCCGGGTACTTGCTGCTGGTGGGCGTGGTGCCGTTCTGGAACACCGTGCGGCCTCGCGCGTGGGCGCAGGCCATGATGCGCGGCGCGAACGCCGCCGTGGTGGGCATCCTCGCCGCCGCCCTGTGCACGCCGGTCTTCACCACCGCAATCACGGGTCCAGGCCCGTTTGCCCTGGCATTGGCGTGCTTTGTGCTGCTGGTCTCGTGGAAGCTCGCGCCGTGGGTGGTGGTGATCCTTGGCGCCGTGGGCGGAGTGCTGCTGGCGGTGATGGGGTGACGACGGTCTCGCCTGTGGCGGGTGAGTGCTGTTTGGTGGAGCCTTCAGAGTGGGAGTCCCGATAATGCTCTCCCCTGCTGAAGTCCGGGCGCTGGGTTCCCGACGCCGTGGCCGTCGCGCGACCACGAAGCCGATCTCAGGTGCAGCATCACTTGAGCGCCAACGAGCACATCGAGGTCATCACGATTTTCCAAGTGGCCGATCGTCCTCGCGCACGCCCGTGAGCGTACCGAGGACTCGGCCGCGGAGGCCTACGGCTACGCTCTGGCGAGCATCACCTGTTCGCCACCTCGTGTCGGCACCCGAGACATCGCCATAATTGCCAGTGGTCTCAGTCCAGATCTTGGTCGAGTTGGGCTCTTTCGTCCTCTCGTGCCGCATCGCGTTCGTAGGACGCTGCGATCGCGCGCAGGATCCGCGCAGTTCGAGGCCAATGCACCTGAACCGCCAGACTCCATTGCTTGTACTGCTCAGCGAGCGTTCTCTCCTGGCTGCCGCCGTCGTAGACACCGCGCCAGGTGGCACCGCGGCTATTCAGTCGGCCGACGATCGCGCCGTTCTCTAGGTCACGACTTCCGATCGACTCGAGAATATCCCGAACTGGAGTGGGTGGCCAGATGCCGTCCGCGTCGATCGGCGCATGGGCAAAAGTCTGGCCGATCAATTCGTCACCGACATCCGCTCGGTCGAGGTCGGATAGTTGAAGGCGAGCTTGCTTGACCCACTCCTGCATCGCAACTTGATCCAGTGTGCCATCTTCTTGTCGCCCCGGGAAGCCGTGCCAACCGCGAAGGACCCACCATGCATGCTCGGTTAGCGGATCCGCGCTCTTGCTCTGACGGTGAGGCTCGTTTGCACCCCGGAACGCGCGTTGAACGAGGTCAACAAACAGCGCAGGATCCGATGCGAGCGTTTGGTCAAGGGCACGTGGTTCGCGGTCATGCTGGAGGAGCCTGAAATAGCCGAACTCCAGAGCTGCGAGGTCGGCGACTGGCACATCGGCTGCAGCTAGGTAGTCCAGCAATGTCCCGACATAGTGGCTAGCCATCTGTGACATTCCCGCCCGCCCTGGATCCTGGGTGATCGCCGCACGCAAGACAGATTGGACTAGCGTTGCGCTTGGGAGATGCTTCGCCTGGTCCGCTGTCGGGTTGAAGACACCGTGGCTCGCGATCGCAATCGCCGACCAGGCGCGAGTTCGCTCGAGGAGCGACTCGATGGCCGTGGTGAGATCTTCATGGGGAACCACCTCGAACGGTGCCGCGGACCAGAAGATGTCTTCAGCGGCTGGGAACTCGCGGAGGACCCCCCAGAACCGGCTTTCCGTCGGGACGTTGAGAACAAGCCTTTTCATGGCCTCGCTCTCCACGTCGCCCCGTCCGAGGGCTCGCCTGAGATCCGCTGGTCCATAGACGGTGAGTCTGCTACGGACCCAAGTTGTCGCCGCTTCCCGAAGCGCTGTGCTATCCGATGCCAGCCAGTCCAACATGGCGTCGAGGGCATCAATCCCCTCGTAGGTTGACAGAGTCCAGCCGACCTGTGACGGAGCCTCAGCGCGGACCACTACTGCGCCGAGCTGTTCCCAGGCGTCGGCGCGGGTAAGCAGCACGTCAAGTGCTTCGCGCCGTTTGGCTTCCAGGGCTGTCCGGTAGTGCTCATAGTCGTTCAGGTCTGTACCTGGCAGGTCCGGGTGCCAACTGAAGAGATATGTGAACCGCCGGAGGTCATCAGTAGGCTGGAGCAATTCAACTAGGCGTTGTAAACGGTCCCGCTGCTCCGCCGACATTGCCCAGTGCGCGCCCTGGAAGCGCTCGTGTCGCGCAGCGGTGCTCCGGGCCTGCTCGAATAGCGCCAGTCGAACATCCTCATCCAAGTCACCGCGCGAGGCCTCCTCCTCGAGATACGAGAAGATCCTTTTCGCTTCGTCTGGGCCTACCGTGGACATCGCATCCACAAGCCACGGCAGGGTGGTCTTGTCGACAACTACCCATGTGAGTGCCCGATCGACCAGGCTCGCCACGAAAGCGAACCATTCGCTGTTCGACATCCTGTCGCTTGAGGGCTTCCAGAGTTGATACCGCGGCTCATTGGGCGGCGAGTCCCAGGCATGGTCGTCGGGCCACAGGGCCTTGAGCAGGGCCCAGCCTGTCGTCTCGCTCAAGACGCGGCAAGCATCCAGCGCCTCGAGTCGGACCGCGAGATCTGCGCCAGTGTTCCGAATCCACCCGCACAGGACACGTGACATGCTTGCGAGTGGGTTGTTGCCCGGGGACGTTGACAGATCGTAGCGACAAAGCTTGGTCAGGATCTGTGTTGCACGAACGAGATAGTCGGGCGACCAACAGAGCACTTCCAGAGCCCACAGCAGATGATGCTGTTGACTTGAACGCCCGAGTGCCAGAGGCTCATCAATGGTCTGGAACATGGAGCCGACGGTCGGGTTGCTGGCTGCAAGGTCATCCTCGAGTGCCACAAGGAACACTTCTGGAGCGGCCTCGGCGAGAAGGGGAAGCACATCGGCAACCGCAGTCCACGTATGACCGTCGGAGCCGTTGGTGACCTGACGCAGCACGTCGCGCACAACGCGTTCGGCCGCCGAGGATTTGGTATCACTCGGTCCCGATTCGATCGCTCCCGCCAAGGCGAGACTCTCGGCGAAACCGCGCCGCAGAGCAGACGAGTAGGTTCTCCCCTGCCCTTTCAGTTGAGCTGCGATCAACTCGCGCGAACTGAGCCCCTCATATGGTTTTGGCTCCAGCAAGACGGTGGTTGCGAGGTCCGCCCATCGCATGGCCATGTCGGACGGTACTAGGTTTCCCAGCTCGAGGAATGCGTCCTCCAGGGAGGTGAATACAAAGACACTGCCCACTCTTCGGATCGCTGGATCTGACCCTCGACTGGCATCGGCGATAGCACGCTGTAGGTCAACTAGGGGGACACCTGCCATTTCACTGAGAACTCGCAGATCCTCGGGTTGGTCAGTCCACCGACTCGCCAGCATCAGTGCGGCGAGTATGGTGGCTAGCGGCGGCCGAGACCACGTTGGCTGCTGTACGCGATGCGAGCGTGAAAGCCGCCGGACCAATGCGGGCATGCTCCGCCGAGCGAGTACCGCGAGGCGATCGGCTTGGCGCCATTCGACTTCGCCTGCTGTGAACGCCTCGGCCGCCTCGCTACGGCCAACTCTCGGCAGGCGAATGTCGACACTACGGCGCATGGCAGAGTCGCTATCGACGATAGAGACAACGTGCCTACCACTTGCGAGGGCGCGGGCAACGTCTGCATTCTTGAATTCGGGCACCAAAATGCCAGGCCCCGGCAGAGCCACTATTCGATCCCAGACCCCGGTTGAACGGACGATGGTGACGGCGCCATGCTTGCTGGACCCGTCCTCCTTCGGCGCGAGGGACGCGTGTAGGAACCCCAATGCGTCCTCAACCCACTCGGTCTGGATCGACGTAACCCTCGGTGCGTCACTAAGCAGGGAGCGCGTTCGCTGCGCCTCCTCTGCTCGACCGGCGACGAAGAGACTCAGCGGAAGTGCTGGTTCGGTAGCAGCAGTGAAGCGATCCCACCATGTCTCCAGAGTGAGCGCGTCCCGAGGGCGAAGGCCGAGTGCTTCCGAGATCCAAAGGTGTGCGGCGGGCGCTAGGAGTAGCCAAGCTTCGAGGTCATCCGCATCTAGGACGACGACGTTCTTGAAGAGTCTCTCGGCTCGTCGCACGGCGGCCCAGGCGTCCTTTCCTTGCCATCGGCGAACCGTCACGAAGACGAATGTGACATCTTGCGATGCCGCGCTCTTTCGCCCGTCATAGTCTTTGGTGGCTTTGCGCTTGGAGTCCTTGTCGGTGCCAAACTCGAACCAGATTTGCCCGGCTGGCAACAAGTGCGTGTGTGCCTCGAGGGTTGCCACCCCGTCCCTGCCTGCCAGGGCAACCCCATCCCCTGTCCGAATCGAGATCTGCCCAGCCCCGTGAGTCTCGAACAACAGCCTACGCACCAACTCTGGAAGTCGATCCTGAGCTTCTCGTGCGTTGATTTCGGGCCACATCGCGAGTTGGCTCGCGGTGGCATATTCGGGGCTCGCGGTTCGTCTCTCGGTGGCTAGGCTCACCATCTGCGCTCCGCGTCGTGCTCTGAGGCGCTCCACGTCGCTCGCCCGGAACCTGTAGAAGGACGTACCTGGCACCCGGGCATCTGGGAGCAATCCTCGCTTGGCATACGACCGCACCGTGTTCTCGTGCACGGCCAGCCGTCGGGCCGTCTCACGCACGTTCAGAAACTCAGAGCCATCATCATTCACAATGAAAGCATAGACAAATGTAGACTTTGTGCACTTGATGGTACCGGCCTTGGTGCAGAGAAGCGCGGAGCAGACATGGATACGGCGAGCGAGGCAATCGATCCGTCATGGTGGGAGGACGTGCTGGCAGCGGCGTCGCTTGACGACCGCTATGCGCCGCCAGAATTGTTGTCTACGCATCTTGAGCGGGCGGCTGCCGATCCGGCTGTCACGGGGCTTCACGAACTGGTGCTGCATATGTTGGCGATGGCATCGTCCGCGATGCTGAACGCCGGGGACTGGTTGGAGCCGTTCACACCCGCGATGCAGTTCGGTGGCAAGCGGACGGTGTTACCGTCGGACTTCGATGCTGACCAGGTGGCGTTGCTAGCGTGTATCGCTCCTCTGATCGAACGTGACGATCTGCGGGCTCGGGTCGCTGATGTCGCCTGGGTCTATGGGGACCGATCCGACATCGCGATGTTGGACCGAGCCATCGACGCATACCGGGCCGCGCCGCTGACGGACGATGTGTGGTTCAGCGTGGGGAAGGACGCGTGGGTTCGGGCCTTCACGCTTGCGGCGCGGCGCGGCGCGGCTGGCAGGGCTCGGTTGCAGGAAATGTCGGACACACTGAAGGCTCAGGTCCTGGCCTGCCAGTTGACGGACAACTTCAAAACAGTGGGGTTCGCGGAAACCTTGCGCCAGCACGGTCGTGTCGACACTGCCGGGCGCTCTGAGGTGCGCGAAGTGCTATTCGCGCTCGCGGCGCGGGCGTCGTCGGTAGACCCGCGCCTGTCACGCCATCTCGAGCGTGAGGCGCTCGCATGGCTTGGTGGTTCGGACACGGTAGCGGCGAACTCTGCGACCGAGCGCGTTGCGCGGACCTACATCGCAGAAGCCGATTCCCGCATTCTGACAGACCAGAAGGCGGGCGCGCTGATCGAGGGTCATTTCCTGGAGAAGGCCATTGCAGTCCTCCGAACCATCCCGCGCTCCTACCGGCTCGATGAGGGACTCGACGAGCTCATCGGCAATCTCCGCACTCGTTTACGTGAGAGCCGGGAGTCGTCGATGGAGCAAATGATGCGTATTCAGTCAGACCCGATCGATCTGACTGACGCCGTGTCCTACGCGCGGTCGCAAGTCTCGGGCCACGTGGACAAGTTCGACGCGCTCGCTGCATTCGCGACGCTGGCACCTCCGCTAGATGAAGCCAGTACGCGAGAGAACGCCGCGAAGACGCTGGAGGGCACCATCAGCCACATCTTTAGATCCTCGACGTTTTCCTCTGACTTCCGGAAGGTCGCATCGAGGCCCGGGTCTTCGGGTCAGGCCGATGAGGACGCGGTGTGGGCAGAGATGGTCCGCACGGTGTACTTTCATTCCCAATTGCTCGGAAAGGGCATAATCCAGCCTGCGCAAGAGGTCCTGACGACTGAGCACCGGTTCAGTCGGCAGTACATGGTGTCTCTGTGCATGGAGTCACCGACAGTGCCCGAGGGGCACGAGACGTTGTGGGGCGAGGGGCTGGCACTCGGGTTGGGTGGAAGCTACGGTGCTGCGGTCTCTGTTCTGGTGCCACAGTTGGAGCAGGTCGTGCGGGTCATGTTGAGGCGGCACGACGTGTACACGTTGATCGTCGATGAGGATGGCGTGGAGAGTGAGAAGAGCCTAAATGCCCTTCTCGACATGACTGAGGCCGAGGACATCTTTGGTGCAGGGATGGTTATGGAGATGAAGGCGATGCTGGCCGTCCAAGGTGGTCCGAACCTCCGCAACGACATCGCGCACGGCCTTCTAGATGACAACTCAGCGTGGAGTTACTCGGCGCTCTACATGTGGTGGTTCTGCCTTCGGTTGGTGACGTCGCCAGTCATCGCGATGATGGACGACGCCCAGGCGCAGGCGGCAGAGTCCGACGAAGGCTCAATGGCAACCGACTGATGCCTCGCCAACGAGATGACCAATACGCGGGTTTGCGCAAACACCTCAGCGCCGCGCTCTACCCACACGTCGACTGTACAACCCCGTGTGTGCGTCAGGCCGATCATGGTGACCTGCTGGGGTTCCAGGGGTTCACCAACATCATCTGATGTCAGATTTTCTAGCGCGTCTTCGATGGTGGAGCTAAGGGGATTCGAACCCCTGACCTTCTCATTGCGAACGAGACGCGCTACCAACTGCGCCATAGCCCCAAAGTGCCTAGACAGATTACCACCGCGCGGGCGCGGCACCCAACCTCACAGGCTCGCGCGCACCAGCGCCACCACCGTTGCGGGAGCCATCCCCAGTGCCGTGGCGCGCTTGCCCAGCTCCGCGATGTCCCGGTGCAGCTGCGCGATGCTGTCGGCGGCGTCGGTCACCACGGCGCCGCGCCCGCGGCGCAGGTCAACAAGCCCCTCGTCGCGAAGGTCCTGGTAGGCGCGCAGAACGGTGTGGACGTTCACGCCAAGGCCCTGCGCCACCTCGCGGGCCGGCGGCAGGCGATCCCCCGGGCGCGCCTCACCCTGGGAGATGGCCGCGCGCACGGCGGCCGCCACTTGGGCAAAGAGCGGCTGGTCCGATGCCGTGTCGATGCGCAGCAGCATGGTCACGCCTCCGCCCGTTCCGCTAGCGCCGTGAGCACCGCGGCGGCGGTGGCCGCGCCGTCCACCGTCACCACCAGCGCGTGGCCCTGCTTGCGCTCCACGCGCAACGCCTCACCGCTGCGCAGGATGACCCCCATGGCGCCGGGAACCCTGCGCCATCCCCACCCGCCAAACGAGCCCAGCGCCTCCACCTCAATGGCCGTGGCACTCGCCACCTGGTCAAGGGCAACGGTGCTGCGCGGCCAGCCGGCGGGGCCACGCACCTGCACACCCGCGGCGTCCACGCGGACGTCTGCCTCGAGCATCATCAGGCCCAGCGCCGCGATCAGCACGGCCGTCGCGAGCATGATCCACATCACCGGATACTCCTGGGCAAGCCATCCGGCCACCGCACCGCCCAGCAGCAGCACCACCGCCACGATGATCACCGCCACCGTGCCCTTGCCCGCCTTCGCCACCCCCAGCCACGCCACCCGCTCGCCCGCGGAAATCTCCACGTGTGCGTGGGGCAGCTCCTGATACACGGTGACGGTCTTGGGCTGCACGACATAGCCGCCAAAGCCTGCCGCGATGTCCAGCACCGCACCCACGGCAAGCGCGGGCACCACGCTTGGCGCGTCCGTCCACGAGTCAAGACCGGCCTGCATGGCCACCGCCCACGTCATCGCCACCGCGCCAAACACCGCGATTCCCAGCGCGAACGCCGCAAGGAACCGGAAGGACCACCCGCGGGCGCCGGAGCGCATCCGCGGCCGCGCGCTGCACCACAGCCACACGGGCAGCAGCGCGCCCATGAGCGCGGTGATCACCGGATACGTCCACGCGGGCCCCGAGCCGTCCACGCCGTCAAGCCCCCAGTGCACGGCGCTGGGGTTGGGCAGCTGCGGCAAGAGGGCCACTTGCACCGCCACGGCAAGCACCGTGAGGGCACCGGGAACCACTGCACCAACAAGCGTGAAGCGGCGGGTGACGTCATTCATGGGATGCTCCTTTGTTCTACAACAACTATAACAATACCATCGTGGCGGTGCGGGGCGAGCCACAGCCGCTGTAGCGTCGGACCTATGGCACGCACCCTGCGCCCCTCCCAGCGCGCACAACTGTTCATCGCCAACGCGGACACCGGCCACAGCACGCTCGTGGCCGAGTCCAGCAGCCTGCTCTTCGAGGCGCCCAACTGGACCCCAGACGGGCGTCACCTCATCGTCAACGGGGATGGCCGCCTCTTCCGCGTGGCTGTGGACACGGGCGAGTTCCAGGAGATCGACCTAGGCGGAGTAACCGACCTCAACAACGACCACGTGCTCTCGCCCAACGGCGCCGTGGCCTACGTCAGCAGCGACGACGGCCACCTCTACGCCATCACCCTCGATGGCTCGCAGCCGCCGCGCCAAGTCAGCAACGATCGCGGGCCCACCTTCCGCTACTACCTCCACGGCATCAGCCCAGATGGCAGCCAGCTGGCGTACATCGGGCTGGAAATTCTGCCCGACGCCGTGCGCACCAACGTCTTCACCATCCCCTCCGCCGGTGGTCCAGACATGCAGCTCACCGACGAGGACGCTCCCCACGACGGCAGCGAGTTCTCCCCCGATGGCGCCTGGATCTACTTCAACTCCGAGCGCGGCTCCACCACCCCAGGGCACGCGCAGCTGTTTCGCATGAGCGTTGACGGCGAGGACATCACCCAGCTCACGTTTGATGAGCGCGTCAACTGGTTCCCCCACCTGAGCCCTGCCGGTGACACGATGGCGTACATCTCTTACCCGCCCGGCACGCTGGGGCACCCCGCGGACCTTGACGTCGTTGTGCGCATCGCGGATCCCGACGGCGCCGGGGTGCGTGACCTCGCGCACCTGTTTGGCGGGCAGGGAACGCTCAACGTCAACTCGTGGGATCCCACGGGCACGCGGCTCGCCTACGTGGCGTATCCGATCGACTGACTCAGGCAGATGCCTGGCGGCGGCGCTGGAGGATCGCCTCGAGCGGCTGCACGGGCGCGGTGGCCTCCTGCGGCTCCCCGGCACCACCAGAGACGCCGGCAGCACTGGCCGCTGGCGCATACGAGGAGCCGGCGAGGTCGCCGTCATCGAGCGGCCGCGCATACTGCGGCCGCACCGAGGCCTTAAGCGTGTAAGTGGGCGCGGGCATGGCGCGCGGGGACCAGTCGGCCTCGTCTTCCCACGCGGGGTGCACGGCGGGGGTCGCCGAGGTGTGCGTGGGCGCCTCGGGAAGCACGGGGCTGGGAATGGGAGCGGGCGCTGCGAGCGGCGCGAGGTTCGCGGCCGTCACCACCTTGATCGCCTGCGTCTCGAGGTCGTTGGGCTCGGCGTCCACCACGCCGTGAGCACGCTCGGCGGTGACGCGCTTGAGCGCCTGCGTGGCAGTAGCGGCTGCCTCCACCTCGCGCGCCACCAGGTTCAGGTGGGCGTCGGCCTTGCGCTGCGCGGAGGCGGCGCGCGCACCGGCCACCACCACTCCGCCAAACAGCGCCGTCAGCACCGCGGCAAGCACAGCAGGGAACGGTGTGGCTGCGGCGGCCACCCAGCCCAGCACCGCAATGAGTCCAGAGGACAGCGCCACCCGGGCACGGCGTCGGGCCGTGGCACGCCGTGCGGCAAGCACCACCGCCCTGTCGCCGCGCAACGCAATGGCCTCGCGCTGTGCAGACACGGCCGCACGCTCCAGCGGGCCGGCAGGGCGGGACATGCGCGCATCACCCAGCGCGGCAATCTGCGCACGGGCGGTCCCGGTGACGAGCAGCGGCATCTCGCCGGAATCCGAGGACGGCCGCGAATGCGCCGCCTCAACCCGGCGAGCGCTGGCCTTCACCACGCGCATCTGGGCGCTGTAGCGGTCTTCGGTGCGCACCAGCGCGTAGTCGGATCGCTCCTGGATTCGCTGGGGGATCACATAGGCGAGAACCAGGCCGAGTCCGACGATCGCGAGGAGCGCAGTTGGGACCATGAGACGACGGTACGGGCGCCAGGCACCCAAGCCGCGGATATTCGCGGCGTGTCAGTCAGCGGTGCGGGCAAACACACGGTGATCGCGCCAGGCGCCATCAATAAAGAGGTACGACTCCCGCAGCCCCTCGTCACGGAATCCCAGCTTCTTGACCACGCCAAGGCTCGCCTCGTTGTGCGGCTGCACGGCAATCTCGATGCGGTGCAGTCCCTGCGCAAAGCCGTACTCCACCAGCAGCCTCACGGCCCGCGTGGTGATCCCCCTGCCCGCACGCTCCTTGGCGATCCAGTACCCAATGGACCCGCCGCGCTCCGCCCCCCAGCGGATGCCGCCAAGGCTCACGCGCCCCACCAGCTCGCCGCCCTCAAAGATGGCCCCCGCGAATGCCTCTCCACGCCGCCAGGCCCGACGCTCCTGCCGCACGAACGCGGCAAACGTCACCGAGTCTTGCGGCACCCCGGCGGGCACGGTCGCCTCCCACGGGCGCAGCCAGTCGCGATTCGCCGCGCGAATCGCGAGCCATGCCGGCT
>Ga0206107_1000718_pt1 | contig 11399 bp, 13 predicted proteins | sample 2B0metagenome_FD_148652 | JGI IMG/M metagenome (GOLD analysis project Ga0206107, IMG submission 148652) | Enriched microbial communities from leaf-cutter ant dump, University of Wisconsin, Madison, United States - 2B0 | ecosystem: Environmental > Terrestrial > Nest > Insects nest > Nest dump...
CCAACGATTCGGATTTTTCCCCTGGAGAGTTGTGCGCCCGGTCATTACAGGCAAAGCAATTCAATGGGATAAAAATAATGCAAAGCCTTTCTCATGCATTGAAAACGGTGGAGTTTTTCTTTAACCAAATCCATCCAGGAACCAATAATGATTAAGGTATAATTCATGAAGAAAATATGTTTAGCAGTATTTGCAATTTCTATAGTCAGTTTATTTTCCGGCTGTTCCATCAATCATCCAGTTGCAAAAGATTACGGCCAATATCTGGAAAAAAATGCCACTACCACAACCTTACCAAAAACCAATCTCAAATCAGATTATGTTATCGATGGCGCCACTGAAAATCATCGTTACGAATTCAGGGCGGCAACTGTTGGCTACGCGCATCTTTGGATAGTCGAATTTGGAAAAATGCTTGACCAAACCCTTAACGCAAAATATGTTCAATCTGCGTTTGGCCGCCTCAGCAAAAAAGCAGCCCGAGATCCCCAAACAGGAAATCTCATTGAATTCAATTTAGAAAAATATGAATTCAAAGATTATCGAGCTTATATCACGCTGAAAATCAAGCTAACAAAAGATGGCGCGACGGTTTTAGAAAAATCCTACACCTCTAGCGGCGATTCGCAAGGCGGAAAAATGTGGATGGCTGGCCCGTTCGGTATGAAAAACGCAACCCAAGCATCAACCAAATCGGCTATTGATGATATTTTAAAACAATTTATTAACGACATCCCCAAGTCCTAAATAATTTATATTCCGTTGCCGGTGATTATGATTTCAATAACATCGGCATTTTATAATCAATCATCCTCGATACTTTCCTTACAATTCGATAGTTTCCTAACAACAAGGAGTTAATTAATGCCGTTACGCCCACTACTATTTATTGCCTCACTTTTTACCGTACTTACCGTATTTACCGCCCATGCCGAACCTCAATCCCCTGATGAATTCATCCAGATATTTCAGTCTGAAAATCAGGCGCAGCAAATACAAGCAGCACAAGCACTGGAATGGGCAGGCCTTTCTTCCCCTAAAATATTTGATGTGGTCGAAGCCGATGCACTGAAAGCGCTACCTAACGATAAAGATAAATTTACCGTTAATTATTTGTCGTATATGGTGAAGGCCTTAGCTTTTTCAGGTAACGAAAAATATCGTCCCACTATTGAAAAAATCCAACGTGAGGCATCCAATAAAAAAGTTAAAAAATATGCGCAGGAATCTTTACCAAAACTGGCTGTTTATACTCGCTTAAATCAATTAATTGTACCCAAGCCATGGCCAGAAAATGCGTACCCATCAACTAACCAACGCCTTATAAACATGCTGCAAAGCAATGAAACGGAGTTGTTATTATTGGCGGCAAAACGCATTAATTATTCCAATAACTATCAAGCAGAAGTACTTTCCCAACTTAACAAAAGCCTGCTTGAAAATTATCAAAAACCCTTATCTGATGACCGCCTTGACGCCGTGGCTTGGTTAACCCATGCATTGGCTGGCAGCCGCTCACTGGACTACAAACCTACAATTGAAATAGTAGCGAGTACGGCAGAAAATAAAAAGTTACGTAAATATGCCGTTAAATATTTGAAGTATTACAACCAATAAAAATATTAGTTTTCCCACAGCCAAATGTTGTCAGCCCTAACCTGAAAAAAGGGCTGACAATCAGCTGCAAAAAGTTACTCAATATTCTGCACCTGCTTATCGAATATAGAAAAATATCTTTCAATTTCAATAGGCTAGAGGTTTTTAGAAGGGAGAAAACTATCTCATGTCACCACTCGTGTCACCATTCTAGGAAAGCAATGCTGTTTATAGAATGAGTCACTGCTTATTGAGTAGCTTAACAGTTTTTCAGCCACTCCTGAACCTCTGAGTTGCGCCAACCAATTCGGGTTGATGACAAATGAACTCGTGCGGGAAACTTCCCTGCTCGCTCCATCCTCCAAAGCGTAGTGCGTGACAGGTTGGTGAGATGCTGAACTTCCTGAGTGCTGAGAATGCGTTCAAGTTGATTTGATGAGGCTGCTTTGACTGGTGTTGCTTGTTGGACTTGACTGCACAAATACTCAATGAGTTGAAAACCAAAAACCTCTGTTTCTTTATTGGTGAGTTGAATAAAAGCGATTTTCCGCTGGGTTTGGAGCTTCTGAAGGTCTTCTATGCGGCAGCGTAGGAATAACGCGGCTTCAGCTTGATTAAACCGCTGATAGAGGGCGATTCCCATGGCATCGGCCATGTCTGCTATTTGTTCAGAAAATGGTGGCTGCGCCATATCACTCTGTTTGTGGATTATTTGATTTCTCTACGTCAAAGGCTCAAACTTAAAAAAAGAGCCCTCTTTCACTATACAACAAATATGAGTAATTCAGACCACATTGTTTCAGTAGCGGAACCGAATACTGACCTCTACTCTCTTCAAGAGAAGGTGCGGTTATTCTCGGCTGCCTTTGATCAACTAAAGAAGCTGGAGCAAAGCCAAGGGCTTCTATCCGAGCAAAAGTGGGCTGATCGGTTGGGGTCTGAGGAAGAGTTACAGTACGCTCACCCATTGTTAAAACAGAATGTAGAGCGATGGGCGGCACAATTCAAACTGGACGACATTGCTCAAGTGCAAAAAGCTGATCTTCTGCACCCTGAAGAATTAAAAGAACTCAAGTCAGTCAATGCCAAAATGGAATTACAGAAGCACCGTGAAACAGGAGCAAGTAAAGATAAGTCGGGATATAAAAAATAATTAAAGACAGTTCAAAATAGATTCTTGCAAAGCTCCAACAACATAAAAAAATCCGAACATTGTTCGGATTTTTTTATTGATACATATCTCGAATGTCATCATAACTCACGTCTACTTCAAATATTGCTTGAATAAGCTCAGGGTAAACGTATAAGTCATAGTGGCTTCAGTAAGAAGATATTCCCACCCAATTCCCATATTCAGATTGAATTACAGGGATCTTATTTTCTATAAGACTCGTATAATCAAATTCAGAGAAATTGTTGAACGCGAGCCATTGAAATACTTCAGTATACTCTTCAGTAGTTTCGTTGTAGATTCATGCGATTTTGTCGTATGAAATTATTTCATTTTCGAGCAGCTTTTCTACAAGATCTGTCTGGTTGATATGTGAACTTACATGTTTATAGTATTGGCGAAGTAAGATAGGAGTAGGTGCTTTCATATATATAAAGTTAGTAATAAAGCACTGGCTCAAGAAAAAGCAGCAATCCAAAAACAAGGTGGAGACTTTGTACGACCTTGTTTTTTTATTGTGCTTATTAATTTTCTAGCGGTGCGTTACTCAATTTATATATTAAGCAATATTTTTAATGGATTCGCCTTGTTGCTATAAAGATTCTGCATGTCACTTGTTGTTGCATTCAAAAAATATTTTGACTACATAAAATAATACAAGAAAAGAGTAAATTGAAATAACAAGTAAAATTGAATAAATTGATTTTATAGAGTGTTTTGAAAATATATAGTAAATTAATATTTAATAATAAATCGAGTAACGCAAAAATATTAATTTAATTTGACATATTGATTTTTTTAATAAAATTGAGAGTATTAATTTGCTAACTCGTAAAGCATGAAAATAACTATTTATTCCACCAAGTGATCCGCTGGAAAAACTCCGATTGCGATGAATATGGTATTTGATAGGGGGTATTGTGTTGGAACCAATGAGCCATACCATATCTACGATAGGATTTTACCTGACTCACAATATATGGCATTAGATCTTAGTGAGTCCTTCCCTCAAATTCCTGAAAATATCGATATGGTATTTGATCTTGCTTGATCAATTTCCAAAACCTCTTTAAGTATCAGTTCCGCTATTCTTCAGTCTGACGTTGTGATCGTTCCTATTTATAATGAGCTGAAGTCAATCAACGCCTGAATAAATACGATTGCTGAAGTTTTGCAGCTCAATAAAAATATTATCGTTGTGGCAACAAAACTTCAAAAAAGAAAAAACGATATATTTACGGATTGGTCTGATAGCGTTGATGCAAAAAATGTAACAGCAGCGGTACATGAAAAAATAGGTGATTTTATCCCTGTATTACCACTCAAGTTTTCTGCTGTCTTTGACGTGATTTTTGAAGATGAAAAATCAATTCAACAAATCATGAAAACCTCTGGCTTGGCGAAATATCAATATCAAGAAGTTGCCAACCAGTTTGAAAAAATTTATAAGCTAATTGATTCGTATGGCAAATAAAAATGATCTTTCTTGACTAAAAATAACATCAAAAAATACTCTCTTAAACTTAGGGGGAATCACTGCAATAAATTCATCTTGAAGCGTTGGGAGAAAGCCAAAGCCTGCCAAGGAAAAGCAATCCGAGCTGATTGGTTTGAGATTTACTTTGTCGGAAGTAGAAGCTATTAAACAAAAAGCAGGTCTGGTGCCTGTGGCAACCTATATAAGAAATGAGTTGATGACTAAAACAGACCTTTTAAGCGTAAGCGCAAAGAAATAACTGTATAAAATGGTGTTGACTTTTTTGAAATTGCAGTAAAATGAAATAAACCATTTATATATGTAAAACCATTCTATGAGCCTTGACAACAAAACACCAAGTAAAAGCCCTGAAGCCTATTATGATGGGTTTATTCAAACTCTCATGGAAAAAAGAGTAAGCAATGTCGCTGATCTCATTCATGAAATACTTTCTAAAACTCCACCTATGGATATATCACAAAAGCTTGCTCACGCAGACAAGCTCAAATCATGGCTTGATAGTTTCCGCCCATTGTCGGGGGATGTAGTGCGTGAACTCAAGAAGCACTATGACGTGAAGTACACGTTTCACAGTAACGCTATTGAAGGCTCAACACTTACCCAGTCTGAAACTGAGCTTGTTTTAGAAAAAGGGATTACGATTGGCGGAAAAACTTTAGTAGAGCATTTGGAAGCAGTTGGTCATAAAGAAGCAATTGATTACGTGGAAAGTCTTGCTCAAAAAAATACTCCAATTCGTGAAAGGGAAGTGAAAGATATTCATCACCTGATATTAAAAAGTATTGATGCAATGGATGCTGGGCGTTATCGCATGCTTGATGTGCGCGCGGCAGGAACAGGGCATACGTACCCACCATTTTATCTTGTGAATGAGTTAATGGAGCAATTTTTTCTCTGGCTGGAGTCGGAAGAGGCAAAGGCGCTTCATCCAGTTGCTTTAGCTGCTGAAGTTCATTTTCGATTTGTTGCTATTCATCCATTTAAAGATGGAAATGGGCGTACTGCTCGCCTTCTGATGAATTTGATATTGTTAAGAAACGGATATCCGGTTGCCGTTATTTCAAATGCAAATCGCAGCCAATACATAGACTCTCTCATTTATGCGCAAGAAAATAGTGATGATACCAGTAAGTTATTGGAAATCATTCTGGATGCTACTGAAGAAACTTTTGTGGATTATCTCCGTGTTGTTTCTACCGCTGCTTCGAGCAAGGGGAAGGGAAGTGAGTTTTATGCTGATGTAGATTTTTATCTGAAAAATAAGTAGTTTATTAATTTAGAATAAATAAACAAAAAATATTTTTAATAGTTAGATTTTATAAAAAATATAAAAGTAGAATTTTACCATTTAATATAATTTATATGTGAATAAGCACTGTAGATGTAACGTGTGTTACAACTTTGGAGGAGGAATTGCTCCTCATTCAAGAAGGTGAGAGAGACTATCAACTGAATGGCGCAATGAGTATTCAAGAGGCGTATGCTCGTGGATTAGAGTTTATCAATAACTTAAAATAAAATGTTTTTTCAAGTTGAAATTCCAAAATTAGCTCAGGAAGATATAGAAAGTCTTGCTCAGTATATTTTTACCAAATATCTCGATAAGGAAACCGCAAGACGAGTGTATAACGAAATTTATTCAGCAATAGCAATGCTTGATTTTATGCCTCATAGATATGAAAGTTTTCAGTGAGATTATAAGCGTATGATTGTTGGGTGAAAATACAAAATAATTTACAAAATTAATGATGTTACAAAAAAGGTTGTTGTCATAAGAGTGTTTCGTGTGGAGTCAAACCAGAGTGTTAAATTTCCAAAACATTAAAGGTCTTGCTGCGCTCATTCCTTTCTAAAAAATAAAAAGCCGAAGAGTTCTTCGGCTTTCACCGGAAACAAAAACTTTGTGCAGAATAAGTATTGCGCACAAGGTCATATAGTTTTCCTCATGCTCCATAAGAAAAATAAAAAATATTTTCTAACCTGCCAAACTGCAAAATGCACAATGTTGAAAAATCTCCAAAGTCAAAAATAAACTGGGTGACTCAGTGAGAAGTTTTGCTCTTGAAAAAGTGAGCACAAAAAACTCGCAACCCTGTAAGAAACGAACTCATTATTTTAATGCTCTATCGTCATTGACTCAGAGAAACAGAGCTTTGTAATCTCAGGCTTGATGATCTGATTTTGGATGAGGCAAAAATTTATATTAGGCGCATCAAGGGAAGTAATGATTTTGTACATCCCATTGAAGGGGATGAGCTGCGTTTGCTTCGTCGATACTTGGCAATAAGACAACAGAAGTCATCACACTATTTGCCCTGGCTCTTTCTCTCTGAGCAAGAGGGACAGCTTCACAGAAATTCCGTCATTGACATGGTGAAGCAGGCTAGCAAACATGCTGGCACCGGACATATACACCCGCACATGTTGCGCCATGGGTGCGGCTATCATCTTGCCAATAAAGGCGCCCCGCTCCGTGTGATCCAAGACTATTTAGGGCATAAAGAAATAAACAACACTGTTCGTTATACCAAAATCAGTTGAAAGCAATTTGAGGGGCTGTGGAGATAGTACAAAAATACAAACGGTATATGTAGTTTTTTGGTTATTCCCAAATTATCTATTTTTCTTTAGGCGTCATTTTTATTCCTTTTCTATACTGAAGCCCGTTGTCTTGTGCAGGCTATATTTCAAATGGAAATATAGCTTTTTGCACTTGAGGTTTTATGGGAGTTTTTATGCGTCAGGAAAGTATTGTGTCCGCAATGAGTTTTGTTGTTGTGGGCTTTTTGAGTGCTTGCGGTGGTGGAGGGGGAGCTTCTTCGCAACCTGTTCAGGTTGCAAGTAGCTCTAGTGTGCAATCTTCACAGAAGGTTTCAGCGTCCAGCTCATGGGGAGCAAGCTCAATCACTCAATCTTCTCAAGATACAAGTTCGTTGGGGACTGCTGTGCGAGTTGCAGCATCAGGAAATTATTTAGTAAATGCTGCCCCTGTATTTCATGAAGCGTGGGGAGGTGTTGCAGTAGAGGATCAGTCATGTCGGGATGCAAGCAGTAGCAGAATTGCAGAGGTATTTGATACCACGCTTCAAAAATATGTTTTTCGTTTTCACATGGCAATGGATGATGTTGATTGCGCGACAAACGAAAGTGGCCGGCAGCGCCTCGAAATAAAAGTCTACAATCTTTCGCCCGATAATTTGAAAGGAGTGCAAGGTGAAACACATTTTTATCGGTGGAAGATTTTTTTACCTAATGACTTTCAGGTATCAACATCCTTTACGCACTTGTTTCAAATCAAAGCTGTGGGTGGTGATGATGCTTTACCTCTGATCAGTCTTACGGCTCGAAAAGCGAATCCAAATCGCTTGGAAATTCTGTATGCAGCTAGGAATGAAACTCAGCGCATCGCAGAGATTTCTTTAGCTCAAGCCCTTGGCAAGTGGCTAGATGTTCAGGTCAGTGCAAACTATGCAGTCAATGGGCGGTTTGCAATAACTATCCATGAAATTTCAAGTAATACTCAATTGCTGCATTCTGTGAATAATAATCTGGATATGTGGCGAGAGGGGACGGAATTTCATCGGCCTAAATGGGGAATATATAGAAGCCTAAATAACCAGCAGGATCTCAAAGAAGAAACTCTTTTCTATGATGATTTTTGTATTGCTGAAGTGGAAAATTCCTGTTGGTAAAAATTGATTTAAATTTCAGAATAAGGATTGGATGTATGGTTTCGATTGACAATTTAGAGCTTAAAAATTCAATACGAGGAACCATTTCTCAATATTCTCCCAAGAAATGGGGATATATATTAGGTGAAGATGGAAAACAGTATTATTTTTATTGGAAAGATTTTTCAGCTCGATCTGATGTGCGCTGCCTTGTTAAAGGAGCTGCTGTGGAATTTGAACCTGCAATTGACCCTAAAAAGGGGAGTGATATTGCGCGGCATTGTCATTTGCTTAATACCTCACATGTTAAAACCTATGCCACTCCTGAAAAAATATTTGAGTCTCGTTCATTGGATACAAGTTATTGGGAAATTCTGGAACTGGGAAGCGAGAAAATAAGTTCTGCATCGTATCTGTCTGCACATGACGCATTGGAAACTTTAAAAAATATTGCTCTATCCTACGGCGCAAATGCACTGCTGGAGATTTTTTCGCAAAAGAGCCATGAGCAAGAAAAAGCATACTATTCCGTTTCTGCCATTCCTGCGGTGATAGGAGTGAAAGATGCAAATGGAAATTCAACTTTAGAAAAGTTGAAAGTATTAAACACAGCGATTGAATGTAAAAGAAGGAAGGTAGATAAATGAATAAAAAAAGGCGTATTGGAATTGTTGAGGATGACAAAGGCTTCACAAAGAATTTCTGTGAACTACTGGCTACTCGTGATGATTGCGAGATTGTGTTTGTGGCTGAGAGTTATCAGTCAGCTCTTGCGAGTATGAAGTCAAAGAAATTTGATGTTTTATTTGTGGATCTTGGGCTTCCTGATGGTGATGGTGCAGACCTTATTTTAAAAGCATGTCGTTCCTACCCTGATGCCGAATCTTACGTGTTAAGCATCACCGATGATGGGGCATTAATTATGAATGCCTTTAAGCATGGGGCGAAGGGTTTTGTATTTAAAAATGATCCACCCTTTGTGTTTCTTCAGCAAATCTATAATGTTTTTCAGGGTGGGGTTACGTTCTCTGGCACCGTTTCACAAGCCATCATCAATGAGTTAAATAAATGTGCCACAGCTCGCGCAATGATCACGGAAAGAGAATTTCAAATAGTGAAATTTATGTCTTTAGGGTTTAAGCCAAAGGAAATATCTGAAAAACTCAATGTTGCAGTGAACACCATTAATTCCCATATTAAAAACGTATATAGAAAACTGAATGTGAACTCAAGTACGGAAGCAATCAATGTTCTCCAGTTATAACTTTCCTGTAAGTGGTGTCAGATTTCATAAAGCCTTAGTTTTCTCTTTCTATGTACTGGTAACGCTGCTTGCAGTCGTATTGGTTGCAAGCATCATTATCACGGATCGGGATTCGTTTTATGAAAAAATTTCCCCTTCCATTTGCACTGAAATAACCGGTGAGTTTCAGTTTGATTATGAGGCGCAGGCAAGGCTTGCAACAGCATCGCCGCAATATAACTGTGCGTCTTGGGAATCTGTTGATTTACCGCATTTTCAGGAAATGCCGGAATACGCAGAGCTTCCAGAAGGTGCTCCGCTTTCAAGGCTCTGGATGCACTTCAAGTATACAGTCCCTCATGATTTAAAAAGCTCTGTGGGACTGGCTGTTTACAGCACAAGAGTCGTGGGAGGTATTTTCTCAGTTTATGTAGACGATAAGTTATTTTTTACTAACCAAAATGATTGGTATATGCAATGGAACTATCCATTTTATATGGAGCTTCCATTGAGTTATCTCGAACCTGGGAATGAAATTGATATTAAAATTGCTGTGCCCTATAGAAAAGTCTCTGGTTTTTCAATCGGCAGTTTTTATGTCGGTGATGTTCGTATGCTCAAAAAATGGGAGGAATGGCGGACATTCTTTTCTATCCACCTCCCTGCGATTTTAAGTATCTTGTTTGTCTCGCTTGGCATTATCTCGCTGGTGCTTTCTTATTACGGTATCGACCCTATAAACAACAGATTATTTTTTATAATTTCAGTTATCTACGCCATATCCAACATGCAATTTATTTACAATCTCCCAGACAATCGTTCTGTTGAATATTGGTATCTCTCTATCACTGATGCCTCCATATCATGGTTCTTTACTGCATCAACCATCTATGCAGCTAGATACACAAAAGCAAACCTCATATGGGTGGTAAATATTGTCATATTGTGGGCGCTCACTATAACAATAGTGACCCTGCCGATTTGGGATTGGCAAGTAATTGGATTTTTATTGCAGCACTATATAGCAATGTTTTTATATATGCTTTTAATGATGGTGCTTATTTATGTATCAATCAAAGAAAAGAATTACACCTTGGCGGGTATTACACTGTGCATGTCCATCTACCTGGCTGGTGGATTCTATGATCTTACCCATGTATCCGATCAAAGCTTTCCTGATGGATACTATATTTTTACCTATGCTACGACTCCGCTTATGTTTTTCTTTTTGGTGAGTTTGTTAAGCAATTATGTGACCTCTCATAAAACCGTCTTACAACATAACGATATTCTCAAACAAGAACTTAATAAGCAAAAACAAGAACTGGATATACAGAAAAACCAACTCTCAGAACAATCCAAAATTATTGCGGTAAAAGACGAGCGAGTTCGAGTCATGCGAGATCTCCATGATGGTGTTGTTTCTAATCTTAACTTAATGTCCCTTGCGCCTCCCAAATCGAGTCAGGAATACCAGAGCTTACTCAAAGAATGCGCGGACGATGTGCAATGTATTGTTCTCTCACTTCAAGTTGAGGCAACCAGCTTGAACGCTGTCCTGGCTTCACTGCGAAATAAACTGGATGCCAATCTATATGGCACGGGGATTGAGTTGCGGTGGCAGGTTGATGATATAAGTGTGCTGGAGTGGGTTGGTTCCTCAGAGGCATTGCATATTCTCTTTCTTTTAAAAGAGGCTGTGAACAATGCAATCAAGCATTCTAAATGCACAGTCATACAGCTGGGTTCAAGAATGATGCAAGATAACAACGTTTTGTTTATAGAACTTTATGTACAAGATAACGGGAGGGGTTACTTATTAGAGAAGGCAGAAACGGGCAATGGCAGGCGCAATATGCAATATCGCGCAGATGTATTGGGAGGGCAATTGCTCAGGGATTCTTCAAATATGGGTACATCCATTTCTTTGCGTTTACCCATAAAAAAGTGATCAAATCATACATGAAAATATCCCCAAAATTGGGGATATTTTTTTATGAGGTGATGTTTATCCTAGAGACATGGCTGTGAGTGTTTTCACAACGGCAGTCAATGCGAGTAATCCCACAATCATAAGAATAGGGGATGGACTCATTGGTCTTTTGTCACGCTTTAGGATTTCTCAAATGATTTTTATTACAAGGTTTTGTATATCGGCATTATTGGCTGTTTCGCTTATTGGATGTGGTGGCGGAGGGTCGAATGGGAAAAAAACACCAC
>Ga0206107_1000720_pt1 | contig 11379 bp, 18 predicted proteins | sample 2B0metagenome_FD_148652 | JGI IMG/M metagenome (GOLD analysis project Ga0206107, IMG submission 148652) | Enriched microbial communities from leaf-cutter ant dump, University of Wisconsin, Madison, United States - 2B0 | ecosystem: Environmental > Terrestrial > Nest > Insects nest > Nest dump...
TGGGTTTTAGTGTATGTTGAAGAATTGCCGGACAAGAAAAGTATGCTTATTCGTGAGAAGAAGCTAAAACGGGGAAACAAGGCATATTTTGAAAAACTCGTTGAGGGGAATAAAAATATTGCTAATCAATTTCGGTTAGAATGACGCCCTGATGCATTTCAATTTATCGCTAACAGAACGTCCCGGCAATCCTCATATTAGGCTGAAAGTTTGACATCTATGCACATCCTTTAGATTCCTACGGAATGACAAGTGTATATGGGCGCGAAGGTTTGAAATATACCCAATACCCGAAGAGCCGCTTCAATTGTTGTTCTTTTGTTTATACACCGGAACCGTAGAACAGGGTTCTCCGTACATGATACTCCGAACGATGGGGCGTAGCCGATCGGTAACGGCGATAAAAGCAGCTTCCGGCACCGGGCGGTCGCCGCAACCTTTAATAACAATACGCTGACCGGCATAAGTATCTACGGGCATTGCAGCAATGTGCTGTAATATCATGTGCCTGCGCAGTGCCTCTAAATTGCCGCTGAAAACAGAAGCTGCCACAGGTTGTAGCATTGCGGCCACTAACATGTATGCCCACATAGGAATAATGGCATCCGCCGAACAAGTAATTGCTACATGTTTACCGGCATACTGATTCCAGTCATGAGCCGGAAGCGCTTCCCGAAAATCTTTTTCCCTAAGAATCATTTCCCGAAATAAAAAAGGCTTCAGATCAAAAACGGCTAAGGTATTTTCCTCCGGTAAAAAATCTTCTAAGCTGATGGTGATTAACCCGCTTGCAGCTACTTTATTTATAATCGGCTCCATATTTGCAAAATTAGGAAAGGATGCGGTCATTATCAACCGGCGCAGCGAAAAGTCGGGAATCATATTTGTTATAAAAATCCATTCTCTTTAGCTATTTTTGCGCAGCAAATGCGCTTGAGCATACGATTATATTATTATAGGTCATGATTCTTTCAGATAAAAGAATATTAGAAGAGATCGGCAAAGGAACCATTGTAATTGAGCCTTTCGACCGGCAATTTCTTGGCAGCAATTCCTATGATGTGCATTTAGGAAAGCATCTGGCGGTTTATACCGACCCGGTTCTTGATGCCAAAAAACACAACCGGATTACTCATTTTGATATTCCGGAGGAAGGTTTTGTTTTGCAGCCGGATATCCTGTATCTCGGTGTAACGGCAGAATATACCGAAACCCATGCTCATGTGCCTTTTTTAGAGGGAAAATCCTCTACAGGCAGGTTGGGTATTGATATTCATGCTACCGCCGGGAAAGGAGATGTGGGTTTTTGCAATACCTGGACTTTGGAAATTTCCTGTGTGCATCCGGTAAGAATATATGCCGGAATGCCTATAGGCCAACTTATTTATTTTCCGGTGGAAGGTGAGGTGCAAAACCGCTATGACAATAAGAAAAATGCAAAATACACGGAAAGAACCATCCGACCGGTAGAAAGCATGATGTGGAAAAATCAGTTTTAAAAAGTAACATTTTTCAAATTATCCCCGATATTTACCGGTTAAAATCATTATTCCGTATTTATAAATAGACGCATCCGGCAGACATTGTGCCGGTTTATAGCATACAACGACTGTAACACAAAAATTTTTAAAAATGAAAAAAGCATGCAGCCTGCTGGCCTTATCCTTTCTGTTGTTAGGCACGCTAAGTTCCTGTAAAAAAGAGCAATACTGTAAATGCACTACGGCAAATATTGTAACGGATTATTATAAACATCTGAACGAAACAAAGGCCGCAACCTGGTGTGATGAGATAGAAGTGCAAATGAACAATGGTATTACGCCGCAAAAAGACACGACACACTGCGAATTGTTTCTGAAAAAATAATCCCGACCATCTTACTTAACTTTGCATTATGCTTTTATTATCTGTTGACTGGATTTTTATCCTGGAAAAAGTGGTGTTGGTACTGATCATCATCCTTTCTTCTTTTGGAATAGCGGCTTATGCTACCTGGGGCGAACGTAAGGTAGCGGCTATTATGCAGGATCGTATCGGCCCTGCCCGTGCCGGAAAATGGGGCTTGCTGCAACCCCTTGCGGATGGCGGTAAACTCTTTTTTAAAGAAGAAATTATACCGGATAAATCCACCCGGTTTTTGTTCATACTCGGCCCGGCTTTGTTTATGGTCATAGCGCTGATGACCAGCGCCGTGATACCTTGGGGACCTGATTTTACCATTACAACCTCCGAAGGTATTCGCCGCTTCAGCCTACAAGTGGCTGATGTGAATATCGGCATCTTATTTATTTTCGGTGTGCTGAGCGTGGGCGTATATGGTATTATGCTGGGCGGATGGGCATCCAACAACAAATTTTCTCTGCTCAGCGCTATCCGTTCCGCATCCCAGACTATTTCTTACGAATTGGCATTGGGTATGAGTTTGATTGCTTTACTCATGCTGACTCAAACATTGAGTTTGCGGGAAATAGTTCAGCAACAACACGGATTTTGGAACGATGGTTATTTTACCTGGAATTTTTTCAAACAGCCGCTCACCTTTTTCATCTTTTTAATCTGCTCCTTTGCAGAATTGAACCGTGCCCCATTTGATATGCCTGAATGTGAAAGCGAGCTGAATATGGGCTACCATCAAGAGTATTCTTCCATGAAATTGGGGATGTACCTGTTTGCGGAATACATCAATATGTTTATCAGTTCTGCGGTGATGGCTACACTGTTTTTCGGAGGATATAATTTTCCCTGGATGGATCAGGTGGCACAGGCCGTACCTTCGGGATTATTTTCAATCATTTGCGTAACGGTACTGATGGTAAAAGTGATTGGATTTATTCTGTTCTTTATGTTTATTCGCTGGACATTGCCGCGTTTCCGTTTTGATCAATTGTTGAATTTAGGCTGGAAAGGACTGATTCCCATAGCATTAATTAACTTAGTGATTACCGGAGGGGTGATTTTGTATTTTTTTAATAAATAAATGCTCACGATAGAACAAATAAAACAAACGGTTTCGGATTATTTTAAAGATAAGCCCGTAAAGCGCGTGTATTTATTCGGATCGTATGCAAGAGGAGATGCGGATGAAAATAGTGATGTGGATTTATTAGTGGATCTGGATAGAAGTAAAAAAGTCGGATGGACATTTTTCAGTTGGTTAGAGGAGCTGCAATCAAGATTTCAATCTAAAATAGATTTGATCTCTAATGTAGATAAACCGGAGCAAACGACAAACTGGGGATTTATGCAACGGATTAACCGAGAAAAGTTTCTTTTGTATGAAAAATAGAACCAACGACAGAGAACGTTTAGGGCATATCCTAAAGGCAGTTGATTTTATTTTGAAGCACACAAATAATAAAACAGAAAACGAATTTTATAGGGATGATTTATTAAAATATGCCATCCTAAAGTAAATTGAAATAATAGGAGAAGCTGCCAACTATTTGAGCAATGACATTATTGAAAAATACGAGGAATTAGAATGGCGGGATATAATAAATGCCCGGCATATTTATGTTCATCATTACGACAGAGTAGATTTTACAATGGTTTGGGAAATTGCCATCAGGAATATTCCTCTGCTTAAAACAGCCATAGCGGATATTTTAAATGAAATGGAATAATGCTCACGATAGAACAAATAAAACAAACGGTTACGGATTATTTTAAAGATAAGCCCGTAAAGCGCGTGTATTTATTCGGATCGTATGCAAGAGGTGATGCGGATGAAAACAGTGATGTGGATTTATTAGTGGATCTGGATTATGAAAAAAAAACAGGATTTACATTTTTCGGTTGGTACAAAGAGTTGGGAGAGCGGTTGAAACGTAAAGTAGATGTTGTTTCATCAGGCGGTTTATCAAAATATATTGCCCCTTTTATTCATCAGGATAAAACCTTGCTGTATGAAAGATAATGCCGGCGACAAGCAAAGAATTTTACACATCAGAGATGCTGTTGATGAGATACTGAACTATATAAACGGCATGAGTGGTGATACATTTTTTAATAATTCATTAGTACGTTCGGCAACAGTTTTCAATTAGAGATTATTGGCGAAGCAGCGAATAAGTTGTCAGGTAAATTAAAGGAAAAGTATAACCAGATAGTAGGGCACGAGATGACCGGGATGAGAAATATGATAGCACATCATTATTGGGGAATTGATTACATGCAGGTATGGAAAACGGTAACGGAAGATATTCCCCTGCTTAAAACAGCAATAGCGGATATTTTAAATGAAATGGAATAATGCTCACGATAGAACAATTGGAAAACCGGCTGAAGAAAAAAGTAGATTTGATAGAAGATAAGCTCATCTTCCCTAAGCTGAAAAAAGAAATAGACGCTAATAAAGTACTTTTATGATCTCAATGAGGAGAGACATACATTACTCAGAATTAATATTACAGTCTGTCCGGTCTGTGTTAGCATATATACAGGATGTGGATGAAGATGCATTTATCGGAATGATATTTTAAAACATGCCATACTATGCAATTGGTAATTATGGGCGAATATGGCGGTAAAGTTTCGGAAGACATGAAAGACCGTTTTTCGGAAATTGAATGGCAGCAAATGAGAGAACGTAATAGTGCTAAATAATGAGTAAAAATGCAAACAAGAGTAGCAATACTGACAATCAATAAAATTGTATATTTGCCTTGATATAAAAAGTGTTTTTTCATCAAAAAAATTTTAAACAATGAATAAAAATACTACACAGTCGAAAGTTTTTATAAAAATGCTGGCACTTTTGATCAGTGCATTTTTTGTAAGTGGCACGCTGTTTGCTCAGACTTACTGTACTCCCACTAATAACACGAACGGCGCTATTTATTATATCTCCAATGTTACCACTACGGGGGGTAGTACCAATATCAACAATTCGAGTGTTACCACATCTCCAGATGGTTATTCCGATTATACTTCCATGAATGTAACGGTACCTTCCGGCGGTAGCTTCTCTCTTGCTGCAACCGCCTATATGTTTACCTACAAATGGGCGATATGGATTGACTGGAATCATGACGGAGATTTTGATGATGTGGATGAAACGGTATATACTTTTTTGCAGACTACCGGAGTTGAATCTATTAATACATCCATTACCGTTCCGGTAACTGCTCTTCCCGGAGATACCAGAATGAGAATAAGATTACTTAGAGACTGGGCTACCGAGGAATTGACTCCTTGCGCTCTGGATCTTTGGGGAGAAGTGGAAGATTATACCGTGATTGTAGGAAGCACCGTAGATTGTGATGGTCCGCCTACCGCCGGTATCATTAGCGCATCTGCAACTGACGTAACCTGTGGTGAAACCGTTAACCTTAATCTGAGTGGCAGCACTATTGCCAGCGGAATTACTTATCAATGGCAATACAATACTTCCGGAGCTTGGACGGATTTTGGCAGCAGCTCCATCAGCCAAACTTCTCCTTCCATTACCGGAATCACGCAGTTCCGTTGTGTGATTTCCTGCACAAACTCCGGAGAAAGCGCTACAACCGATGTGATAACGGTAAATACCGTTAGCCCCGTGGCAGACTTAGGAAACGATATGATGCTATGCTCTTTGGAAAGTGCTGTAACGCTTGATGCAGGTGAAAATCCCGGTGCTACATTCTTATGGAACACGGGCGCTACCACTCAAACGATTGATGTAACAGATCCCGGAACATACAGCGTTACCGTTACGCTCGGCACTTGTACTGCTACTGATGAAGTTACGGTAAGTGAAGGCGCTTTGCCTACCGTGGCAGGCATATCGGCTGTCGGCATACCTCCTTCCTCATTCAGTTTTACCGCTAATAATCCTCAAAATGTAACCGGTTATTCTTGGGATTTTGGTGATGGCATCGGCACTTCTACACTGCCCAATCCGGAATATGCTTATACACCCGGCACTACCACCCAAACTTATACGGTTACTTTAATTGTAACAAATGATTGCGGAGCAGATACCGTAACGACTATAGTTACCGTAGAGCCAGGTTCCGGCATTCATGAAGCAAATGTATTAGCCGGTGCTTTGAAACTATTCCCTAATCCTGCCGGACAAACAGTTACGCTTCAAAATGAAAGCGGCTATAAGATGCAGTACATCACCATCACTAATATGCTTGGCCAACAGTTATTAACGGTGCCGGTTGAGCAAAATGACCGTCAAACCATTAATCTTTCCGGTTTATCTTCCGGTTTGTATCAGGTTATTGTCGGCTTTGAACAAGGTAATGCGGTTAAAAAATTAGAAATTATCCGCTAAAAATTTAGATCAATTCAATTTTTTTAGAATAAATAGTTAGAATAAATAGATTATTAAGCATTAACAGGATACAGAAGATAAAGACTCATAAAGAAGATTTATTATGACACTTACAAACAGAGCGGTACAGGTAGATCGTAGCCCCATGACATTAGGGGAGAAAATTTATATTCCGGCTATAGCGAAAGGCCTGAAAATTACGCTTGGCCATATCTTTAAAAAGCCGGCAACCACCCGATATCCGGAGGAGCAACGCCCTTTCAGTCCGGTATTTCGCGGCTTACATGTGCTGAATCGTGATGAGGAGGGAAGAGAGCGCTGCACCGCTTGCGGCTTATGCGCCTTAGCCTGCCCCGCCGAGGCTATTACTATGGAAGCGGCGGAACGGAAGCCCGGCGAAGAGCATTTGTATCGGGAAGAAAAATATGCCGCCCGTTACGAAATCAATATGCTCCGTTGCATTTTCTGTGGCAATTGCGAGGAAGCCTGCCCTAAAGATGCGATCTATTTATCGCAAACCGTAATGCCGGCCAATTACACCCGAAAATATTTTATTTACAAAAAAGAAGACATGCTAATCACGGATGAGCAACTGAAGTTGCGTGCCGCGAAACAATAAATCTTTCTTAATTTCAATCTGACAACTGCTTATTAATGGATATTAGTCTGCACAGTATTTTATTTTGGATACTCTCCGCCGTGGCTTTATTTTGCGCATTAGGTGTCATTTTAAGTCGCAACCCGGTTAAAAGCGTATTGTTTTTAATCGCTACCTTTTTTGCCATTTCCGGCCATTATATATTGATGAATGCACAATTTTTAGCCGTTGTCAATATCATTGTCTATGCCGGAGCTATCATGGTATTGTTTTTATTTGTGATCATGCTCATGAATCTCAATACTGATGCCGAGCCGCAGAAAAACCGGCTGGTTCAGTTTGCTGCCGTTTTAAGCGGTGGCACCTTGTTTGTTGTCATCATCGCTGCATTACGCACCGCTGACATCAACACACAACATGCCATTGACGGAACGGGAGATATCGGGCTGGTTCATAATTTGGGAAAAGTCCTTTTCAAGGAATATGTACTGCCTTTTGAACTGAGCAGTGTATTATTTCTGAGCGCAATGGTAGGCGCAATGGTTATTGGTAAAAAAGAAACGGCTGCCGGCTGATTTTATTCATTTTTTTAATTAAAAAGGGGTTTTATGCCTATTCAGTATTATCTGTTTTTAAGTTTGGCCTTGTTTGCCATCGGTGTGATGGGCGTATTGATGCGCCGTAATGCCATCATCGTTTTTATGAGTGTGGAATTGATGCTGAATGCCGTCAATTTGTTGTTTGTAGCTTTCAGCAAGATGTATGGCAGTTCGGATGCGCAAACCTTCGTGTTTTTTATTATGGTGGTTGCCGCAGCAGAGGTGGCCATAGGGCTGGCTATTATTGTAATGATGTACCGGAAAGTTAATTCCGTTGATATCAATATTCTCAACCGGCTGAAACATTAATGCTTTATTGAACACTTACATTTTTTTCAATTAAATCAAAACCGGCGCTACCGGAATGATGGTGGGTTATTTTTTTTAATAAAAAATGTATTTTGCACCCTTGTTGACAGAAAGCATTAATAAAATGACAGGGAAAATTTTTGTATAAATGCACACGGAGCTGATTCAAAATAAAATCTACGAAATACGCGGTCAGAAGGTTATGCTTGATTTTGACCTTGCCGCCTTGTATGAAGTAGAAACGAAAAGGCTGAATGAACAGGTGAAACGTAATATCAGCCGTTTCCCCGAAGACTTTATGTTTCGCTTATCGAAGGAAGAATGGGGATATATACAACTGCAAATGCTTACTGATCCCGAAAGTATGCGGTCGCAATTTGCGACCGCATCCCAAAAAAAGAGGAATATAACCATTACCCCTTATGCCTTTACCGAACACGGTGTTACCATGTTGGCCAGCGTTTTAAAAAGTGAAAAAGCCGTACAGGTCAATATTGCTATCGTAAGAACATTTATTGCCCTGAGAAATTTATCCATGCACTATAAAGATATCGCTCAAAAATTAGCCGAGTTGGAAGAAAAATATGATATGCAGTTCTTAGATATTTATAGCGCTTTAAACAAATTGATAGATAAAAAAGTGAAAACGATATCCTGGGAAGAACGCGAAAAAATCGGATTTATAAAACCAAAAAATAATTAGCGACAAGCATACGGAACAGGCATTGATGCCGACATCAAAATCAAAATAAATTCTTATGAGAGACTTAGTATATTTAATTCCATTGTTCCCCCTGATCGGATTTTTATTGAATGGCTTATTCTGGAAATCCATGCCTAAAAAACTGGCAGGTGTTATTGCCAATATAGCCGTTTTGGCGGCATTCATTGTATCCTTGCTCTTGTTTTTTGAAATCAAAGATAATCCTTCCGCTGCCGGAGTGGTGCATCTCTTCGATTTCATTCCAAGCGGTTCGCTTCAGATTCCATTTGCTTTTCAGGTAGATGCATTATCCTGTATGTTTCTGTTGATCATTACCGGAGTAGGCTTTTTAATCCATTTGTATTCTACGGCATATATGCATGATGATGATGGCTATACCCGTTATTTTGCCTATCTGAACTTCTTTGTTTTTTCCATGCTGTTGCTGGTATTGGGAGCAAATTATGTTATCATGTTTATCGGATGGGAAGGCGTAGGTTTGGCTTCCTATCTGCTGATTGGTTTTTGGTATAAAAATCAGGAGTTTACCAATGCCGGGAAGAAGGCTTTTATCATGAACAGAATCGGCGATTTGGGCTTTTTGGTTGGTATGTTCCTGACCTTTTATCATTTCGGTACGGCCAGCTATAACGAGTTGTTTCCGGCTCTGATGGACGGTTCAGCAGAAGCAAGCACGACTACCATGAACTGGATTGCGATTTGTTTTTTTATCGGGGCTATGGGTAAGAGTGCGCAGATTCCCTTATACACTTGGTTGCCCGATGCCATGGCCGGTCCTACACCGGTTTCGGCACTGATTCACGCGGCTACCATGGTTACCGCAGGGGTGTATATGATTGCCCGAAGCAGCGCTGTTTATAATCTGGCGCCGGCTGCTCAAACCCTGATTGCCGTAATAGGATTAGTTACAGCGTTACTGGCAGCTTCTATTGCCCTAAAACAAAATGATATTAAAAAGGTTCTGGCCTATTCTACTGTAAGTCAATTGGGCTATATGTTCCTTGCGCTTGGTGTAGGCGCTTATACGGCAGCGGTATTTCACGTAATGACCCATGCTTTTTTTAAAGCATTGCTGTTCTTGGGCAGCGGATCGGTGATTCATGCTATGGGTGGCGAACAAGATATCCGATATATGGGTGGTTTAGGGAAAAAAATGCGCATTACGCAAATAACATTTTTGATTGCCTGCTTGGCCATAGCCGGGATTCCGGGATTTTCGGGATTTTTCTCTAAAGATGAAATCTTAGCCGCAGCTTATGCAAACAATCCTATATATTATTATTTAGGACTTGCCGGTGCATTAATGACGGCCTTTTATATGTTCCGGTTGTACTTTTTTACCTTCACCGGAAAATTCCGGGGTACTGCGGAGCAGGAGCATCACCTGCATGAAAGCCCTTGGGCGATGACCTTACCGCTGATTGTACTGGCTATTTTGTCGGTAGTAGGTGGCTATGTAGGTCTGCCGCCGGTAATCAGCGAACATCATACGCTGGCGGCTTATCTGAGTCCTGTAGTGGAAAATTTCGGACAAGGACATTTGTCGCATAGTACGGAATGGATGTTGATGTCGGTAGCCGCCGTATCTGTTGTTATTATGATTATCTGGGCTTATGCCGCTTGTAAAAAAGGCACTTTTAAAACAAATACCGGTTTGGCAAAAGCATTAGAAAACAAATGGTATATTGATGAGCTTTACGATACGGTAGTGGTTAAACCGCTGTACGCACTTTCCAGTTTCCTTGATCGCACTATAGAACGCAGAGGAATTGACGGAGCCGTAAATGGTATAGGAAAATTTGTTACCTGGGGCGCCGGTCGTATGCGCATTCTTCAGAACGGACAGGTGGGCTTTTATCTGTTTGCTATGGTCATTGGTATAGTAGTGCTGCTGGCGATCGGCTTATTAATGGGCTAATACATCCGGCATTTGATCTTACATAAACGCCATTGTTGTTGTCAGTAAAAAATACCTTCAACAACAATGGCGTTGGTTTTTTCCGATTATTACCCTTAGAATGGTTGATGTTGTTTTGTGTCAACTGTCTGATGTTTCCTCTGACTTAATCATAACAGTATCAGCTACCACCGTAAATGCTTTCGCCTTATTACTATAGATAAATACCTTAATCAACATTGTAAAAATTAGTTTTCTGTTTTGTTCTCACAAAGTACCCCAATAGCGCCCAATGCTTCGCTAATAATAACTTTATAAAAGCGAGTTGCAGCGAAGCCGGAGTGTCAGTGGACTAAAAAGTTCATCACAAAGTAGTTAGGTTTTTTGTTTCAAAGATTTGACAACTTTTGAAAAGTTCTCAAATCTGGGTTAATGGACAAAAAAGTTGATAAAATCAGTGGAAACCCTTACTGTTATTAGCTTTGAGGCAAATGAAAGGTTATGAATAAAAAACTGCTTTTATTGCAATGCCAAAATTGCCCGAAAATATGGCCATTTGAAAGGCAAGCAAAATGATATACTCGAAAAAAAATCCGTGTTTACCCAAGAGGTCAACACGGATTTTTGATTGTGCCTTTTTGAATGCTTCCGCAATATTTACTTTGACAACTTGAGTATTTTGTCAATATTCTTTTGCGCTAAAGGATGATAATTCGGTCTTGCTTTTACATAAATTTCCATAGCCATTTTCGATCCTTCCAGCGTGTTCATCATTTCCTCATACAAAGGCTCCAGAAATTTCTGACGACCGGTAACATATAGGAATGCCTTCATTGCTGGGTAGGCTTCCGAGTAATTATGTTTTAGTGATTGCAGAAACCAGATATCAGCAATTTCACTGTTTTGAGTTTGTGTAAAATGAAAGGTCTGATCCAAATCTTTCATTTGTGCCCGGCTCATTTGTGTCGGTAAATTCCTTATGAATTG
>Ga0206107_1000723_pt1 | contig 11347 bp, 12 predicted proteins | sample 2B0metagenome_FD_148652 | JGI IMG/M metagenome (GOLD analysis project Ga0206107, IMG submission 148652) | Enriched microbial communities from leaf-cutter ant dump, University of Wisconsin, Madison, United States - 2B0 | ecosystem: Environmental > Terrestrial > Nest > Insects nest > Nest dump...
AAACCGATCACCGTAGTCTCCAGACGGTCGTTCGGCAATCTCCGAATGAAAAGGGAACTCTAACATCATAATTCTACATTAACGCTTGCAGACGAAACCTATAAGGTTTTGGAAAACGTGTAGGTTTTTCTGCTGATCCAAAAATAAACAAAAGCCGATATTTCCGGAAAAATCTATGGGCTTTTATTTTGTGGTTCTGACTGCTGTTCAGCCGCTTCGGTCAGAGACCGCAGCCGCCGGGATATAGTCAGAGAATGCCCAGCGGCTGCTTGAACACTACGGCGATCGGGTAAGTACGCACCGGTATTTATTTTTCAAAGAACTAACCGCTGCCGTTGCGAAGCAGGAAAAAACATCGAACACCACTTTTGAACACTTCGGCGAACGGGTGTTGTTAAGAGAGCAACATTCTACCCTTTGATATGTTATAACGTAAGCCAAATAGCTGTATCGAACTTAACATTTATTCTCTTGCCATTTTTTACACATAGTATAAGATACTTTCCTGACCGGTCAGATTTATACAATAAATAATTTCCTGCGTTTGACCAAGCTATATCAAAACCGTTATATTTCTTTTCTGTGCCGTCTTTCAAATCAATTATGAAAATTCTATTAGAGCCCAAAAATCCAGCCCCGACTGATTCAAAAGCCATATACCTTCTATCAGAAGAAAACAGCGGATTGAAGTTGCTGTTAGTATTTATTCCATCAATACCTGTTTCGCTGCAATCAGGTATTTTCCCGCCTTTATTACCTATGATTTTCCAAACTATTTTTTCATTTTCGCATAAGACTAAATTCAATCCGGATTCTTTTAAGAAAGTTGTTTCACTTATTTTAAAAACATTGGATGAACCGACCGGGTATCCCTCTATATTATTTAACGATACCGATAAATGCCAATTGGCCTTTAATGAGAAACTCATAGTGTCTAAATCACTATATATATAGAGAGAGAGTCGTTTTTTATGTTATAACTGTCCAGGTTTTTATCTGTTTTTTCTATGAGAATTTCTTTGTTATTATTATCAGGGCAATAAATACCCATCTCATGACCTTCTTTATACAATATCGTTTGAGCTATTCCGGATAGTGAAGGAATAATATTGAAGAAAATTGTAAGAGTGGCAAGTATCCTCATTTGAATATATTTTTATTGTTGCAAAATATAGGACAGGTAAGCATTCGCGTAGTCTCATCTGTAAATCTAATAATGCAGGATGTCTTAAAAAGGGGATATTAAAATTGATTCTTCATAGTGTTGAAAAGTGATTGCTCGGCATTGCTTTGATACTTCGCAGCGGAGAGAATGCTCTGAATGAAAGGAGATATTAAGATCATAATTCTGTTTTAACTTTAGTGGAAGATATACCTGATATGTTACAAGGTTATTATAAGAAGTCGCGTTTATCTGTGTGCATCACCAAGAAGTGCGGCGGACATCAGGGATAGGTTACTATAAAATTATTTTCCTGTAAATATTCCAAACTTATCAATCTTCGCTCTAACAGCCCCCGGCCTGTTACCCGGATCGTATCCCAGGGAATAACTTTCAGAGAATCATTATCAAAAAAATAAATCCATTCTTTTGTCCCATTCTTTAGGTAAGATTCCCAACATGATGTCGGCCCGACACTTCTGTCAAAACTATTCCCGGGTTTGATAATCCCCGATTCCGTAGCCCCTAACGGGTTATATGCTCCTATTGACGTATCAGGATAATTCCAGTAAAAATGTGCTCGAATATCTCTTGCAGACTGATTAATAATTTTAATTGCAATATGATTTCCACTTTTGCAGTATTCATCTTTTCTACAAGTAAAACTATTGGTGATGAGCAATCCCAACAAGCAAATTGACAATATTGTTAAACTGTTTTTCATAAGAATTTTATTTAAGGGGCGTGTAAACTTGAAAATATAGCTGACCGCTCTGCGAAACTTTTAGTTTCGCAGTTTTTATGCTATTGCCTTAGGCAATAAATACAAAAAAACCGATCACCGTAGTCTCCAGACGGTCGTTCGGCAATCTCCGAATGAAAAGGGAACTCTAACATCATAATTCTACATTAACGCTTGCAGACGAAACCTATAAGGTTTTGGAAAACGCACAGGTTTTTTTGCTGATCCAAAAATAAACAAAAGCCGATATTTCCGGAAAAATCTATGGGCTTTTATTTTGTGGTTTTGGCTGCTGTTCAGCTCATACGGTCAGAGACCGCAGCCGCCGGGATATAGTCAGAGAATGCCCAGCGGCTGCTTGAACACTACGGCGATCGGTGAATGGCATTTTGTATGGTATGCCGCCTTCCTTCTGAATTATGACCGTAAAAGTAAGATTGCCCTTTGTAGATAACCCCACCATAAAGATTAAAATTCCCCTTGTTTTATTCTGAAATCTCCCTCTTTTTAGCTTAAAGAAATCGTACTTTTGACCCTTTACTTCGTATATCATAACCGACCATAATCAATGAACGGCCTTCGCAGTTTTTTCACCTCAGAACATTTTGCTGCAATACATTACGCAACGCTTCCGGAAAATGAACATCTTTCCTCTCTTCAGATAGGCAGGAACTTAGAAATTCTCAATTCGGACAGTGATGACTGGGGGCTTTCTGATATTGTATTGATCGGCTGCGGAGAACAACGCGGCCATCAGCAGGATATGAATGTAAGCCGCGCACCGGATGCCGTGCGTGCGGCATTATATAAAATGTACAACTGGCATGTGGATGTTCAGATTGCTGATGCAGGCAATCTGCTTCAGGGTGCTACGCTTCAGGATTCAAGAGCCGCGCTTCGTACCGTATTAGAAGATCTTCAGGAAGCCGGAAAAATAGCTATTCTGATTGGAGGATCCCAAGATCTTACCTTGCAACAATATCAGGCCTTCCGGAAAAAAGAGCAAACTATAGACGTGGCCGTAATGGATATGCTGATAGACCTGAATGAAGGAGAGCATACGGACGATACGAATTATCTTATGGAACTGCTGACGGGGCCGTCCAATTATATTCGGAATTATTCCCATATCGCTTTCCAAAGCTATTATGTCAATCCTACGCTGTTAGAAACTTTAGACAAACTGCGCTTCGATTGTTATCGTTTAGGTAGAGTGCGGGAAAATTTAGAAGACATGGAGCCCGTATTGCGCAGCTGCAGTATGCTTAGTGTGGACATGAATGTGCTTCGTTTCAGCGAGGCGCCGTTTTTAAAAAATGCATCTCCTAATGGCTTGTTTGGTGATGAGCTGTGCCAATTGATGCGCTATGCCGGTATGAGTCAGCAAATGTGTTCTACCGGCATTTACGGATATATTCCCGAGAATGATCCACAGGGCATAGGGGCAGCACTGATTGCCCAGATGATCTGGTATTTCATAGATGGATACCGGTTGAGAAAAACAGAGTCGGATTGGTCTCAAACTGAAAATTTTCGCAGCTTCGATTTAGCCTTTACCGGCAATAAAGCCCGTTTTTTACAGAGCAAACGTACCGGGCGCTGGTGGATGCAATTGATGGACGGTACGTATATGCCATGTTCCTATCAGGATTTCCTTTCTGCATCCAACGATCAGATTCCGGAACGCTGGCTGCGGGAGCATGAGCGTATTGTCTGATGAATTTCATTTGGGAAATAGCTCCGAATGTCATTACTTAGCAGCGTTTAAAATATTTTTACCATTAAAAAATCATTGAAAGCTATGCTAAAAATCGGCGATGAATTTCGGCACCGTTTCAGTTATTCTCAAAGCGATGTGGATGCCTATGCCCGCGTAAGCGGCGACACTAATCCTTTACATATTGATCCGCAGGCAGGAAAAGACAGTATGTTTGGTCGTAATATCATTCACGGGTTTCTCGGCGCCAGCGTGTTTACCAAAATATTCGGCGCTTTATGGTACGTGGACGGCCATGTTTATCTCAGCCAAAATATCAAATGGCTCAAACCAATGTTTACCGACAAGGAATACGAAGCAGTGGTAACGGTAAAAGAAATTTTTCCGGAAAAAAACCGCGTACTCTATACTTGCGCAGTGTTTGATCCCGAAACCGGCGATCAAACCATTGCAGGCGAAGCATTGCTGATGAACAAAAAGCAATACGTCTGGTAAAGCAAAAACGTTACAAGACGAACAACAACAGCAGTGGATATTCCGCTGCTGTTGTTGTTTATTGTTATGGAGAAATTATTCGGGTAATGATTCGAGGTATGCCGTCAGTTTTTCCATTAAGGAAAACTGCTTTACTTCCTGTGTTTTTTTGTTGATGACCACGTAAAACGGAATACCGGAAATGGCAAAGGTTTTCATTGATGTTTTTGCTACGAAAGCCCCGAAATTTTCTCCTGTATATCGTGATTTTAGTGGGCCTAAAAAATTAAAGTTCCAGACTTCCGGCTTCAGTCATAGCTGTATTGATCAGGCAAAAGCCCGGTCGTTTTCCTTTTTCGAAAGAACCGATCTGCTGCGCCATACCTAAAGCGCGGGCACCCTGAAGTGTAGCGCAATGCAATAAAGTTTCCCAGCTTATTTTCGGGAAATGCTTTTTTAATGTTTTCAATTCGGAAAAAATATCCAACTGACGATTGCTGGCTAAGCTGTCGGTGCCGATACAAACCGGAATGCCGCTGTTCAGCAATTCATACACAGGAGGGAAACGGCGTTCAATATACCAGTTCGCATTGGGGCACAGACACAGATAAATTTCCCGTCCGGAACTGTTCAGCAAGGCAATATCCTCCGGCTCCATAAAGGTATTGTGTACCAGCATTACCGGGCGGGTTTCGGAGCAATAAGGCCACCAGGTTTGCAGCGATGTTTTTCCGGAAGGTGTAAAGTCGTGCTCATCAATATGCAGTGCGGCATACAGGTTTTTCATGACGCCGGTTTTATATCGGAAGTATTCATTTTCCGCAGGGCTTTCTTCATTATGCACGGACATCACCGAGGATGCTTCATGCCGGCTGATTAAAGCAAACAAAGCTGTTGAAACCGAATACGGCGCATGTGGCACAATAGATTGTTGGTATAGGTGATCCGAAGTTGTTTTTTGTTGAGCAAATTGTTCAAAAATCTGTAATGATCTTTCAAAAGCCGGCACAGCCTGTTGCTCCTGAAATCCGATGCTTTCAATAAAACTATGGATATGCAGTTGTCCATTTTCCCTTATCGCAAGCGTATCGGTAGTATTGGCAATATCACCGACAGCCACAATGCCGTTCCGCAGCGATGCATCCACTGCCTGCCGCAGCGCTTCGGCCTTTTCTTCCGGGCTGAAAGTGTTTCTATGTTGAACGACCTTTTGAAGAAATTCCACTAACCCCGTATCTTCCGGAATTGCTCCTTTCAGATGGGACAATTCTAAATGACAATGAGCATTCACCAAGCCCGGACAAAGCGTACCTTCAAAATGACGAATAGCTTGGTTTTCGCTAACTTCTTTTTTAGAAAGAACAGCAGCAATTTCCAATGCCGCATTCAGCGCAATTACAGAGTCTTCGGGTAAAAAGCGATGACCGTCATGAATACGGTCGGCAGTGATATATTGAAGCATAAGCAGGCGGTCAATGTCGAAATTTCCGGCAGTGAATTTTTTCTCAAAACTATTAAAGAAATCAATGATTAGGGAATTTTCCTTGAGCTAATTATTACAGGGTGTATTTCTTTTGCATTGTAGGCTATTTGTGGAGGCTGAGGATGTCGAATAGGCACTCCGGCTGGCTCTCAGCGACCGATGAAAATTTTCCCTGCGCTAATTATTAGCAATAGGCTATACTTTTTGAGATAAAACGATTATTTTTGCCCCTTAAAAAATACAAGACTATGTCACACGGCCACGAACAAACTACGGAAAAACCGGTATTGCCCAGCATGGCAGCATGGTTTGCTTTTCTGATCTTTTGCCTGTTTACCCTTGGCATTGCCAACTTTATCCGTGACATGAGCCATGACAGTGAAGGTCACGGCAGCACTCACGAAACGACTACTGAAGCACCGGCTCATCATTAGTCTTGTTCTGACAAAATATTATGCATAAAAATGACACCATTGCCATAACCGGTGCAGCCGGATTTATTGGCAGTTGCTTAGTTGCTCACCTTAATCAGAGCGGATATTTCAATCTTATTTTGGTGGATGATTTTTCTATTAAAGAAAAAGTGGCCAACCTCCGCGATAAAAAATATCTTTTTAAAGTACACCGGGATCAGTTTATGGATTGGTGTGAAAAACATCCGAATCAGATCAATGGTATTTTTCATTTAGGCGCCCGCACCGATACGACTATTCGTGAACCCGAAATTTTTAAGAAACTCAATCTGGCCTATTCCAAAGCGATATGGACTTATTGCTCCGATAATAATATTCCTTTAGTTTATGCCTCCTCGGCAGCTACTTACGGTGCCGGCACTCAAGGTTACCGCGATGATGAATCGCAGTTGGCGGAATTGCAACCAATGAATCCTTATGCTGTTTCCAAAAATGATTTCGATATATGGGCATTGGAGCAGAAGAGGAAACCGCCGTTTTGGGCAGGGTTGAAATTCTTCAATGTATATGGGCCTAATGAATACCATAAAGGAAGAATGGCATCCGTAATATTTCATGCCTACAATCAGATTAAAGCCAATGGAAAAGTGCGTTTGTTTCGCTCTCATCGCCCGGAATACCGCGATGGCGAGCAAATGCGTGATTTCATTTATGTAAAAGATGTGGTGAAGATTTGCACCTGGATGATGAAAAAACAGCCCGCTTCCGGAATATATAATACCGGTACGGGCGAGGCACGCAGCTTCAACGATCTGGCCGATGCTATTTTTAAAAGTATCCGGAAAAATACGGTTGTCGAATATATTGACACCCCGGAAGATATCCGCGAAGCCTATCAGTATTTTACAGAAGCTGATATGCAAAAATTGAAAGCTGCCGGCTATGATACTCCCTTTACCAGCTTAGAAAAAGGGGTGTCGGAATATGTGCGGAAATACTTGGAGCAGGTGGCTTATTTTTAAAATAAAACGACAACAGACCTCAAAAGTGCAAGAGGAAGATCGGCCTCTTGTCGCTTGAATTCAGCCTGCGATTTCTACAACCAGCGCATTTAAAAAGAAGCAGATGACTTACCAATGTCAGTAACGGTAATAATGTTTAAAGAGAACAGTTTTTCCTCTGTGATCAGAATGCAACGGTAATGAGATGCCATGCACGAAAGCCTTTGGTAGCATGGTTTATATCTTTGTATCGCTTGGGGAAAAAAGTTTCGGAATATTGTGTGTTTCGTTGCTGTCCATTTTCAATTTTGCTGATGATAACAGATAGGTCGGCAACAGACCAGGTTCTTATATTGCTCCAAATTATAAAAACGACAAAAATTTTGGCTAAAACAAAAGCTGTTTTGGCTAAATCTGTTTTTTTCCGATGCTTCAATCCAAAATCAATTAAAGCATAAATAATCTCAAAAAACAATCGCCCTATTTCAATGTAAACGCAATTGCTCCATTAAGGTTTTTCCTTGTAAGGCAGATTATTCGTTATCGTTTAATGATTCGAATTGTTTGAGATAGCCCTCTTTCCGAGTAACGCAATAAGTAAATGCCGGAAGCCAAACCGGTTAAATCCACCCGGCTGACTTTATCCGTAACGGGTTGCTGCATCAGCTTCTTTCCAGAAATAGGATACATGGACAAGGTAGCATCCGGTGCAGGTGTATGCAGTAATTTCAATGTCAGCAGGTCTGATGTCGGATTAGGGCTGACCGAGCTTATTAAGCGCGGCATATCTTTTATACCTACGGTGTCATCTGTGGACGATGGATCAAAGCGGAATACCGTACCTTCCTGTGGGTAATGATTACCGTACATTATAGCTTCTAACAATTCAGCAGGCGGATCTTCCTCTTCATTAATGTAATACCTCAGTACCGTATCCGTATTGGTATTGTCATTATAGTTGACCGTGTGTAAAAAAACAGAATCGTTGGGCATATAATAATCCAGGCCAACAACTAAAACCATCTCATCAATAACAAACAAAAAGCTATCGACATGATTAGGGCCTACATGATATTCAATCTTATTCGAGCCTTCGTACAGCCATATCTGGAAATTAGCGCTGTCAGTTAAGGGTTCACTACTCCAAAAACCTACATTCCGGAATTCGATTTTTGCAATCCGTGATCCGGCCTCACCGGTTGTTTCAAGGTTGATGCTTGAATTGCCGTTATCCGTATAATCGCAAAAAATACCCAAAATTCCGGGTATGTCCTGCCCCATATTGAACTCATTCGGGTAAAGTCCGCCATAAGTGTCCATCAACCAGGAAGTAACCGTTTCACCCTGATATTTAAACTCAAAAGGCAGAGTAAATGGTACAATCTCATCGTCCCAGCCTGTGTTGCCCAATAGTTGTTCGGCGTTCTCAGACAAATAAGTATAAGGTGCTTCATCATGGCTGTATTGATAAGGGACCGTTTCCGAAGTTTGTGCCGTAAGTACGGCAGGCAAACCCATAATGCTCAGAAATAATATAGAATAAAGGGTTCGTTTCATTGATGTTTTATATTAATGATTGCAAGCAAAGATAGCATTGTATTTTTTTATAACACAAATTGTGATAATAATTTTTCCGCTTCATTTTCGAGAGAAAGACCCAATCCCGGATGCACTTTGGAACATTGGATAATCGTGCTGCGTACTGCGGTCAACCAGCGAAATCGAGCCGCAGTTTCTAATGCCGCAATCGTTCCGGCAGCTCCCTGACCCAATGCCGTCTTTTCAAATGCCGATACATGCATTCGTATGTGCGTCATATCAGCCTCGGCATAAAGGCATTTTATCCGCTCTTCATTCAAAGCTGTTCTGCAAATCAGCATATCCGATGCCTTACAAAACAATACAACGCCAACGTTGACGAACTCTTCCCGTTCTACACGAGGCACCACCCGGATGATGGCATATTCATATAATCGTGGTTCTTGCATGAATGGCTTCCTTTATAAAAACAGCAGAATGGTTCAGCCTGGTCAGGATAAACTGTGCATATATTTTTCGGATTTCCTCCGGCGAAGAATTTTCATCGTAGTCGCTGAGCCAGTCCTCCGGAATTTGCTCCAAAATATGAAGAATCTTTTTATCATCTAAAATACTGCGACACGCTTCGTCTATTTGTTCTAACTCCGAAGCATAAGGCAGCAATACATGTTGTTTGATCAGAGAAAAGGGGCTTAACGCCTGTTGCTCCCAGTTCGACCAGTTATGATGAAAGTAAAGGCTGGCGCCGTGGTCAATCAGCCATAAATCACCGCGCCAGATCAGCATATTGGTATTTCGAACGGTTCTGTCCACATTCGTTAAAAAAGCATCCAACCATACAATCTTTGAAGCCGTAGGGGCGTCAACCTTAGTAACAACCGGATCGAACGTGATAGCACCGCTCAGATAATGCAATGCTAGGTTTTTTCCGGTGCTGGCTTTCAGTAAATCTTGGATTTCCTCATCAGGCTCCGTACGTCCGAAGGCCTCATCTAAATTGGCAAAAACGATTTCCGGAACTTTCAATCCCAGTAGCCGTGCAATTTCTCCGCCGATCAGTTCGGCTACCAAAGCTTTTACACCTTGCCCCGCACCGCGGAATTTCAACACATACAAAAACGTATCGTCTGCTTCAGCAATTGCCGGCAGAGAACCTCCTTCCCGAAGCGGAGTAATATAACGAGTTACCTTAACGGTACGAATTTCTGTCATAAAATTTCAGTAAGGCATAGCTTAGAGAATCAATACAAATGTTCTTCCAAAACCTGTTCTAAAGCAGATCGGGCAGCAATTTCATCTTGTGCAATCTGCGCGGTTAATGCTTCCAAACTTTCAAATTTCTCTTCGCTGCGCAAACGCTTGATAAAATAAACTTCTAACCGATTGCCATAAATATCTTTTTCAAAATCAAGCAGGTTCACTTCGCAGCTCAGCACCCTTTGGTCTGTTACCGTAGGGCGATACCCAATACTCATCATGCCCTGATAAAAACGATGTTCAAACTTTACCATAACTGCATAAATTCCAATACCGGGAATGAGCATATCCGGATAAACCGCCTGTAAATTTGCTGTCGGGTAGCCGATACTTCTGCCGATTTTATCACCATGTATCACAATGGCCTGATAAGCGTAGGGGCGCCCCAGCATTATTGCCGCATCTTCCACATCTCCGGCAGTAAGGGCTTTCCGGATTTTGGTAGAACTTACGGCGGCATGGTCAATCAGCCTTGCCGGAATTTCCAATACCTGCACCTCCGGCGGAGCCTGTAATTTCAACATGTCAATACCGCCTTCCCGACTGTGTCCGAAGCGATGATCATAGCCAATGATGATGGTATGCGGATGCAATTTTTCTATCAAAAAATCATGAATATACTCTTCTGCCGACAGCATGGAAAAATCACGGGTAAAAGGCACAACAAGAATATGATGCATTCCGGCAGCTTGTAGTAATCTTATTTTTTGTTCGGGCGAGGTTAAAAGTCCGAGATGGGCATCCGGATGAATGATTTTTCTGGGATGCGGATCGAAAGTTACTAAGATACTTTCCCCGTCAATGTTTTTGGCGCATTGCACCACCTGATCCAAAATAGCTTTATGCCCTTGATGTACGCCATCGAAAGAACCGATAGTAATCACCGGATTCCGGAAAACCGGCAAATGATCGTATTGAAAAAAAACTGCCATTATTTTCAGGAATGATAATCGTGACTGACTCTGCGGAGATCAATATCTCCGGTTTGTGAAACAATAAGCGGAATTTTTTCTACAACCACATCACTTTGATCTAAACCGAAGCTACGTTCTTCAGAGAGACTGATTTTTTTCAGAAGGAAATATGCCCGCATGATTAATTTTTCCCAAAAAGGTAATTCATTGTCATGCGATAAAAATTTCTCCATCACTACAAAACGGAAATCGCCGCGTACGCCGTTGCGACTTAATGATTCATAACGGCTGGTTACATTGACCTCCTTGTTATTGACTAACTCCATAACAACTTTCCGGAACATCATTTGTATCCGGTGTTCCACACGAAAACCAAGGCGGAATTCGATACGAATAATCTCGTTGGGAATGATCGTATCCACCACATAATCCATCCTGTAGGGATCATCCACTACGTGTACGTGAATGAACCAGTAAATATCTGCCCTTTTGGGCTTGTTGTACAAAATAGAATTGATAATCTTATGTTCAATTTCCCGCGGATTATTGGCACTGGTAAGATAAACGAGATGCGTAGCGTATTTTGGAACACTTCTGTCGTTGTTCAATTCCTGAATAATCGGCAAATAATCTTCTAATTTGGCA
>Ga0206107_1000725_pt1 | contig 11320 bp, 8 predicted proteins | sample 2B0metagenome_FD_148652 | JGI IMG/M metagenome (GOLD analysis project Ga0206107, IMG submission 148652) | Enriched microbial communities from leaf-cutter ant dump, University of Wisconsin, Madison, United States - 2B0 | ecosystem: Environmental > Terrestrial > Nest > Insects nest > Nest dump...
CGGCGTTGCGATCAACCTGTCGCAGGCGCTGGAGGCTCAGGCACGCCGCAAAGGTTACGGCAATCCAGAAAAGCCCGTCGTCGTGCCATTGGAAGATGGTTTGTTCGCGCTGGCGGCCGAGGCATGGGATGGCATGCCGTTGCTGCCGTCCGCCGCTGCCGCGGCAAACTACTGGCGCGATCAGGTGAATGCAAAACTGGGTAAAGACGGCTTGCAGAAATTATCCGCGCTTTTAAATGATCAGGACGCCTTCGCGCGCGATGCATGGAATATCATCCGCTCGCTCGACATCGACCCCGGCGCCGACAACCCGCCCGGCGAGGCGGAAGATTCCGGCCAGGGCAAAGGCCAGGGCGAAGGCGCAGGCGAGGGCGAAAGCCAGAATGCCGGTGAAGAAGGTGAGGCATCGGTCAGCGGCGATGCCGAAGGGATGGAGGCCGCGGCGGAAGAACAGGAAACCGCCGGTGCTGCCGAAGAACAGATGGGTGAGGGCGAGAGCGAACAAAAAGGTGCGGAGAAACCCGGCGCATCGCAACGCGCAAATGATTTGTCCGGCCCGCTGGACCGTGCGCTCACGTATAAAATCTTCACATCGCAATATGATGAGGTGATTGAAGCCGAAGATCTGGCTGATCATATTGAATTATCGCGTCTGCGCCAGTTGCTGGATACACAGCTCCAGCCCTTGCAGATGATCATCCGCCGCCTTGCCAACCGTCTTCAGCGCCGCCTGATGGCGCAGCAGCAGCGCCACTGGCAGTTCGATGTGGAGGAGGGCATTCTCGACCCCGCGCGTCTGGCGCGCGTCGTCTCGACGCCCGGATCCCCATTGTCGTTCAAGCTGGAAAAAGACACCGAATTCCGCGACACCGTCGTCATGCTGTTGATCGATAATTCAGGATCGATGCGCGGGCGGCCGATCACCACGGCGGCCTTGTCGACCGATATTCTGGCGCAGACGCTGGAGCGTTGCGGCGTGAAGGTCGAAATCCTCGGTTTCACCACCCGCGCATGGAAAGGCGGGCAGTCACGCGAGGCGTGGGTGGCGCAGAACCGCCCACCTGTGCCGGGCCGCCTGAACGATCTGCGGCATATTGTTTACAAGGCTGCCGACGCACCGTGGCGGCGCGCGCGCCGTAATCTCGGCCTGATGCTTAAGGAAGGCCTGCTCAAGGAAAACATCGACGGCGAAGCTTTACTATGGGCGCATGCGCGTCTGGCCACACGGATGGAGCGGCGCAAAATCCTGATGATCATCTCCGACGGTGCGCCGGTGGATGATTCCACGCTGTCGGCGAATAACTCGACATATCTGGAACAGGATCTGCACCGTGTCATTGCATGGATCGAAAAACGCGGCTTTGTCGAACTTTCCGCAATCGGCATCGGCCATGACGTTACGCGCTATTACAAACGCGCCGTTACCATCCGCGATGTTGACGATCTGGGGCCCACACTGACGGCAGAGCTTGCCGATTTATTTGACGCGTGAAAAATCGTTCTGCACGACGGCGGCCAGCGAATCTTCGGGCATCACCCGTACCAGGGTGATCTGGTTGCGCTGGCGCTTCAGGATTTTGAAACGATGACCGTAGAAGCTGAAAGACTGGCCCATTTCCGGGATCATTTTTGATTCATGCAGAATCAGGCCGGCAATGGTGGAATAATATTCATCCGGCAAATCCCAGCCGGCCGCGCGGTTCAGGTCGCGGATTGTGACCGTGCCATCGACGATATAGGCGCCGCCGGGCTGCGCCCGGACGCCGGGAACGGACATATCGTGCTCGTCCTCGATATCGCCGACGATTTCCTCAAGAATATCTTCCAGCGTCACGATGCCTTCGAACGCGCCGTATTCATCGACGACGATGGCGAAATGTTCCTTGCGCTCGCGAAAGGATTGCAACTGATCGAACAGGATGGTGGTTTCAGGAATAAACCACGGGTCGGTCAGGATACGGTTGATATCGACGCGCGACAGATCGCCGGCGGCATTGGAAATTTCACGCAGCAGTCCGCGGGCATGAATAATGCCGATGATATTATCCGGTGTATCGCGGTAGACGGGCAGGCGGGAATAAGCATTGCTTAAGACCTGATCGATGATCAGGTTGATGGGTTCGCTTACGTCGATGATTTCCACGTTGTTGCGGTGGATCATGATGTCGGCAACCTCCATATCGGCGAGATCGAGAATGGAGTGTAGCATCGCGCGCTTGGCCTGCGTGTCGCTTTCGATATCATCGATAACTTCATGCAGTTCGATGGCACCGCGCAATTCTTCTTCGGTGTCGGTATGTGCGCCTTCGTTCACGCGGGCAAGTTTCATCACGCCCCGGACAAAAAACGAGACGACACCCAGAAGCGGCGTGAACAACCAGACAAAAAACTGCACGATCGGCGCAATCGCCATGGCAACCGCATCGGCTTTGACCAGAGCATATGTTTTGGGCAAAACTTCCGAAAAAATCAGCAGCAGCACCGTCATCAGGGCGGTTGCATAAAAAATACCTTCCGATCCGAAAATTGAAATCAATACGGATGTCGCAATGGCGGATGACAGCGTATTGACGATATTGGAACCCAGCAGGATGGCCCCGATCATTTTATCCTTTCGGTCGCGCAGATAGTTTACCAGGCGGGCGCGCTTGTTACCTTCTTTTTCGAGGGCATGCATGCGCGATTTGGATGCGCCGGTCATGGCGGTTTCCGCGCCGGAAAAGAAAGCCGAAAACAACAGCAGGACACCCACCGCGATAATCGATTCCGTCGTACCCCAGTTTTCAATGATATCCATCATAATGAATCCGTTATAACGCTGTGGATCGTATCTAGATCCGCATCCTTTGAAATAAACGCGTCGCCTATGCCGCGTGACAGAATAAAGGTCAGTTTACCGCCTACGGTTTTTTTATCATGGCTCATCAGGCCGAGCAGGGCATCGGCATCCAGTTTGGGAAATCCGGCGATGTCGCCGATACGTGTGGGCATGTTGCGTGATTTCAGATGCGCGATGGCACGATCTGCATCGGAACAATGGCCCATTCTTTTTGAGGCTTCAAATGCCAGGCACATGCCAATACTCACAGCCTCGCCATGCAAAAGACGGCGGTCGTAGTTGCAGGCGGATTCCAGCGCGTGGGCGAAAGTATGACCAAAATTCAGCAAGGCACGGTCACCGGATTCCCGTTCGTCACGGGCTACAATATCGGCCTTGATGCGACAGGATCTGGCGATGGCTTCGGATAACAGAGCGGTATTTCGCGACAACACATCGTTCCGGTCCAGCCATTCAAAAAATGCGGCGTTGCGGATGAAGGCATGTTTGACCATTTCGGCATAACCTGCGTGCATCTGACGGTCGTCGAGCGTTGATAAAAGAGCGGGGTCGATCAGCACAAGGCGCGGCTGATGAAAGGCGCCGATCATGTTCTTGCCCTGCGGTGCGTTGATCCCGGTCTTGCCGCCGACGGATGAATCCACCTGTGCCAGCAGCGTGGTGGGGATTTGAATGAAATCGAGGCCGCGCAGCGCAATCGATGCGGCAAAACCGGCATGGTCGCCGGTGACACCACCGCCAAAGGCGACGACCAGGGAATGGCGGTCGGCCTTTTGATCCAGCAGCCAGTTCACGGTTTTTCCAAGTTCATCCCATGTCTTGGCGCCTTCGCCTTCCGGGATGTTGTAATACGACACGACATGTCCCGCCGCGGTCAGCGACGTATCAAGCGTATCGTGATGTGCGGCGGTATTTTTATCGGCGATGACAAACAGGCGCATGTTGGCGCCGAAATCGCGTTCGATGATCGCACCGGCGCGGGCCAGCATGCCAGGGGCAATACGGATATCGTAATCGCGCGCGCCATCCAATGTGACACGCAGGGTGCGGGGCTCGCTCATGAACTAGACCTTAAGGTAACGCTTAAGCGCGTCAAGAACCTCACGCACGGTTTCCTGCGCGTCCTCGTGGTTGCTGTCAGCGGTCAGAATCGCCGTTTCCGCGTATAAGTTAAGGCGTTTGTCCAGAATGCCGGCCAGAATAGCATGCGGGTCGCCGTCCTGCAGCAGGGGGCGCCTGTCATTCCCGGCGCAACGGGCAACCAGAACCGGAACATCCGCCTGAAGCCAGACGGGAATGGATCGTTGCTTAAGCAAGGCGCGGTTGGCCTCGCGCACCACAATGCCACCGCCGGCGGAAATGATTTTGGGTGTGCCGTCCAGAAGGCGGGTGAGAACGCGGTGCTCGCCGTCCCTGAATGCATCCTCGCCATAACGCGAGAAATAATCGGCAATCGTGCAGCCGCATGCCCGCTCGATCTCCTGATCGCTATCGATATAAGGAAGGTTCAGGGCGGCGCCCAGATACTGGCCGACGCGGCTTTTGCCCGAGCCCATCATCCCGATCAGAATCAGCGGACGGTCCAGTGCTGCCACAATTTTGTCACAATTGCCGGCCGCCAGGCCTTGGGATTGGCTGGAATTTTCCGAAGTGCGGTCTTGCGTCATGGGGAGTGTTATGCCATGAAAGGGGCGTCGAATAGAAGCATCTGTTTGAAGTGTTTAAGAACAACTATTGGAAGTGAGATCAAGAATGGCTGAGAACAACAACAGCAAGACATTCATTATCGGCATCATCATCTTTGTGGTTCTGGTCATTGGCGGCTTCGCATTCTTTGCGAAAAAAGACGCCACTGTCGAAGCGACCACGGAAGAGGCTGCTGTAACTGCCCCGGCAATGACGGATGGCGAAGCCGATGCTGACGTGAACGTGGAACTGGAGCCTGTTCCGGCTCCCGAAGCGGCACCGACCCCGACCCCGACCCCGGCTGACGAAGTGACGCCGACAGCGCCGACCCCGGCTTACGATGTTGAAGTTACCCCGGCTCCGGAATCCGCACCCGCTGTAGAAGAAGCGCCTGCCGCAGAAGAAGCGCCTGCTGCGGAAACGCCGGCAACGGAAGAAGCCCCGGCTGAGTAATTCCGGGAATGTCTTAAGTTTTAAAGCGCCCCCGGAACATCCATGCTTCGGGGGCGTTTTCTTTTTACCCGTCCCATTCTTTCAAAGCGAATAGCCATGCCCTTCCTGCGCCTTGTCTTGTCCGTCATCGTTTTTCTCAGCGCGATGCCCGCATGGGCACAGGAAGGCGTATCGCTGCGCAGTATCGAGACCCGCGGCCTTTATAACACGCCTGCACAGGGGCAAATATCCGGCAATGTGTGGGAAGGGCTCAACCGCAACGAAGCCCTGCTGCTGATCGATTCCATTCCACCGCGTTTTACCAGCCCGACATTCTATCGCCTGGCACAAAATCTTTTGCTGTCCGATGCGCCGCCGGTTCCATCCGCACCAATCGATAAAAAGGCCAAACCCGATGCAAATGCAGAGGCAAACGCCGCGCAAATGGACCCCAATCGTCCGGATATCCTGATTGCGCGTCTTGATAAGCTGATGGAGATCGGTGCCCTGCGCGCTGCCGAGAAATTATACGATACGGTTGTGGGCGATATCCCGAATAATTTCGATCTGGCGTATCGTTCGCTCCAGATTCTCATGCTGCGCGGACAATTGACGGCGGCCTGTGTCGATGTGCAGGCCATGCAGGGCATGTTCGGCGCCGACCCGCGCTGGCAGGAGCTTAACCGTCTGTGCCGTATCCAGTTCGCGCAAGGGGCCGAGCGCGCGAAACTTCTGAACGAAACGAAATTCACGGCATTTCCGTCGCTGGGTAAATTCCTGCGCGGTTCAGGCAATATGGGCAGGTTGTCCAGCCTGAGCGTCGAGGATCTGGCTTTCGCCGTTGCCACCAATCTGGTCGGCGAAAATACGATGCGCCTGATGGCGCCCAAGGCAGGGCAGATCACGCCATTGCTTTTATCCGTTCTGTATCGCCAGGACGAAAGCCCGGCGACACCGGAAAAAATCTGTCTTGCCATCGAAGGCGTCCGCCGCGGCATTCTCGATACACGTGAACTGATCACATTGTACGAGGCCCCGCATTATGATTCCGACTGGCTGGTCGGTGCCGTGAACGCGCCGGCGCCGGTGCATGCCTGCATGATTCCTACCGTATTGTACCAGCGCATTGCCTCAAACAAGGATAACCCCGCCAAACGCGATGCCGTGATCCGTTACACGCTCGATGTCCTGAAAGGCATGCCCGATGCGGCGTTATGGCCGATGGCGGTGTATTTCAAGGACTTCGATGTGCGTGCGGCCCAGAACAAGCCCTATTTGTGGCGTGTATCGCGTGTTCTTGCCTATGAAAAGGGCGAGTTGCCCGGCGAATGGGCGCAAGACTGGGGGGCGCGCCTGAAAGACGGGTCCGTAGGCAGGGGGGTATCGCCCTTCTGGCTGGTGAATGCCATCGTATCGCCCAGTCTGGCGAGCGAGGAAAATCTGGAAATCTGGCGCGCCCAGTGGCCGTCCGAGGTCGCCCGGATCGAATCGCGCGACCCGATTCTGCCGTATATCCTGGGGTTGATTCCCCCTGGACAGCTGCAAACAGGGGATAATCCCAAGACGAAGACAGGAAATTATGAAAATAAAATATCGTTGACATTTTCCAGAACGTACGCTATGCCTTCATATGGTTTGACGCAACGCCTGGCAAATGTTATTGAAAAAGGACATACGGGTCAGTCCGTTGCGCTATTACTGATCGGATACGGAGCCATCCCGCCAGATCAGATCATTCCAGACCAGATGGCACTGATTTTAGAGGGTTTAAATAAAGCCGGTTTGCGTAAAGATGCCCAGAGGGTCGCTCTGGAAGTTTTACGCTGAACAATAAAAGACTGGAAAAAGTAAACTTAATATCTTAATACTTATTAATAACACTGATTGAGACAGGTCATTAGGAGATCAACCATGCCGCGTCCAGGGCGCCCAGCGAAGCCGAAACAGCCGCTGAACAAACACATCGAGGCTTTCCTCGATATGCTGATGTCCGAAAAGGGCGCAGCAATGAATACGCGCCATGCTTATGAGCGCGATCTGATCGATGTCGATAATTTCCTGAAATCCAGGGGTGTCGACATCATCAAGGCAACCACTGCCAATCTGCGCGATTACCTCGACGATCTGGCCCATAAACAACATACGAAGGGCGACCAGACATCGCAGATTGCCGTGCGCACCGTTGCGCGCCGCCTGTCTGCCCTGCGTCAGTTCTATCGCTTCCTTGTCTCGGAAAATATCCGCAAGGATGACCCGACATCGACGATCGATTCACCGAAACAAACCCGCACCTTGCCAAAGACACTGGCTGAATCCGAAGTCAGTCACCTGATCAAGACGGCGGGCCAGATGGGGGGCGTGAACGCCGTGCGTTTGGTATGCCTCCTGGAAATGCTGTATTCCACGGGCCTGCGTGTTTCCGAGCTTGTCGGTCTGCCGATTTCCTCGGTGAACGATGGTTCGCAGTTCCTGATCATCGCCGGCAAGGGTGGGCGCGAGCGTATGGTGCCGCTGTCCGAACCCGCGCAAAAGGCGCTGTCCAATTATATGAAGGTCCGCCCGCAATTCGTCGGCGCCGATGACACGGACGGTATCCGCGCGCAATGGCTGTTCCCGTCGAAAACCTCGATCGTCGGCCACCTGACGCGCCAGCGTTTTGCCCAGCTTTTGAAAGAACTGGCAAAGGCCGCTGACATGCCGTCGGATAAAGTTTCCCCGCACGTGCTGCGTCACGCATTCGCAACGCATCTGCTACGCAACGGCGCGGATCTGCGTTCCGTCCAGAAAATGCTGGGCCACGCCGATATCGCAACGACCCAGATCTACACCCACATGCTGGGCGAAGACCTCAAGAAAAAAGTGGCCGAAAAACATCCGATGAGCAAACACGCGGGTCGTTAACCAATATACAGAATCCGGTTTAAAAAAGGCACAGACCATGGACGTCCGTGCCTTTTTTTGTTAGTTTTCCCAGTCATTTAAAATAGGTGATTGCAGTCATGTTGGAATTTGAAAAACCCGTTCTGGAACTTGAAGCCAAAGTGCGCGAATTGCGCGCCATGTCATCGCCCGAGCCGGGATTTTCGATTGCGACCGAAGTCGACCGCATGGAACGCAAAATCGACAAGCTGCTCAAGACCGCCTACGAAAAAATCACGCCGGATCAAAAGGTGCAGATTGCGCGTCATCCCGACCGCCCGCATTTCCTGAATTACGCCAAGGCCTTGATCGAGGATTTTACCCCCCTGGCCGGTGACCGTAATTTTGGCGAAGACCGCGCCCTGATCGGCGGCCTTGGCCGCTTCCGCGGGCAGTCCGTGGTGATCATGGGCCATGAACGCGGGCATGATACGACGTCGCGCTTGCACCATAATTTCGGCATGAGCCGCCCCGAAGGTTACCGCAAGGCGCAACGCCTGATGCGCATGGCCGACGAATTCGGCCTGCCTATCGTCACGCTGGTGGATACGGCGGGTGCCTATCCCGGCGTGGATGCCGAAGAACGCGGCCAGTCGGAGGCGATTGCCCGCGGCATTGAAACCTGTCTGTCCGTGCGTGTGCCGCTGGTATCCGTGATCATTGGGGAGGGCGGATCGGGCGGCGCCATCGCCATTGCTGCCGCCAACCGCGTCTATATGCTGGAACATTCGATTTATTCAGTGATCAGCCCCGAGGGTTGCGCCTCCATCCTGTGGCGCTCCGCCGCGCATGCAAAAGATGCCGCCATTGCCCTGAAGCTCACGGCCCAGGATATGAAAGCCAATGGTCTTGTCGATGACATCATCGCCGAAGGCCTGGGCGGCGCGCATCGCAACCGTGATTCCGTCATGCAATCCGTTGGTGATACAATTGAAAAGGCTTTGGCCCAGCTGTCCGGCAAGGATGGCGATTCCCTGCGCCTGTCCCGCCGTGACAAATTCCTGGCCATGGGCCGCGCAGCGTAAGGCGCATTTATCTTTTTAATACAGTTGATTTCAATGTATGCGCCGGCACCATGCGATATACAACCATAAGTATATATTTTATGCTTGAATTCTTCGTGCAATAGTACTATCCATGGTTGTAACAGTGTTTCAATCTCAGGTAGAAACTTATAATATTCAGCACGGGGGAATAAAAATGTCGGGTCAAAGCGCTCTGATCAGCCGCAATATCACCATCATGGGAAAACGCACATCCATTCGTCTGGAAAACCAGATGTGGGCGTCCTTAAAGGAAATCGCGGAGAGGGAACATTGCTCCATCCACGAACTGTGTTCGCTCATTGCATCGCGCAAAAAGCCGGATCTGTCGCTCACCGCGTCGATCCGCATTTTCCTGATGCTGTATTTCAAGGCGGCCGCCACCGAAGACGGCCATTCCAGAGCCGGTCACGGCGGCCTGGACCGCATGATCAGCCGGCTGATGCCGGCCGGCATGAATGGCAGTAATGGTGTTATGAACGGCAGCCTGATGAACAACCGCGCCATGGAAAACACCGCCATGCAAATGGCCTGAAACACGCGCTACACAATAAAAGGCAGGGAAAACAGGCGGCCGGGATAAAAATTCCCGGCCGTTTTGCCATTTTTGTGCATGAAACGCTGTCCGTGCAGAAGAATATTGCATTTGCCGTGACGGGTGGATAGTTATTAACATAATGAACAGGGAAGCAATCAACGAATTGATGTCCGGGGGCAGCCCCGCCTTTATCTCCACGCGCACTCAAGGCGCAGACAGGTTTTTTGCGATGCTGAAATCGCTGGACCTGCTGGAGCAAAAAAAGCAGCGCTATTCCGACGACCGCAGTTATAACCTTAGCGGTTACGCCAACCGCAGCAGCTTCAGCGGGCATTTGTATAACCGGGCTTATCAGGCGTTTCTGGATACGATCCGCGATGCCGAGGCGTATCTTATGAAACCGGGGGCGACCGTGCCGGCGCAGGATCTTGCCGGGCATCCATTGTCGCTTCTGGAAGATGCGATGCATCAATTCGCGCCCTTCATGGGCCGGCCGCTTCTGGCGGATGCCACCTATGCGCCGGTCAGCATGACGCGCATGGATTTTATCCATCTTTTGAATGTTCTGCGCTGGGACCGGATTGTGCAGGGCAAGCATATCCTGAAGGACCTGTTGCAGGACATGACACAGGACCCCACCGATATTATCGGCAGTATTTCAAACGATTTGTGGCAGCTCGGTATCGATCCCGCAAAATCCGGCAAGTACGAATACGGGGTGCATGACGCATCGCTGTACCAGCATATGGCCCGCCAGGCATTGGAAAAGGCGATACAAATTCATCAGAGTGAATATCTGCACGTGCAGGAAGACCCCGCCGCCGGATGGGACGTGGCACTGGATCTGGAGGAAACCATCCATATGTCCGGCGATTTCGCCGTGACGGCGGAAGACTACGAATGTCTGGCGACGCATGGTGAAGAGGTAAAACGCGCGATTCAGGAAGCCTTTGAGCGTCGCGTGGAAATGTCCTTGCCGGAGCTTATGGCGGATGAGAACTGGATGTTGTCCGGTTATCAGACGGCCATGGAATGGGAAAATGATCTGCTGGAACACGGGGCGGATCACAGCCTCAGGCTGCAAACCATTTTGGGCGCCTGCGGTTTCAAAGGATGGGAAGGGTTTGTGGAAACCACAACCCTGAACCGGATCGGGGCGCTTCTGGATATGTTCCATGATACCGATGCGACGGCATTTGATGCCTATGTCGCGGCGTCGGATGCGCTGGAACTGGCGATCAGGGTCGTTCTGCGCCGTGACGGCGTTTATGTGCAGGATGTATCGGCCCAGGACGATACGGCCCTGTTGCAGAAATACAGCCAGGATATGCGTGTCTGGAACATACTGGGCTGTCTGCCCGCCGTGTTTGCGGAACGCATGGCCTTGCTGGCACAGGATGCGGCGCTCGAGTATCTCGATAAGCTTCATGATCCCGGGCTCAATCCCATGATCATTGAAGCGGTGGTCGATAATTTTTATGAGGCGATAAAGACGGCGTCGAATACAGCGAAGGATATCGCATGGCGTCTGCCGGAGGAGGCAGGCGGTATTGTGCAGGCGCGCCAGAAGGGCATCGTGCTGTATAATGCGGAAATGGAGCTTCGGCGGTTTTTATCGTGCGCCGACCCGTCCATTGCCACAGACCATTTTCACGATGCCGTGGCCGAATTGGAAAAACTATCCCTGCATCTGGTCGATCCGGAGGTTTATCAATCCATGGGGCTGAGCGAGGACGAGGCCGTCCGCATGGCCGTGCGGGCGGATATCCTCAGTCTTGAAATCATGTGGGATATGGCCGCAGACCAGGACAGGACGATCGATGAACGGTATGATGCGCTGACCAGGATCGATGCGGAAACCCG
>Ga0206107_1000726_pt1 | contig 11296 bp, 7 predicted proteins | sample 2B0metagenome_FD_148652 | JGI IMG/M metagenome (GOLD analysis project Ga0206107, IMG submission 148652) | Enriched microbial communities from leaf-cutter ant dump, University of Wisconsin, Madison, United States - 2B0 | ecosystem: Environmental > Terrestrial > Nest > Insects nest > Nest dump...
TTCAACGCCTTCGGAGTTCTTCACCGTGTTCTGGTGACGGATTTCCAGCGTACCATCCAGGTTCGCCTCCACGCTCGATTGTTCGGCGCCTTTTTGCGCGGCGCCACCGATGTGGAACGTACGCATGGTCAACTGTGTGCCCGGCTCACCGATCGACTGGGCTGCGACAACGCCGACAGCTTCACCGAGGTTGACCGTGGTACCGCGGGCCAGATCGCGGCCATAGCAGTTACCGCAGATGCCGATTTTGGTTTCGCACATCAGCACCGAGCGGACCAGCACGGAGTCGATACCAGCCGTTTCGATGGCTTCGGCAGCGACTTCGTTGATTTCCTCGGATGCCTTGACGATGATCTTGCCCGACAGCGGATCGGCAATGTCGATCGCGGCGTGACGGCCCAGGATACGTTCGGACAACGGCACGATCACATCACCACCATCGATGACAGCGCGCAGGGTCAGGCCCTTTTGCGTGCCGCAATCGCGTTCGGTAATGATCACGTCCTGTGCCACGTCAACCAGACGGCGGGTCAGATAACCGGAATTAGCGGTTTTCAAAGCCGTGTCGGCCAGACCCTTACGGGCACCGTGCGTCGAGTTGAAGTATTCAAGAACGGTCAGACCTTCCTTAAAGTTCGCGGTAATCGGGGTTTCAATGATTTCGCCCGACGGTTTGGCCATCAGACCGCGCATACCGGCCAGCTGACGGATCTGCGTGGCGGAACCACGAGCGCCGGAGTGGGCCATCATATACACGGAGTTCAGACCGATTTCCTTGACGTTGGAAATCTTTTTCATCATCGCTGATGAAATTTCGTCCGTGGCGCGCGACCAGATGTCAACGACCTTGTTGTATTTTTCGCCTTTGGTGATCAGACCGTCCAGATATTGCTGTTCGAATTCTTTCACCTGGTCTTTGGCGGCCGCGATCAGGCCGGCCTTTTCTTCCGGAATGATCAGGTCGTCTTTACCGAACGAGATACCGGCGATACAGGCCTGGCGGAAGCCGAGCTTCATCATACGGTCGCAGAAGATCACAGTCTCTTTCTGACCGCAGTGACGATACACCGTATCGATCAGACCCGAGATTTCTTTCTTGGTCAGCGTCTGGTTGATCAGGCCGTAAGGCACCTTGGCATTACGCGGCAGCAGTTCACCCAGCATCATGCGGCCCGGCGTCGTATCCATGATCGTGGTCACGAGCTCGCCTTCGGCATTCATGTGCGTGACACGTGCCTTGATTTTCGAGTGCAGCGTGACAGCCTTGGCTTCGAGCGCGTGATGGATTTCAGCGAGGTTGCCGAACGCCATGCCTTCGCCCGGCTGGCCATCCAGCTGCGTCGACAGATAGTACAGACCCAGAATGATATCCTGGGACGGCACGATGATCGGCTTGCCGTTGGCAGGCGACAGGATGTTGTTGGTCGACATCATCAGCACACGTGCTTCCAGCTGTGCCTCAATGGACAGCGGGACGTGCACGGCCATCTGGTCGCCGTCGAAGTCGGCGTTGAATGCCGTACAGACGAGCGGGTGCAGCTGGATGGCTTTGCCTTCGATCAGCGTTGGTTCGAACGCCTGGATGCCGAGGCGGTGCAGCGTGGGCGCGCGGTTCAGCAGAACCGGGTGTTCGCGGATGACTTCCTCGAGAATATCCCAGACTTCGGGACGTTCTTTTTCGACCATGCGTTTGGCGGCTTTCACCGTCGTGGCAAGACCGTAGAGTTCCAGCTTGTGGTAAATAAACGGCTTGAACAGCTCCAGCGCCATTTTCTTCGGCAGACCGCACTGGTGCAGTTTCAGTTCCGGGCCCACCACGATGACCGAACGGCCGGAATAGTCGACACGTTTACCGAGCAGGTTCTGACGGAAGCGGCCTTGCTTACCTTTCAGCATGTCGGACAGCGATTTCAACGGGCGTTTGTTGGTGCCCGTGATCACGCGGCCACGACGGCCGTTGTCGAACAGCGCATCGACCGATTCCTGCAGCATGCGTTTTTCGTTACGCACGATAATATCGGGCGCGCGCAGTTCCATCAGGCGTTTCAGACGGTTGTTACGGTTGATGACGCGGCGGTACAGATCGTTCAGATCCGACGTGGCAAAACGGCCACCATCCAGCGGCACCAGCGGGCGCAGTTCAGGCGGCAGAACCGGTACGACATCCAGCACCATCCATTCCGGACGGGTGCCGGATTCGATGAAGGAGGATACCAGGTGCAATTGCTTGACGATTTTCTTGCGGCGCGCTTCGGACGTGCAGTCAGCCAGCTCTTCTTCCAGTTTCTTTTTCTGGTCGTCGAGGTTGATGGCGGTCAGCATTTCCTTGATCGCTTCGGCACCGATACCGGCACGGAAGTTTTCCTCGCCGTATTCGTCCTGCGCGTTCATGTATTCGTCTTCGGTCAGCAGCTGGAATTGTTTCAGCGCCGTCATGCCGGGTTCGATCACGACATAGTTTTCGAAGTACAGGACCTTTTCCAGATCCTTCAGGGTCATGTCCATCATCAGGCCGATACGGCTGGGGAGCGATTTCAGGAACCAGATGTGGGCGACCGGCGAGGCCAGCTGGATATGGCCCATGCGTTCGCGGCGGACTTTCGTCAGCGTGACTTCGACGCCGCATTTTTCGCAGATAATGCCTTTGTATTTCATGCGTTTGTATTTACCGCACAGGCATTCGTAATCCTTGATCGGACCAAAGATACGCGCGCAGAACAGGCCGTCGCGTTCCGGTTTGAAGGTACGGTAGTTGATCGTCTCGGGCTTTTTGACTTCGCCATACGACCAGCTGGAGATTTGCTCAGGGCTTGCAATCGCGATGCGGATGGCATCGAAGCTTTGCGGGCCCGGCACGTTACCAAAGAGGTTCATCAGTTCGTTCATTGTCTTCTTCTCCACATATCCGGTCAGCCCGGATTAAAAATTCCTGTTTTATTTTTTACCACGAAGGCGCGAAGATCGCGAAGAAGGCTGTTGCAAAGACTTCGCGTCTTCGCGCCTTCGCGGTTCAATATCTTTAAGACCCCGTGTTTTTCAGATCGACGTTGAGGCCCAGGGCTTTGAGTTCCTTGGTCAGAACGTTGAACGATTCCGGAATACCGATTTCGAACGTGTCTTCGCCACGAACGATGGATTCGTAAACCTTCGAGCGGCCGGCCACGTCGTCCGACTTGACGGTGAGCAGTTCCTGCAGCGTGTAGGCCGAGCCGTACGCCTGAAGTGCCCAGACTTCCATCTCGCCGAAACGCTGACCACCGAACTGGGCCTTGCCGCCCAGCGGTTGTTGCGTGACCAGCGAGTATGGGCCCGTGGAACGCGCGTGGATTTTGTCGTCCACAAGGTGGTGCAGTTTCAGCATATAGATGTAGCCAACCGTGACCTGGCGATGGAATTTCTCGCCGGTACGACCGTCATGCAGCGTCACCTGACCCGATTTCGCGAGGCCTGCCTGTTTGAGCAGGGCATCGATATCCGGTTCATGCGCACCGTCGAACACCGGCGTTGCCATCGGCACACCGCCGCGCAGGTTACCAGCCATTTCGACCATCTGTTTGTCGTCCAGTTTGGAGACCTTGTCGGTGAACTCTTTGTCGCCATAGACGTCTTTGAGTTTGCCTTTCAGGTCGCCGACTTCTTTCGATGACGGCTCGGCCGGATTGTGGAACGCATCGATCATCTGACCGATTTGTTTGCCCAGCGTGGCCGAAGCCCAGCCCAGGTGCGTTTCCAAAATCTGACCCACGTTCATGCGCGAGGGCACGCCCAGCGGATTGAGCACGATATCGACCGGCGTACCGTCTTCCAGGTACGGCATGTCTTCCTGCTTCATGATGCGGGAAACCACACCTTTGTTACCGTGACGGCCGGCCATTTTATCGCCCGGCTGGATCTTACGCTTCACAGCGATGAAGACCTTCACCATTTTCATCACGCCCGGCGGCAGTTCATCACCGCGCTGCAGTTTTTCGACCTTGTTTTCGAAACGCTGTTTCAGGTTGTCGATGGCTTCGTCGAAGGTTTTGCCCATCTGCTCGATCTGGCCCATGACTTTTTCGGACTCGATCGCAATCTGGCGCCATTGGCCGCGTTTGAGGGCTTCCAGCGTCTTGGCGGTGAGTTTCTCACCTTTCTTGACGTCGATGCCTTTGGCAGCCGAAGCCACCGTTTGACCGACCAGCATGTCCTCGAGGTGCGCATAGAAACCGCCCTCAAGAATCGCGCGTTCGTCGTCGCGGTCCTTCGCCATCTGTTCGATCTGCTCGCGTTCGATCTGCAGCGCACGCGCGTCTTTGTCGACGCCGCGGCGGTTGAACACGCGCACTTCCACAACCGTGCCGGAAACGCCCGGCGGAACACGCAGGGACGTATCCTTCACGTCGGATGCTTTTTCACCGAAGATTGCGCGCAGGAGTTTTTCTTCCGGCGTCATCAGCGATTCACCTTTCGGCGTGACCTTGCCGACCATGATGTCGCCCGGGTTCAGTTCGGCACCGATATACACGATACCGGCCTCGTCCAGGTGGCGCAGGGCTTCTTCACCGACGTTCGGAATGTCGCGGGTGATTTCTTCCTGACCCAGTTTCGTATCACGCGCCATCACTTCAAATTCCTCGATGTGGATGGAGGTGTAGACGTCGTCCTTCACGATACGTTCGTTGAGGAGGATCGAGTCTTCGAAGTTGTAACCGTTCCACGGCATGAACGCGACCAGCACGTTGCGGCCGAGGGCCAGTTCGCCAAACTGCGTGCTGGGACCGTCGGCGATGATGTCGCCGGCTTTGAGCACGTCGCCAACCTTCACCAGAGGAACCTGGTTGATGCAGGTCGACTGGTTGGAACGCTGGAATTTCGACAGGCGGTAGATATCGACGGACGGTTCGTCCGCTTTCAGTTCTTCCGAAGTCTGGATCACGATACGGGTTGCATCAACGAGCGTCACTTTGCCCGAGCGGCGTGCCGTCACGGCAGCACCGGAGTCGCGGGCAACGATGGCTTCCATGCCGGTACCAACCAGCGGCGCATCGGAGCGCAGCAGCGGCACAGCCTGGCGTTGCATGTTGGAGCCCATCAGCGCGCGGTTGGCGTCGTCGTTTTCCAGGAACGGAATGAGAGCGGCAGCCACCGAGACGATTTGTTTCGGGCTAACGTCGATCATGTCGATCGTATCACGCGCGGCCAGCAGGTTTTCGCCGCCTTTACGGGCTGCGACAAACTCCTGAGCGAACTTGCCGTCTTTGCTCATTTCCGAATTGGCCTGGGCGATCGTGTAACGTGCCTCTTCCATTGCGGACATATAGACGACTTCGTCCGTCACTTTACCGTTCACAACCTTGCGGTACGGCGATTCAATGAAACCGTACTGGTTGACGCGGGCGAATGTGGACAGCGAGTTGATCAGACCGATGTTCGGACCTTCCGGTGTTTCAATCGGGCAAATACGGCCGTAGTGCGTCGGGTGCACGTCGCGCACCTCGAAGCCGGCGCGTTCGCGCGACAGACCGCCAGGGCCCAAAGCCGACATACGACGCTTGTGCGTGATTTCGGACAGCGGGTTGGTCTGGTCCATGAACTGGGAGAGTTGCGAGGATCCGAAGAATTCGCGGACGGCAGCCTGAACCGGTTTGGAGTTGATCAGATCGTGCGGCATGTAGGTGTCGATTTCCACCGACGACATGCGTTCGCGGATCGCGCGTTCCATGCGCAGCAGACCGATACGGATCTGGTTTTCCATCAGTTCGCCGACACTCCGGACACGACGGTTGCCGAGGTTGTCGATATCGTCGACTTCGCCACGGCCGTCTTTGAGGCCCACCAGGTATTTCACGATGGCCAGAATGTCGTCTTTGGACAGGACGCGGAACTGATCGTCCGCAGTCAGTTCAAGACGCATATTCATTTTCACGCGGCCGACCGAAGACAGGTCATAGCGTTCGGCATCGAAGAACAGCGACTGGAACAAAGCCTCAGCCGACTCAACTGTCGGCGGCTCGCCCGGGCGCATGACGCGGTACATGTCGATCAGCGCCTCTTCACGCGTATTGCATTTGTCGGCCACCAGCGTGTTGCGGATGTAAGCGCCCACGTTCACGTGGTCGATACCCAGCAGTTGGACTTCCGTCGCGCCGCCTTTTTCGAAGGCCTTCATCGTATCTTTGGTGATTTCCTCGCCAGCTTCGAACATGATCTCGCCGGTTTTGGCGTCGAACATATCGAGCGCCAGGTAACCACCGATCAGTTCGTCGTCAGCCACCAGGATTTCGGCCAGGCCGTCTTCTTCCAGTTTCTTGATCTGACGCGCGACCAGTTTCGTGCCGGCCTCAGCCACCACTTTACCGTTCTTGGCGTTGACCAGATCGGACGTCAGTTTGACGCCGCGGAAGCGCGAACCGATGAACGGCGTGCGCCAGCCTTTTTTGTCTTTCACGTAGTTGGCGATGTCGTAGAACGTGCCCAGAATCTCTTCGTTGGACATGCCCTGAACCTGCAGCGGATCGACGGCTTCGCCGGCTTCGATTTGCGCGGCACGGTATTCAGCCGTGCCTTTGGAATCGAGCGCGCGCAGGAACGTAGTGATCGGCAGCTTGCGGCGGCGGTCAATACGCACGTTCACGATGTCTTTCGCATCGAATTCGAAGTCCAGCCAGGAACCGCGATACGGAATAACGCGGGCAGAGAACAAATATTTGCCGGAAGCATGCGTTTTGCCGCCATCGTGATCGAAGAACACGCCGGGGGAACGGTGCATTTGGCTGACGATAACGCGTTCCGTACCGTTGATCACGAACGTGCCGTTCGCGGTCATCAGCGGCATGTCGACCAGGTACACGTCCTGTTCCTTGATGTCGCGGATGGAGCGCAGGCCGGTTTCTTCATCAACGTCAAAGACAGACAGACGCAACGTCACGCGCAGCGGCGCGGCAAACGTCATATCGCGCTGAATGCATTCTTCAACGTCATATTTCGGTGCCTCGAGTTCGTATTTCACGAAGTCGATTTCAGCCTTGTCGGAAAAATCCTTAATCGGGAAGACAGTCGACAGGACTTCCTGCAGGCCCTGCATCTTGCGGGAGTCTGCGGACGTGTCCATCTGCAGGAATTGTTCGTAGGAATTGCGCTGCACCTCGATCAGGTTCGGCATTTCGCACACTTCGCGGATTTTACCAAAGCTGCGGCGAACGCGCTTGCGGCCCGTAAAGGACGTGACGTCCACCGTGCCCAGGATACGCGAGGCATTGGTCAGGCCAGCCATGCGGGTCGGCGTCTGGGCGCGGCCCTGCAGAGGGGCTTCAGCGGCTAGCGTACCGGTACGCTTGGACTTGGTCGGAGTCTTTTTTGCTTTGGTTGCTTTTTCTGCCGTGGCTGCTTTTTTCGTGGTCATTGTTGCCTTTTCCTTCATCGAAACTTTTTCGCACTTCGCGCGTTTGTCGCGCGGATCAAAATCTTACGGCACTTTTTTACGTCCCTGCCGGTAGGTCTTCTCGGGTACTTAAAATTCGGCATTTTAAAAACGCCGTTCGGCGGAAGAGGTTACCCCTTCCGCCGCGCGACTTATTTCTATTGTGTGACTTCGTTAAATCTAATCACGTCTGCTCAAAATCAAAAAAGTGAACTAAGAAATTCGGTACTCAAAGAAACTGAAAATTATTTCAGTTCGACTTTGCCACCAGCGGCTTCGATTTGTGCCTTGATTTTCTCAGCTTCGTCTTTCTTGACGTCGGCTTTCAGCGATTTCGGAGCGGCTTCAACCAGGTCTTTTGCCTCTTTCAGGCCCAGACCGGTGATTGCGCGGACTTCCTTGATCACGTTGATTTTGTTTTCGCCGGCAGCAGCCAGCACAACTTCAAACGTGTCTTTCGCTTCAGCAGCGGCACCACCAGCAGCGCCACCAACGGCTGCAACAGCAACCGGAGCAGCGGCGGTAACGCCCCATTTTTCTTCCAGCAATTTGGACAGTTCGGCCGCTTCCAGAACGGACAGTTCAGAGAGCTGGTCAACCAATTTAGCAAGATCTGCCATTTTCATTACTCCTAGTAAAAATTAGATACTGTTAAAACCAATCACCAAATAACGCGTGATAACCGTTAGCCCTTGCGACCCTGTGCTGCCGTAACGCCGATAAGCGCTTGAGCCGGTGCCTGCATGACACGAGCGATTTTGGCAGCGGGAGCCTGGAGGATACCCACGATTTTGCCACGCAAAGAGTCCAGAGACGGAAGTTTTGCGAGCGCTTCGACTTCGGATTTGGACAGGGATTTCTCGCCCATCGCGCCACCGATAATCGCCAGCTTTTCGTTTTCTTTCGCGTACTCGTACGACACCTTCGCGGCTGCCACGGGATCTTTGGACACAGCGATTGCCGTGGTGCCTTTGAACAGAGGCGCCATATTGGCAAAACGCGTGCCTTCCAGAGCACGTGCAATCAGCGTGTTTTTGGTGACCTTGTACGATCCGCCTTCGGCCCGCAGCTTTCTGCGGAAATCAGTGACTTCGGCGACAGTGAGGCCTTCGGGCTTCAGCACGACGATCGTCTCATTCGATTCCAGCAGGTTGCTAAGGGACTGAACGGTATCGGCCTTTTGTGCGCGGCTAATGGGCATATTTTTTTCCTTCGCCTGATTTAAAGTTTGCACAAACCTTCAATCAGAAAAATCTGATCTAAGGCCACCATGTAGTCCCTGCCCCGGATCGGTTTTAAGAATATCCAATGCCCTTTTGTGTTAATTGGGTTTTATGCATACGCAAAAACCCAACGGGGCCAGACACTTAATAACTTCACCGTCTATACAGGAGATTAAGAAAGGGAACCCCTTCACCTGTAGTCTTGGACAGGTGCGAACATCAAAAAACATTCGCAAGCGCGCGCTTTATAGGTGTGGATAACCGCCCTGTCAACACAATTTTAACCTTTGTGTCGACGGGCAACATTCTTTATGAATATGGAAAATTAAAAACTGTGGCCTGTCTCAATGCCATGGGCATCAAGATAGATCTTCAGGGGCACACGTCCACGGGCGGTGAATCCATGCAGATCTTCCACGGCCTGAACCAGGTGCATGATCTTCAGGAAAGCCGGCACATCCGAAGCCGGCACCTGTACGCCCTGCCATGTCCCACGGCTCCCGAGGCGGCTGGCGTGGCAGTAATGCAGGATATCCAACAGGTCGCGGGATTCACCAAGGACATGAAAGCCGAATGTCAGGTTTTCCGGCTGCTGCATCTGATCCGCCCTCAGGCTGTCGGCGCTGGTGACTTCGGGTTTCAGATGCAACATGGCGGTTTTCCTTTTTTCTATATTGAGTTCAACCTTGAAAACTCAGCGATGGGAATTCTTTGTCCGTAACGGACGCCATACACATTTTCGACAAGCGGGACCCGATTAAGGGCAAAAAGGAAGGTGGTAGCCTCGACCGACGGGAGACATATCTGGCGGTCCTGCCCATTGGCGGACAGACGCGTAACCTGACGGCGTTTGAAGATTTCTGTAAGGTCGGCGGCAGAGCCGACAAGGTTAAAACCGATCACCAGCATGTCAACATCGTCGATAATCGGTTGTTTCTGGCAATACGCTTCTGCGCGTTCTGCAAACGACATGGCATTCCTCCCTTTTTAACCTTTTGTCCTTGTTTAACCCTGTTTTTTTAAGGGAAACATGGAATGAGAATCTTTGTCTAATTTTTGTTCCCATAAAGCCATGCATTGTTTGCATAAGTAAAAACGCAGTCAGGGCGCCATGTTTTTTTGCAGGTATTCCGGCAACCGAACAGCAACGCCGTCCTGCACACCGTGAATGTTGCTGACATACAGATTGCGGCCCAGTTGCTGCAAAAACAGGCCGATATAACCCACAGGAATGGATACCGTATAATATCCATCCTCACAGCCCAGCTGACGGGCGCGGCACATGGCAAGGAACTGCGCCCAGTCGCCGGATTCAGCCAGCATGTTAAAGCCGATGGTCAGTGGTGGTTTAGTCGAAAGTTCGCTCCCGAACGGACGGTCTTCGGGTGTATGTGTCTGTTTGGCATTCATCATTGCCTCCCCACACACCCGCTTTGTTTTTATTTTAAGGAGATCATAAACGAAGACATGCTGTCCAATTATGCAGGACATTCATCATGCAAATTACGCATGACAAAATCAGACACTTAGTTTACGACGTGCGCGATGCGGTGATTTTACTTTAGGTTTTGGCATGACCCGGATCACGCGGGAAGGCAGGTCTTCGGGGCGTATGTCTTTAAAAGCTTTCAGGCTTCGCGGTTCGTGCGTGGATGTCAAAACATCCGGCATGGCCAGTTGCACCTGTTCGCGAATGGCGGCAATCATCTGATTACGATTTTTAAGCTGACGCGCCTTCAGGATAAACAAAACACTTAAGGTACCGGCTTCAGGAAAATCTTTTGTATGTGAAACCAGGTCCTCGTCCCCCAGCCGATAATCAGCCGTGGCTTTGATCACCGTTTTAAACAGGTTTGGTGTTTGATGCTTTTCTACAAGCACCGAACTGAAAGCAAGCAATATGGTCGACATGGCCCGGACTATAAAAACAAGTACGCTTAAAACGCAAATTTTGAATAACAAAAAAGCCCGGATCGCTCTCCGGGCTTTTTTACTTCATCGTCATCCTGAATGAAATAATGAAGGATCTCATAACTTCCAGAAGATTCTTCGGCTTCGCCTCAGAATGACAATTGTTATTTAAGCCGCATCGACCAAGGTAGTGATGTCGATTTTCACGCCGGGGCCCATGGAGGAAGCGACAGACACTTTCTTCATGTAAGTGCCTTTGGCGCCCGCAGGTTTTGCCTTGTTCAGCGCAGCGATGAAGGCCTTGATGTTCTCGGCCAGCTGTTTTTCGCTGAAGGAAGCACGGCCAACACCAGCCTGAACGATACCAGCCTTTTCAACGCGGAATTCGATCGAGCCGGCTTTCGCGGACTCAACGGCTTTCTTCACGTCGGCAGTGACGGTGCCCAGTTTCGGGTTCGGCATCAGGCCTTTGGGGCCCAGCACTTTACCCAGACGGCCAACCAGCGGCATCAGATCGGGGGTTGCAATCACGCGGTCAAAATCGAGTTTGCCTGCCTGCATGCTTTCCATCAGATCATCAGCGCCGACAGCGTCAGCACCGGCCTTTTTGGCTTCTTCGGCTTTGTCGCCACGGGCGAACACGGCCACGCGCATCGTTTTGCCCGTACCGTGCGGCAATTCCGTCATGCCACGGACCTGTTGGTCGGCATGTTTCGGATCGACGCCCAGATTGACGGACAGATCGACGGATTCATCGAACTTG
>Ga0206107_1000737_pt1 | contig 11084 bp, 14 predicted proteins | sample 2B0metagenome_FD_148652 | JGI IMG/M metagenome (GOLD analysis project Ga0206107, IMG submission 148652) | Enriched microbial communities from leaf-cutter ant dump, University of Wisconsin, Madison, United States - 2B0 | ecosystem: Environmental > Terrestrial > Nest > Insects nest > Nest dump...
GAAGGTGGACGTCTGCTGCTGCCACGGCCAGGCTGTCCACCGACAGGGGGATAGTGATCGGGGTTCCCGTGACAGTGGTGGTGTAGGACAATGTTCGTGTGTAGGGGGCAAGGTGCGGGTTGTTGTCGATGAGTGTGCTGATATCGGCGCACAGCAGGGTGAGACGGTCCGCGCTGTCGTGGTGTCCGGACCGGGCGGCGGCGGCGGCGAGGGCTGTCAGTGCAGCATGTTCGCTGGGATCGTAGGTGGTGTGGGCGGCTGCGAGGAGAACGTCCACCCGCTGATGTTTGTATGCGTGTTTAACTGCCTTAGCGTTCAGGGCCGGTGCCGGGGTGGCCAGACCGACGACGGGTGCCGACGGCAGAGGTGTCAAAGGAATGTCCGGTAGGCCGGTGGTGGGTAACTCGATGCGGGCTACCGGCGCGGCTGCCGGCTCAGGGGCGGGTCGATGCCGGTCACGGATATGCGCGGTCCGGGTTTCTGGATGTGCGGCAAGACTGGTGGTGGGTGCGCCGGTGATGTCGGTGGTGAGCTCGGCCAATGCCCGGGTGACGGGATCGGAGGGCATCTGGGTGTCAGCGCTGATGGGTGCAGGTTTCTGCTGATGCTGATGCCGGTGTCGCCGACGGTGGAGGATCATTGCGATGACGCTGCTCAGGAACATGACGGCAACGGCGACAGGTGCGACGGTTACGAGAGTCACAGCTGGTGACTGTGTCGGCGCGGTGTCCTAGGTCAGCATCCCCACCAGATGACACCTGTTAGGGGATGCTGATGGTGTGTGTGGGTTCTTCCGGGCCGGGCCGGGTGTCCTGATTCCATGACCAGGGTGATGGTGGTCGGTGTGCTGGCCCGCCGTCGATGAGTGAGCAGATGACGGTTTCGTTGACGGGAAATCCTGCCCACGCGTCGACCCCGACATTGATTTGGCGCTGCTGCTGGGTCCACGCGTCGTGTACGTGCCCGCAGAGTAGCCATCGCCCGTCGTCGTGTGGGCGGGCTTCTGAGTAGCGGTCGGTAGAGCTGTGGTCACCGGAGTACGGGAAGTGGGAGATGTTCACAGCCGTTCCCTCAGACAGGGTCAGGCTGGTGTGTGTAGTGATGACTCGTTCAAATCCTGCATCACGATAAATCTGCTCCCACCGTGGGTCAGGTGGACGCCGGCTTCTGGCAGTGTGAAACATTCGATCGTGGTTTCCCACGACCAGGGTTTTGTGTCCCTTACATGAGCGTACATGCAGCAGACTGGTTTCGGTGTTTCCCAGGGCGATGTCGCCGAGCCACCATACGTCGTCACCGTCGTCGACGTTGTCGTTGTATTGGTCGACGAGTGCTGCGTTCATATGGTCGGTGTTGTAGAACGGCCGGTTGCAGTACTTGATGATGTTCGCGTGCCCGAAGTGGGTGTCGGAGGTGAACCACAAAGCCACCGCTAGTCACATCCTTTGTCCGGTATGCGGGTCAGTGTGGATGGGATTGTGCGTGGTCGACACCGTTGTGCACTCATGTGGGGAAACAGTGTTCGGGTGATTGATGGTTCTCATGTGGGGTTGGAACTGTCACCGTGACTGCATGAACCGTCTGCGCCCATAGGCAGCAACTGCGTGTGTAATGTGGCCGTCGTCGGCTGAGGATGGTTGATGAGAGTGCGGCTTGGTGCAGAAGCAGTACGGGGCCGTCTGTGTTGATGCTGTACTGCGATCGTGTGGGTGTCGAGTAGGTGTGTGCTTCCTTCGTTGTCTTCTACCGGTACGTCGATAGCGATCGTGCCCGACGGGTTGGACGAAGCCAGCTGGTAGCAAGAGCAAGGGCCGCCACTGCCTGATGACCAGCAGTCTTGCTCGATGCATCGAACGTGTGCTTCTGTTCATCGGTCGTGGGGTTACCGAATTGCGTAGGCGATACCGTCACCGTCACGGTCTAAACCACGGCGGTAGCCAGGGTCTCCGACATATATGGGGCTGCCTCGGCATGGCGGGCAGTATCGCAATTGCGGTAGTACACACCGGACGGTCCGCTTCCTGAACCAATTGGGATGCCACCGTGGGTCAATACCGTGGTTTTCGATGCTGAGCTAGCGACATGGACGGTGTTCGACCGTAACCGTACGGTCAGTTTGTTTTTGCCGTGCGCTAACGGAATTTGCACTTGTTGGTGAAGACGTTTCACACGCATGGTTTTCACAACGCGCTGTTCGGCAGTATGTCAACAGTGGACCCGTGTGCTAGCTGGTATCGGCGTGATTCGTTCGGTAGCGCCCAGCGTTTGGCGTTCACCGTCAAATAGGCGACCGACCCCTTGCGTTTCGCTGCGAACGTGACGTTGCTGTCCATCCGGTACGTGAAGGAACCGACGAAGAGGTCGTTACCGTCTTCGTCAGTTTCCCGCAGATGTGGATCGTACTGTGTGGTGACGGCGTAAGTGCCTGCCCCAAAGGTTTCCGTTTCGACGGTGGGTCCACTGGTCAGGGTGTACGCTGCGGGCCAGATACGGTTGTCGGGTAGGTGCAGATTGTAGTTGGAGTACTCGTAGGTGATGGTGTGTCCGTTGCTGAGCTCCTGCAGCACCCATTGGACGGGTTGATTGGGTGAGCAGAAAGTGTCGGCTTCCATGTCGTCGGCGTCGCCGTAGATGATGAAGGGGGAGTAGTCACCAACGATGAGGTCTCAGTATTCGTGGGTCACTGCTACGGCGTGAGTTGCGGGCACTGCAAATGTGGTGGTGACGCAGATACCTGCTGCTGCGATGGTGGTTCTGCGGAGCCGTCTTCGCTGTGACATGTGTGGTCGAGTTCTTCTGGTATGAGTCTGAGTTGGTGGAGCTGTCCGCTAGTGAGCGGGCAGCACGATGTCTCGTGGTACGGGTTACCGCTGTTGCGGGTGTTTGCCAGTGTGGCAGTAGTGGTCGGTCCAGGCGTCATGTGTAGTAGGAGACCTTCTTGCTCCTACCTGGGCAACCAAACCGTCATCTAGTCGGTCTGGGTGGAACTTGCAGGTGTGGCGCCGACACTACGTGTATGGCTGTTCTCAGGTAGTGCATTCTTGCGCTGGTGGGTGTAGGTGGTTGGGTGCTGCTGCGTGGTTCCACGGTCGAATTGGGGGTGGCCTCGTGGATCTGCATGCACTGCAATTCCGGGTTGTGTCGTTCAAAGTGAGGGTGCACACAAGCCCTGGTACGGAGCCTCGCTGTGTTCGCGGTGTCGCCGTAGGACCGCCCACCTGTCGACTTGTCAGGCGCTTGCACGGCACCTGAGGAATCACGTGCTATCCCAGGTAGCGCGCACAGTCCGTCCTCAATGATACAACAAAATTAGGAGAGGCCTATGCCGAAAATAGAGCGCCACCCGATCCGTTTGGTGCTACGCGGAGGCCTTAATAGCCTGAACGATGAAACAATCCGGCGCCAGGCGCGCATCGCGAAGCAGCGGATTGGATTGTTGGGCATTTCAACTGTAGCAATCTTCGAAGGAGACGACTATCGCGATGTGTGGGAAGAACATCCGAATCTTGCAACCCGCTCGGTTGTTTGGATCGGTGACCCACTAGAGCTAGTTGAGAATGGCTTCGGCCTTCAGCAGACAGGTTCCGATGAGCGCCATTACACGCTTGTGCTTCCTGATTTGCAGCACACAACGTTAGCCACGCTTCGAGTGCGCTTGCGAATGGAGCAACGATGAAGCACCTATTGCCAATGGGGGCGCAATCCGTCACCATAGATGTTATGGGTCTGACTGTCTTGTTCGCCGACCTTGACTTCAAGGTCGATGCTCGACGTTCCGCGACCGCGTGGAATGGAGGCTTAAGTCATGGGAATCGCACCGACGTAGTAGTGGGCTCGACGGTGATCGTGACTGACGGCGAGGACGCATTCTTCGCAACGGTTGAGTTCGTATCGGATCTCGGGCCGGAGTACGTGATCCACTGGGATCGTCCAGCTCAGATACCTGTCTTCGTTTAATTCAAGCAACGAAAGAGGCGTCCCTGGTGCCTGGGACGCCTCTTTCTGTTACGGCGAGTTCTTCCGCTAGCGCTAGTACGTCTTCTATGGCACTGCGAATCCGTGTGTTGAGGCCAGGCTGGCCAGGACCCTGCGTGTACCCCAGTAGCCGCTCCTGCAGCCTGCTATTGCGTAGTCACCAACGACGGAATGTCGAACGTGGTTCCGTCGTACTGGTCCAGCAACGACTATCTGATTGTCGACCTCGTTATCATCGTGGTCTCCGAGGTAGTGACGAGAACTTTGTCAGGGTGCATGACCATGGTTAGTGGGGTAAGTCTGAGTATGTGTCGGGGATTCCGGCGTCACCCCATGTCGTGCGAGATGAGGGTGTTAGCTTTCGCCGTAACGCATCACTGCGTTCAGTTTTCTGCTACACAGACACCCGCTACTCACTAGTCGCTTGTTAGGTCGTCCGGTGGTTTATGGTGCGCACTGTGCTGGCTTCCACCTGAACACCATCTGCCAGTTCTAGGTATGAGACAAATACTGAGGGGTCTCCATCGTGAAGATTGTCAACCAGTCCTGGGATGCCCGACGCACGCTCGGCAAAGTCCTGAGCAGTCTGCGGTGCTGCAGCAGTCATTTACGGCCGGCCGCCGCGACTGAGAGCACCGGACACCATGGGGTGAAGCAGTCGACTGATTGCTTTCCCGCAAATCTGTCGGACCGCTTCCCGCGACAACCCCAAGTGTTTGCCAATATCTGACAATGCTTCCGGTGGTTCACCATGCAGCCCGTAGCGGCACACCACCACGTACCGTTCCCGAGGGTCAAGTACAGGTAACCCGATCGTGCGTAACGTGTCCACGTCCAACGCGTCTAACACTGCGGCATCCACGTCGACAGAATCATCAGGGATCAGGTCACCAAGTTCAGTGTCACCGTCCTCACCGATGCTGGTGTGAATGGAGTCAATGTGTGGGGCGGCCAGCACCCGGCTGACCAGTTCCACAGTGCAGCCAGCCTGTGCCGCGACCTGGTCAAATGTTGGAGGATGATCTGATCCTCCCCCTAATTCTTCCCACGCCCGCAAAATCAGGGGCCGGCGTTCGAAGTCTCCATGTGTCATGTTCGCGAAGTCGGCGTCACGGACAGCTTTGAGCACTGCACGCTGAATAGGTTTGAACGCCCACGACCCGAATCGTCCTTTGTCCGGGTCGAACGTGGAGATCGCGTGCATGAGCCCCACGACTGCTGCGGCTTGCATGTCTGCGGAGTCTTCCTTGCTGGTGTTGGATGTGAACCGGCGGACATAGTTGCGGGTCATGCCGTAGTTGAACTTCACCAGAAGTTCCGTTGCAGCGTCTTTGTCCCGGTAGGCTGCACTGAGTGCGTCTTCTTCTTCGTCGCTGCGGTCACTGACTGCTTCCAGTTCGGCGATGGTTGCCGCGATAGCGGACCGTTTACGAAACAGTGGCCCGTTGGCGGTGTTGTAGAAGTCCGCTTCAGGGTTCTTACATTTGTCGGTTCTGGCAGCGCGAATGTAGGCGTGTTTGATCGAGTCGAGAAGTTCCAGGTTATGTTCGATGTGGCGAACATTCATGGCATCGACGACGGCTTCGAAGTCGAAGTCTGCTCTGCCTATGACCGTTTGTACATCGGTGCCGTCATCGATCATAAGTGTGGGGGTGCTCACTGCCGGGGTCTCCTTGCGTGTGGTGTGGGCCGAAACAGGGGGGGGTGTAGCGGTACCTGCACAGATTGTGTCTGTGCCGGCGACGCTGCCGCATCGGACGGTTACCCGAAACTTTGCGGCTGCGGCATACGTGTTTTTCCGTACGCCGCGACGCCTGTGAACGGTTCACTCGGTTCATATGGACGGAAGTGAACTGTCCGCAGTTGTGTGTTCGGCCGTCACACGCGCACACCGGCGGTGGTGACAGCGAGGCACATGCGAACTGCTGTACCCAAGCTCAGGAGGTGGACACCGGTCCCTGTCAAGACTGTATGCCCGCGCCTGGTGAACGGTATGTGATCGTTTCAGGGAGGTACTTCGGTTGTGCCCGCTGTTAGCGGAGTTCACACGCGTTGCAGGCACAAACGTGCGATGGCTGCTGTTGTTCTGTAGTTTCATGGGCCCCACCTCGTCACCGTATTTTCTCCATGCTCAGGGTCGGAACTGTCTCATGCGCATATGACAAATTCAGGTGCTCGCACGCAGTCTGGTGGGGTGTGTGGGGTGTGGGCTGAACTGTTGTCGCGTGCACGGTGTACAGGTGTCCACTTGAAGTAATAGACACCTCTGCGCACGTCAGCTGTGGTCTCATGCTGCTGACGTGTGTGGGTTAGGGAGGTTCCCCTCATGATGAAGAAGTTCCTTCATACATCCCTAGGTGTAGCCCGTCACGCGTTCATTGATGCTGCAGCGTTGGCCGCAGCGTTACAGAAGGCTGTGGAGGAGTACGACACCGAAATCAAGACGACACCGGCACCGACCGCGAGGCGGTTGTGCGTGGCAGCCTGCTCGGTTGCGCATTTCATAGACCCTGCCATCACCTACACTCGGACCGGTTACGCGGTTGTCTGCGGCACCGCACTATGTGAAACGTACGACCGTGGTCGTGATGCCATGAGCACTGGTGCATGGCAGGGAGGCTGGGTTGATAGCGATTTCACAATTCAGGTTCCGCAGCAGTTGGTGTATCCGGATGCGAACTGTGTCGCAGTTGTGTTCCATGACGGAGAAGTTACCGAGATCTGCTCTCGTGTGAACGAGCAGGAAACCTCACGGTTCCTGCGCATGTCCCAATAGCTACTTGCTCACCATTCTGCATCGGCCGGATTCCTCAAGAGGTGTCCGGCCGATGTCTTGTGTGTATGGTCAGAGCCCAGCATATTGACGCATCAGGAACAGATTGCTGCGTTCCGGTTGTCGCGTGTATCCCTTTGGCTGAGTGTCGGTATTCTGCCCTACCGGGTATTTAGTCGTCGGAGTTTGTTTTGTGGGATCTGTCAGCGACGATATGACATGGCTGGCGCCAGTGGAGGTCCAGGTGGTGGCTTGCTGTGTTTGTAGGAGTTGCTCAGGGTTTCTGCTTCGCTGATGGAGTACGGGACCTTTTTGTTCAGATAACACTGCAGGTTGGAGAAAGCGTCGTCTGTTGACGACAACGTTTCTATAAACGCGGCATGTGCGCGTCCGGAAGATGCGGTCGTGAGGCTGATTCCATGTTCGTTTGTCAACAGCCGTGCGTACCCTGACTGGATCTGCGCGTGTGTTACAGCTGCTTGGCACGAGTCCGTGTGAACAAACAGCGCAGTAGCCATCCACAGCACTTGATTGCAGTAGGCAATGGCTGTACTCAGGGATGCCGCTATACCTGACACCAAGATCACGTCTGTCCACCCAGGCGCAGTGATTAACACGGCGATGGCCAAGCCACTAGCTCCTAGGACCACCGCAGTACATGCCGCAAATAGAGCATCTTCTTGACACCGAGTGGGCGTGAACTCAGCCAGGCTTTGAATGCTGTCATCTGCACCGCATCTGAATTGTGCTAGGGGCATGTACGTCCTTGTAGCTGGTTACCAATGATGGATTCGCTGTGGTCTGCGATTGCGGGGGTGCGGGGCTATACCTTGGCTGTCCAGGACGGTAGCGAGCTCGGTCGGCCAGCCTGGGAAACCCGCATCGATGAGTAGCTGGGCGTGGCCACGTTGTGGTTCGGGCAGGGTGGTTGCGTAGCGGTGTAGGCAGTTGCCCCGTCCGATGGTGGTGGCTGCTTGCGCGACGAAACTGGACGGGTCAGTTGTTAACATCTGGATGACAGTGGTGGGTGTGTTCGGGTTGCGGGCTATCCGCCGGCGCACGCTGTAGTCGGTGTCTGCTGCGAGTGTGGTCAGGGTGTCGGCCGGTGTGCTCGGGTTGCCGGCCACCTGGTAGCGCACTTCGTAATCTGCGTCGGCTGCGAGACGGGTCAGTGTTGCTGCTGGGGTGTTCGGGTTGCCGGCTACCTGGTAGCGCACGCCGTCATCTGTATCGCTCGCGAGTGTGGTGAGTGTTGCTGCTGGGGTGTTCGGGTTGGCAGCCACCTGCATCCGTACACGGATGCAGGTGTCGGCTGCGAGACGGGTCAGTGTTGCTGCTGGGGTGTTCGGGTTGGGGGCTATTCGCAGGCGGGTGTACAGGCTGGTGTGTGTCATAGCTGGTGACTGTGCCTGCTGCTGACTGGCCGGGCACTGACGGCCGGTCTCACGTTTCTACCCGCAGAGGTTGGTGTGTTGATGCGCTGTTGGCTGGTCAGAATGGTGGTGGCCAGCTGGTCGGGCCAGCCGGGGAACCCGTTGTTGATCAGTAGCTGGGCATGTGTGTTCAGGTTCGGTCAGGGTTTTCGCGTAGCGGCATAGTCAGTTGTTTCGTCCGGTGGTGGCTGCTTGCGCGACGGAACTGTACGAGTCATGGACTAACGCCTACATGGCCTTGGTGGGTGTGTTCGGGTTGTCGGCCACGTTCCAGCGCATGCTGTAGTCGGTGTCAAGTGGGGACTTTGCGTACTTGACGCCCGGGGAGTACACGTGTCGGTGGCGCGTGGGTTATTCGTTGTCTGGGGTAATATCGGGTGTTGGCAGTGACGGTGATCGTGTGCTGGTTGGTTAGGAGTGCGGCGAGGTCATCGGGCCATCCGGGGAACCCAGCTTCGATCAGTAGCCTGGCGTGTGTGCGTGCGGGTTCGGGAAGAGTGTTCGTGTAGCGGTGTAGGCAGTTGATTCGTCCGCTGGTGGCGGCTGCGTCGGCGGCGTAGCTGTCCGGGTCGGTGGCCAGGCTGTGGATGGCGCCGGTTGGGGTGTTCGGGTTGTCGGCCACGTTGCGGCGCACGCATTCGTTGGTGTCGTCTGCGAGTATGGTCAACGTGTCTGGTGGTGTGTTGGGGTTGGTGGCCACGAACCAGCGGACATTGCTGTCGGTGTCTGTGGACAGCGCGGTTAGTGTGTTCGCTGTGGTGTCGGGCCGCATGGCTAGATCCCGTCGTATGTGCCGGCTAACGTGTGTCATGACTGGTGACTGTGTCCGCTGTGTACTGGCTGGGCACTGACAGCCGGCCGCATATTTCTGTCCGCTGCGGTAGCGTAATTTCTCGCCTATCCGCGTTGGGTGGAGTTTAAGTACTCTTCCGAGAGTGGTCTTGCCCGCGGTCTTGATTCCGGTAGGCCCGCCGAGCTTGACCTGCAGCGCCAGCGCAGCCTTATGTAATGCAGCCCTCCTTCGTGCATGCCTGCGTGTGCAGCGGGCACGGTTAGGACGCTTGGGCGAGTAGATCCAGTTGAGTGTCCTGATGTACTGCCTGCGGGTGCGCGGCGGACGTGCGCCGCCTCGAGGATCGACGTACGCGCGGATCGGGGGTGTAGGACATCAACGCCTGCTCGAACGCGGACATGGTGTTCTTGTTACCACGGCCTGTCGCGGCCCGCGACGACCCCTGCTCCCCGAACAACGCGTCTGTCAGATCTGCCCGGTTTTCCAGCAGCTGCAAAATCCCCGATTCCAGAGTGCCCGCCAACGTCATGTTGATCACCAGATACGAGCTGGCTTTCCCGTCGATCCGGTGGATACGCTGAGCCCTCTGCGACATTTTCGATGAGGTCCACGCCAAATCCAGGTTCACCAGCAGGTTGCAGCATTTACCCAAGTTCAACCCTTCCGCACCAGCATCAGTACACACGAACACGTTCACACCCGATGTCGGATCAAGGAACTGTCGGACAGCCAGGTCTCGATCATCGGAACTGGTGTCCCCCGTGAACAACACCACAGACAACCCATCACCGCGCAGACGATCAGTGACAAGGTTCGCCATACGTTTCGAACACGTGAACACCACCATCCGTTCACCGGTCACATCCGCAGCGGTAGCCGTAGAGTCCGGACACGTCAACCGCCGACGAGTGGTGACAGTTTTCAGCTGCGCAGCGATATCACGCAAATGATCGAGTTTCGGACCATCGATATCCGGTATCAGACCAGCGTCGACAAGCGCGCGGGCCGCCGGAGCATCGGAGGCATGAATGAGCGCCGGGGACGTACACAGCAGACGCAGCAGACCAACAGCTGTCATATCTGCTGCATCAGCACGTTCTGCCGCTTCGCTGGGATCAACCAAAAGATTCTGCCCAGTCGCCATCTTAGTGGCGGTACTGTGCCGTGCAGCTGACGCCGCACCAATCTCTGCTGCAGCGTCAGCGTGCGCGCGACGCAACGCCGCCGCATAGGCGGGGTCGGGATCCAGGCGAAGATGCTGCACACGAAGCGGTGGAAGATGCGCGGCTACTTGCTTCTTGGTATGGCGGGTGTACAACGGCAGCGACCGTTTCCGAAGCTCCGGAACGTTCTTCGCGCCTTCGTATCCGCCGAACTGTCCCGGCCACCGGTAGCGGTCGTTGAACTCGGCGGGGGTGCCGAGGATGCCGGGGTTCACCCACCCGGACAGGATGTCGAACCATTCAGCCGGACTGGTTTCCACCGGGGTACCAGTCAACGCCAACCGGCCAGCGGCCCCAGCAGTCAGCCGCCGCAACGCTTGAGTACGCTGCGCGTCCGGGGACTTGATGCGGTGAGCTTCATCCGCGATCACATACGCCCCATCAAACAGGGGACGTAAAGCCGCCTCGTCACGTTTGAGGATGTCGTAATGCACAATCAACCACCGCGTATCCCCAACGCCAGCTGTGTCGTACACGCGTGAGCGTTTCTTCTTATCACCACCGACGATCGCGATACTGTCATCGCCGGTGACGTCATGGATTTCTGCGGCCCATTGCGAACGGACTGCGGCCGGACAGACCACGATGGTACGGACGATGCTGTCGTTGTAGAACCGGTGCACAGCCGCGGCGATACCGGAAATTGTTTTCCCGAGACCGGGTTCGTCGAAGATAGCGTGCCCATCACGCACAGCCGCTATCGCAGCATTGAGTACCTGATAGTCGAACAGCGTCACCTTCAACCCGTCTGGTTGCCGAGATGGGATCAATCCGTGACGCAGGAGTTCCCCGTCGTACATGTGGCGACTGAATTCGGACAGGAATCTGACAGGTTTCCCTCGTGCTACCCATTCGCCATACACGTCTCGGTGTGGCCAGTGGTCTGC
>Ga0206107_1000739_pt1 | contig 11048 bp, 13 predicted proteins | sample 2B0metagenome_FD_148652 | JGI IMG/M metagenome (GOLD analysis project Ga0206107, IMG submission 148652) | Enriched microbial communities from leaf-cutter ant dump, University of Wisconsin, Madison, United States - 2B0 | ecosystem: Environmental > Terrestrial > Nest > Insects nest > Nest dump...
CCTGGAGCGCCGGGGATAACCCTTGAGGCGGATGCTCCGTTACCAGCGAGGCTTCAAATGTCTGGAGGTTCATAAGGAAAACGGCGTCTCTCGGCTCCATCCCCGGCTATGGTAAGAAAAGGCGCGGCATACGTCAGCAAAAAAACCGCCCCAGCACTCTCTACATCCCGATGCGGTAGATCCTTCCGCCTTCATAATCCAAGAGATAAAGTTCCCCTTGGGCATCCTCTCCGAAAGCGCTGACGGGAAAGGGCGCGGTCAGGAGCCGGGCATCAAAGGTGATCCGTCCCTTTTCCCGCCGCAATCCCCAGAGGTGACGGCTCCCGAAATCTGCGTAAAAATAAATCCCCTCCAGAGCCGGAAACGCCCGCCCCCGATAAACAAACCCGCCGATGACCGACTGCCCTTCCTGGCGACCGTAATCTTTCACGGGTTCCACGAGCACAGCGCCATCGGCCCGCTCGGGCTTAAAGGGGTGAGCCCCCTCACGGGCGCTCCAGCCGTAGTTCCCCCCCTTTTCGACCACGTCGATTTCCTCCCACCGGTTCTGGCCGACATCGCCCACCCATAGCTCTCCGGTTTTGCGATCAAAGGAGAAGCGCCACGGGTTGCGCAACCCGTAGGCCCAAATCTCCGGCCTGGCTCCCTCGCGAGTCAGAAAGGGATTATCCGGCGGCACCCGGTAAGGGAGCCTCCCAACGTCGATTCGCAGGATTTTTCCCAACCAGGTGCCAAGGTTCTGCCCATTGCCCAGCGGGTCCCCCGCAGACCCGCCATCCCCCGTGCCGATGTAAAGCATCCCATCCGGTCCGAAGGCGATTTGCCCGCCGTTGTGGTTCGCATAGGGCTGGGGAAAGATCAGGATCTCCTTTTCCGTCCCGGCGACCGTGGTGGCGGAGCGAGCGGAAGGGACCGCACGCGGGTCTGCCGTGAAACGGGAAACGACCGTCTCCAGCCGCCCGTTGCGACGCGTCGTGTAGTTGACGTAAAAGAAGCCGTTCTCGGCAAACCGGGGGTGAAATGCCAACCCGAGCAATCCGCATTCCCCACCGGAGGCGACCCGTTCGCTCAGATCGAGAAAAAGCCGGGGCCGCTGCTCCACAATCTCCTGAATGCGCCCTTTCTGCTCTGTCACAAAGAGCCGCCCGGACCCTTCACAGGCAAAGGAAGTCGGTGCCTCCAGCCCGGCAGCAAAAGGGGCCAGACGGATAGCAGAGGGAGGGGGCAAGGCTTCCCCCGGCTCCACCGCTTGCACTCCTCCGGGAAACCCGAACCAGCCCAGCAGCAAGAGTAAAAAGCCAGCCCTCCATCTGCGATGCCAGGCCGGTAAAGGTGCCGCATTGGCGTCCGCACCATCACTCGGGGGCAGAAGCGGCCCCGCTGGAAAGATAAAAAAGTTTTTCATCAGGAGGGGGGAACGGGAACGCTGCCCACCCTACCATGCCGGGCGGGGCGGGATCAACCATGCTTGCGGTTAAAGCTCGCCTTCTCGCGCTCCATTTCGCGCTTGATCGCGCTCTTCTTCAGATCCTCACGCTTGTCCCGGGCCACTTTCCCTTTGGCAATGCCGATCTCCACCTTCACCCGTGGGCCCTTCCAGTAAAGGCGCAGGGCTACCAGGGTATGCCCGGCAATGGAAGTGGCTTCCGCGAGTCGGGCGATCTCCTGCCGATGCAGAAGGAGACGACGCGGGCGCCTGGCCTCATGCTGCTCAAAGCTCGCACGAAAATACGGCTGAACATCCGCATCGTAGAGGAACACCTGCCCATTCTCCACCCGGGCGAACGCCTGGTTGAGATTTGCGTACCCGCCCCGGATGGATTTGACCTCCGTTCCCTTCAGCTCGATCCCCGCCTCGAAATGGTCAAGGATGTGGTAATCGTGCCGGGCTCTCCGGTTGACTGAAATATCGCTGCCCATTGGTCTGCTCTCTGCGGCGGCAACCGGGCCTGCCCTCCCCGATACAATCAGGGAAGCGGCGGGATCGCCTCCTCTTCGCTGGTCGCCAGCGGTTCCCAGTTGAGTTTCCCCTCAATGATCTCGCGCAAGGCGACATCCCCAAAATCGACCCTCGCACCGACTTCTACCAGAGGCCGGTGCCCCTGGGCAAACTGGCGCACCCGCTTGGAGACGACGTTGATGAGGATCTGCTGGTCGGGGATCACTTTGCTGGCTTCTTCGAGAAGGTGGGTCTTCATAGATGCAGGGAAAATGGAGAAAGGTGGGGCGAAGGCTCCTGCTTGTCAAACCAATCCTTGCATCAACCGCCCCCGGCGCAGACGCAGATCCCTGGGGAATAAAGAACCTTCATGCCCCTTTCCTGCCGGTTTTCATTCAGATCGCCGGGGGGGGATGAATGAGCGCCATCCCTTTTTTGAGCCGGCAGGGTGGCCTGCCCGGGAGGGGGAGTTTTGCTTTGCCCTCCGGCCTTTTCCCGGACATCCTCTCCCTCCATGAACGCCCGCCTTCTCCGCCACGCCCTCCTTTCCCTCGCCCTCTGGGGCACTCCCCTGGCCGCCCGGGAAGCCGCCCCTGCCGTCCCCCAGAACTATAGCCAGGACATCAAGGTGACGCCCATCGTGACGACCTCCACCACCCCCGATGGCAAGCCGATCGCCTACCCGAAGACGGAAAACCCGGAAGTCCGCATCGTGATGGTGGAAATCCCGCCGGGGAAAGACACCGGGCTGCACATTCACCCGATGCCGTGCTACGGCTACATCCTCTCGGGCAGCGTCACCGTCACCCTCGAAGACGGCACCAGCCATACCTACCATGAAGGCGAAGGGCTGGCCGAGCTTGTAAACGTCCCCCACTCCGGGAAAAACAACGGCACGGAGCCGACGCGCATCCTGATGGTCATCACCGGGGAAAAAGGAGTGCCGATCTCCGCGCTGGCCAAAGCCTCACGCCTTCACAAGAAGACCGATGCCGGAGAGGCCAAAAGCACCGAAGGCGAAAAGTAAAGCCACCGGCACCACGGGCCGGATGCGCCGCCCGCTCAGAACCCAGAGACGCGTGCCCACGCTCACGGCCATGCAGGCCAGCCCCAGGGCCATCCCGACCCAGAGCCCCGGCCCCGCCCACCCGGCGTGGAATGCCAGCCAGTAGCCGACAGGCAGGCCGATAACCCAGTAACAACCGTACACCAAGAGCATCGGCACGCGCACATCCCCCATCCCGCGCAGCCCGCCCACGCTCATCATCTGCGTTCCGTCGAAAAGCTGAAAAAGCCCGGCGATCAAAAGAAACTGCGTGGTGAGCATCACCACCTCGTGATCCCCGATAAACACCCCGGCGATCAACCCGCCCGAGGTAATGAAGAGAAGCGCGAAACAGACCAGCAAGAGCCAGCCGACCCCCAGCGCCCCGATGGCAATGGGCCGCACCCGCTCCGGCTGCCCCGCCCCGATGGCCCGCCCGACGCGGATCGTCATCGCCAGCCCCAGCCCCAGGGGAAACATGAACGCCGTCCCCGCGCACGTCATCGCCACCTGATGCGCCGCCAGCGCAGGCTTCCCCACCCACCCCATCATCAGGGTGGACGCGACGAAAAGCCCCGCCTCCGCCATCAGATGAAACCCCGCAGGCACCCCGAGCCGGGTCAGCACCGCCACATGCCGCCGCACCCGGCTCCACGGCATCTGCCATACCCGGTAGGGCGTAAACCAGCGCGAGCCAAAGAGAATGGCGAAGAGAACCACCGTCACCACACACCGCGCCAGCAGCGTCCCCCACCCTGCGCCCACCAGCCCCAGTGCCGGAAACCCTGCCCGGCCCTCGATCAAGAGCCAGTTCAGGCCGACGTTCACCCCCACCCCGCCGAGGATCACCCCCGAAGAAAGCCACGGCCAGCCGAGCGACTCCGCGTAATCCTTGGCCACCGTCGTCAGCATCCCCGGCACGATTGACCAGACCACCAGGAAAAGAAAATCGCGGGAATCGCGCAACACCTCCGGGTCTTGCCCCAGAAAACCGAACCACGGCCAGGCAAGGTAAACGACACCCACCATCAACAGCCCGGCCACCAGCGCAAAAAGCATCCCCGCCAGCAGCACCTCGCCCGTCTGCCGGTACCGCTTCGCCCCAAACTCCTGCGATACCCGGACCGAGACGGAAGACACCAGCCCAAACCCGAACACCAGAAAAAGATTCACCACCGCCGAGCCAAAAGCGCACGCCGCCAGCGGCCCCACCCCGAGGCGGCCCACCATGATCGTATCTGCCCACCCCATGAGCATCTGCCCGAGCTGCCCGGTGATAATCGGCAGCGCCAGCGCAAACGTAGCCGGGTTCTCCGCCAGGGCGCGGCGGAAAAGCCCCGCCGAACCCGAAGGGGAACCGGAGAGAGAAGGCGTGGAAGACATCGGCGGGAAGGGAGCAATGAAGACACAGATGCGGCGCACGGCCAGCGAAAAGCGCACCGTCTCCCTCTTTGCCCTCGCCGCCGCCGGGCGGAAAAAGATACCCAAGCCCCCCGTTCCGGGGTATGAGGTGGGGTGCCCATGAACGCCAAAGTCCTCGTAGCCGATGACGAACCCGACGTGCGCCTGCTCGTCGCCTCCAACCTGCGGCTGGGCGGGTTCACCGCGCTGGAAGCCGAAGACGGCCCCGCCGCCCTGGAAGCCGCACGCACCCGCACGCCGGACCTGATCGTCCTCGACCTGATGCTGCCGGGCATGTCCGGGCTGGAAGTCTGCCGCGTCCTCAAGGGCGACCCGGCCACCCGCAGCATCCCGATCATCATGCTCACCGCAAAAGCCGGGGAGATCGACCGGATCGTAGGGCTGGAGCTCGGCGCGGATGATTACCTCACCAAACCGTTCAGCCCCCGGGAGCTGCTGCTGCGCATCCGCAACGTCCTGCGCCGCCACCAGCCCGGGGAAGCCGGGGAGATCCTCACCGCGGGAGACGTGGTGGTGGACCGCGTGCGCCTCTCCGTCACCATCGGCGGCCACCCGGTCGATTTCACCGCCACAGAGCTCAAGCTCCTCTCCCTGCTCATCGAGCGCAAAGGGCGGGTGCAGTCCCGCGATGCGCTGCTCAACGAAGTCTGGGGGTATGAAAGCGTGATCGACACCCGCACGGTGGACACCCACATCCGGCGGCTGCGGGAGAAGCTCGGGGCCAGTGCGGACCTGATCGAAACCGTGCGCGGCTTCGGCTATCGCGTCATCTCCTGACCATGGGAATCGCGCTCCTGCTGGTGCTGGCCGGGCTGGGAATCGCCTTCCTGCGCTACCGGCATCATGCCCGCTCCACGTGGGGCCGCATCCTGCGCATGGCGCAGCAGATCCACGCAGGCGAGCGCCCGGCCACCTTCATCCTTCATGGCGAAGAGAATGTCCGCCGCATCGGCCTGGCCCTGGAGACACTGGCCGACGAACGCGAACGCCTCAACCGGCGTCTCTCGCAGGAAGCCTTCAACAGCCACGCCATCCTCTCCAGCATGGAAGAGGGAGTCCTCATCGTCGATACCACGCGGACGATCCAGCTCGTCAACCCCTCCTTTCTCAAGCTCTTTGATCTGCACCGCTCGCCCGTGGGCAAACCGGCGCTTCAGGTCTTGAGAAACGCAGAGGTCGAAGAGGGCATCGCCACCGCCCTCAAGACCGGAGAGGCACAGGTGCGCGAGGTCGAGCTCTCCCTCTCGCGGCGGCGGCTGGCCCTGAGCGCCGCCCCCGTGCGCGACGATGCCCGGGGGGCGCTGCTCGGCGCCGTCGTCCTGCTGCGCGATGTCACCCGCGTGCGCCAGCTTGAGGAAGTGCGCCGCGAGTTCGTGGCCAACGTCTCCCATGAACTGCGCACCCCGCTCTCCATCTTTCAGGGGTATCTGGAGCTGCTCACCGACCACCCGGAGATGCCGCGTGAAGAAGCCAGCGCCGCCCTGGAAGTGCTCCGGCGGCATTCAGACCGGCTCAACCTGCTGGTGGAAGACCTTCTCTCCCTCGCGCGGCTCGAAGGGCGGCAGGAGACATTTGATCTCGGCCCCGTAAACCTCGCCGCCCTGCTTGAAGAGGTCCGGGAAGACTGGAAGCTGAAATTTGCGGATCGCGAGGTCGCGCTCCACCTCGATCTCCCCCTGGGCCTGCCCCCCGTCGAGGCCGACCGCGCCCGGATGCAGCAAGTCTTCAGTAACCTGCTGGAAAACGCCCTCAAATACACAGGCAAGGGAGGCCGCGTCGCCCTGGAAGCGCGGCCCGGAGGGGCGATGATCGAGATCCGCGTGTGCGATTCCGGCCAGGGGATCGACCCGGCGAACCTGCCGCACATCTTCGAGCGCTTCTACCGCGCCGACAAAGCCCGCAGCCGCCAGCTCGGCGGGACGGGCCTGGGCCTTTCCATCGTCAAACATCTCATTCAGGCACAGGGGGGCGAAGTCCGCGCGGAAAGCCGTCTGGGGGAAGGAACCACCATCATCCTGCGCCTGCCGTGCGCGAAAGGCAGCGAACCATGAAACGCGCCCCCCGCAACCGCACCCTCTCGCTTACCGATGCCGACCGCGCCACGCTCGCCGCGCATCTCCAGCCGCTTCCCGGCCCGGAAGCCGCCCCCGCCGCATGGCTCGACCGCGTTTTCCACCACGACGGGCCGGACCTCCTGCGTCGGCTCCCCCCCGGCAGCGTAGACCTGCTGCTGGCCGACCCGCCCTACAACCTCTCCAAGCATTTCAACGGCACCCTCTTTCGCCGCCGCCCGGTGGAAGCCTACGGGCAATGGCTTGAAACGTGGCTCCCCCAGGCGCGGGAATGCCTCAAGCCGGAAGCCTCCCTCTACGTATGCAGCGACTGGTTTGGCTCCCTTTCCGTAGCCCCTGTGCTGGCGCGGCACTACCGCGTGCGCAACCGGATCACCTGGGAACGCGAAAAAGGCCGCAGCGCCGCCGCCAACTGGAAGAACGCCTCCGAAGATATCTGGTTTGCCACCGTCGGCCCGCGCTACACCTTTCAGGCAGAGGCTGTGAAAACCAGGCGCCGCGTCATCGCCCCCTACCGCGTCAACGGCCAACCCAAGGACTGGACCGAGGAAAAGGAGGGTGCCTTCCGGCTCACCGGAGCCTCCAACCTCTGGGCAGACCTCACCGTCCCCTTCTGGTCGATGCCGGAAAACACCGATCACCCGACGCAAAAGCCGGAAAAAATGATCGCGCGGCTCATCCTTGCCAGCACGCGCCCCGGGGATGTCGTCTGCGATCCGTTCCTTGGCTCCGGCACGACAGCCGTCGTCTGCAAAAAGCTGGGGCGACACTTTATCGGGGCGGAAACCGAGCGCGAATACGCCCTGCTCGCCCTCAAGCGGCTGGCACAAGCCGCCCCCGGCGACCCGATTCAGGGATACCGCGATGGCGCTTTCCGGGAACGGAACGCGCCATAGCCTTTGGAGGGCATCATACCGGCAAGCTTGTGCGCCCGGCAGCGGTGATCTCCGTCGCGCCCCGCCGCAAGTGCGCCTCCAGCGCCCGCGCCGCCGCTTCCATGGCACCCGCGCCGATGGCCTCCGAGATCGCCCGGTGCTCCGCGACGGCCAGTTCAAAATCGTCCAGCGGCTCTGCCCCCGGGCCGATCCGCACGTGGAGCAACGGCAGGTTCGAGCTTTCGTAGAGACGGATCAGCCGCCGGTTCCCCCCGATGGCCACGATGGCCCGGTGAAACCGGAGGTCTGCCTCCCGCGCCCCGGCCAGGTAGCCACGGGCCACCAGTTCGGCATGGTCTGCCGCCGCCGCCGCGATCTCCCGCACCGCCCCGGGAGCCGCCGGGCTCTCCAGCGCCCGGAGCGCCCCCGTCTCCAGCACCGCCCGCAGTTCGCTGACCTCCCGCACATCCTCCGCGCTCAGGGATGCCACCCGGTGCCGCCCCCGCTGCCGCGTCAGCAGCCCCTCGCCATGCAGCCGCTTGAGCGCCTCCCGCACAGCGAACCGCCCCAGGCCCAGCCGCGTCGCCCAGTCGATCTCCGCCAGGTGGGTACCCGGCAGCAGCGATGCACTCAGGATCGCCTCGCGCATCTGAAGGTAGGCCCGTTCGGATTGGGAGCTTTTCACCGTTTCATGTTGACATAAAACGCCATAAATTGTCAACAATTAGCCCCATGAGCCTTCAGACCGATTCCGCCTCCATCATCCACCAGAGCGAACGCTACATCGCCGGTGGCGTCGTCTCCCTGAACCGGAAGACCTCCCTGCCCATCGTCTTCGTCCGGGGGGAAGGGCCGCGCCTTTTCGATGCGCAGGGGCGCTCTTACCTGGATTACCACGCCGCCTTCGCCCCGCATCTGCTCGGGCATCATCACCCGGAAGTGACCCGGGCCGTACACGAGGCCATCGACCGCGGCTGGTCGCTCATGGGCAGCGGCACCACGCCCTGGGAAGCCCGCCTGGCGGAACTGCTCTGCCAAGCCGTGCCGGGGCTGGAGAAAGTGCAGCTTCTCAACACCGGCAGCGAAGCCTCGAACCTCGCCATCCGGCTCGCCCGCGCCGCCACGGGGCGGGAAGAGATCGTCACCACGCTGGGCGGCTACAACGGCTGGCACGATGAAGTGGGCCGCGCCGTCATGCCCTCCCTGGGGGCCATCGGGCCACGCCGCCCGGGCGGGGAATACCCGTTCCTGCCGATCTCCGCCGGAATCCCCGAGACAACCGCCCGCCGCATCCACACCGTCGGCTTCAACGATCTCGCCGCCGTGGAGGCCGTCCTGAGCAGCCGCCCCATCGCCTGCCTGATCACCGAACCGGTCTTGCAAAACATCGGCATCGTTCTTCCCGAGCCAGGCTACCTGGAGGGGCTGCGCGATCTGTGCGACCGCTACGGCGTTGTCTTCGTGATGGATGAAGTCAAGACCGGCTTCCGCTCCGCGCTGGGCGGCTACCAGGCCGTGAGCGGCGTGCGTCCCGACCTCTCCCTCTTCGGCAAGGCCGTGGCGAACGGCTACCCGCTGGGTGTCCTCGGCGGGCGGGCCGACCTGATGGACCTCTTCGCGGACCCGGACCCGAAAAAGCGCGTACTCGTCGCCGGAACCTACAACGGGCACCCCGTAAACGTCGCCGCCGCCATCGCCACGCTCGAAACGCTGGGCCGGGACAACGGCGCGGTCTACCGGGAAGTGGAAACCCGCAGCGCCCGCCTGGCCGCCGGGCTGGAGGCGATCCTCCGCGAAACCGGCCGGCACGCCACCGTCGTCCGCAACGCCTCCGCCTTCTGCCCCTATTTCATGGACCACGCCCCGCGGGACTGGCACGACATCCTCGAACACCACGACTTCGCTGCCGACCAGGCATGGCGGCTCGCGCTCATCGAAGAGGGCATCTACTGCTTCCCCGTCGCGTGCAAACAGTTCTCGCTCAGCAGCGCCCATACCGATGCCGACCTGGAGGAAACCCTCGCCGCCGCCCGCCGGGCAGCCGCCGTGCTCCGGCCCGCGTAGGCTCACTTTCGCGCTTCCTCTCGCCCGCCTCTCCGGGTAAACGAAACCGCATGAAAGCCATCCTTCTTCTCAGCACCCTCGCCGGGGCGGCCCTCCTCTCCGGCTGCGCCTCCACGGCCCCATCCGCCTCTGCTCCCGCTGCGGCACCGCAGCAGGAACACCGGGGCGACCGGGGCTCCTGGAACGAAACCCCTTCTGTCGGCATGACCCGGGAGGCCGTCCTCGCCCGCTATGGCGACCCGGACAGCGTTCAGCAGACCGCAAAGGGGGAAGTCTGGAGCTACCGGGCAAAAGTGCGGGGTAAAGACTTCATCCCGATGTACGGAGCCTTTACCCAGCAGCGCAAGGGCGGGCAGATCGGCTTCGACACCGCTGGGCGGGTCGCCGCTTACGACTGGGGCACCACCCGCTGGGGCACCTGGTGGTAAACCCCGGTGCCCCTGTCAGGAAATTTCCTGATTTTGGAAAAAAGAGCGCACGCAGCGAGGGCAGATAGCACGAATGGGATGTAGGGGATAGTAACCTGCCCCTGATCGGAGACAATCAGCCATGAGCTATGAGGAATTTCAACAGATGGCCAGGCTCTACATCATCGGGGCTCTCGATGATGACGAGCAGGCACGGTTCGCCATCGGACGCGCCCTTTACGGGAAGCGCGCCGAGGCATTTATCGACGAATGCCAGAAATTCAACGCCCTCTTTGCCCTAAGCCTGTTGCCCAGCCAGCCTGCTCCCGATACCAAGCGCAGGCTGCTCGCCCGCATCCGGGCTGCCCAGGAGGCCCGGGAAGCGGAGGAGGACGCACTGGCGGCCCAGCGATGTTCCTTCGGCTGGAATTAACCCCTACTCCTCCCGCCGCCCGCCGGTGAGCAGGGGCAGCAGATACCAGAGCAGGTAGGCGAGCGAGGTAATGAACGCCGCCACATAAGTCCACGCCGCAGCGTCGAGCACCTTGCGCACCGCCCCCATCTGCTCTGGCGTGGCCACATGGCCCATCCCGGCGAGAATCTGCTTGGCCCGGCGGGAAGCGTCGAACTCCACCGGCAGGGTGATCAGGTTGAAAATCATAATGATCCCCCAGCCAAACGCCATGATGAGCGCCCCGGTGTAGGGGGAGAGAATCTGGGTGAAAATACCGAGCAGCGGCACCCAGAGGATGATCTGGTTGGCGAAATTCGTCGCCCCCACCGCCGCCATCCGCCACTTGAGCGGCGCGTAGGCGATCTTGTGCTGGATCGCGTGGCCGCATTCATGGGCCGCCACGCCGAGAGCGGCGCACGAGCTGCCGTGGTAATTATCCGCGGAGAGGACCAGGCGCTTGTGGATCGGGTCGTAATGGTCGCCCAGCATCTGGTTGTGTTCCACGATGGAAACATCCCGGATGCCCGCGCGATCCAGAATCTGGGCGGCCACTTCCGCCCCCGTTTCGCCCGAGGCCGCCGGAAGACGGCTGTAACGCAGGTAAGTCGATTTCACGCGCCCCGCCGCAAAAAGCGAAAGGAGCATCGTACCGCCAAAAAGCAGGAGTGCTAAAAACATGGGATCAGTTCAGGTTCCGACCATCTCTATGAGAAGATCGCAAAGAGTGACAAGCGCGATGGCAAAGCGTTCAATTTTCGCGGAAAAATCCG
>Ga0206107_1000740_pt1 | contig 11044 bp, 12 predicted proteins | sample 2B0metagenome_FD_148652 | JGI IMG/M metagenome (GOLD analysis project Ga0206107, IMG submission 148652) | Enriched microbial communities from leaf-cutter ant dump, University of Wisconsin, Madison, United States - 2B0 | ecosystem: Environmental > Terrestrial > Nest > Insects nest > Nest dump...
GTTATTATGGTGTCACCGATGTTGGGCAGCTGGATACGCATGGGTCATATGAAGTCACGCTGACATCAAATGGGTATCGTAACAGCAGCAACCAATGGACATCGCTTGCCGCCAACAGCCAGACGGGTGCGGCGCAGATCGCGCTGGCGCCGACCGGTTATATTTATTTCCGCACCGATGCCAGCAAGGCCACGGGAAGTAGCGCAGATGTAACCACCCGTGTGACGATTTCGCCTACGGGCGTTATTTCCGGCAACGGGTCCGGCCTGACGTCGCTGGACGCTGACAATCTGTCATCCGGTACCATCCCGAGCGCGCGGGTATCGGGTTCCTATACCGGTATTACCGGGGTGGGGGCGCTGGCAGCAGGGTCCATTTCTTCCAGCTTTGGCAACATCAATATCGGTACAGCGACGTTTACCGGCAACGGGTCCGGCCTAAGTTCGCTCAATGCCTCCAACCTGTCATCCGGCACGGTATCCAACGCACGGATATCGGGGGCGTATTCGGGAATTACCACACTTTCAACGTCTGGTCTGATCGAGGCGGCCGTTGATGGTTCCAACAATGCGGCTGCCCTTCGTGCTTCCCGCAATAACGGGACTAAAAGCATCAGCCTGACGATGCTTGTCGATCCCAATGCGGGGGTGGCCAATATCGATGTCGGCGGCACCGGCAACGCAAACGCCCGCATCCATATAGGCGACTCATCAAGCGGTGACAACGACGTCACCATGCTTGGAAACCTAGGCGTCGGCACCACCAACCCGTCACACCTGCTGCATGTTGCCGGTATTGCCCGCTCGACACAGGCAACTTTCGCGACATCGTCGGATCGCCGCGTCAAACACAACATCCAGGATTTGTCGGATGGTCTTGATACATTGATGCGCCTGCACCCTGTCTCGTTCGAATACAACGATGAATACAAAAAGGGACAACAGGGCATGGATGGCAAAAAACGCGGCTTTATCGCACAAGAGGTCGAAGCTGTCGTGCCCGAGATGGTCAAAATCATCGACGAAAAATTCGGTGATAAGGAAATCAAGGATTTTCGCGTACTGGAAAACGCCGATTTCACCCCCATGCTGGTCAAGGCCGTGCAGGATTTGAAACGTGAGAAAGATTCCGAAATCGCCGATCTGAAAACACAGATCGAGGCGCTCAAAGCGGAAATCGAGGCATTGAAGGCAGAAAAACAGTAAAAATCCCTGTTTTCCCGGTGAATGGTTAATACCATACCCTTTTGGCCCCTTGCCAAGCCAGCTTCAATATGGTCCCATTTCTGGCCTTTTTCTTAAGAAGGTCAGAAACTTAAAAGGGAACATCCAACTTATGACTCTCGATCAAAATCAATGGATCGTGCTGGGCTGCGGCGCTGCCGCCATCCTGTACGGTCTGCTTACGACGGGGTGCATTCTGAAAGGCGATACGGGCAATGACCGCATGCGTGCCATTGCATCCGCCATTCAGGAAGGCGCATCCGCCTATCTGAAACGCCAGTATATGACCATCGGCCTTGTCGGCGTGATCGTAGCCCTGGCTCTGGGCAAATTACTGGGCCTGCATGTCGCTGTCGGTTTCGTCATCGGCGCCATCCTGTCGGGCGTGGCCGGTTTTATCGGCATGAATATCTCTGTCCGCGCCAACGTGCGCACGACGCAGGCCGCAACCAAAGGCCTCAATGAAGCGATGGGCGTGGCCTTCAAGGCCGGCGCTGTTACGGGTCTTCTGGTCGTGGGCCTGGGCCTGCTGGGTGTTGCCGGTTATTATTTCTACATGACCGCGCAGCCGGGCGCTGAAATGCGTCACAGCCTGGAAGGCCTGGTCGGCCTTGGTTTCGGCGCATCGCTGATTTCGATTTTTGCCCGTCTGGGCGGCGGTATCTTTACCAAAGGCGCCGATGTCGGCGCCGATCTGGTCGGGAAAGTCGAAGCCGGCATTCCCGAAGACGATCCGCGCAACCCGGCCGTGATTGCCGACAACGTTGGCGACAACGTGGGTGACTGCGCTGGTATGGCCGCCGATTTGTTCGAGACCTATGCGGTGACTGTGGTCGCAACCATGCTGATCGCATCCTCGGTCTTCGTGGCCAGAACGGCGGAAGGCGTCATGATGCTGCCGCTGCTTCTGGGCGGCGTGTGCATCGTGACCTCGATCATCGGTACGTTCTTCGTCCGGTTGTCCAAAGGGTCCCGCAATGTGATGGGCGCACTATATAAAGGCCTGATCGTGACCGGCGTTCTGTCGCTGGGCATTATTTACTGGTACGTCAAAAACAAGATCGGCATGGAAACGCAATTCCCGCTTGCAGCCGGTGGTTTTGTTACCGGTGAGAACCTGTTCTACTGCACCGTCATCGGTCTGGTTGTGACGGCCGCGATTGTTGTCATTACCGAATATTATACCGGCACGGGTTTCCGTCCGGTGAAATCGGTGGCGGCCGCATCGGCCACGGGTCACGGCACGAACGTGATCCAGGGTCTGGCCGTATCGATGGAAGCAACGGCTCTGCCGGTTGTCGTCATCTGCGCCGGTATCTGGTTTGCCTTTGATCAGGCGGGCCTGTTCGGGATCGCCACGGCGGCTACGACCATGTTGTCGCTGGCTGGTGTGATTGTCGCGCTGGATGCTTTCGGTCCTGTGACCGATAACGCCGGCGGTATCGCGGAAATGTCGGAACTGCCCGACAGCATTCGCGAAACGACGGACACGCTGGATGCCGTGGGGAATACGACCAAGGCGGTGACCAAAGGCTACGCCATTGGTTCTGCCGGTCTTGCCGCCCTGGTTCTGTTCGCGGCTTATACCGAAGAACTGCGCCATTATCTGCCGAACCTGAACGTCACGTTCAGCCTGCAGGATCCGTTTGTGATCATCGGCCTGTTCGTCGGCGGTCTGCTGCCTTACCTGTTCGGTGCGCTTTCCATGACTGCCGTCGGCCGTTCGGCCGGTTCGGTCGTGGTCGAAGTGCGTCGCCAGTTCAAGGAAATTCCGGGCATCATGGCGGGTACTGCCAAGCCGGATTATTCCAAGGCTGTCGATATGCTGACCAAAGCCGCGATCAAGGAAATGATTGTACCGTCGCTGTTGCCGATCGCGGCACCGGTTGCGCTGTATTATATCGTGACCTGGGTTGCCGGTTCGAACGTTGCCGGCTTCCAGGCCGTCGGCGCTTTGCTGGTCGGTACCATTGTGACGGGCCTGTTCGTCGCCATCTCGATGACATCGGGCGGCGGCGCATGGGACAACGCCAAGAAATACATCGAAGAAGGCCATCATGGCGGCAAGGGCTCTGATGCCCACAAGGCCGCCGTCACGGGCGACACCGTCGGCGATCCGTACAAGGATACAGCCGGTCCGGCCGTCAACCCGCTGATCAAGATCGCCAACATCGTGGCGATCCTGCTGGTTGCGATTGTTGCCAAAACGGCGATGTAATAAAAATTTGTCATCCTGAGGCGAAGCCGAAGAATCTCCCGGAATTTTGCGAGATCCTTCACTTCGCTCAGGATGACAGTTTGAACAAAAAACCCCGCCTTTGCCGGCGGGGTTTTTTATTTGACAAGACATATCCTGGTTAATTATGGATAGCGCATGAACCCGGTAATCACTCGTATCAACGAAGACTATTATCAACTCATCGAAGAGTTGAAATCACGCATGATCGCGGCAGAGGATCGCCTGGCCGGATATATTCCCTTGCAGGCTCTTCATATCGCGCAAGATGTTTCCATGGGCCGTGGCGGTTTAACCTGGCCTGAAAAAAGAAGTGTGCGCCATTTTATTCAGGATATTCGCCGCCCCAGAGTGGCGGTGTTCGAAAGAAAATTGTACGAATTCATGTACATAGAATGCGATGATGCCAAACGCGGGAGCGTGTATATTGGTGATGTTAAAGATTTCCTGAGAAACTGGCTTACCGGCAATTATGAAGAAGCCTGGGATGTATGGTCTATGACCTTTAAAGGGCACAGACCTACCAGTGGTTTACAGGCTTTCCTGTCCAGGACACAGGTTCCGGATATTTCCCGGCCACAAGCCACAAGTCTTCGATTTGTCCCTTGAGACTTTGTGTATGCTACATAAATAAAAAACCTGCCAAACGGCGGGTTTTTATTTTGGTAAAATGAAAGGATCGATGATGGCCCAGATTGCGAATTTGACGTGTTTCCTGTTTGAAAATCAGGCGGAGGCGGCGGCGAAGTTTTATACGTCGGTGTTTGACGGGACACTGGGGAAGGTGACGCACTGGCCGATGGATAGTTACATGGCGAAGGGCGACGTGCTGGCCGTAGAATTTTCGATTTTGGGACGCGATTTCGTGGCGGTGAATTGCGGCGGGCCGGTGGAGCATACCGATGGCATGTCGATTCAGATTTTGTGCGACACCCAGGAAGAGCTGGACCTGTACTGGGATAAATTACTGTCCGATGGCGGCGAGCCGGTCGTGTGCGGATGGATCAAGGATCAATTCGGCGTGCGATGGGAAGTCACCCCGCGCAAGCTGCTGGGTATGATTGGTGACCCCGACCAGGAAAAAGCTGCGCGCACGATGAAGGCAATGATGGGCATGAAAAAGTTGGATTTCGTGCCATTGGAAAAAGCATATCAGGGATAAAACAGGTTTTTCTTGGCATTGGGAGTTACTCCCATTATATAATTTGTCATTATGGCAAATTATAAGGCGCTTATCTCCAGCTTTTATGACGATTTTCCTGACATGCGGGATCACGTCTTTTTTAGATTTCGTCACAATAAATCGAACAATGTTTTGGATGATCGATGGGCGGAAGGCATTGCGATTGAAAAGCAAAAATATACCGACCAAATCGGTTATGAACCTTGGGATCAGGCAGCCACTTTTAAGTTTCCGGATGATTATAAAATTTGCCAGATAGAACTGGATGATGGTCCCGCCAGTATTGCGCGCTGGTTGGAGACCCCGTATCAATCCTTGAGTCATCAAACGTGGATTAATTACAAAATTTTCGAAAGCATTGAACGCGAATATCTTTTCCATCATGAAACAACACATGCGGTGAAGCATATCCGACGCATGAATAGGCGGAATAGGTCGTTTGAAGATGTTCTTTATGAGGAATGTCTTGCGGATGCCTATGCAGCCCAGAAGATTATTCAAGCTTATGGGACAGATGGATTGCGTTTTATGCAGATGATTGCTGACGCTCGGCAATTTGAAACGGCGCATACGCCTAAAAAATTCATGGGCGATCACATGACGAGCTTTGCAATAGATGCCATTATACAGGATATAGCAAGGGCGGGACTATCGACCTTAAACGGTCGTACTGCGGAGGATTGTCTGGCAATTGCTGAAACTTATGCAAAAAAATATGCGTTCAAGGAAGCAGACAGGGAAGAGATTTATAAAACATATCAGAGTTTGGCAAAAAATGCCGAAGCGCCTGAAAACCGTTTTTCTGCCAGATTTAATCGGGCAGTCAATCGCATAATAGACGAAATGCATATTCCAGGTATGACACAAGAAGATCACGTAATTTTTAATGGCCCCTGGGCTAGTGCTCCTGCACGCTTTGTTAATGCGGGATTTGTTACGAACATTGCCTTTAGTGATCCGAAGCCGGCGGAATTGGAACAGGTTAAAAAATTAGTGAGCATGTATGAAGGGGAAGATCAGCCAAATTGGATCAAGGGGCGTGATAAAATCAAGGCGTATGATCCATATCTTTTATATTTTTTAGATTATTCGCGTACCGTCAAAGGCGTTGATTTTGATAGCCGTCGTAATGATCCGATACTCCATGAATCATTGGCGCGGCGTTATTTTAGGTCGAAAAAGGAAATTGCGTTGTTTGAGAGACAACATAAAACATTCGGGAATATTAATCCTGCAAACACATATCAGGAATAAGAAAAAAACCCACCAGATAGGCGGGGTTTTTGTTAGAAGGTGCGTGGTTTGAATTCGCCGAATTTTTTACGCGTGTTGTAACTTTTTTGAAGTTTCGCGAAGAGAACGCGCCACCCGCACGATGAAGACGACGATGAGCATAAAGAAACTAGACTTCTCCCCATTGGAAAAGGCGTATCAGGCGTATGGCAGGTTTTTCGTTTTATTATGATCTTTTGATGGATTATGACGGGTTTCTTGCTTTTTAGAGGGTGTTGTAATATTTTCATAATATTATGATTTATGAAGCTCTCATCGACGCCTTCAAGCGCGATTTTTCGGATATCGAGGATTGCGTATCCTTCGTGATCGCGCAGCCGGATTCCGATGCGGCGCCGGTCAGATTTTCATCTTCATATGCGCCCGCCTATACACCCGAACAAGATCATCTGGCGGATATTCATGTTGGGCGAAACAGATGTCTTTTGACGACGGTTCCCTCACCTTCAGGACCTAAAGATGTTGCCACCGTTTATTTGGATAAAAATATATTCAGCTTTGTGAAACAAGCTGCATATGCCGGGATTGTCCCCCTTAGCCTGCGGTCTATCGATCAAACGAACGATATCCAACAGGCGTTTTTTTTCCATCATGAAACGGCCCATGCCATCACATATGTACGAAATACGCATGATATGCGGTCAGGGCTTGTACATGTGGGCTTTGAAAATTACACCGAGAGTCTTGCCGATGCTTATGCTGCGTTCAAAATCATTCAGGCGCATAAGGGCAAAGGCATTGAATTCGTACGCCTCTGGGCCGATCTGCGCCAATTGGCGCAAACCGATCATGTGAATTTCCGGCATTATACGACATTCGCCCTGGACGAAGTCGTCAGACAGTCAGCCGAAATAGGACTGGGCAACCTGACTCAGTGGAGTAGCAGTGCATTGTTCAGCCTCAGCCAAACCATTGCAGACGATACGCAAATACCTTTTGAAGAGGGCTTTGAAGGCATCGTGAGATTACTATGGCCCGATCTTTCCATCTGGCGTGAGGACACTGACCGGGCCGCCAATCTTAAAAGAATGAGCGACCGGTTTCAGCAGGCTGTGCACCGGCGGGTAGAGATAATCTCATACTGTTTTAGCGAAGAAGACAGGCAGGATATGGACCTTTTTAACGGTCCATGGGCGGATGCACGGGCTAAGTATAAAAGCGTTGATTTTCGTGCAAAGTATAATGTTAACGCCATGGGTGAGGAAGATATTGGCAAGATTCTATTCAGGCATTTGCGAGGCGGGCCGGAACCGGAAACACGTCAGGAACGGTTGGACAAAGTGGCGTCCTTTGTCAGGCAGTATGCGCGCGGCTGGCTTGTTTTCGAACGCACGGGCGACGATGACATGCTGCTGCGCGTAGCCGACGGTATCAGGCGCTATGACGAGCGATTGTTCAACGTCATGCGCAAGATGCGCATCGATTTTGGAAACAACCGGAAATTCGGCCTGGAATTTGTCGATGGCAACAAAGCCCGGGAGTTGGGGGAGCTGTTATTAGAGATCGAAGAAAAGAGGCGGCATCTTTATAGGGCAAACCGTCTGTCCGCTCCGGCATAATCCGCCTACAGCCGTTAATCAGTGCTTCCTTGATCCGAATTTAAGGCCTCCCACGTTTTTCAGGAGATCCTTCACTTCGCTCAGGATGACAGTTTGAACAAAAAACCCCGCCTTTGCCGGCGGGGTTTTTTGTTTTAAGCCGGCATGCCGGGCATCAGCCTGGCTGCCAGGCTTTTGGCCGGTTTATGTGGAAGTCCGTATTCTGCGCGCACAGCTTTTGCAAACTCGCCACGCGACCTGGATTTCGCCATTAAAGGACTCAGGTCAATTTCGTTGCTTCGAATGATTGTGGCGAGATGGTCTTTTTCTTCGTGGCGGGCTTTACCGGTTTTTGGATCAACGTCTTTGATGAAATGCGTGTTTGCAGTTTGTGTGTGCTTTGCCATGACGGCTGGACTCCTGATTTTCGTTATTTTGGCCTCATCCGGCCGGATACCTCACTATATTTGACATAATGATAAAAAATGGTTAAAAGGACGCCATGAAACAGAATTTTGCAGAGATTGCCTCGGCTTTAGAGGGGCTTCACAGGCATTATGAGGAAGAAAACGGCAGGGACGCCGCGTTTAAGCTTGGGTCCAAAGGGTTGGCCAAGGTCTTCCGCGTGGCGGCCGAGCATCGCACAAGGCGTACCGATATCGAGGCTTTTGCGGTTAAAACCGAAACGGATCAACGTCAAAACGCCTTTATCAGCCTGATCGAAAAACGGCTCCATCGCATGGGGTACCGGGCGCATATCATTTCACGCATTCGGGAAGCGACGGGCCAGGGGCTTGAAGGCGGGGCGGATGCCGCGTGGGATCAGCTGGTTCACTCCATGCGCCTGACCCAACATCATAGCCGGTACAGGCGTTAAAGCGCGATGCCGGGCTTCAGCCTGTATCTTGGCGCGCGGCGATAAACGGCCTGGGGCAGGATCGTATCCGTGTCCGGCAAAATCCGCGGCGCCAGAATGAACATGGACGCACCGCGCATTTCAATCACCGGGTATTGATATGGCGTGTTGTTTTTTACCATGACATTGAAAAACGATCTTTCACGCGCGCGCGTCAGTAAAAAATCTTCCAGCGCTGACACGGGGGCATCGGGCAGTTTCTGATAGATGACGGGCGCCGCCGGCGTATCCAGTCCGTAATACACATCGATTTTGAGATAGGGATCGTTCAGGCGATGAAAACGGCGCAGCAGGGCGCCGCCGCCGAAAAGATCGAATATCTGTTTTAAGGTTTGGGAAACCATGGGCTTAAAGCTAGCGCCCAGGTTCTCATAAAGGCAAATTTTATAAAAGCAGGGGCATTAAATACTGCCCGGGACACCGCCGCTACCGGATTTGTTAAAGCGGCCAAGGTTGCCGAGCAATTGCTGGGCAAAGGTCAGGTCATGGCCGGAGGTCGGGGTTTTGCGACGCACCAGCGGGGTGTCGATGGCCTCGCCCTCCACCTTTTGCAGGCTGGCGAGCGTGCCCATGTCATCGAACTTTGCCTCGTATACCGAACGGTCGGTTACTTTTGCATCGAAGAACGCGTCCTTCTGGGTTTTGATCCCGACATAATACCATGTGTTGTCATCGAACACGGCGGTGGCCGTCGGCGTCCCCAATGCCTGCAGGACATCGGCGCGGGTGGCGATTCCCGGCTGGACTTTGGTCACATCATCCTGCGTCAGGAACACGCCGTTGGTGTTGCGCACGGGCTGGCATGCAGATAAAGCGAGCAGGGCGGCAGTCAGAAGGACGATCTTTTTCATGGGCCTTATCTTTAGACTTTCTGGACTTTGGTCAAGGCCTTGTTTAAGGGGCCTCGCCGGCCCGATTGCGGTCCCCGCAATCTCCCGCTCGCTCGCATAAGCTCGCGGAGCCGCAGTCGCGGCTCTTTGTGCTACCAAAATTCCGCAGGTTTGTTATATACGCCTTTATGTTTGGATTATTCAGAAGGCGAAATAAAGGCGCAATTGCGCTGTTTGAGGCGGCGCTCGCTGCTTCGCGGAATCCTGTGCTTTACCGGGATTACGGGGTGCCGGATACGTTCGACGGGCGGTTCGATGCCCTGTTGCTGCATTTATGGCCGGTTTTCCGGGATATGAAGGACGACCGCGCGGCGCAGGATTTATACGATCTGACATTTAAGCGTATGGAGCTGGCGTTGCGCGAAACCGGCACCGGCGATCTGGGCGTGGGCAAAAACGTGCGCCGGATGATGAAGGCATTTTACGGCCGCCTGACGACTTATAACAATGCGCATACGGACGAAGACTGGGCCGAAGCCCTGCGCCGCAATCTGTATGGCACGATCACCGATACGGATTTTGTTGTGCCGGGCGGGATGATCGCCTATGCCAGAAGCCTGAACGCACCGAAGGTCAACGCCGCATGAACGCCGCCCACGTCAATGAATTTTCCCATCCTGTCCGCGCCGAGAACATCGGGCGGGAACCGTTTGCCGTGTCATTCGAAGCGGACGACCGGGCACTGGAATTACTGGCCAGGCGGTTTGGCATCCTGTCGGTTGATTCCCTGAAAGGCACGGCCAGACTGGTCCGCCAGTCGGACGGGCTGACCATCCACCTGAAAGGCAGGCTGACCGCCGATGTGCAACAGGCCTGCGTCACCACGCTGGAGCCGGTGGCCGAACATGTGTCGGAGGATTTTCAGGCCTATTTCCTGGATGAATCGCAGGTCACATCCTTTACCCGCGCCAAGAAAAAGCGGGAGGAGGACGATTCCCTGCCGGTTATGGACGAAATGGAGGAACGCCCGATCCCCGAAGATCATGAGGACCCGGAACCCGTGGTGGGCGGAATCATCGATTTGGGGGAAATCGCGGCCCAGCACCTGTCTTTGGCCCTTAATCCCTATCCGCGCAGCGAAAAGGCCGATAAGGGGCCTAAATCCCCCCATATTGTGACGGAGGAAGAGGCCAGGCCTTTAAACCCCTTTGCGGCCTTGAAGGACCTGTTGACCAAATAAAAGACAGGCCGTCACCCCGGACTTGATCCGGGGTCCATAGGCAGGTAGGGCCGGTGAATGGCCAAAGTATGAATGGATCCCCGCTCGGGGGCGGGGATGACGCGGGGTTGAAAAGTGCAGATTTACCTTGCATCTGCCCCCCTTATTCGTTAAACAACCCGGCTGAAACAGACTTTAAACAAGGATTTTAGAAAATGGCCGTTCCCAAGCGCAAAACATCGCCCATGAAGCGCAACCAGCGCCGCGCCCATGATGGCATCAGCGCCACCAACTGGGTTGAGGATTCGCACACCGGCGAACCCAAGCGCCGCCACCATATCGACCTGAAAACCGGCATGTATCGCGGTAAACAGGTCATTGACGCAAAAGACTAGGCCTCTATTCTTGGAACCCGTGCCGTTTTCTTTTTAGGGATGACACGGGTTTTTCTTTTTAACGACCTATAGGGTTTTAACCTTGTCAGGTACCATCCGCATCGCACTCGACGCCATGGGCGGGGATTTTGGTCCAGCCTGCGTGATTCCGGCTGCCGCCCAGGCACTGAAGGAGCGTCCGTCCTTACGTTTTTCGATTTTCGGCGATGCG
>Ga0206107_1000741_pt1 | contig 11023 bp, 8 predicted proteins | sample 2B0metagenome_FD_148652 | JGI IMG/M metagenome (GOLD analysis project Ga0206107, IMG submission 148652) | Enriched microbial communities from leaf-cutter ant dump, University of Wisconsin, Madison, United States - 2B0 | ecosystem: Environmental > Terrestrial > Nest > Insects nest > Nest dump...
GTGCTCGCGGCGCCGTTCGTCGTGCTGCTGCGGCCGATGGGCCGGCTCGCGCGCGGCAACGTGGTCCGCAACCCGCGGCGCACGGCGAGCACCGCGGGCGCGCTGACGATCGGCATGGCGCTCGTCGGGGCGGTGTCCGTGATCGCGGCCTCCGCGACGGCGTCGCTGTCGAGCGTCGTCGAGAGCGCGACGAACGCCGACCTCGTGCTGCGGTCCGCGACGTTCGTCGTCCCGAAGGGGGCCGCCGCGGACGTCGCGGCGTTGCCCGAGGTGGGCCGGGCCGTCCCGCTGCCGTTCACCGCGGCGGGCGTGTCGCCCTCGGCCGGGGTCGCGCCGACGCCGTCCGACGCGGGCGGTGTGGCCGCGGTCGGGCCGGGTGTGCTGGGCAGCACGGTCGTCGTGGACATGACGGACGGTTCGGCGGATGCGCTCGCCGACGACACCGCGCTCGTCAACGCGAGCCGCGCGGGCGACGACTGGGCGGTGGGCGACCGGGTCACGGTCGTGACGCCCGTCGGGTCGCGCACGCTGACCGTCGCCGGGGTGTTCGACAGCCAGGTGCTCGGCACGTCGGTCGTCGTGACGCCCGCGGTGCTCGACGCGCTCGCGCCGGGCGAGGCGCAGCAGATCGACACGGTGTTCGTCGAGGCGGCGCCCGGGGTCCCGGCCGCCGACCTGCGGGCCGCGGTCACGGCCGCCGTCGCACCGTACGTCGTCGTGTCCGTGCAGGACCGCGACGAGTTCGTCGACCAGATGGCCGGCCAGGTCGACCAGCTGCTCGTGATCCTCTACGCGCTGCTCGGGCTGTCGCTCGTGATCGCGGTGCTCGGCATCGTCAACACGCTCGCGCTGTCGGTCATCGAGCGGACGCGGGAGATCGGGCTGCTGCGGGCCGTGGGGCTCGGGCGGTTGCAGCTCGCGGGGACCGTGACGGTCGAGTCGGTGCTCACGGCGGTGTTCGGCACGGTCGTCGGGCTCGTCGTGGGGGTCGGGCTCGCGGCCGCGCTGCCCGTGGTCTACGCCGACGAGGGGCTCGACCGGCTCGTCGTGCCGTGGGGCGGGCTCGTGACGATGCTCGTGCTCGCGGTCGTCGTGGGCGTGGTCGCGGCGCTGTGGCCCGCGACGCGGGCGGCGCGCATGCGGGCGCTGGACGCGATCGCGAGCGAGTAGCTCGCGACGCAGGCCCGGCGGCGGCGGTCCCGGAGGGGGGACCGCCGCCGCTGTGCTGCGCCCGGAGCGCCCGTGTCCAGGCGGGTCAGCGACCGGTCGCGGCTCGGTAGTGGTCAGCGATGATGCGCTCGGCGGGCTTGCCGAACGGGCAGTAGTCGTCGTTCGTCGCCGCGTCCTGCTCGGCGTACACGTGCGCGGGCCAGTCCCACAGCACGAACCCTCGCACCCAGTCGCGCCGCGCGCACGCCGCGAACGCGTCGCGGTACCAGGCGGCCTGCGCCTCGACGTCGGGCTCGCCCGGCAGCGCCCAGTCGTTGGGCAGTGCGGGGGACGACGAGCGGCTGGGGCACCCGGCCTCGAGGAAGACGAACGGCTTGCCGTGCGCCGCGACGACGGGCTCGATGCGGTCGAGCTGGTTGTCCCAGTCGCCGAGCGGGTAGTAGCCGGACGACGAGATGACGTCGACGGCGTCCCACCAGGTGACGTGGTCCTCCTGGTACTTGTCGCAGTTGTACGTGACGAGGCCGTCGTAGACCTCGCGCACGGCCGCGACGAGCGTGCGCCACTCGTCGGCGCGGCGGTCCGTCTGGACCATCTCGCAGCCGACGGACAGCATCTCGGCGCCTTCCACGGCGGCGATGCGCGCGTGGTGCACGACGAACTCGGTGTACGACGCGAACCAGTCGGACCACTTCGGCTCGCACGGCACGTCGTGGTCGAAGAAGTTGATGTGCGCGCGCCACGTGCCGTCGGCGCAGTTGACGACGGGCTTGAGCAGGACGCGCTGCCCGAGCGCCTTGGCCGCGCGGATCGCGTGGCGTACCTCGTCGTCGGTGACGGTCGGGGCGTCGCGCCAGTGGATCGTCGTCGACTGCGCGGTGTCCTGGCGGGCGGCGAACGTCACGGCCGTCCAGGTCGTCGCGCAGCGCTCGACCATGAGCCGCATCGACTCGGCTGCCTGCTCGTCGGTCCAGGTCCCGCGGATCCCGGTCCAGCCCCATGTCATCCCGGCCACGTAGCCGAGGGTCTGCTCCACGCCCATGTGTGCACCTCCGGTGGCGATCCTGCCCTAACTTCGCCTCCCGAACAAAGTGGGCCACGTCCGGCCGGTGGCGGGACGGCTGGGCAACTGCCGCCCGGGTCCTGAGCAGGATGCCGACGTACTGAAGCGACGTGGGGCGGTCAGCCGACGACGAGGTGGTCCGGGCAGACCTCGTACGTCCCCGGGGAGACCTCGAGCTCGGCGCGACCACCCGTGAGCGAGCGCAGGTCGAGCACGTACCGCCCGAGCTCCGCCTGCGGCACCTCGGCCTCGATCACGACGCGGCCGTCGTCGAGCGCGGTCGTCGCGGTGATCCGGCCCCGCCGACCCGACAGGTCACCCATGACGTCGCCCTGCACCGACGACGGCACGGTCACCGCGACGTGGTCGATCGGCTCGAGCACCACGGTCCCCGCGGCCGCGAGCGCCTCCCGCACGCCGTTGGCCGCGGCCGTGCGGAACGCCATGTCGGAGGAGTCCACCGAGTGCGACTTGCCGTCGAACACCTCGACGCGCAGGTCGACCACGGGGTGGCCGTGCGGGCCGCCGTGCGTCATCGCCTCCGCGACGCCCTTCTCGACCGCGGACAGGTAGTTGCGCGGGATCGCCCCGCCGACGACCGAGTCGACGAACTCGAGCCCCGCGCCGTGCGCCGCGGGCCCCACGCGCAGGTTCGCGACCGCGAACTGCCCGTGCCCGCCCGACTGCTTCTTGATCTTGCCCTCGGCCTCGACCTGCCGCCGGATGGTCTCGCGGTACGCGACCGGCACGGCGGACGTCGTCACGTGCACGCCGAACACGCGCGCGAGCCGCTCGAGCGCCACGGCGAGGTGCGTGTCGCCGAGCCCGCGCAGCACCGTGCGGTCCGACGCGCGGTCCACGACGAGCGTGGGGTCCTCCGCGACGAGCCGCGCGAGCGCCGCGCCGAGGCGGTCGTCGTCGGACTGCGTCACGGGCTCCAGGACGAGCCCGTACACCGCCGGGCGCGCACGCAGCGCGGGCGCCGACATCGCGGCGCCCGGTCCGGACCTGTCCGCCAGCAGCGAGCCGCTGGGCGTCGCGGTCAGCTTCGCGACCGCAACCACCTGCCCCGCGACCGCGGCCTCGACCGGCAGGTGCTCCTTGCCGCGCAGCCGGAACAGGCCCGGGAGGCGCTCCTCGGTGTGGGTCGCGGTGTTGAGCAGCCGGTCGCCGGGGCGCACCGTGCCGGACAGCACGCGCAGCAGCGTGACCTGCCCGACGAACGGGTCGGCGACCGTGCGGAACGCGTGCACGAGCGTCGGGCCCGCCGGGTCGACGCCCACCTCGACGCTCACGTCACCCGCCCGGACCCGGGCGGGCCGGTCCGCGGGTGATGGGCCGAGCTCGCACAGCAGGTCCGCGAGCCGGTCGACCCCGACGCCCGTGACCCCGGACACGACGAGCACGGGGAACGCCTCGAGGTCGCGCACCTCGTGCGCGAGCGTCCGCTCGAGCTCGTCGGCCGACGGCTCGTCGCCGCCCAGGTAGCGCTCGAGCGCGTCGTCGTCGTGCGACACGATCTCCTCGGTGACCTCGTCGTGCAGCCGGTGCTCCTCGTCGGCCACGTCGTCCGGGAGCGGGCACGTCGTGTGCTTGCCGTCGGGCGAGTAGTCCAGACCCTCCTGCGTGAGCACGTCCGCGACCCCGTGGAACGCCTGCTCCTCGCCGAGCGGCAGCTCGAGCGGCACGAAGCCGTCGCCGAACGCGGCGCGCAGGTCGTCGACCACGTGGTGGAAGTCCGCGCGCGCCTTGTCCTCCTTCGTCACGACGACGAGGCGCGGCACCCCCGCCTCGGCCGCGAGCCGCCACGCGACGTGCGTCCCCGCCTGCACGCCGTCGACCGCGGAGACGACGACGACCGCGAGGTCGGCCACGGCGAGCGCCGCGTCCACCGCTCCCGCGAAGTCCGCCGAGCCCGGGGTGTCGAGCAGCGTCACGTCGTGCTCGCCGTCCGGGGCACGCCACGTGAACGGCAACGACGAGAGCGTGAGCGAGATGCCGCGTGCGATCTCCTCCGGCTCGTGGTCGCTGACCGTCGAGCCGTCCTCGACCTTGCCGGGCCGGGGGATCACGCCGGCGCGGTGCAGCAGCGCCTCGGCGAGGGTCGTCTTGCCCGCGCCGGCGGCACCCACGAGGGCCACGGTGCGGATCCTGGGCGTCGTTGCCTGGTCCATGCTCGTCTCCCCGGCCGCCGGGCGGGTGCGAGGGCGGTTCCCACGGTGATCGTCGGCGACCTGCGCCCACGATAACGACGCACCCCCGGTGCCGTCAGGACGTCGGTCCCTGGGCGCCGGGGGTGCGGGTGGAGCGGGGTGCTCGGGTCAGGAGGCCCACAGCACGTCGACGACGAACACGAGCGTCGAGCCCGCGGGGATCGAGCCGTTGTCCTTGTCGCCGTAGCCGAGGTCCGGCGGCACGACGAGCAGCACCTGGTCACCCACGTGCGTCCCGACGAGCCCCTGGTTCCAGCCGTCGATGACCTGCGCGGCGCCGATGTTGGTGAGCTGGAACGGCGTACCGCGCTCCCAGCTCGAATCGAACGGCGTGCCGTCCCACAGTGCACCCGAGTACTGCACGAGGACGTTGTCGCCCGCCTCGACCTCCTTGCCTGCGCCCTGCAGGAGGGTCTGGGTCACGAGCTCGGTCGGGGCGTCGCCCGTCGCGGCCGTGATCGTCGGCGTGCCGTCGTCGGCGAGCGCGACCGTCGGCAGGCCGTCGACCGGGGCCACCGGGGTGCCGTTCGCGGCGCTCGGGATCTTCGAGATCGGCTCGAGGACGTACACCTGCGTGACGTCCTGAGACGTCAGTGCGAACAGCACCTGCGCGTTGAGCCCGACACCCGTCAGGACCTCGTCGAGCGCCGGGATGCCGGAGCTGCCGTCGCTGACCGACCACGTCCCCGTGGCCTTGTCCTGGTAGGTGCTGCCGATGACCTTGCCGTCCGTGCCGCTCACCGCGGTGAGCTGGATCTCGAGGTTGTCGCCCGCGGCGATCGGGTCGCCGTCGCCCTCGGTGACGGCGCGCGCGACGGCCGCCGAGACCGTGAACGGCGTGCTCGGGAGCGTGATCGTCGGCTCGGCGCCGGGCTCGCCCTCGACCGTCACGTCGGCGAGTGCCTGGATGTCCTCGGCGGTCGGGGTCGCGGGTGCGGTCGGGGCGTCCGACGCCGCCGCGGTCGGGGTCGCGGTCGAGCCGTCGGCCGAGTCGTCACCGCCGCCGCAGGCGGTGAGGGTCAGGGCGAGCGACGCCGCCACGGCAGCGATCGCGAGGCGGCGGGTGGGCGTGCGGCGCACGATGGTCTCCGTCGGTCGGGGTGTCCGCCGCGAGGGCGGCGACCGCTGCACGGTACGCGACGAACCTGGCCGCGTGCTGGCGCGCCCACGACCACAACGCTTCACCTGTGAATCCCCCCGACCTCCCCGCCGCCCGGCCCGGCCGCGATCGTGCGAAGAACTGGTCGTGGATCGTGACCAGTTCTTCGAAGGATCGGGTCAGGTCGTGGTGGGGACCGGGGTGCCGAGGACGGGGCGGCGGGGGAGGCGGTGGTCGAGCAGGACGATCAGCAGGCCCAGCAGGGCGAAGCCGACGCCGTAGATCACGATGTTGAGCAGCAGCCCGCCCCAGCCGTGCGCGTCGAGGTCGATGAACCCGTACGGGTAGCCGAGGTGCCACACCGTGCCGCGGATCGTCGTGAACACCACGTACGCGACGAGGTAGCACAGCCACCACCACGAGTACCGCCAGCGCATGCGCCGGTGCGGGTCCAGCAGCAGGAAGTCGACGAGCGCGAGGACCGGGTTGAGCTGGTGCTCGATCTGCCCCGACGTGAGCCCGATCGCGAGGTGCGGCGCACCCGGCGCCTCGGGGTCGAGCACGAAGTACGCGACGAGTCCCGTGATCGCGAGGAACAGCGTCACCCCGCCCTTGACCCACCCGGGCGGCTGACGCTTCCCGAGCAGCGACGCGACCCCCGCCCACGCCATGACGACCATGAGCAGCACACCCGACTGGTTCGTGAAGTACACGAGCTCGTCGAGCCGGCCGTGCAACCAGACGTCCTTGGTCCCCATGAACGCGAGGAACACCACGAAGAACCGGAATGCAGCAACGACGACGTTCACGGCCGTCCTCTCCGTCGAGCGACCACCTGACCAGCCCCGACGCTACCGGCAGCCGCCTTTCCTCCCGGCGATCCTGCGAAGAAATGGTCGTGGATCGCGACCATTTCTTCGCACGATCGGGCGTTCAGGGGGCGGCTGCGGTGCAGCCGGGGCCGGGGGCGTGGTCCGTCGTCGTGCGGATCATCGCGGTCACGGGACCGTGGACCGTGACGGTGCGGGTCAGGCCGAGCGTCGTGGCGTCGAGCTCGACCTCGCTGATGCCCGCGCCGCTCCTCACCGCGTAGTGCGCGCACCCGAGGCCGAACGAGACGACGACCGCGGCGACGCGTCCTGCGGGGAGCGTGACCGACGCGGTCGGGTGGGCCAGGTCCTCGTCGGTCACGCCGCCTTCGGCGGGCAGGACGGCGAGCCCGAGGTGCAGCGCGAGCGCGTGGTCGTGCTGCGGGACGCGGAGCGTGACGGGCACGCGCCCGTCGTTGCTGACCGACCACATGCCGTCCCACGTGCCGTCCGTCGGATCGGTGACGACCGACGTCGTCGTGCTGGTGGCCCCGTCGGTCTCCTCGGCGGCCTCCAGGTCGTGCATCGACACCGGCCCGTCGGAGATCCGCGGTGTCATGCCGACGACGAGCCACGTGGCCAGCAGGCCCACGGCCAGGACGGTCAGCGCACCGCCGCCGACGAGCCACGGCCGTCGCCGACGCGACGCCGCCTCCGCGCCGCCCCCGGCACTGACGCCCGCACCGGTCACGGGCCCGTCGCTCGCACCGTCTCCCGCACTGACCCCCGCGCCGTCCCCCGTGCCGTCGATCATCGCCACCGCAACCACCCCTCGCCACACCCCTCGCCACGCCCCTCGCCACCACCGCGTGGCCAGCAGCCCCGCTGCCCTCCCGACGCTAGCGGCTCGCGGCCCTTCCCCCCCGTGATCGTGCGAAGAAATGGTCGTGGATAGCGACCATTTCTTCGCACGATCGGGTGGGGTAGCGGCGGGCTGGGCGGGTGCGGGTGGGGCGGCGGCGGCGGGGTCGGGTGGGTCGGGTGGGGGGTGTGTCAGGGTGTGGGGGTCGGAGCGCGGTCGCTCGGCGGCCGGCGAGGTGCGGGGCTGGAGGGCATGTGGCGCAGCTGCGGTTCGGGATCGTCGGGAGCGGGTGGCGGGCGGAGTTCTTCGCGCGAGCGGCGCGGGCGCTGCACGAGCGGTTCGCCGTCACGGGGGTGGTGACCCGGTCGGCGGAGCGGGGCGCTCAGGTCGAGTCGTCGTGGGGCGTGCCGACGTTCCGCAGCGTCGCGGAGCTGCTCGCGGCGCCGGACCGGCCCGAGCTCGTCGTCGTGTCCGTGCCCTGGCACGTGACGCCCGACGCGACGCGCGAGGTCGCCGCCGCGGGGGTGCCGGTGCTCGCGGAGACCCCGCCCGCACCGGACGCTGACGGGCTCGCGCGGCTCTGGGACGACGTCGGCGCGTCGGGGCTCGTCCAGGTCGCCGAGCACAGCCCGTTCATGCCGGCGCACCAGGCGCGCCGGGCCGTCGTGGCGGCCGGGCTCATCGGCGAGCCGACGAGCGTACAAGTCTCCTCCACGCATCTGTACCACGCCGTCGGGCTCATCCGGTACCTGCTCGGCGTCGGGCGCGGCGAGGTCGTCGTGCGCGCGCAGCGGTTCACCGCGCCGCTCCTCGACCCGCTGTCCCGCGACGGCTGGACCGACGCGCAGGCGCCCGTCGAGGCCGGGACGATCCTCGCGACGCTCGACCTCGGTGCGGGTCGCAGCGCGCTGTACGACTTCACCGACAACCAGTGGCACAACCCGCTGCGCACCAACCGCATCACGGTGCGCGGGTCGCACGGCGAGATCGTCGGCGACGAGGTCACGCGCTGGGCCGGGCCGCAGACCGTCCTCACGGGTCGCATCGAACGCCGCACGAGCGGCGTCGAGCAGAACCTCGACGGCTTCGATCTGGAGCATCTGAGCCTCGGTGAGCGTGTGGTCTACCGGAACCCGTTCGTCGGGACCCGCTTCGCCGACGACGAGCTCGCGGTCGCCCACCTGCTCGCCGCGTGCTCGTCGTGGCTGCACGACGGCGGCCCGCAGCCCTACCCGCTCGCCGACGGGCTGCAGGACCACCGCATCGGCCTCGCGATCGACGAGGCCGTGGCCTCGGGCGCCGCCGTGACGCTGCCGCACCCCGTCTGGGGGTGAGGCAGCGCCTGCGGCTGAGCTCAGCAGCGAGCCCAGCCGCAGGTCCTCCGGTGCTCTCAGCGGCGCGTCAGGCCGCGGCGACGCGCACGCCGGACCGGCGGCGGCGGGACCACATCACCGCGGCGAGCGCGACCAGGCACGCACCGACCCCGGCGCCGACCCACACGGTCCACGACGTGCCGCCGTGCGACGCGTCGTGCGCCGCGACGGCCTCCCGCACGCGCGCGTCCCACGCGGCGGTGTCGGCGTCGCTCGCCGCGAACAACGACGGTGCCTGCGCGCCGCCGCTCGACGCGTCGTCGCCGACGGCACGGACCTGGGCAGCGCGGCGCGCCAGTGCGCCGACGAACTCGTCGTAGCCCACGGGCTCGGGAACGTCGGCTGCCGCGCGGTCGTCGAGCGCCACGACCTGCGACGCCGACACGGCGAACAGCCCGGGCTGCTGGAACAAGCCCTCCGCCGCCAGGTCGTCGGCCCCGAGGAACGCGACCTGCGACGTGGACTCCCACGAGACCGCACCGTCCGCGTCGACCGCGCACGTCAGGACGTCGAGCGGGGTCCCGCCGACGACGGTGCGCGCGCACCATGTCGACGACGCGGTCGCCGTGTGCGCGTGGTCGGTCGGCCCCGACACCGTGCCCGACACCAGGTCGTACCCCGGGACGTCGATGCTCACGACCGGGACGATGCGGCCGAACGACACGTCGGCCGCACCGGCACCCGGCACGAGACCCGGCACGAGCTCCGGGTCGCCCGCCGCGGCATCACGCACCGCGGCCGGACCCGCCGTCGCGAACCACTGCGTCACGGGCGCGGGCACCTCGACCGCGGCGCTCGCGGGAGCAGCCCACGACCCCACGAGCACGACGCCCACGGCGCCCGCCGCGACGCGGACCACCCTGCGACCGACCTCACCCCTGTGCATCATGTCTCCCCCTCCGGTGCTCGATGTGCCTGAAGCGTCCCAGATCTCGACGCGTGGCGGGGCCTGTCCGCGGCCCCGGATCCGAGCCGCGGGCGAGCGGGTCGCCGGGTTAGCCTGGGCGGTGGTGTGCCGGGAAGCCTGGTCGGCGGCCGGTCGACGGTCCCGTCGGCCGGGGACCGTCGTGACCCGCAGGAGCCGTCCGTGAGCCCGAGCCCGTCCGTGAAGCCCCGCACCAGCCGCGCGCGCAGCGCCGTCCGCGCGGCCGTGACCAGCGAGACGACGAGCGGTGCGCTGCTGCTCGTTGCGGCGCTCGTCGCGCTCGTGTGGGCGAGCTCGCCGTGGCGTGCGGCCTACGCGACGATCTCGGGCACGGTCGTCGGGCCCGCCGCGCTGCACCTCGACCTGGACCTCGCGACGTGGGCCGCGGACGGGCTGCTCGCGGTGTTCTTCTTCGTCGTGGGGCTCGAGCTCAAGCGGGAGCTCGTCGTCGGGACGCTGCGGGACGTGCGGCACGCGGCGGTCCCAGCGCTCGCGGCCGTCGGCGGGATGGTCGTGCCGGCGGTGCTGTACGCGGTCGTCGTGCTCGTGCGCGGGGACCGCGGCGCGCTGCACGGGTGGGCGGTGCCGACCGCGACCGACATCGCGTTCGCGCTCGCCGTGCTCGCGGTCGTCGGGCGTCGGCTGCCGCCCGTCGTGCGCATGTTCCTGCTGACGCTCGCGGTGGTCGACGACCTGCTCGCCGTGACCGTGATCGCCGTCCTCTACACCGACCACCTGCGTCCGGGGCTGCTCGGTGCGGCCGTGCTGGCCGTGGCGCTGTTCGCGCTCGTCGTGCGGCGCTCGCGTGCGTGGTACCCGGTCGCGGCCGTGGTCGCGCTCGGCGCGTGGGCGCTCATGCACGCGTCCGGGGTGCACGCGACGATCGCGGGTGTCGCGCTCGGGCTCGTCGTGCCCGCGCACGCGGTGCGGGGTGAGCGCACGTCACGGGCCGTGGCGTTCGAGGACGCGTGGCGGCCGTGGTCCGCGGGGCTCGCGCTGCCCGTGTTCGCGTTCTTCGCCGCCGGGGTGGACGTCGTGGACGGGGACGGTCTCGCGGCGGTGCTGCGTGAGCCCGCGTTCGCGGGCGTGCTCGTCGGGCTCGTCGTCGGCAAGCCCGTGGGGGTCGTCGGGACGACGATCCTGCTCACCCGGTTCACGGCGTTGCGCCTGCCCCCGGGGCTGGGACTGCGCACGCTCCTGCCCGCCGGCCTGCTCGCGGGCATCGGCTTCACGGTGTCGCTGCTGATCGCGGCCCTGTCGTTCGACGATCCCACGCGCACCACGGCGGCCAAGCTGGCGGTCCTGGTGGCCTCCACGACGTCGGCGGCGCTGGCGGCTGTGGCGGCCCGGTCGGCCCGCCGCCCCTCCACCCCCACCCCGCCCGCCCCGTGACTTCGCGGCTCGCGACGTGAGCTCGCGTGCCATGGCCCGCGACCTCGTGCCGGGAGCCGCGAACTCGCGGTCGGGGGGGGTGGGGTGGGGGCTGGGGTCGGGGGGTGGAGGTGGGAT
>Ga0206107_1000742_pt1 | contig 10971 bp, 10 predicted proteins | sample 2B0metagenome_FD_148652 | JGI IMG/M metagenome (GOLD analysis project Ga0206107, IMG submission 148652) | Enriched microbial communities from leaf-cutter ant dump, University of Wisconsin, Madison, United States - 2B0 | ecosystem: Environmental > Terrestrial > Nest > Insects nest > Nest dump...
CGTGCTCGTGCATGGGAAAACCGGCGCCCGGAATGACGATGTCGTCATTCAGCACACGCAGTTTGCGGAAACGGGTGCGGGTGCGGGTGGGATCGTGCCAGCCGCCGAATGAAAATGTGTGATAGCTTTTAAGCCAGCCGGTATCTGTGCGGCCGCGCAGATCGCGGTCGTGGATGCGGATCATAATAAACCTCTTTCATTGAAAAGCATTGTTGGAATAAGGTTAATTTAGGCTGCAATTCCTATAAGGCAAGGGCCGTAAGCCTCGAAGATTCTTGGCAGTTCTTATATTTTATGGCAATATCCAGGCCTGTTTTAACCCAATGCCATCCTATAAGGATTCTCATTTATGTACCGTCCGCTGACTTCCAAATTTATGGTGCGTGCCGCTGTTCTTGTTGCCGGGCTTGCCGTTCCGTCCCATGCGCTGATGGCTGATGACACCGACCAGGCACAGACCAACGGCCAGGATATCGAGATCACGGTCGAATCCGCGACACCCGCCGGTGATGCGCCCGCCGAAGCGCCAAAACAGGATTCCGGTGATAAAGGCAATGCGGATGATAGTGGCGGTGACGACAATTCCGGTTCACGGAAATCCAACGATGTGCCCGCGCCCGCGCCTGCGACGCAGGGACAGGATAAGTCATTCACCGCCCTTGCCGCCGATGCGGCCCCCGACCATGTCACGGTTGTTGAGGACGGCCCGAAAACCACGATCACCGGCGACGCTGGTGCAGGCGGGCAGGACGGTGCGTCCATCGATGACCAGTCGCTCAGCCTGCCTGAGGCCGACGGAACCACGCAGGTTCATATACAGGCAGGGAACGGCGCCGACACGTTCGATCCTGATACGAACGCCACCAATGGCGGCGACACCGGTCATGTCATTGTTGAAATTGATGGCGGATACACCGATACGGTTGAGGTCATTAATAAAGCAGGTGATGGCGGAAACGCGCTCGGCCAGAATTCAGATGCCGGTCATGGCGGGCAGGCTGGCGGCATTGACGCCACCATTACAGGCAAGGCGAACGTTACGCTTGAAAATCACGGCGGCAAGGGCGGCATTGCCCCGAACGGTGAGAAAGGCGATGCGGGCGGCACCGGTAAAACGACGGTTAAAGTTGTCGATGGCGCCGATGCCGGCGTCGTCATCGTCAGGGATATCGCGGGTGAATCCGGTTTCCTGGGAACGGGCGACACCCCGGCCAGCAGTGGCGGTGTTGATTTCACCGTCGAAAAAGGCGCCAGGGTCGATACGATTTACATCGAAACAGCGGGCACTGCCAGCACAGGCCCGGATGCGCCGGGCGGACAGAGCGGCGACATCAATCTGACGCTTCAGGGAAAAGTAAACAATGCCAGCCTTAATACGGGATCGAACGGCGCAGTTGCCGGTAAGGTCAAGGTGACGCTTGGCGAAGGCGCCGAATTGACCGGCACGATTTCAAATCTCAGCAGTGCGACCGGAACGCTTGTATTTAACATGGCGGTGTCCTCGTCCGGGAAGGCATCTGCATCGAAATCTATCGCTGATGCCAGGATCAGTAATTCAGGCACGGTTATTATTGATGGAAAATCATATCGCTTTGAAAACTTCAATGAATTGATCGACCTTCTTGAAGAGAAACCGAATGTCGATCCCGACCCCGATCCGGGCAGCAGCAGCGAAGAGCCGGGCAGTTCGTCATCATCCAGCGAGGAACCGGACAACACCTCCAGCAGCAGTGAGGAACCGGACAATTCTTCGTCCAGCGAAGAACCCGGCAGTTCCAGCAGCAGCGAGGAACCAAACAGTTCTTCCAGTAGCAGCAGCGAGCAGCCCGGCGCGAGTTCCAGCAGCGAAGAACCGGACGGCGGGAATCCGGACGAACCCGAGGGTCCGGATATCGAAATCATTTTCGACAATGCGCCTTTCCCCGAATCCATGGGTACGGTATCGGCGGCCGGGCCGCAGCCGGCGCCTTCGCCTGATGGTGAAAAAAATGTCTGCAGCCGCGGGCCAGGCGTGAAGCCCGGCCAATGGGTCGAAATCACGACCTATCCGGACAGCGCTCAAATCGAAGTGTTCTATCACAGGAACGCGCATTTCACGCTGGGCACGATCGCGAACAACGCGTTTGTCGGTACCGACGGCAGTTTGCTGCTCGGGCCGGACAACAAACCTTTGCCAACCCTGGCCGCCGGCTGGAAAGCCGACATTCAGGGCTTCCGTAACGGTCAGATCGTCACCTATGTTTACGGTCCGTCATCCAAAGGGTATGCGGCAACGGTACCGGCATGGATCTGCAAAGGACCGAAGGCCTTGTAATTTAAGGTTTGTAATGGAAGGGAAGGGCGCGCTGCTTAAGGAAAATGGCGCGCCCGTGAGAATTCGAATCTCAAACCTCCTGATTCGTAGTCAGGTGCTCTATCCAGTTGAGCTACGGGCGCATATCTGCAAAGCAGAACGGGGCGGACCATACCTTGGGTCACCCCTTAAAGACAAGTCTTTTTTGGCCAAAGGTCTAAAAGGTTAATTTCATGTGGAATAAACCTTAGGCCCGCTATTATTGGCCATTGTCCTTGACTCCACTTCCCGTATAATGCCAATGAGAGACTCGTATAATACGGTGGTTACGAAAATGACCGTGACCGCAAAAGGATTAGAACACCATGACGAAAAACCCCGGTTCTGCGCTGCGTTTGACGGTATCTGTCTTCACGCTGCTTGTGACGTTTGGTATTGCCGGGACGGTATCTGCCGCGCCTGCTGCCGATGATGGCGTTCCCACCCTCCTGGTGACCAACAAGCGCATGTCCGACGTCCTGCCGCCTGTCGGCGCGGGGGATGGTAATAACAGTCTGCGTCCGCCTGTGCCGGGCCTGACCTCCACCGCATCGACCGGCGTGTATGAAAGCATGATGACCGAGGCTCCGCGTATTTCGCCGGAGGCCGTCCTGGGCAAGGATTATTTCAGCCCCGCCGACACGACGGCGTCCACCAAGATCAATGAAATCCGCGAAGAAATGTTCGCGCTGCAGGCCCGTGTTGGTGAACTCTCGGGCCGCCTGGCGTCCAGCCAGCAGGTGGGGCAGGAACTCGCCGCCAATTATTATGCGTCTGTCGCCACCATCAATACGCAGCTGCAATCCGGCACCACGCCGGGCAACCCGCGCCTGATGGAACGTCTGCAGGCTGCGCAGGATGCGCTGGAAACCTTATCCGGCAACGTCTCCGATCTCAATTCGCTCGCTCTGCAAATCTCCGATGCGGCGTCGATGGCCGGATACCTTCAGGAATCCGCCCGTGCGGCCTATGGCCTGACTGGTTCGGTCGAGGAAGATTACGCCCGGCTGGCGCAACTGGAAGATTCCGTATCGAACACCGCCGTTCTGATCGAACGTCTGCTGAACAACGTCAATGATGACATCACGCGTTCGTCGGCTTACCTCTCAAGCGAACGCTCCAACCTGCGTACGCTGTCGCTGGCGATTGCCAATGGCGACCTGTACGGTCGTTCTCTGTCCAACCGTCCGTTCCTGTCCGTATCGCAAAGCACGATTGGTGCTGATATCGCGGCTGCGAACGCTGCCGGTATGCAGCCTGCGTCTCTGGGCGGCGGCTCCAGTGCCGGTACGGTGCCTGCACCGCGTCCGCTGGTCACCATTCGTTTCGATCGTCCTGATGTCGATTATCAGCAGGCGGTTTATCAATCCGTGTCCGAAGCCCTGGAACGTTATCCCAACGCCCGCTTTGAGCTTGTTGCTGTTGCTCCCGGTGCCGGTAACCCGGCCCGCAAGGCGATTGAATCCACGCGCGCCCGCCGCAACGCTGAAAAAGTGCTGCGCTCGATGACGCAGATGGGCCTTGGTTCCGAGCGCATCGACCTGTCTGCGATGACGAACGAGAACATCCAGACCAACGAAGTCCATATTTACATCCGATAATCGATGAACGAAGCCACAGCCGCAAAAGGGGATGGGTTTTCGCTCATCGCCGGCGTTTCACTTGGCCCCATTACCGTGCGCCTGGCGCGTGGGCCTGATGAAATCCGCGCCGCGCAAAAACTGCGTTACGATATTTTCTATCGCGAATACGGCGCCAAACCGATTGGTGAAATGGAGGCCGAAGGACGCGACTTCGACCAGTTTGATGATGTCGCCGATCACCTGATCGTTCTTGATACATCCGGCGGCGCCGAAAAAATCGTCGGTACTTACCGCATCCTGCGCGGGAAGGCCGTGGCGAAAACCGGCCGCTTTTATTCGGAATCCGAATACGACATCAGCGATCTTAAAAATTCCGAACTCAATCTGGTCGAGGTCGGCCGTTCCTGCGTCGCCGCAGATTACCGTACCCGCGCGGTGCTGCAGCTTCTGTGGCAGGGGATCGCCGAATATGTATCATGGCATGACGTGAACGTCCTGTTCGGCTGCGCATCCTTCCACGGCACGGACTTAAAAGAACACGCGAACGAACTTGCCTTTCTGCATCATTACAGTCATGCGCCCGAAGGTTTCTGCCCCAGGGCTTTGCCGGACCTTTATCACAGTATGGATCTGATGCCCAAAGATCGGGTCGATGCGAAAAAGGCACTGGTGAACCTGCCGCCGCTGATCAAGGGTTACCTGCGTCTTGGTGGTTTTGTGGGCGACGGTGCGATCATCGATCCGCAATTTAATACAATCGACGTGTCTATCGTCGTCAAAATCGGTCTGGTATCCGACCGCTACCGCAAGCATTACGAGCGTAAGGTCGATACGACCTTCGAGGTCGATGGCATCAACCGCAAATCGGAAATCATATAATGTCGCTGTTGCTGTGGCCTATCCGGATTGTCCTTGCGGCGGTGCGCCTGTTGTTTTTCCCAGTCGGCATTTTCCTGTCGATCACGCCGCATTACTTTAACCGGCTGCTGACCGGATCTGTCACCAGCGCGCGCTGGTTCCACACGACCAGTCGCTATGTTTTCAACATCCATATCCATCAATACGGCACACCGGCCGCTGGCGCGGGGCATACGGTTCTGTATGTCGGCAACCATGTATCCTATACCGATATTTCCGTCATTGGCTCTATCCTTAAAAACAGCGTGTTCGTGGCGAAGGGCGAAGTCGCGGGCTGGCCGCTTTTCGGCTGGCTTGCGACGCTGCAGGATACGGTATTCATCGTCCGCCAGCGCACTGCCATGGAACAGGCGCTCGGACAGGTCGGCGAACAGATTGCCAAAGGCCACAACATCATCCTGTTCCCCGAAGGCACGACAGGCAAGGGAGATACGGCGCTGCCCTTCAAGGCGGGATTGTTTGAACTGGCCTATGCCAGGACACCCAATGGCACAATGATCGTGCAGCCCATGGCCATCGTGATCGAACGCATCGATTACAAAAAGCCGGCGGATCAGGACGAACGGGATTATTATGCCTGGTGGCGCAAGGAAGATTCCATGCTGCCGCACCTGATTCGCATGGCCACGCGTTTCCGGATCGATATTGGTATTCACTTCCTGCCGCCCCTCGATCCTGCCGGTTTCCCGGACCGCAAAGACCTGGCACAGGCCGCGGAAACGGCTGTGCGGACCGTTGTTGAAGCCAACGCCTGAGTATTGTAAAACATCCGCGGGCGTCCCCGTAGCTCAGCTGGATAGAGCGATGGTTTCCTAAACTGTAGGTCGCGTGTTCGAGTCACGCCGGGGACACCCTTTTCTTTGTTTGCCGGATGTTTATATTCCTGTCCCAACACACAAAAGAGGATCCTATGACCGCTATTTCGCTGTATCAGGCATCGACGCCTGTTTTTATCAAGTTCCTGACCAATCTGTCCGAGATCATGAAAAAGGCCGAGGCATCGGCGGCCGAGCGCAAAATCGATCTTTCGGTTTTTGTTGAATCGCGTCTCGCGCCCGACATGTTCCCGTTCAAAAAACAGGTGCAGATCGCAACCGATGCCGCCAAGGGTGCTGCTGCGCGCCTCGCGGGTTCTGAAATCCCGTCCTTTCCGGATGCCGAAACGACATGGCCCGAACTGCAGGAACGGATTGCCAAAACCATCGCGTATTTAAAAACCATTCCTGCCGAGAAAATCGACGGTAACGAAGGCCGCGATATCGTGATCAATTATCCCGATGGCCGGAAATTCGAATTCAAGGGTCTTGAATTCCTGACCAATCGCGCGCTGCCCAATTTCTTTTTCCACATCACCACGGCTTACGACATCCTGCGCCACAACGGCGTACAAATCGGCAAAGCCGATTATCTGGGATAAGGAGCAATCATGCCTATCGCCGCCAAATCAATTGCCGTTCAGGAAGCCAAAGCGCCCTTAGGCCCCTGGAGCTTCGAACGCCGCGATCCAAAGCCGCATGATGTCGTGATCGACATCAGATATGCCGGCATCTGCCATTCCGACATCCATCAGGCCCGCGCCGAGTGGGGCGGGGAGATGTTCCCGATGGTTCCCGGTCATGAAATCACCGGCGTCGTTCGCGCCATCGGTTCGTCCGTGACCAAATACAAAGTGGGCGACAAGGTGGGCGTTGGCGTCTTCGTCGATTCCTGCCGCAGCTGCGCGCACTGCAAACGCGGCCTTGAACAATATTGCTGTGAGGGTATGACCGGCACCTATAACGCGCTGGAACGCGATGGCAAGACCGTCACCTATGGTGGCTATTCCAATGTCATCGTCACCGATGAAAATTACGTTCTGCGCCTGCCGGATAATTTGCCGATGGATGCGATGGCACCTTTGCTGTGCGCGGGGATTACGCTGTATTCCCCCTTAAGCCACTGGAAGGCCGGTCCGGGCAAGAAAGTCGGGATCATGGGTCTTGGCGGCCTCGGTCACATGGGTGTGAAAATCGCGCATGCAATGGGTGCAGACGTCAGCGTCCTGTCGCATTCGTCCAAAAAAGAAAAGGACGCCCTCGCGATGGGTGCCGATCATTTCTACAACACGTCCGAATATGGCTTCTTCGACAAAATGGCCAATCACTTCGACCTGATCGTAAACACGGTTTCAGCCGAAATCGATTACAACGCCTATCTGGGCCTGATCGCCCTCGATGGATCGCTGGTGAACGTCGGTCTGCCGGAAAAACCGATGCCGGTGTCGCCATTCTCGCTGCTCGCCAATCGCCGCAGCCTGTCCGGCTCGATGATCGGCGGTATTGCCGAAACACAGGAAATGCTCGATTTCTGCGGCAAGCACAATATCGTTTCGGACATCGAACTGATCGCTCCGGATCAGGTGAACGAAGCCTACGACCGCGTCGTGAAATCCGACGTGCGGTATCGTTTCGTGATCGATATTTCCAAACTCTGAGATTCGTCATTCCCGCTGATCAGCGGGAATCCAGTCTGTCTGTTATTCTTTTCCACTGGATCCCCGATCAAGTCGGGGATGACATGCAGAAGGGGTTTAGGGGATGACATGTGGAAGGGGTTTAATCCAATGCGCGCACTTTGTCGAAATCGGCCGTGGCCGCAACCCCGTCCATGCATTTCTGCTGATCGTCTTTGTCCTCGGATTTCAGGCAGGCCTTGAACGCGCCATCCAGTTCCCTGGAAAACAGGATGCGTTGCGCGGCTTCATCGCAGGAAGAATAATAAAACAGCAGGACACCTGTTTCGAAATATTTTTCCGGCGCGTTTTCCCGGGCATAAGAAAATACCTTTCGGCACAGCGGCGCCTTTTTGCGTTCGTATAACGCAGCCTTTTCATCCTTCAGATATGCCGCGCCCAAAACCGCATCGGCCAGATGCCGCCCGAAGCTGCGATTGATTTTGATACGCGCTTCATCAATGGCAGCGGCGCATTCGATCAGGGTCGGGTCGGGGGATGTTATCTGCTCGCGGTCGTGGGGATCGCAACGACCCGTCACATACCATACCTGCTTTTGTGCTTTTTCATCCTGCAGGGGCTCCAGCATGTATTGAAACCGGTCAGGCCGCAGGACATTCAGCTGGCCCTTGTCATGCGCGACCTTCAGCGCGGATTCCATCCGGGACAGGAAATCGAGGCTGGCATAATCCCGATCGGCCTTGTCCAGCGAGATCAGGACATTGGCGCCCACGGCACTGGTATTCTGCCCCTTATACCAGGCATGAAAGCCATAAACCGCCGCCGCGATCAGGGCAAATGCCATAAAAATCCTGAATTTACTGGTATTCGGCATGCCCTGGAATCTCGTTTTTTGGCCAGTATAGCCCCTTGGAGGGCGGGGTAGAATAACCTATACTCACTGCGCTTAAAAACCGCAGGCTTTTAAAGGATTTACAACATGGCCGACCAGAACAAAGACCAGGATATTCCTGAAACCGAAACTGCCAGCATGGACGACAAAAGCATCAACGAGCTTTTGAAGGAATATGCCGAGGACGTGAAAGACAAGGATCTTGATGAATTCCTCAAGGATACCAGTGACGGCGATGACGCATTCGAAGGCAACGATAACGATGCGGATGATTCTGTTGCGCAAGGGCGCCCGAAAAAATCAGGCGGGGTCCTGACATTCCTTTTGTTCCTGGTTTTTTGCGGCGCCGCTGGTGCCGGTGTCTGGCTGTATATGAACAAGGATCAGGGGATGACCTCTGTCCTGGGCGGGTTTACCGGCGATGATTCCGCGACATTGGAAACACCGCCGTCGCCCGATGCGACGCCGACATTGCCTGCGGCCGATACGGCGGCGGTCGCTGCGCCGGAGATGACCGACATGGCTGAAGCGCCGGTCGATGCCGCGCCTGCTGCCGACGCAATCCCCGATCCTTTTGCCGCTGCGGATGATTCCGCCCCGGCCTCCGACGTACCGGCCCCGACGCCAATCGTGAACGAAACGGCGCCTGACGCTGCGGCGGAGGAAACGGCCCCGGCTGACCTGTTGTCGCAGCCAACGGCTTCCGACGCCGCAACAATACCGGCAACGGATACTGCCGCTACTGCTGAATCCGCCCCTGTGGCCGAGGCGCCGGCGCAACCCGCGGATGCCACGCAGGCGGTCAGCGACTGGGCCTCAACCGCTGGTGACGGCATGTCCGAAACCAATGCCAAACTGGACGCGGGTCCTGCGGCAGAACCGGCCAGGACGGCAGAGAAGGCGCCCGTTGCCGATGCCGAAGCGGTTGACGTTGCCGAGGTGAATGCCAAACCCGTGACCGTAAAGGCGGAACAAAAATCCGAACGGGCTTCTGCGCCTGAAAAAATCCGCGAAACAAGCCCGTATGACGAGGCCCTGCCGCCGCCATATGTAGCGATCAAGGCCGGCAAAGGCGCCGATGCAACAACCGCTGTTGAATCCGCCACGGCCGCGTCGTCATCGAAAATGGCACCGGTGGTCGAAGCTACGGAAACAACGGCATCCGACGTTGCCGGTTACAAACGCGGTTCGACCGCGGGGACCGAACCTGCCGAAACACGTGCTTCTGGAATCTACAAGGATCTTGTGAAGCAGGGCGGCGGGGCGATCGACCTGCCGGGCCTGACCGCGAACGTGAAAAACGACATTACGATTGGACAGGCGCAGTCTGCACCGGCTCCGGTCAATCCGGCGGTGTCTGTTCCGGTGGACAACGGCCCGGTCCGTCTGGCCATCCAGGGTGGCAGGTCGCTTCCTGAAACCGTCACAGCCCGCACGCCGACGGGCACAGTCACAGCCAGACTGCCTGCGGCAGAGCCGGTTGTGCCTGCCGTGCCGGTGGAGGCTGTGGAGCCTGAAGTAACGGCGCCTGCCAAACAGATCCCGGCCAAAGCCACGACGAAGGCATCCACTTCGAACGACCGTTATTCGACTGCCGAAGATACGGATATGTCTGTTGTGATGCCGGAAGCCAAAACGGAAGCTGCGCCTGCACCAGCAGCGCCTGCGGCGGCTCCTGCCGCGGACGGCCCGAGCGCCGAACTGCGCGGTCTGGTCAACCAGGCTCTGGCGGCCGAGAAATCGGGCGACAAAGCCGGTGCGATCAAACTGTACCAGCGCGCGCTGGAAATGGATGCCGTGCAGAATGGCGGCCTTGATCGCGGCATGGTCTACGACCGCATCGGCGCCCTGAAGGCCGGCCAGTGATCGATAGCTGGATCATATACCTGAATGCCAACCCGGCTGTGAAGGCCGGGTTGTTTTTTGTCATGGGCGCTTGTATCGGATCGTTTCTCAACGTCCTGATTTATCGCATCCCGCGTGGACAGGAATGGGTCAAAACCCCCAGCGCCTGCCCATCCTGCGGCCACCGTTTGGGCGCGCTGGATCTGGTACCGATCCTGTCATGGATGGCCTTGCGCGGCCGTTGCCGTTATTGCGGAACGTCCATTTCCGCGCGCTACGCCCTGGTGGAATGTGTAACCGGGATTATTTTTGCTTTATTAAGCATCGTCATTCCAGCGTAGGCTGGAATCCGCTCATCCGTGAAAAATTACTTTTTGCCCATCAAACTTGAAAGCAGATCCGGCATTGGCAGGACGATGGTGTTCGTCCTGTCACCGGCAATGTCGGTCAGGGCCGACAGGTAACGCAGCTGCATCGATTCCGGACGCTGCGCCAGGATGGTCGCGGCCTCGTCCAGTTGCTTGGCGGCCTGCAATTCGCCCTCGGCATTGATGATCTTGGCGCGGCGTTCGCGTTCGGCCTCGGCCTGGCGGGCGATGGCGCGGATCATCGACGGGTCGATATCGACATGCTTGATGGCGACGGATGTTACCTTGACGCCCCAGCCTTCGGTGGTGGCATCCAGCAATTCCTGCAAATCGGCATTCAGCTGATCGCGCTTGGACAGCATGTCGTCCAGTTCATGTTTGCCCAGCACGGCGCGTAATGTCGTCTGCGCGACTTCCAGTGTCGCCTGCAGGAAGTCTTCGACCTTGATGATGGCATCGGCGGGATTGACGACGCGGTAATAAACGACGGCCGATACTTTAACCGATACGTTGTCCTTGGAAATGACGTCCTGCGACGGCACATCCGTTGTGCGCACGCGAATGTCGATGCGCGTCATGGT
>Ga0206107_1000745_pt1 | contig 10942 bp, 12 predicted proteins | sample 2B0metagenome_FD_148652 | JGI IMG/M metagenome (GOLD analysis project Ga0206107, IMG submission 148652) | Enriched microbial communities from leaf-cutter ant dump, University of Wisconsin, Madison, United States - 2B0 | ecosystem: Environmental > Terrestrial > Nest > Insects nest > Nest dump...
CACGGTGGTCCGCTATCCCGGCGGGAACTTCGTCTCCGGATACGACTGGCGCGACGGCGTGGGGCCAGTGGCCAACCGTCCACGGCGCCTTGACCTGGCATGGAAGTCCATCGAGACCAACGAGTTCGGCACGGATGAGTTCATCGCGTGGTGCCGCTCGGCCGGCGTGGAGCCCATGCTCGCGCTCAACCTGGGGCTCGGCACCGTGGATGGCGCGCTCGACCTCTTGGAGTACGCCAACTTCCCTGGCGGCACCGCGCTGTCAGACGAGCGCGCGGCCAACGGCAGCGCCGAGCCTCACGCCGTGAACCTGTGGTGTTTGGGCAACGAGCTGGACGGTCCATGGCAATTGGGCCACCGCAGCGCAGAGGACTATGCGGCGGTTGCCGCCACCGCCGCCAACGCCATGCGGATGTTCGACGACCACCTGGAACTGGTCGCCGTCGGCAGCTCGAGCGCGGACATGCCCACGTTTGGCGAGTGGGAGCGCACGGTGCTCGCGCGCACCGTGGAGCTCGTGGACTACTTGTCCTGCCACATCTACTTCTACAACGACGGCGACATTGCCGAATTTGTGCGCTCGAGCGACAAGCTGCACGCGTTCCTCACCACCATAGAGACCATCGTGGCGCAGGCCGTGGCGGCCAACCCCAACGCCCGTGACGTGAAGATCAGCCTCGATGAGTGGAACGTGTGGAACTTCCGCGCCTACGACGAACTCAAGCCCGATCGCCAGTTTGAGGTGGCCCCGCGCATCCTCGAGGAGCAATACACGGCCGTTGACGCCGTAGTCGTGGGATCCCTGCTCCAGACGATCCTCGCCCACGCCAACACCGTGTCGATCGCCGCTCTCGCGCAACTGGTCAATGTGATTGGCCCCATCCGCACCGAGCCCGGGCACGCGGCGTGGCGGCAGACCACGTTCTTCCCGTTCGCGGCCACCGCACGCAGCGCCGGGCTCACGGTGCGCACGGCCGACGCCGGAACGCCCGACGTTCTCGCAACCGTCACCGAGGCCCCGGATGGCTCCACGCGGCACGTGTACCTCACGAATCGCTCGCTCACCACCGCGCACGAGCTCGAGGTGCCTTTTTCAAGCGCGGTGCCCTTCACGGGCGCGGCGCCCCACGACGTGACCGCCTGGGTGCTGCACCACGAGGACCCCTACGCGGCCAACACCGCGGATGCCCCCGAGACGGTGGTCCCCACTCCCCTGGCGGTGACAATCGACGGTGCAACGCTGTGCGTGAATCTGCCGCCCCTATCATGGGCTTACATCGAACTCGGCGACGCGAAAGGGAGCGACGGATGAGCCGTGGTGGCGCCGTCACTATGGCGGACGTCGGCGCGCGTGCGGGGGTGACCGCCCGCACCGTCTCCAACGTGCTGTCCGACAGCGGCAGGGTCAAGCCGGAGACGCGGGACAGGGTGCTGCGCGCGGTAGACGAGCTGGGCTACCGCATGAACACCGCCGCGCGCAGCCTCAAGACGGGCCGCACGGGCACCATCACGCTGGCGATCCCGGACCTCGGCATCGACTACTTCGCTGACCTGGCGCGCCGCATCATGTACCAGGCCGAACGCCACGATTGGGCCGTGGTCATCGAACAGACCGGGGCACGGCGGGAGACGGAGCTCGCGATCCTCTCGGGAGCGCAGCGCCAGCACTCAGACGGCCTGATCTTCCAGCCCCACGCGCTTGGACCGGGAGACGAGCGCCACCTCGTGGGCAATGATCGCCTCGTGATCCTGGGCGACCGCATCTTCCACGGACCGGTTGACCACGTCACCATGGCCAACACCGCGGCCGCGCGAGCCGCAACGCAATACCTGGTAGATCGCGGGTTCAAGCGCATTGCGGCCATCGGTTCCAACCCCAAGGTCAGCACCGTCAGCGCGGCGTCTTTGCGCCTCGACGGCTACCGCGCGGCGCTCACGGACGCCGGCATGCCCTTCCGCTCGGAGTACGTCATCGTGGCCGACGAGTGGCACCTTCGCGACGGTGCGGCCGGCATGGCGCAGCTGCTCGCCCTCCCTGAGCCGCCCGACGCCGTGTTCTGCTTCAACGACACCCTCGCCTTTGGCGCACTTCACGCCGCGTATGCCGCAGGCAAGCAGGTGCCGCGAGACCTCGCCGTGGTGGGCTTTGACAACGTGCCCATGGCCGAGTTCGCCTTGCCCCCGCTGACCACGGTGGAGCCCGGCACGGACGAGATCGCTAAGCTCGCGGTGGATCTGCTCGCCGCGCGCGTCGAGGGCCGCTCTACGCAGCCCGTGGAGCTCGTCGCCAACTTCTCGCTCATCGCGCGGGCATCGGCCTAGTACCGTGGCGCCATGAGCGCGCCCGAACTGACCACAGTCACGTTCCACACCCTTGCGGTGCATCGAGCCGACCCCTGGCGATACGAGGTGGCGGTGTGCCTTGAGCACGCACGGTGGTCCATGGCTGACTTCGCGCCGCGCGAGAACCACGGCGGCCATTGGCGTCCCGAGGAGTTCCTGCGCACATGGCGAGATCGCCTCGAGGAGCACTTCGCATGGCTGGTGCCGTACGTGGAGGCCAGCGCGCGCGAGGGCACTATCCCGAGCGAGATCCTCGCGGACTCCGCGCGGCGCTACGGGGAGCAGCCTCCCGCGTGGGAGTGGGATATCGTCCTCGCGCCGTAGGCAACGGCCCGCCCGGCCTCCACAGACGCCTTCGCGTCGAGCACCCGCTGATTGCGGCTGCCGCGGAACGCGAGCGCGAGGTCCCGCTCCCCTTCCAGGAAGGGCCCATCAACGAGCACGTCGATGGACGCAAGCAGCTCGCGCTTGTCCTCGCTGTCGGTACACAGCTGCTCGAACGTGTAGCCAGACCACGACCACACGTCCTTCGCTCCCCCAAACTCCTCCCGCACCAAGGACACGATGCGCAGGCACACCTCGGTGTTGAGGAACGGCTCTCCGCCCAGCAGCGACAGCCCCTGCACCCCGGGGTGGGCGAGGTCGCCGAGGATCCGCTCCTCGAGCTGAGAGTCATACGGCGTGCCGTAACGGAAGCTCCATGCCGCCTCGTTGAAGCAGCCCTCGCACTTGAACAGGCAGCCGCTGACGTACAGCGCACACCGCACGCCCTCGCCATCCACAAAGGTGAACGGCTTGTAGTCCGCGACAAAGCCCGCGCTTACGCGCGAGCTTTGCCACAGCGTCGGGCTGGGAGTGAGGGGCATGGCTACGGCATCCGCGTACGGCCCGGCATGTGCTTGACGCGAGCCGCGATCTCTTGGTGCCTGCCGTGCACCATGGGACGCTGCTGGGGGTTGCCGAGGTAGCCGCAGGTGCGCTTGACGACGTCGCACGTGCTCGGGTTGTCGTTGCCGCATTCGGGACAGGCGAATCCCTTGGCAGTGGGCTCAAAGTCGCCCGCGAAGCCGCACTCGTAGCAGCGGTCAATGGGCGTGTTGGTGCCGAGGTAGCCCACGCGGTCGTAGGCGTAGTCCCAGACCGCCTCGAGCGCCGCCGGGTTCTGCTGCAGCACGGGGTACTCGCAGTAGTGGATGAACCCGCCCGTCGCGAGCTCCGCATACGGCGCCTCGAAGTCGAGCTTCTCGAACGGCGTGGGGTTCTTGCGGACGTCGTAGTGGAAGGAATTCGTGTAGTAGTCCTTGTCGGTGATGTCGGCAATCTCGCCAAACCGCTCCTTGTCGATGCGGCAGAAGCGATCGGTGAGGCTCTCGCTGGGCGTCGAGTACACGCTGACCTGGTAGCCCGACGCTGCGGTCCACTCGCGTGCATGCGTCCGCACGCAGCGCAGCACGTCGAGCGTGAACTCCTTGGCTTCCGGGTCATCCTCCCAGGCGCCGCCATAGAAGGCCGCCGCCACCTCGTACAACCCGATGTAACCCAGCGACACGGTGGCGCGGCCGTTGCGGAAGAGCTGGTCCACGGCGTCGGCCGGGCCCAAGTGCTTGCCGAACGCCCCGTACATGTACAGGATGGGTGCGTTTGCCGGCGTCGCCTCCTTGCAGCGCTCGATGCGGAACATCAGCGCGTCGTGAACCGTGGCGAGGCGCTCCTCGAGAAGGGACCAGAACACCTCCTTGCTGCCGCGCGCCTCGATGGCGATGCGTGGCAGGTTCAAGGTCACAACGCCGAGGTTCATGCGGCCGGCCACCACATCGTTGCCGTCGGCGTCCTCCCAGCCCTGCAGGAAGCTGCGGCAGCCCATGGGCGCCTTGAATGAGCCCGTCATCTCGACGATCTTGTCGTAGCTGAGGATGTCCGGGTACATGCGCTTGGTGGCGCACTCCACGGCGAGCTGCTTGATGTCGTAGTTGGGGTCGTCCGCCTCAAGGTTGAGCCCACGCTTCAACGTGAACAGCAGCTTGGGGAAGATCGCGGTGCGGCCCTCAGCGCCAAGACCGCGGATGCGGATGTTGAGGATGGCCTTCTGGATCTCCCGCTCGTACCAGTCGCTTCCCAGGCCAAAGCCCACCGACGTGAAGGGGGTCTGGCCGTTCGAGGTGAACAGGGTGTTGATCTCGTACTCGAGCGACTGCATCGCGTCGTAGATGTCCTTGCTCGTCTTCTCGCGCGCGTACTCGTGGCGGTTGTCCTCCCCTTCCACCCACACCTCGGCATCTGCCAGGTGCTTCGCGAAGTTCAGCCGGGCGTAGGGGGCGAGCAGCTCGTCGGCCCTGTTGACGGTGCAGCCGCCGTACTGGGAGCTCGAGACGTTCGCGATGATCTGCGAGATCTGCGCCGTTGCCGTCTGAATGCTGCGCGGCGGGGTGACGGCGGCGTTGCCGATGCGGAATCCCGTGGCCAGCATCGTCTCAAAGTCGATGAGGCAGCAGTTGGTCATGGGCTGATACGGGTGGTAGTCGAGGTCGTGATAGTGGATGTCGCCCTTCTGGTGGGCGTTTGCCACGTGCGGCGGGAGCATCCGCAAGCCAATGGACTTGCCCACAATTCCGGCGGTGAGGTCCCGCTGGGTGTTGTAGACCTCGGAGTCCTTGTTGGCGTTCTCGTTGACAAGGGTGGCGTCCTTGTCCAGCAGCTTGGTGATGGAGTGGTTGAGGTCGGTTGCGCGGCTGCGAGCGAAGTCCCGCTGCACGCGGTAGTCGATGTAGGCGCGCGCAACGTCATACTCGCGCGCCTCCAACAGCACATGCTCCACGACCGACTGAATCTCGTAGATCTTGACTTCGCCCTCGTGGCGTGCGGCGAGCTCGTCGTCGATCTGCTGAGTCAGCGCGGCGATGGTGCGCACGTGCTGATCCGTGACGGTGCCATGCACGGCCGTGAAGGCCTTGCGGAGCGCCTCGCGGATGCGAGCGTCGTCAAAGGTGAGGCAGCGGCCGTCGCGCTTGACGACGGTCAGAGTGCGTGCGGGTGCTTGGGTCTTGGCAATATCGGTGGCGGTCATCATTGTCCTCCTCCGTGGTGCTGCCGGGGATGGCTCCACAACATGTAGGGGTTACTTGTGAAAACCGACACTAGATGTGGTGGTCCCAGCGTGCTTGGGACTTTGGTCCCGGCTGCACCAGCCCGTACTCATACGCCGCGATGACGGCCTGCACGCGGTCCCTCAACTGCAGCTTGGCGAGGATGCGACTCACGTGTGTCTTGACGGTGCCTTCGGAGATGTACAGCGTGGTCGCGATCTCCACGTTGCTCTTTCCCGCGGCCACCTCCACGAGCACGTCGCGCTCGCGCTCCGTGAGCTCGCTCAGCGGCCCGTCCTCGGGCCGCAGGGAGGGACCGGCGCTCACGAATGTCTCGATGATGCGCCGTGTGACGTCGGAGGCGAGCAGCATCTCGCCCGCCGCAACCGCCCTGATGCCCGCGAGCAGCTGCTCCGGCGTGGCGTCCTTGAGCAGGAATCCGCTGGCACCCGCCTGCAGCGAGGCAAAGATGTACTCCTCGATGCCAAAGGTCGTGAGCATCAGCACCCTCGTCTGGGGGCTCACCGCGAGAATCCGGCCCAGCGCCTCGATCCCGTCAACGCCGGGCATGCGGATGTCGAGCACCATGACATCGGGCCGTGCGCGCTCGGCGAGTGCGATGGCCGCTTCACCATCGCCCGCCTCCCCCACAAACGTCAGGTCCGGCTGGGAGTCCACCATCATCTTCAGGCCCGAGCGCAAGAGCAGCTGGTCATCGACCACGGCCACGCCGAGCGTGCCGGCGCCCGCGGTCATTGCGCTGTCCCTCGCGGCAGCGAGGCCCGGATGGTGAAGCCGGCCCCGTGCGGTTCTGCGATGAGCGTGCCACCGAGCGCATCGACGCGCTCGCGCAAGCCCACGAGGCCCAGTCCGGAGCCCTCCACGGAGGCATCTCCACGGCCCGACGCGCTGGTCACCTCCACCTTTACGTCACCCTCGCGCTGGGTCACCGAGACGGAGGTCGGGACCGGTCCGGCGTGCTTGAGGATGTTCGTCAGGCTCTCTTGGACGATGCGGTAGACAGTGAGCTGGACCTCGTCGGGAACGTCACGCATGTCCGGCTGCACCTGAACATCGACAGCCATGCCAAGGGCACGCATCCGCTCGCACAGGGTGGCCACATGCGCGAGCGTGGGAGTCGGCGCGCCCGTTGGATCGTCTTCACGCAGCACGGTGAGCATGGTGCCCAACTCGTGGAGGGTCTCGCGCCCCACCGTCTCGATGAGACCAAGCGCCGTGCCTGCTGCGGCGGGATCCGTCTGCGCCGCCATTCGCGCCCCTCCCGCCTGCATCACGATCACGGTGATCGAGTGCGAGATCACGTCGTGCAGCTCGCGCGCTATGCGCGTGCGCTCGCTCAGCGCGGCACGTTCCTCGGCACGTGCCTTCTCCACCTCAAGCGCAAGCGCGCGTGCCCTGTTGGTGGCGGAGCTGGCGACCAGGCGGCCAACTCCCCACGCGGCGAGCAGCATTCCCGTGTCGATGATGATGTCGCTCGCGATATGCAGCCCGGGGTAGCGAACCACAACGACCGCGAATCCGGCCAGCGCAATGGTAGGCCCCCACACCGCACGCTCCCAGGGCTCGTGCCTGCCCACCGAGTAGATCGCAATGACCCACACCAGGAACTCTCCCCACAGCGTGAGCAATACCGACGCCAAGAGCGTGGGAATCACCACCGCACTCACCGCAATCGCGAGCGCTAGCAGTGGCCAGCGCCTGCGCAGCAGCAGCGCGAGGCTCGCCACCACGATGGAGAACACCGCGCTGTGCAGGGGCGCGTCGCCGTACGGGTCGGTGAGCGGTGCGTAGAGATCCACGAGCCCCATGACGAGCATCGTCACTGCCGGTGCGGCGTCGAACACAAGCACTCGCCACAGGGGCTCCCGTGCCTCGGCCTCGACCATACGCGCCAGCCTAGCCAGAGCGGCCTACCAGGGAATCTGTCTCACGACAGACCCCAGTGCAGCCCTACGGCAGACGCGCCAAGACCGCGCGCCTCCATAGCGTCGGACCTGTTCCCAACCTTCAGGAGGAATCATGGAACAGACATCTACCGACACGGTGCGCCGCTGGCTCACCATCATTGGCCTCATCGTGGGCCCCATCCTCGCGACCGTTGCCGCCATCATCATTGCCACCGTTCCCGAGTCTGAGGACATGAGGGAGAGCTTCACCACGATGGGTGAGCACGCCAACACCCTCATGCTTGCGAGCCTCATCGAGACCGCTGGCTTTGCCATCACGGCGCTCGCGCTGATTGCGGCAACGTCGCTCGTGAGGGCGCGTGGAGGCGCGGTGGCGACCATTGGCGCCGTGATGGCGGGGTGTGGCATTGCGGGATTTGGCCTGGCGAACGGCACGGGGCTCGCGGTGACGGCCTTGGCCACTCAGCCCGACGCTGACTCGGCTTACTCCTTCGCCAAGGCCATCACGGGCTCGGGTCCGCTGGTGTCCGGCAGCAGCATCGGCTGGATTCTGGAGCTTGTTGGCCTCATCGGCTTTGCGCTGGTGTTCCTTGGCCTGTGGCGCGGACGCGTCACCCCGGTGTGGCCGTTCGTGCTGTGCCTCGTGGGGTCACTCGCGAATGGCGCGATCCCCGCACCGCCCACCGTGCTCGCGTCCACGCTGCTCGCGCTTGTTGCCGGAACCTGGGCGGCCGTGAGCATTGCACGCGCTCGGCGAGAGGCCGCGTAGCCTCACGCTCCTTGCTGAGCGACGCGTGGCGGGCCTGGCTCAAAGCCCACCTGCAGCATGAGGCCCAGCTGGTCCGCCACGCCCCAGTGCTCCACCATCATGCCGTCCACGAAGCGGCCCACGTCGAACACCACCACCTCTACCGGTGAGTTCGTTGGCGGCATCCCCATGACGGAACCGGTGTTGGTGCCGCGGGCGCGATTGCGCGTCCACACCGTGTCGCCCGCCACCACGAGGTCCTCCACCGTGAGGCTGAAGTCGCTCATCCACCTGTGCAGGATCCTCGCAACGCCCTTCGCGCCATCGACACCTGGCCGGTTGCCGCGCTGGTGCTCGATCACGTCGGGCGCGATGTACGCATCGAGCACGGCCTCATCGCCCCCGCCAATGCCCTTCTCCACGATCGTGCGAAAGCGCTCGCCGATATCCATATCGTCGTTCATGACCATCACTCACCTCTCCCTTTCGATAGAGTCTCGCTCTATCCAAATAGAGTAGTACTCTATCCGCGTGAATGACAAGACCTCCGCGGGCGGCCGCACGCTTCGCCAGGAACAGGCCGCCGTCACTCGTCGCCGCATTCTCGACGCCGCCCGCACGCTGTTCTTTGAGAACGGCTACAGCGCCACCACCCTCAAGGCGGTGGCGGCACGAGCGGGCGTTGCCGTCCAGACGGTCTATGCGGTCTTTGGCAGCAAGGCGGCGATCCTCACGGAGCTGCGGTGGATGGTCGTTGACTTGCCCCAGGCCGACGCTGCCCGCGTCGAGGCCATGAAGGCCACCTCCGTTGAGGCTCGCCTTGGGCACTTCGCGCACTCGATTCGCACCCGGTGGGAGCTTGTGGGGGACATCGTGCGCATCGACCACGACGCCATGCGCACCGATCCATCGATTCGCGATCAGGTGCGGCCCGCCGAGGACAGGCGCCAGGCGGGAATCGCGGCATTCGCGCGTGGACTGGTCGACGACCTTGGCGTGGCTGCCGATCCTCCACACCTGGCCGCGCAGGTCGATGCGCTGACGATGTATCCGCTCTATGCCCAACTTGTGCACATCCACGGCTGGAGTGCTGACGACTATGAAGCGTGGTTGTACCGACAGCTTGCGGAGGCGGTGGGCGGCTAGGTGTCAGCTTGCGTCGCGGCCGAGCTCGAGCGCGTCGGCACAGGCGTTGAGCTCGTCACGCAAGGCAGCGCGCCTGTCGTCAGGGATCGTGGCGAGCATCCGGGCCTCGACCTCCAGCACGCGCCGTTGCGCCTCGTCGAGCACGCGCACCGCGTGGTCGCTCAGGGTGATCCGCGCTCCCCTGCCCTCACCGGAGACCTCCACGAGGCCGTCGGCCATGAGCCCGTTAAGGAGGCGATGCGTGGCCTGGCGAGACACAAAGACCGCGCGCGCGAGGTCCGCGTTGGAGATCCCCGGCCGGTGCGCGAGCGCCACCAGGCACGAGTACTGCGAGACGCCGATGCCAAGGTCGCGCAGCGTCGTCTCCATGGCGGTGTGCAGCGCCGCCTGGGCGCGCTTGATGGCATACCCCACGCTCGCGTGGTCCACATCTTGCTTCATGTCAACATCTTGACATACACTCCGCTTGTCAATGTGTTGACGAAAGGAGAATCATCATGAATGCCACCATCACCGGACCCAGCTTCATCGCCCTTCAGGTTCGCGACGTCGAGGCCGCAGCGGCCTTCTACGAGCACAACCTGGGGCTCACCAGGGCACCACAGGGCCCTCCAGGAGCGGCCGTATTCCAGACCACCCCCATCCCGTTCGCCGTGCGCCCTCCCACCGAGGGCACCGACCTCGACAGCGGCCAACCCGGGCTCGGCGTGGTGCTGTGGCTCCAGGCCGACGACCTCGACGAGGTGGAGCGGCACCTCAGCGCCAACGGCGTTGACATCCCCCAGCCACCCTTCCAGACCCCGTTCGGCCGCGCGCTCGTGCTGCGCGACCTTGACGGCTACCTCGTGACCGTTCACGAGCGGTGAGGAGTGCGGTCGCACGAAAACGCGCGAGATGTGAACCAGAAGGCACCCAAGGCGCGACAGTAGGGGTATGGAGCGGCGAGAACAGCCCAGCGATCGGGAACTGTTGGAGCGCATCGCCGCGCGCGACGAGGGTGCGCTGCGCGAGCTCGTGGAGCGCCACAGTCCGTGGCTGCTGCTGCGTCTCGCGCGCCGCACCCCCAACCAGGACCTCGCCCACGACGCCCTCCACGACACCTTCGTGGCGGTGTGGAACAAGCCCAAGGCCTTCAACGGCACCGGCGACGTTGGCGCTTGGCTCTGGGGCATCGCCATTCGCCAGCTCATTTCGCGCCTGCGCAAGAAGGCGCCACCCCTTCCGATGCCCGACGCCGTGCTCACCGGGGCAAGCCCCGTGGTCGCGAGCGCGGAAGACGAGCTCCTGCGCGCCCTCGCGCACAGCTCGGTGGGAGACGCGCTCACCACGCTGTCCCCCGAGTACGTGCAGGTTCTGCAAGCCACCGTCATTGACGGACTGAGCACCAAAGAGGCCGCAGCCTTGCTCGGCATCCCCCAGGGTACGGTCAAGAGCCGCGCCCGCATCGCCAAGACCAAGCTGCGCGCGCAGCTGATGGTCCAGGAAGGGTGGTAACCATGGCCTGGCATGTCACCAACGCCTTGTGGGAGGCATACGCCGCCGGCACGCTCAACCCCGCGGCCGATGCCTCCATCGAGTCCCACGTCACCTCGTGCGAGCAGTGCCGCGCGGCGGCGAGCGCCTACGCCCCGGCCGCTCCGCAGGTGTGGGGCGCCATCCACGAGACCATCAACAGGCCCACACTTCCCGCACCG
>Ga0206107_1000747_pt1 | contig 10903 bp, 10 predicted proteins | sample 2B0metagenome_FD_148652 | JGI IMG/M metagenome (GOLD analysis project Ga0206107, IMG submission 148652) | Enriched microbial communities from leaf-cutter ant dump, University of Wisconsin, Madison, United States - 2B0 | ecosystem: Environmental > Terrestrial > Nest > Insects nest > Nest dump...
AAACGGTTCGTATCATTTACCGGGATAATGATGTGCTGTATGTCAATATCAACTCCCTGCATAAGATCAGTAAATATACCGGAAAAGAAGGTACCGTGCCCAAGGTCAATAAATTGGGTAGCGATGCCTGGGAAAAACTGAAGAACAAAACAAAGCGACAGGTTAAGGATATTGCTGCAAACCTGATCCGCCTTTATGCCCGGCGTAAAGCCTCGCAGGGTTTTGCTCATTCGCCCGATAGCTATTTGCAGGCAGAGTTAGAGGCTTCTTTTTATTATGAAGATACGCCGGATCAAAGCAAGGCCACTATTGATGTGAAACGGGATATGGAGCAGCCGGCTCCGATGGATCGGCTGGTATGCGGAGATGTGGGTTTTGGAAAAACGGAAGTTGCGGTGCGGGCAGCTTTTAAAACGGTATGCGACAGTAAGCAGGCCGCCGTGTTAGTGCCTACAACTATTCTGGCCTATCAGCATTTCCAGACATTCAAAGAGCGATTGAAAGATTTTCCGGCTAATGTGGATTATATCAATCGTTTTAAAACAGCAAAGGAAAAAAAGGAAACGCTGAAAAGGCTTGAAGAAGGAAAGATTGATATCATTATCGGCACACATGCCCTGTTAGGCAAAGAGGTGCAGTTTAAAAATTTGGGCTTACTGGTAATTGACGAAGAGCAAAAATTCGGTGTAGCGGCTAAAGAAAAACTTAGAGAGCGAAAAGCCAACGTAGATACCCTTACACTTACGGCAACACCCATTCCGAGAACATTGCAATTTTCGCTGATGAATGCGCGGGATCTGAGCCTGATCAATACACCTCCACCCAACCGGCAGCCTGTTCATACGGAGCTGATCGGTTTTGACGAAGATGCCATTCGGGATGCCATTTATTTTGAAGCCGAGCGTGGCGGACAGGTTTACTTTATCCATAACCGGGTGCAAAGCCTACCGGCTATGGTAGAAAAGCTGCGGGCGCTTTGCCCGGATTTATCCATTGAAATGGTGCACGGACAAATGGAGGGCAAGAAAATCGAACAGGCATTATTTGATTTTATTGACCATAAATTTGATGTGCTGTGTTGTACCAATATTGTCGAAAGCGGAGTGGATATTCCCAATGCCAATACCATCATTATCAACAATGCCCATCAGTTCGGACTGAGTGATTTGCATCAGTTGCGGGGCAGGGTAGGGCGCAGCAATAAAAAAGCGTTTTGCTATTTGGTAGCCCCTTCTTTGATTACCCTTCCGGACGATAGTCGTAAAAGACTGAAAACGCTGGAGCAGTTTAATGAATTGGGCAGCGGTTTTCAGATTGCCATGCGCGATCTGGATATCCGCGGGGCGGGCAACCTGTTAGGCGGAGAGCAAAGCGGCTTTATTGCCGAAATCGGTTTTGAAATGTATCAGAAAATTCTGGCGGAAGCCATTCGAGAGCTGAAGCATTCCGATTTCAAAGAGGTATTTGCCGAAGAAACCGAACGCAAAAAAGATTATGTCAGCGATTGTACAATAGATACCGATCTGGAGATACTGATTCCCGATGATTATGTACAGAGTATTTCGGAACGGCTGGCGCTTTATACCCAGCTTGATCATATGGACCGGGATGAGGATTTGCTGACTTTTGAAACGGAGCTGAAAGATCGCTTCGGCCCGGTGCCACCGCAGGTGCAGGATTTGTTGACAACAATCCGTTGCCGGCGTATGGCCAAAGCATTGGGTTTTGAAAAGCTGATTTTGAAAAATAAGCAACTCCGTCTTTATTTCATCGCCGATCCTGATGCAGCCTATTTTGAAAGCGATACTTTCCGGCATATCATGCAGTATATCCAGCAGGCCGTCAATTTTGCACGACTAAAGCAAAGCGGAAAAAACTTTATGCTAATTGCCGATGGCATAAAATCCATGCGCGATGTGGAGGCCTTCTTGCAGGGTATGCAGCAGGAGTAATTGGTATGCTTTATTGTAACTTTTAAAAAATACTTTTGTGGAATGGAGGCGAGATTACTTGCTGTTTGGTCTCTTAGCATCATAGTATGTCCTGAACTGTAGATAAGACGGATTAGCAATCTGCTTTTCTGTTCATGGATTCAAAATCTATTTTATGCGTGCCACGGAATTCTCCAAATTCCGCAGTGTATTATTATCAAAAAGCGGTATCACTTTAAATTGTTAGTGGCTTAAGTCTGTAGAGATTTTCAGCGTAGGGGTGTTAAAGTGTTGGTCAGTCCTGCACAATTGCTTACCTTTATCCTTTGCTGCATTCCCGATCGGGATATTCTGAGCAATCGTGTGGCTCTTGCGCTACTGCATTTTATCTTATAAAGTCAACAGTATAATTTCTATGGTAAATCAGGTGCTTAACCAAAACATCTATCAGCTAAGCCTTGACCTGCTTTTAAAACTTCATATTCCTGAATCTGCTGCCCGGTATCTGAATGTATTGGTGCTGATTGTTGTTGTGATTGCGGTGTCCTGGTTGTTGGATAAAATTTTCAATGTAATAACTACCCATGTTTTCCATCGTTTGGAAAAAAGAAAATACGGTGATTTTTTTAAGGCGCTCATCAGCAATAAAGTCATTCGTAAACTTTCCCACCTTATACCGCTTATCCTGTTTGCGAAAGCCATACCTTATATCTTTACCGATTTCCCGGAATGGGGTTTCCTGATCGGAAAGGGAATTAATATAATAACGATTGTGCTGATAGCCGGAATATTTTCCCGGATATTCCGTTCGCTCACTGATGTCGGCGAAACCAGACCGGGCTTTAAAGATAAGCCTTTAGACAGTTACCGGCAGGTGGTCAATATCCTGTTGTTTATTGTGGTAGGCACTTTGATTTTTGCTGAAGTAACCGGCAAAGAAGTTTGGGCATTTTTTACGGCAATGGGCGCATTGTCCGCAATTCTATTATTAGTATTTAAAGATACCATCATGGGGTTCGTAGCCAGCATTCAGGTAACAACGAACGATATGGTACGCATCGGCGACTGGATCGAGATGCCTAAATACGGTGCCGATGGCGATGTGGAGGAAATTACCCTGACCACGGTGAAAGTGCGTAATTGGGATAAAACCATCACCACTATTCCTACCTATGCACTGATATCGGATTCGTTCAAAAACTGGAGAGGTATGCAAAAAACCGGTGGGCGACGCATCAAGAGGGCCTTGTACCTTAAAATAGCCAGTGTGAAATTCTTAACGGATGAGGAGATAGAAAGATTCCGGCATATTCAGCTAATCAGTGCTTATGTGGAAAGCCGCAAAGCGGAAATTGACGATTATAACCTGCGCACCAAAGCGGATAAAAGCACACTTATTAACGGCCGAAATCTGACGAATATCGGTTTGTTTCGGCAGTATATTTATAATTACATCAGCCAGCATCCCGCTATTCATAAAGATATGATATTTATGGTGCGGCAATTAGCGCCTAATGAAAAGGGTATGCCTTTGGAAATTTATGCCTTTACCAATACGGTAAAATGGTTGGAATACGAACCTGCTATGGCCGATATTTTTGATCATGCCTTTGCCGCGGCACCGTATTTCGATCTGGAAATCTTTGAAGATCCCGCCGGAAGTGATATCCGGTCGCTGCATCATGCAGCCGGAACGGCCGCCTTGCAGGAGTAATTGTAACAAGTCCGGTTACACTATTGTATGTATGGTTTTAATTCCTGGAGTGCATAATTACCGTCAAAGATTTTTACCAACTTATGATGGCTGTCGTAAAATAGGATTTGCGGCAATACTTTTTGAGTATAAACGGCAGCAATAAGCTCGCCCCGATTAGTGCCTAAGTTTTTAAACAAACGATCCTGAATCAGTTTGTGTTTTAAGGCAAATTCAGGCATGCGTTCTTTATTCCGCTCCTCCGCCACTAAAACTACCTGCGTTGTTTTAAACAATGCTTCTATACTTTTCAAACTATCAATCATGTGTTCGCAATGGTCGCATTCCGGACTGAAAATCATAATCATTACCGGCTTTCCTGCTGCTAACTGCGCATCGGTAAAATTGCCTCCCGTAGTCTTTTCAATAAGAAATGGCGGCATAGGCGCACCTTGCTTTTTGTAATCAATACGCTGGGCAAAAGAAAGCTGTGTGATGAACAGCAATGCTGCAAAGGAAATGAGTGATTTCATTGTGTAATCTTTTTGATGATATATAATAGCTGTAGTAAAAATTGAGCCCTCTTTTTGATGAAGGGCAGGTTTGTTCATCTTGATGAATTGCTCCATGCAAAAGAACATGGTTCTTTTTTATAAGCTGCAAATTTACTGTTTTTGTAAAAACTGACAGATTGGAGTGTAGTCAACAGGCGCATTTCAAACTTTCGCACCTTTATACTCCTTTTTGTCATTCCGCAGGAATCTAACGAACGTGTATAGGGATACCCGTGTCATCAATAGGAGTGGGCTTAAACCCGCTCCTATCGATGCCATTACGGATGCATTCAGCATGACATGAGGATTGCAAGGACGTTCTGTTAGCGAAAAATTGAAATGCACCCTATGCAACAGGGAGTTGCATTTTGCCCCTTTCGCATTGTCGAACTATGTGTGTATCGGAAGAGACAGCAACAAGAATGTCGTATTGTTGTTTGTGAAAACATCAACAACGGCAGGAATAAAACCATTTACAGGATGCTTGTATTACAAGCAATGCACCAAATAATACTTTTTTACCTATTGTATTTCATTGATAAAAATAATCTCTTTAAACTTCAAGTCGGCCTGAGGTTTAGGGCCGCAGTTCATGTTCCGGTTGTTTTTCTTTCTCCTGCGGATGATGATCAGGATGATGAAATTTTCCCCAAATCATTTTGAATAATACCGGTGCGGTTGTAACGATAATGATGGCTATAACGATATATTCTAAATGTTCTTTCACCCAGGCATTTTTACCTAATACAAATCCCAAAGTAACCAAGCCGAATACCCAGAGGAGTGCTCCGGCAATATTGTACAGCAGAAATTTTTTAAAATCCATTTTCACTACACCTGCAACAATAGGAGCAAAGGTGCGTACAACGGGCAAAAATCGAGCAATAATAATGGCAGCACCTCCGCGTTTTTCATAAAAATGCTTTGCCTGATAGATATGCTTCTTTTTAAACAGCCAAGTATCTTTTCTCTCGAACAAATAAGGGCCGGAACGCTTTCCAAACCAATATCCGACAATATTGCCGATCATGGCTGCCAAAGACAAGAGGGTACTCCAATACAGCAGATTCAACAATGGCGTGGCAAAAGGTTCGGGTGCAGCGGCAACTACCATGCCGGCAATAAAAAGCAGATAATCTCCGGGTAGGAAGAATCCGATAAACAGGCCGGTTTCGGCAAAGATAATCAGGACTACTACATAAAGGCCGCCATTGTCCATCAGCCATTGTGCATCCGTAAGATGCTGAAAAAAAGCAATAATTGATTCCATGTTTTGCTGTTTAAAGCTGCTTATTGAGCAGTTACGATTAAAGCAAGACCTCGCAAGATGCAATTTTATCCTGAGATAAGCTGTTCAATGACGCTTTGGTGCATAATTTTATGACTTATTTTGTAAACTTTTGGAAGCTTTTATCCCATCTGTCTGTAATTTGTGCGAACTACACGGTTGAATGCTGACAAGATCATATAATCTTCCGGCATTATTTTATCGGATATAATCGTATTAAATTCTGTAGCAGATCGGGCATTAAACGAAATAGGGCAACAGGCTGCAATCTTATGAAGTCTATTGTGTTTTGTCCAAAAGAAAACGGTATTTAGATAGATATTCCTCTAAATTTCCCTTTAGCGATTTTCTTTTTTCATTACCTTTGCCGCCAATATCCGACCACGGTTTGAATCACTTATGTTGCAGGAAGACACGATAAAGGCAAAACATTTTCCCGCTCCGGTTGCACGGTTGCGTGATTATGCGCAAATGATGAAGCCCAATCTGAGCTTTATGATTGCGTTTTCCAGCATAGTCGGCTATCTGTTTGCTCCGGGTATTTCCTTTGTTTGGAAAGATGTAATTGCCCTTTTTATTGGCGGTATGTTAGTTACCAATGCCTCTAATATCATTAATCAGATTATTGAGCGTTACAGTGATCGCATGATGAAGCGTACCAGAACCCGGCCTTTACCTGACGGGCGGATGGGTACTACCGAAGCATGGATTCTCACCGTAATTTCTGCTGTTACCGGAGTGGCGTTATTGTCGTTTTATTTCAATCCGCTAACCGGTATTTTAAGTTTCATTTCTTTATTGTTGTATGGTTTTGCCTATACACCGATGAAGAAAATCCATTCCATCGCCACCTTTATCGGTGCTATTCCGGGCGCATTACCACCACTTATCGGCTGGGTAGCTGCTACCAATTCTTTTACGAGCGCGGCTGATACCGGCGGTTGGATATTATTTATCATTCAGTTTCTGTGGCAGTTTCCGCATTTTTGGGCTATAGCCTGGCTGGGTTATGATGATTATCTGAAAGCGGGCATCATGATGCTTCCCTCTGCTCAGGGAAAAACCAATTTTACCGGATTACAATGTATGTTTTACAGTCTTCCGCTGATCCCGATGGCAATGTGGCCTTATACTATGGAGATAACAGGAATAACAGGAACCTGGATAGCGGTATTGGTGGGTGTTTTTTACTTTATCATGTCTTGGAGATTTTATCGTAAAAATGACAAAAAATCCGCTAAAAGTTTGCTGTATTCTTCGTTTTTGTATTTGCCCGCAGTATTATTGGCATTACTGATAGACCGGATATGAAAAAGTAATAAGGAGTAAGTAATAAGGAGTAAGTAATACGTAAAAATGAAAATGATACCGATGCAACAGGAAATTCAGAAAGAGCCGAAGAAGATTCATCCGCAGAAATTTGCGCTGTGGGTTGCGATCGGCAGCATCATTATGATGTTTGGAGGTTTTACGAGTGGATTTATCGTGCGTAAATCGCAGGGCAACTGGCTGCATTATAAAGTTCCGGTGGAGTTTTATATTTCTACGGTGGTGGTGATACTCAGCAGTTTGACCATTCATTTGGCTGTACGAAGTTTTAAAGCGCGGAAGATGGCTTTTCATAAAAACATGGTGGCGGTATCACTTTTGTTGGGCTTGGCTTTCGTAGTACTGCAATATTTCGGTTTCAAAGATCTGTATGCACAGTTTGTTTGGAATAATAATGTATCGCTACAGTTCATTACGGTAATTGTATTGGTTCATGCTTTGCATATTGCCGGAGGGATGGTAGCACTGATCATCTTGTTTTTACGCACCTTCGGGCGTAGGGTAAAGATTTATAGCGCCACCGGTATTGATATGGTGGCAACCTACTGGCATTTTGTAGATATTTTATGGCTTTATCTCTTTGTATTTTTCTTATTGAATCAATAAAAAATATAGATGTCATAAAAATGTAAAAGTTGGCTTGCATAATTAAACTTTAGCGTTTAACTTGCACCGGATTTTTATACAACTGTAAAAATTTATTTCCATAGCGTATCGTAACAATACTTATAATCTATTATGGCACAGGCATCAATGGCTACACAAACTTACGACATCGAAAAACTATCCAAATGGGGCGGCGGCCGCTCTCCCTTCAATGTGAGCTACGGCAAGATCATGATGTGGTTTTTCCTATTGTCTGATGCGTTTACCTTCGGGGCGTTCTTAACTTCTTACGGCACTACACGCTTTTTCAGTAAAGTATGGCCGGATCCCAACCATGTATTTCACACCTTCCCCTTCTTTGGAGAACGTTATTTGCCACTCATGTTCGTGAGTCTAATGACCTTTATCCTCATCCTCAGTTCCGTAACGATGGTATTGGCGGTTCATGCCGGACATCACAACAACCGCGAGGGTGTGATTAAATGGCTGTTATGGACTATTATCGGCGGCGTTGCCTTCTTAAGCTGTCAGGCTTGGGAATGGACGCACCTGTATCATTCCGGCGGATGGTGGGGGTCTTATACTGATCTGAATACTCCGGTAGAAGCCTTTACCCACTTATTCAATCATAATAAGGACATTGTCAAACAGGTCTTTGAGACCAATCCTAAGCTGGCTATGGATGCCACGCACAATTTTTATAATTATTTCTTCAGTATTACCGGTTTTCACGGTGCACACGTAACCAGCGGCGTATTCCTGAATATCATGATATTAATCAATACCATTAACGGTACTTACCAAAAACGCGGCCATTATGAAATGGTAGAAAAAGTGGGGCTTTACTGGCACTTTGTGGATTTAGTATGGGTATTCGTATTCACTTGTTTCTATCTGCTGTAACCGCATATTCATTCAATTTCTTTATTCCTTTAAAATAATAATACTACGAAATTTTATGTCATCTCAGTATAACAATCATGACCTCCGGAATCTGTATGAAGGCGACCAGTCGAAATTGTATTCAGGAGCATTATCTCATCATTCGGATATTCAGTCCCAAGCCAGTAAAGATCAGGTAAAACGTATCTGGAAAGTAACCGGAATCCTTACTTTGGTAACTATTGTAGAGGTAGTTTTAGGATTAGTAGGCCACGGCTTCCACCCCTTCGGTGTTATTGCCGCAATATTTTTGATCCTAACGATCTTCAAAGCATTCTATATCGTACGGGTATTTATGCATTTGGGAGATGAAAAGAAAAACTTTGTATATTTTGTACTGATTCCGCTATTACTGTTCTTCTGGGTTATCGTAGCCTTTTTAGCAGACGGACAGCATTGGCTGAATATGAATTTCACTTTCGCTAATACCATTAAAGATTTCTTTTCCTGATTGCAATACGGCCTCTTGATGCCGGAAGCAATAGCATCCGCTAAAGAATGAAGAAAATCATCCGATATATTTTAGGGTTAACGGTAGCATGTTTGCTACCGTTATCTTTATATTTTATAGCAAGACATTACTCCAGCGGCAAAATACTGTTGCCGCATTACTATCGTATTGACCGGATAGACAGCGTGGAAGAAGGTGGTACAAAGGTGTATGATACGACGTACCATCAGGTGCGTGATCTGAAAGGTCAAAATCAATTAGGAGAGCATGTTTCGCTGAATCAGGATCTGAAGGGAAAAGCCTTAGTCGTGGATTTTATATTTACCACCTGCCGCTCTACCTGCCCTATGCTGAGTGCCTCCATGCAAATGCTTCAGAAATCCTATGCAAAAAAACTCCCGGAATGGGTGCAGTTTGTAAGTGTCAGCGTAGATCCCGGACGAGACAGCGTTCCGGCGCTGAGAGCCTATGCCAATCAATATACGAAGGAGCACGATAAATGGTGGTTCATGACCGGCAACCGGGATTCGATATTCAACTATGCGAAAAACGAACTGGGGTTAATACTGAGCGAGGCTGATGAGCCCGATGCCATGATGCATTCCAACAAATTGGTACTGATAGATTCTTCCCGCTATATCCGCGGATATTATGACGGATTGGACACGATGGCTATGCGGCAACTCGCCGATGATATTGCCATATTGTACTTAGAGAAAAAACCAAAAAAATAAACGATTCGCAACTCATTCTGTTATGCTGAAACCACTCCTTCCAAAGAAAGATAAACTGGCAAAGCGCCTCATTATTGCAGTGTCTGTTGTGATTTTCCTGGCTGTTGTGGCCTTAGATCGGCATATTATTCAACCCGAATTTCCGTTCAGCTTCGATGTGCATTATTTTGCCTTGGCTAATGCTATAATTAATTCTGCCGTATCATTGATACTCATTGCTGCTTTGATTGCAGTAAAAAGAAAGCAATTGCTCCTGCATCGTAATCTGATGCTGAGCGCGATACTGTTATCCGTTTTATTTTTGATATCCTACATTGCCCACCATCTGTATGCAGGCGATACTACCTTTGGCGGCGAAGGATGGATTCGCCCGGTATATTATGGCATACTCATCACGCATATTGTACTTGCGGCACTAATTTTGCCCTTTATATTATTTACCGCTTACCGTGCACTTACCGGTGAATGGCAAAAACATAAGAAAATAGCACGTTATACCTGGCCGCTTTGGCTTTATGTTTCGATCAGCGGCGTATTGGTATATTGGATGATTCAGCCTTATTACGGCTGATTTTCTTCCGTTTCGGCAGAAGCTGTTTCCGTGTTTTTTGAGTTCAGAAATTTCAGATAAGAAAAAGTTGCTTTAATTTCTGGGTAAGTATAATCATCTCCCAGCAAAGTTTTTATTTGACCCAAAGTGGTATCGGGATTATTTTTTATCGTTTCGATGATTATCGGCAATTTCTCTGCTGAAACAAAAACACGGATATCAATTGCTCCCTTTTCGACCCATTCCGTAAGATGCCCGGCAATGGTGCCGACCGTTAGGCCTCTTTCCGAAGCAATGGTTTCAATGCTTTTCCCTTCCTGAAACATTTCTAGCGATATCTGTTTCGTCATGCCCTTCGCTGGCGGAACAGGATCGGCAGTTGACGTGTTATTTTCAACAGTAATAACCGGTGCGTTCATAGCGGAAATACTGTCCATCACGATTTGCCAGTTATCGTGTGTTAGCTTATTTTCCGTAACCACGGCAGCTTGTTTGATTCGGGCATGTTGGTACATTATTGCACGAAGCAAGACGGTAGATTCCCTTACATATTTCTTTGCACGCGGCTTTATCCGCATAGTGTCCAAATGCTGCTGAAGGGGTTGCAGCAACTGCTCGCTGATATTGGTATCAAACCAGGTTACGGCGGCTTTTACCCGCTCATGCAGTTGTTGAAAATCCGCAGTTTCCTGCTGTAAATAATACTGCAATTGCGCTTGAAATTTTCTGGCCGTATCCTGAAGCGTAGTTGTTGCGGCTTCTAATGCGGCAATCAGTTGTTGCGCTTCAATACCGTCCGGCAAGGTGTTAAAACCAGTTTGTTGC
>Ga0206107_1000751_pt1 | contig 10817 bp, 11 predicted proteins | sample 2B0metagenome_FD_148652 | JGI IMG/M metagenome (GOLD analysis project Ga0206107, IMG submission 148652) | Enriched microbial communities from leaf-cutter ant dump, University of Wisconsin, Madison, United States - 2B0 | ecosystem: Environmental > Terrestrial > Nest > Insects nest > Nest dump...
AACAAAAAGACTTTGCCAAAAAGAGAAAAAAGCTCACTGAGCTACAGAAGACCGCAGATGCTGCGGCCAGAAACGCGGTAAAGGAGTGGCTTAGTAATAATCCCGATTATTCTGATTTGGATGTTAAGGTTCAGAACTTCTCCTATGTTCGAAATAAAAAGGGTGTCTCAAAGGCCATCATCGCAATTGCTCAACGCATCACATGGCCTAGCAACGTAGATAAAAAGCAAATCGATATACTGAAAGATATTCAGCCCTTGTTCCCTGACTTGGAGCTAAAGCCAACAATTTGGCAAAAAAAGATCACGGGTAAGTTGCTTCAAACGGTACATATTCAAATCAACGGTAACATGACTAAGCCTGTCAATTTAAAGGGATGCAACACGCTCTCAGCGATAAAAAAACGGGTCAAAGCTGTATTGAAAGCAATCGGTGGGAAAGCCTACACATTTAAGCCAACAGTGACTTTTACCCCTGACGTAGTGATTATAGGGAATAAGAGTTATCCTATAATAAAAAAAGTGGCCAAAGGGCTAACCTATCCAAGTATAAAAGTCCCTTTAGGCGGAAGAAGAGATAGCTCAGTTCGTGTGGACGGACTATTCATGGCAATTCATGAAGAATACGAGCCTAAAATTTCATAGCTTTAGTACGTACATCTATCTTTTTGGCTGCGTAACATTTCTCAACTTTTTGTTGAAACTGCCTTAAGTCATACATATTGTGTGGTTATAAAACTTCGCAATGAGACCAGTGGATGCCAAAAGTTAAACCCATTAAACCGACTATTTTTCTCATTAAAGATGAAGTCACAAATTCGGATGATATTTTCAAAGATGCGTCGAAGCTGACTAAGGCGACACACGCCGGAAAATCTCTGTATTACAAACCAAGTCCCTCAAATCCGCCGAAATGGCTTTCATTCGTTGGCGACAATTTTCCTTCGGTAGATCAGACAATATTCTGGAATGCATCTGCGTACGCAGTTGTGGTGCTTAAGGTAGATAATAGATTCTTCGTTTTACCTTTAGGCATGGGAAGTCACTTAATTGATAATACAAAGATTGAATATAACTTTGGACTTAAGGTTGCCATCAACTGCATCCCTAAAGGCGAAGTGCGCCAAATGGATTTAACAACACCTGAAGCCAACTCGCAAAAGACAAAAAAACAATCTGTAAAAAATGCTACTCCAGAAGAATTAGGTGTTAACAAACAAAAGGATATTTTACGAGGTGTGGCAGGTAAGCTAGGTGAAGACCACCCTTTGGGAGAAAAGATAGAAGGCAAGGACTCGATCCGTGTAGGTAAATCCATAGCGTCCATGACGGATTTGGAGAATGTTTGTAGCAGTTTATCAACTTATTATGGCTCTGAAGTTTACAAGGATGAATATCCTTGGATTGACAATATGGCTCTCATCGACGATCCGACTAAAAGCGGAGCGTTATATAATAAACTCATAGCTAATTTAAAGGCTGGTGAGTTGGAGTATATGTACATTTCTGCGCCGGAACACGTTGAAGACCTTTATAAGTACGAAGGTTTTATCTTCACGGGTAATAACAAGCGAAAAAACAAAAAAATTGCCTTCCCATTTCCGTCCATAGAGGACGTTATTACTGATCTGGGCGATGATGTGATTCAGGCAATGGATTTCAAAACGCTATCTAAAACTTGCCGTGTATTTTTGCGTGATGAAGAAGGTGATACAGGTTTTGGCGGTTGGCCATTGAGCCGCTGCATTGCTTGGGAAGTAGAGGAGAATGGAGAGAAGTACATTCTTTCGGAAGGTAGCTGGTACAAAATTAATACAGATTTTTACAGTCAAACAGAGCAATTCTTTAATGATCGGGTTGAAGGTGATATTGGATTACCAGCTATACCTGCGGATAAAAAATTAGAAGCTGATTACAACAAGTTTGTTTGCGACACATTACAAGGGCACTATCTTTTTGACTTAGGGCATGAAGATGCAGCGGATAAATATATCTGCGCTGATAAAAATGAAGCTTGCGATATTTTTGATAGCCTTGGAAAAAGGTTTATTCACGTTAAGAAAAGTAAATCATCCCCAGAAATTAGCCATCTTCTCAGGCAAGGTGTGTTTAGCGGACAAGCTTTCAAACTTGATGGTACCGCGCTTCCAAAGTTTAAAGGACACTTGGCTAAGGATGGATGCCCCGATGCTGCTGTACCGCTTCCTTATAACCCGAACGATTATAAAATCGCATTTGTGCTAATGCTGGGAAGCAATCAAAAAAAGGACATTCCTTTCTTTAGTAAGGTTAGCTTCAGAGATGCGGCAGAGAAAGCTTTGGAGCTTATGGGTTATAAATGCCAATTTGGATATGCCGTTCATACAGAACCAGTTGCAAGCCCGGATAACGAACAATGAGTCTCGAAGAAGAAATTGAAAGCCTCATAGTCTTAGGTCGGGAAGGTGACTATTGGGATTTCAAACAGCAGCACCATGATAAAATTGGTGATCTAATCAGGGATATTATGTGCCTTGCTAACTCTGTTAGGCATAAAGGTGATAGATACCTAATTTTTGGTGTTAATGACGCTATGACAGCTGTCGGTGTCCCTGTGATAGGACGACGAACACAAGTACAAATTATAGATGCTTTAAGTCATGCCGGATTTGCAGGGCACGTCTATCCAGATGTTTATCTCCGAGAAATTGTAATTAACGGCCAGACACTTGATATTCTGGTTATAAAAGACACACCTGAAAAGCCTTTTTATTTACAAGGTGAGTATCATCAAGCTGGTGTAAGAATTCATGCCGGAACTATTTATGCACGTGTCCGAGATAGGAATACTGCCGTTAATGAGGTTGCATCGGTTTCCGATATTGAACAAATGTGGCGCGAGAGATTTGGATTAGATCAGTCTCCTATGCAAAGATTAACCCAATATATTTTGGATGTTGAGGGGTGGGAAAATGTTGAGGAGCACCATTGGCATTATAAGCAATTTCCGGAATTTAAAATCGTCTCAATAGAGGAGGCCTTCGAAATAGAAGGTGGTGAGTATTGGGTAAGGGCAGGTACTAATCCGCGAGGGTTTGTAGAAGTGTTTGGTTGCTTCTACCATCAAACACTTTTGAAGAAAGTTACTATAATTCATTACGATGAAATGCGGGTTACAATTCCTAACCCAGAAACGGATGCTATACCTGGAGCCGAGACGAATATTTTTTATTCATTCGCGGCCGATAGTTTTGAGTTTTTGATGCTTCAATTTCTAAGAAAGAGACCGGCAAATTTCTTTTTCGATAGTGAGAGGGCTTTTGCTTCAAGAGGGCAAACTGTTCCTCTTCTGGTATTTGATAACAATGATCAAAGAGAACGTTTCAAGAAATTTATTGCAAAACATCCTGAGAGGGTGTCTGCCGCCCAATACGATACTCTCTACGATCATTTGAGGGGCCCTGAGATTAACGATGGCGTGATTGAGGTTATAAAGTTTGGTTCCAAGCTCATACGCTTATTGGCTCAATGGAAAGCAGACGGTGAGCCAACTTGATTTCATTTTCATCAGCACAATGGCTTGAATAGGCCTCACATCCTGTAGTAGCCTGCTCATGGGTTGGACACCTGTGACCTGTTGCCGGGTCAAACGTCCCCAGTTTATGGAGCAGTAAGAACGGTTTTATCCCTTTCAACAGGCTAAAGCGTAATCGGCAAACTTTGGCCTATTTTAGAAAGGACACAACCGTGTTTACCTTAAAGATACTCATTGCCTTTGCCGAACAAATTGATTGGTTAAAGGATGACCTCACAAAATCCCTTCCTCACATAAAATCTTCTCATCGAGCCGAGGCCTTGGCGAGAGCATTGGGCTTTAGAACATACGCCACATTGCATGCTGTAGACTGGCTTCGAAATGGCGCAATTATTGCGGAGATTAATTGGGCGGCTTTCAGTGATTACTTGGAAGATAAAGGCTTCTCAGTCACTGCTAAACCGCTTTATCTTGCTATTGGAAGGTCGTCGATTCAATTCATATTAGGAATGAGAGACTACCAATATCTGAGGCATCAAATTTATGCAGAAAGGTCCAAGCAAGGCCTTGGAAATATAATCTCGGATTCATCTGTTGAAGAGTACTTACGCGCTTATAGTCTGGTTTCAAAAATCCCTCATACGCGAACGATTACAAAGAAACGGGGACTTATAGACCTGAGACAGCTTGTTGAAAAAGTTAGCTTTACCTATCCGGATGGAGAAGTTTCCCCGCCAAGCTATGTGCCAGCGGGAACAGTCGTCCTTGCGTCATTGGGGGCAGGTTTTTGGTTCAGGCCGTTATTAGTCGCTAACCTTGAGGATATTCACTTCAATATGTTGCAAAGTGCCATGGATAGACTGGATAACGAGATTAGGGGTAATACCTAACCAGCCTTATAACTCACCCAAAATTCGGCATAAATTTTTGTGAGGGGACTTGAAGAGATAAAGGCTTCAAAGTCCCCCCATAGCCCCTTAGAATCTGGAGTGTCATACAGATCGATTGAGCCTGTTATGGCTAGCTACCCTAGCGGCCATGCCCAAAGCCCTCCAGTGAGTCTTAAAAGGCCAAATAAGGGCAACTCTGATTTGACTCCTAATTAGATATAAGCGGACGCCTTTAAGGGGCTGCTGCAATCCTGCTGCACTCTGCTGCAAATTCTATTCTTTTCTATTGAAGCCTAGGAATCCGCCATGATAGGGTTTCGGTGAAAAAGTGAGTTGTTTTTATTAGCTTTTTTGCTGTGTAAGCGCAGTCTGGTACAGCCGAACCGAAGGTGAGGCGCACTAGCGCACTTGCATGGGGTGCAAGGGGTCGCTGGTTCGAATCCAGTCATTCCGACCATTTTGCCTTTCGGGCCTGAGTGTGAAACGTTGGGTTTGGATATGCCTGAAAAGATTTCTTATCAAGATGTGGAAGGTACATATCGTCAGATCGATCTCGACGATGAGGGTACGTCAGGGTTCAAAAATTCAGTTCAAGGCACATTCGGCCTGCTTGATGAAATATTCGGGCAATTGCTGATGTTGGTTTTGTTTCCGGTCAAACTATTGTGGAATATTATTGTCGTTGTGGCGGCCATTTCCCTGACGATTGCCTGGATAGGATTTGTTTTTGGTTCTGTTATCGGTGTTGTCCTGCTGATTATTTTTATGGGCCTGGACGGGTTTTTATTTCCCATGGCCCTGGTCGCCTTATGTGTGCCGCTTACAGGCCGGCCCAAGGTTTGAGATCATTTATTTTTCACACGCTTTCAGATTGCCGTTCTCATATCCCTTTTTAAATGCGGCGTAGCGTTGCGCGCTTGAGCCGTGGGTGAAGCTGTCGGGGACGACGTAGCCTTGTTGCTGTTTTTGCAGGGTGTCGTCGCCGATTTGCGTCGCGGCGTTCAGCGCCTCGTCGATATCGCCTTCTTCAATGAGATTGTATCTGCTGCCCGCATCGTGGGCCCAGATGCCGGCGAGGCAGTCGGCCTGGAGTTCGGTGGCGACTGAATCTTTGCGGCTGGTGGTCAACTGGCCGGTCAGGTCCTGGACGTGGTGGCCGACTTCGTGTGCGATCACGTAGGCGCGGGCGAAATCGCCGGGGGCGTTGTGGCGGTCCTGGAGTTCCTGGAAGAAACCAAGGTCGAGATAGATTTTCTGGTCATACGGGCAGTAGAACGGGCCCATCGCGGCGCTGGCCGATCCGCAGGCGGACTGGATGCCGCCGGTGAACAGGACCAGTTGCGGTTGTTCGTACGTCGCGCCGTGTGCCTGGAACCGGGCGGCCCAGACGTCCTCAGTCGAGCCCAGCACGGCGGAGACGAAATCGATCTGTTCGGCCTCCTGCTCCGGCGGCAGGGCGGACTGGGCGGAATGGTTCTGGACGGTGCGGGAAACGCCCTCCATCAAATACGGCATCGGGTTGCCGCCGAGGAGGTAGACAACCAGGGCCATGACGAACATGCCGCCGCCGCCAAGCGCCGCGCCCTTGCCGCGCATATTGACCACATTGCCGCTGCGGCGGCCCGTTTCCCAACGCATATCGAAAGACCCTTTCTTTAGTCTTGCTTATAACGCATGCAGGGGTAATTTGTATCCATGCCGCATATCGTCCTTGAATATACCCAGAATTTAATTGCATCCGTGGATGTACCGAAACTGCTGGCCGACCTGCATCACGCGCTGGCGGCGCAGCCGGATATCGACCTGAAACGCATCAAGACGCGGGCGCTGGTGATCGCCAATTCGGTGGTGAAGGACCGCGACCACAATGACGGGCAGTTCATGCACGTCACGGTATCGGTTTTGGAAGGGCGCAGCGCGACATTGCGCAAACAGTACGGACAGGCGCTGTACGATATTCTGATGGCAGCCAGGCCGGAGAAATTTCCGGATTGCGCCCTGACGCTGGAAGTGCGGGAAATGAACCGGGAGACGTATTTTATGTGAGGGCTGGCGGCGCCGGGGCCGGCGCATCAGGCGCGGTGTCTTTGGCTTTGGCCTTTTCCTGCAGGCGTTCGGCGGTTTTGCGGAAATGGTCGCTGGCGGCAGGATCGCTTATGTCGGGGAGAGTATATTTTGTCATGCCGGTGATGTAAGAGAGATTCCCGAAACATCAAACAAAAACCCCGGCTTTTGAAAAGCCGGGGTTTTCGTTTCGTCTGCGGGAGACAAAAATCAGTTCACTTAAGCAGCCAGCGCCTGGTCGTTGACGCCACTTTCGGCGATCCGGGTCAGGGCCATGTCGGTTGCCTTTTCTTCTTTCAATGTGGCTTCGAGAAGTTTGGCGGCATCGTTCATGCCCAGTTCTTTGGCCCAGCAGGCCAGTGTGCCGTAGCGGGCGATTTCGTAATGCTCGACCGCCTGGGCGGCGGCGATCAGGCCGGCATCCAGTACGTTTTCATCGGCTGCGTTTTCTATGATTTCCTTGGCTTCTTCGGCAATGCCGTCAATGGCCGGGCAGGTTTTGCCGCGCGGCGCCTTGTCCATCATCGCGAAAATTTTTTCCAGGCGCTCAACATGGCCTTCGGTTTCTTTCAGATGTTTTTCAAAACCGGCTTTCAGTTCGGGCGAGGTTGCCTTTTTCGCCATTTTTGGCAGTTCCTTCGTGATTTTCTTTTCCGCGTAATAAATATCACGGATGGTTTCTTCAAACAGATTTTCGAGTGTCTTCATCGAGGACATGGGGTTCTCCGTTGTTAAGGGGTTCACCCGTGCTAATGCACAAAAGACGCGCGAGTTCCTTAACCTTTCAGGACGTGCAGGAATTCGGCGCCGTATTTTTCCAGCTTGGCGGAACCGACGCCGCTGATTTGAGCCAGATCCTGTATGGTGGCGGGTTTGCGCATCACCATTTCGATCAGGGTTTTATCGTGGAAAATGACATAAGGGGGCAGGTTCTGCGCCTTGGCCAGAGACAGGCGCACGGCCTTGAGACTGGCCAGCAGGCTGCGATCGTCGTCGGTGTCGAGCAGGGCGTCCGTTTTGGCCTTTGCGGCGCGGATCGGGTCGGCGGGTTTTTCATCGAGGCGCAGGGCGATGGTGGATTTGTCTTTTAAGAACGCCATGCCGGTGTCGGTGATTTTAAGTTCGCCATGGCTGCCCATATCCGTGCGGATCAGGCCGAAGGCGGCGAGCTGGCGGATGATGCTCTGCCATTGTTTGGGATCGAGATCGGTGCCGATGCCGAACACACTCAAGTTGTCGTGGCCGAATTTGGATATGCGTTCGTCACCGGTGCTGCCGATCAGCACGTCGATAATGTATTTGCCGCCGAAGCGCTGGCCGGTGCGGTAGATGCAGGACATGATTTTCTGGGCTGGAATCGTGGCATCAAATGTTTTCGGCGGATTGGCGCAGGTATCGCAGTTACCACAGGGCGCATGTGCATCGCCGAAATAATTGAGCAGGATCTGGCGGCGGCAGGTGGCGGCCTCGCAATAGCCGAGCAGGGCGTTCAGTTTCTGGTGCTCGATGCGTTTCTGCTGGGGCGGGGACTCGCCGTCCTCGATCATCTGGTTTTGCAGCGCCACGTCCTGCATGCCGTAAATCATCCAGGCGATGGCGGGCAGGCCGTCGCGGCCCGCGCGGCCGGTTTCCTGGTAATAGGCCTCGATATTTTTCGGCAGGTCCATGTGTGCGACGAAACGCACATCGGGTTTGTTGATGCCCATGCCGAAGGCGATGGTGGCAACGATGATCACGCCGTCATCCTTGATGAAAGTATTCTGGTTGGCGGCGCGGATGTCCGGATCGAGGCCGGCGTGATAGGGCAATGCCTTGTAGCCTTCGGTCCTTAAGAAGGCGGCGGTTTCCTCGACTTTTTTACGCGACAGGCAATAGACGATGCCGCTGGAATCTTTTTCCTGACTGGCCAGGAATTTCAGCAGCTGCTGGCGCGGGTTGTTTTTGAGGCCCACGCTGTAATGGATGTTGGGCCGGTCGAAGCCGCCGGTGAAAATGGCGGGCAGTTTAAGTGCCGCCATGATGTCGCGTCGCGTGGGTTCATCCGCTGTGGCGGTGACGGCGAGGCAGGGAACATTGGGCCAGCGACCGCGCAAGCTGCTAAGCTGCCGGTATTCGGGGCGGAAGTCGTGGCCCCATTGGGAAATGCAATGTGCCTCGTCAATCGCCAGCAGATTGATGCGCGCGCGATCCAGCGTATTCAGAAAATCGGGCATCATCAGGCGTTCGGGCGCGACGTAGAGCAGGTCGAGATTGCCGGTTTCGAGGGCCTCGTATATCCCGCGTTTTTCAGCGCCGTCGACATTCGAATGCAGGCAGGCGGCGCGGACGCCGAGTTCACGCAGGGCCGCGATCTGATCGTCCATCAGGGCGATGAGCGGCGAGACGACAAGGGCGGTCCCCTCGCGCGCAATCGCCGGAATCTGGTAGCACAGGGATTTGCCGGAGCCGGTGGGCATCAGCACCAAAGCGCTGCCGTCCTGCATCACGTGATCGATAATCGCGGCCTGTTCGCCGCGAAAGGCATCGTAGCCGAAGGTATCTTTCAATATCTGGACGGGGGTCAGCATCAGGGTATTATAGACAGGCTATGACGGATTTCATCAGCATTTACTGCACCTATCCGAACGAGGATGAGGCCGGGCGGATTTCCCACGCTTTGATCGAGGCGCGGCTGGTGGCCTGCGCCAATATCATGCCGGGCGGTCGGTCGATGCACTGGTGGGACGGGGCCATCCAGGATGAGCCGGAAGTCTATGTTTTGTATAAAACGCGCAAGGCGCTGTTCACGGCTGTGCAGGAAAAGATCACCGCGCTGCATCCGTATAAGGTGCCATGCATCGTAAGCCGCGGCATTGATGAATTGAACGAGGCGTATGCCGCATGGCTGGAGAAGGAAACTTTGGCGTGAGCGGCGATGTTTTCCTGGCCTTTGCCGTGTGTACTGGCGCAGCGCTGGCGACCGTGATCGGCAGTGTGACCCTGGTGGGCGCCAAGGCGGAGAACCCGCGGCTGCTGGCGTTCGGCCTGGCATTTGCGGCGGGGGCGATGATTTATGTGTCGCTGGTCGAAATCTTTTTCAAATCGGTGCTGGCATATACGGAAGTATACGGCGACAAGGACGGTTACCGGAATGCCACCCTGGCGTTTTTCTGCGGTGTTGGATTGCTGGTGGCGCTGGACCGTTTTCTGCCCAACCCGCACGGCACGCTGGATCATCACGAGGCCGAAGTTGATAAACAGATTCACCTGAAGCGCGTGGGGCTGATGGCGGCGATTGCGATCACCGCGCACAACGTGCCGGAAGGCATGGCGACATTTTTTGCCACGCTGGACGATCCGGTCGTGGGCCTGCCGCTGGGCCTTGCGATTGCCGTGCATAATATTCCCGAAGGCGTGTCGATCGCGATCCCGGTGTATTACGCGACCGGCAGCCGGAAGGCGGCGTTTGGGGCGGTTGCGATTTCCGCCATGGCGGAGCCTTTGGGCGCGGCGGTGGGATATGCCGTGCTGGCGCCGTTCCTGTCGCAGGCGGTTTATGGCGGCGTATTTGGCGTGATCGCCGGCGCGATGGTGTTCCTGTCGCTGGATGAATTGTGGCCCGCGGCCAAAAGGTACAGTACCGGGCATGAAACGACCTATGGCCTGATCGCCGGGATGGCGGCGCTGGCGCTGTCGCTGGTGCTGTTCAAATAGGATTAGTTCCCGCCGTCACAACGGCTTAGCGAGACTTTCATCAGGCCGCTTTGTTTGTGGCCCAGGGCGCGGCGGGCGGCGGAGGAAAGATCGAGAATGCGGTTAGCGACGAAGGGACCGCGGTCATTCACACGAACCATGACCGTGCGGCCGGTCGTCGTGTCTTTCACCTGCAGCAGCGTGTTGAAGGGCAGGGTCGGGTGCGCGGCAGTGAAGGCAGCCTGGCGGAATGTCTCGCCGTTCGCGGTGCGGTTGCCCTCCAGCATATTGGCGTACACCGATGCCACGCCGGTTTGCAGAACCTGATTGTGACAGATAACCGGTTTTCTACCGGGAATCGCATTTGCGTGCACAGGTGTTGCACCGGCGCACAAAAAGAGTGCCATGCCTAACAAGGCCGCTTTTTGCATAGGGTGATATGTAAGGCAGTCCATGCGGTCCGTCGAGCCAAGACGTGAATTTGACCACAATAATTAGTTATGTCATTCCGGGCTTGACCCGGAATCCAGCTTGAATCCTTGCATTTAAAGCTGGACCCCGGATCAGGTCCGGGGTGACGGTGTTTTATTCCATCCGCCGCCCAAAGCTTTGTAGAGCGCCACGGTGGCGTTTAGCAGATCGGCGCGGCTGGTGGTCTGGGAATCCTCGGCATTCAGC
>Ga0206107_1000753_pt1 | contig 10806 bp, 12 predicted proteins | sample 2B0metagenome_FD_148652 | JGI IMG/M metagenome (GOLD analysis project Ga0206107, IMG submission 148652) | Enriched microbial communities from leaf-cutter ant dump, University of Wisconsin, Madison, United States - 2B0 | ecosystem: Environmental > Terrestrial > Nest > Insects nest > Nest dump...
TGGTATGATCAATGGTAAGCCTGCTCCTGTTGATACGTATCATTACCGGATTACGGGAAAATGTGTAAGCGGAGAGGAGATCAATCAGGGTGGTGCCTTTACTCTGGTGAGATAGATCACCTCCGCCTATTGCTGTTTATATAAAATCCATCGCCTGCAACTGTACTTGTTGCAGGCGATGGATTTTATATAAACAAAAGTCAAAACGCAAAATACAAAAAGAGGTTGTCATAGTTTGTAGGATCTCCTCAATAGGAAGTCGCTACTACCTTCAGGGTATTTCTCGTTCGTGAAAGTTCCGGTTGGTTGTATAAATCCCAACAACAAAGAAAGAAAGCAATCTGTCATGGAAAACTGTCCATGACAGATTTAAAAAAAAGATGAAATTCAGTTATTAAAAAATGATATCAATTAGCCAATCCTCATCATGACAGAACATATCCACGTTTGTTTTGCAGACGGATAAAGAATTTCGAGAGGAAGGATTTCCCGCATTCTGTTTTTATAAAGCTCTCTACACTCAAAATTTTATCCATTACATTTAAAGAGCAGCATATTATAAAGGGCAGTATGCTTGAAATATCCATTTATCAGTATCATCAGGGAATTATATGATATCTACTGAATTTTCCATTTTCAATGCTCCGCTAAAACAATTTTATTCCTGCCCAATTTTACAGTCCCGCTTTCTTCTAATTGTTTCAATAATCGGGAAACAACTACTCTTGCTGTTCCTAATTCGTTGGCTAATTGTTCGTGGGTAATGTTCAATATCGGGCTTCCGGAAAGTACTTTTTTCTTTTGCAGTAATGCCAACAATCGTTCATCTACCTTTTTAAAAGCAATTGAATTTACGATGTTCAGCAATTCTTCAAAACGTTTATGATACAAACGGAAAATATAATCCAACCAATTTGGATATTCCTTTATGAATAGCGCAACCTTGTCCATAGGTAAAAAAAGAATCTCTGCATCTTCTTCCACCTCGGCTTTTACTTTACTGGTTTCATTATGAAGACCGCCCAAAAATGACATAATACAACTTTCCCCTGCCTGAATGTAATACAATAAAAGCTCCCTGCCGTCTTCTTCAGTTCTGATCACTTTGAGCGTCCCCTTAGTTACAATCGGAATAGATCGAATGTGTGCATTTTCATTAAGAATGATGCTTCCAGCTTTATATTCCTTTTTAATACTGAACTCTTGTAGTTTTTCTACTAATTCCGGCGAAGTTTTAAACGCTTCTATTTGTTCAAGTTGTTCCATTGGAAAATATTTTTCATTGAATATGGGTATTGAGTTATCCTAAAAACTACATTGCTTTTATCCCCACCTTAATTTTTTTTGTTGATAAAGACAAGGTGTAACGACCTTAGCTTGCTGCACATTTATACTTTAAAAAAAACACATAGCTTTATACTTATTTCACATAATAAAAGCTAAAGACTGTTGTTAAATCTGGGCAGTCAGAAATTATTTGCCTACTACTGTTACCGTACATCACATGCGAAGCTAATAAGATTTTTTGTTTTTAAATTACCTCATTTTTTCTATTTCTGAAAGCATGATCAATTGTTTGAGAAAGGTGAGAGTACACACGAACCAAAACGTAGGCATGCAGGGTTGTTATAATACACTGACACAACCCGCACTATTGTAACAGTACAAATTTTGTGGTCATCCCTTAGGAATTTTGTGGTCTTCTCTTTACATGAAATGCTATCATACTTCCACCATTCGTGGATTTCATATTCGTCTATATTCATAGATGTCATCGACGAATTGTAATGCAATATATCCGCTGAATTCTCCGCGTTGTATTACCTGCTCAATTTTGAATTTTCCACTCATTCAATTACTATGTAACAAAAGTAGCTGTACAGAAAAAAATATAGCCTGAATTTTGCAAATGTTGAAACATCAATCTTTCAACATTCAATGGTATGACAGGCTATATCCCATCGGTTTTTATCGGCATTACGCTTGGGCTTTTTTATATAAAAAGTTCAGCATCCACAATCGGAAGGATATTAACCGAAAGCTGTATTGCTAAAGACATAAAATTTAAAAAAGCTCAAGCATCAACAATCAAATAACCTAAAATAGAAATCGTATGTTACAAACACATGCTTACGAAGTAAACATCCAATGGAAAGAAGGAAGAATCGGTGAACTTTCATCTCCTGTTTTAAGCAAAACAATTGAATGCGCAACACCACCTGAATTTCCCAACGGAGTTCCCGGTATCTGGTCGCCCGAACATCTTTTTGTCGCGGCAATTAACAGTTGCTATATGGCTACCTTTTTGGCTATCGCCCACAACTTCAAAGTGGAAATAGCAGATTTTAGTTGTAAAACCATCGCCACATTGGAAATGACAGACGGCAAATATCTGATTACTAAAGCAACGATGTATCCTCTTGTAAAATTAGTTCATGCCGAAAATGATACCGAAAAGGCACAACGCATTGTAGAAAAAGCAAAAGCAGGCTGCCTGGTTACCAATTCCATGAAAACGGAAATTGCACTATCAGCTTACATCTGTTAATACAAAATAATACTTTCAACTTTCAATTAAATTAATCATGGGATTTTTTTCAGCCTTATTTGGCAAAACAGTAAACAAAGAACTAAGGGAAGCAATTCAAAACGGAGCTTTTTTAGTAGATGTTCGCACCCCTGCCGAATTTTCGGAAGGCAGTGTAAAAGGAGCGGTAAATATTCCGCTGGACAAAATATCCAGTCAACTGACAAAATTTAAAAACAAAATCAACATTGTGGTTTTTTGTCGCAGCGGAAGTCGTAGTAGCCAGGCAAAACGCATTTTGGAGCAAAACGGTTTTCAAAATGTAATCAATGGCGGCACATGGGAAAATGTACATCAGGCAATAACCAATCCACAAACACGTTGATGATGAAGAATATGGGCATAACAGATAAAACAATCCGCATTTTAATTGCAGCGGCAATTGGGATTTTATACATCACCAATATCATTTCAGGTACATTGGCATTAATCTTAGGTATTTTGGCATTTGTTTTGGTGCTGACTTCTTTCATCGGTTTCTGCCCATTATACCTGCCGTTTGGCATGAATACCTGTAAAAAAGATAAATCATGAAAAATTATTTTAAAGCTTGGCACTTCATGCGGACACTGCGATTGGCATTAGGTATTTTTTTAATAATACAAGGTATTCTGGCAAAAGAATGGATGTTTGTGGCATTAGGCGGCATATTTTCTTTAATGCCCTTATTGAATATTGGCTGCTGCGGTACAACGGCCTGCAATAACCATACTCGTAAAAATATGAGCACAACAGAAGAAATCAGCTATGAAGAGATTCAATAAGAAATACCTGATTACCATTATTGGCGTAATTGTCGGGGCTGCGGCCGGATATTGCTATTGGAAATTTATCGGTTGCAGTTCGGGCAGTTGCGCCATCACCTCAAAGCCGTTGAGCAGTACACTTTATGGTGCTGTAATGGGTGGACTTTTATTTTCAATTTTTCAGCAAAATAACAGCAAAGCAACATGACATTCCAGAAAATCATCAACAGCAATAAACCGGCATTAGTAGATTTCTTCGCCCAATCCCCCACCCTGTCATAAATAGTTTACTATTGAACCCACATCAAAATCCTGCATAGGCGGGACAGACAAGAGAAATTAACAAAGAAAACACTCTGCGCGTCATCCTCAACCTAATGCTCAAAGCCATACGAGCGGAATAAATTTTTCGAAATGCAGTGGAGAAAAAATTTATGTAGTGGAGAAATCTGGTTGATGTATGCAGGAGATGCTCTGTACCTGCGAGAGACTCCTCCACTCGAAAACACTCTTCCACTTACTGCGCAAACGGGAATTTTCTCGGTAGGTAAAATAACAGAGCGTCGTTTTTCCATTTTTAAATAGTTGAATTTCTGTTTTTATAAAAATCTGTCATCGGCTGCTCAGAAAAAGCTGAAATGCAGCCGGATTTTTTGAATCCTTTAATGATTTTTGTTACTTTTGCCACTGTATAAGTTTGATACAAGATGAAACAAAACACTTCCAACACGATTCTTATTACTGCTGTTTTTCTACTATCCGCCGCTTTATTGCGTATGGTCAATGCAGAAACCGGCTGGTATCATTTTACGCCCATCGTGGCAATGAGTATTTTCAGCGGAGCTTTATTGAAACGGAAGCCATTGGCTTTTGCGCTTCCTCTGTTGGCATATTTACTGACCGATATTTACATGCAGATCGTTCACCATAACGGCTTTTACGGCATCAGCCAGTCTTTCGTTTACGGTGCAATGCTGTTAGTCGTGTTGATGGGTTCTTTTATGAAGAAAAAAAACATCCTGAATATTGCAGGATTTTCTATTGGCGGCACGCTATTATTTTGGTTGATTTCCAATCTCGGTGTTTTCGTAGCCGGATATTACGGTATAAGCTGGGAAGGATTAAGCACCACTTATATCATGGCTTTGCCCTTTTACCGTGATGAAATGGCAACCACCCTATTTACCAATGCACTCGTTGGCGACCTGATTTTTTCCGGTGTATTTTTCGGATGTTATGCCCTGCTAAGCCGAAGCAAACAGGTATCCGGCCAGCTTGCAAAATAATGATGTATCCATATTATTTTACCTTAAAATAAATCAATGCCTCGCATCACTGCGGGGCATTTGCTACTCAAAAATTGAAAACTATTGCTTTTCATACCTTAGGTTGTAAACTCAATTTCTCTGAAACCTCTACACTGTCCAGAACAATGGAAGCCGCAGGATTTCAACAGAAAAAATTTGAGGAAGATGCCGATGTATATGTGATCAATACCTGTAGTGTTACGGATAATGCTGATAAAGAATGCCGGCAAATTGTACGGCGTATTCAGCGCCGTGCACCGCAATCATTAGTAGTTGTTACCGGCTGCTATGCCCAATTGAAACCTCGTGAAATTGCGGAAATAAAAGGCGTGGACTTAGTGCTGGGTGCTGCTGAAAAATTCAATATCGCACATCATATTGAGGAACTGACAAAAGGCGACAGCGCTAAAATATGCTCCTGCGAGATTGATGATGTGGAGGGCTTTCATGCTTCTTATTCCATAGCCGACCGTACCCGTGCTTTTCTGAAAGTTCAGGACGGATGCGATTATACCTGCTCTTTCTGCACCATTCCATTGGCACGCGGGCACAGCAGGAGCGATAGTATCGAAGGGGTATTGAATAATGCGAAAAACCTTGCCCGAAATGGGGCAAGGGAAATTGTATTAACCGGCATCAATCTCGGTGATTTTGGGAAAGGACAAAGCGGTGGCAAGAAAAGAAACACCACTTTTTTTGACCTGATTCAGCAATTAGACGAGACAGATGCTGCCGATCGCTACAGGATATCTTCTATAGAACCGAATTTACTTAGTGAGGAAATTATTGATTTTGTAGCATCCAGCAAGAAATTTATGCCGCATTTTCATATTCCGCTGCAAAGCGGAAATAATGAAATATTAGGGCTTATGCGCCGCCGATATCAGCGGGAGTTGTATGCAGAAAAGGTACAATACATCAAACAACGTATGCCCCATGCCGGTATTGGTGTGGATGTTATTGTCGGTTTTCCGGGAGAAACCGAGCGACATTTTCAGGACAGTTTCGAATTTTTACATGAATTGGAAGTAAGTTATTTTCACGTATTCACCTATTCCGAACGGACGAATACACCGGCTGCTACAATGCCCGATGCAATACCCATGCAGTTGCGCCATGAACGGAATAAAATTTTGCGTAATCTCTCTTATCAAAAGAGCCGATATTTTGCAGAACAGTGCCGGGGTCAGGTTCGCCCGGTATTATTTGAAAGTGCGGATAAAAACGGCCTTATGGAAGGTTATAGTGACAACTATATTAAAGTACAAACGCCATACCGTAAGGATTGGGTGAATGAAATTGTGGACTGGAAACTTTAGAAGGTTTTAGGGGAAAAGAAAAGTTGGGTAACTTTCTCTAACAACCAATCCATATATACCACCACTTACAACATATTTCAAGTTGCCTTCGTAAAAATCAACAGCCCGGAAGATAATCTCATCTTCCGGGCTGTTGATTTTGGCCATATATACAATTGTTATGCCTGCTCTTTAAGCATACGAATACGGGCTTCTTTATCTTCTTCCACACGCAGGGAATCTTTCTTATCCAGGTCAATCAGGATGGGGGATGCTACAAAGATGGAAGAATAAGTTCCGGCAGCCACCCCGATCATCATGGCAAAAGCAAATCCGCGTAAGGCTTCTCCACCAAAGATAAACAGGATCAATACCGTGATGAATACCGTTACTGAAGTCATTACGGTACGGCTCAGCGTATCATTAATTGCGCTGTTCACCACATCTTTACGATTAGCATTCGGCGTCTTACGGAAATATTCCCGGATACGGTCGAATACGATTACGGTATCATTCATAGAGAAACCGATAACCGTAAGCAGGGCTGCGATAAAATGCTGGTCAATTTCCAATGCAAAAGGTACTATATCTTTAAAGAAAGAGAAGATAGCCAGTACAATAGCCGCATCGTGTACTAAGGAAACAATCGTTCCGATAGAGTACTGCCATTTACGGAAACGTGCAAAAATATACAGGAAGATGGCTATTATGGAAATGATAGTAGCCCATTTTGCCCCGTTCACCAAGTCGCGGGATATAGATGGCTCTACTTTGTCGGATTTTTCAATATACTTACTGGTAAATACATCTATATTCAAATCTGCCGGCAGCAGGTTTTCCGATTTAAGACCGGTAAATAATTTATCCAATACAATAGCATCTACTTCTTTACCGGAGCGTTCAATCAAATAATCGGTGGTAATATTCAGCTTGTCGCTGGATCCGATCGTCTTTACAACGGGGAAATTACCTAAATGCTTATGCAGTTTTTCCCGAACTTCCGAAACCTGATGCGGCTGATCGAACTGAATCGTATAGCTGCGACCTCCGGAAAATTCCACCCCATAATCAAAACCGTGGATAAAGGAAGCCAGACCGGCCAGAATGAACAGCCCGGAAATGATGTAAGTAACTTTTCTGATTTTGATAAAATCAAAATGCGCCTTCTTGAATATCTTTTTGGAAATATTCGTGAAATAATTGAAGTGGCGGCTACGGTGCATATAAATATCAGTGATCAGGCGGGAGATTAAAATACCGCTGAACAGAGAAAGCAACAATGCCAGAATTTGAGTGGTTGCAAAACCCAAGATCGGACCTACCCCGAAGATATACAGGATAACCGCAGTGATTAAGCTGGTAACGTGACCATCCAATACCGGTGCGTACGATCGTTTATATCCATCGTCCACCGCCTGCTGATAGCTTTTGCCTATCGCAAGTTCTTCCTTGATCCGTTCAAAAATAATTACGTTCACATCCACGGCCATACCAATACCCAGTATCAGACCTGCTATACCCGGCATCGTGAGGGTTGCGCCGAGGTTGGCCAAGATACCGAAGGTAAACAGCAGATTAAGCACTAAGGAAATATTGGCTACCCATCCGCCGGTATTGTAATAAATCAGCATCAGGGCAAAGATGATGGCAAATGAAATACCGAAGGACAGCATACCGCCTTTGATAGATTCCTGACCCAAAGTAGGTCCTACCACCTGCTCTTGTACGATTTTTGCGGGAGCATCTAATTTACCGGATTGTAAGATATTAGCCAATTCCGTTCCTTCCTTAGGGGAAAAATTACCTGTAATAGAAGAATTACCACCGGTAATTTCCGATTGCACGGTAGGTGCAGAATATACATAATCATCCAATGCAATTGCAATAGGTTTGTGCAAATTGGCTTTAGTCAGTCTGGCCCAAACGCCGGTACCTTGCTGATTCATTTCCAATTGAATTTCCGGTGTACCGTTTTGCTGATAATTGAAGCGGGCGCTTTTTACCATATCACCTTCCAACTTGGCACGGTTGCTGCCTAAGGTAGTTTTGATGGCATATACGCCTAATGGTGTTTTAGGATCGTTCTTGTCGCCTTTAAAGCCCGGCACTTCTCCATAAATGAATTTGATATTAGCAGGGAACTGATTTTTCACCACATCCATATTCAGGTATTCCATCACGCGGGCAGCATTTTTCTTTTCTACCACACCAATAATAGCAGATTCCTGAAATTGTCCGGAAGTCTGATCTACCATAGGCATCATTAAAGAAAACAAATCGCTTTCCCGTTCATTGTTCTGAATAGTATTAGCAGCATTGCTGTCTTTGCTTGCCAAACTGGAGAGGCTGGAGAGAGAATCGCTGGTTGTTGCTTGTGTGGAATCCGGTGTGGTATTCGTATTGGCTACAGCATTGCTGTCAGCAGCTTGTTCTCCGGCCAAATAATTTTTGAGTGCAGTGTTGGCCTTCATCAGGCTTTGCGCGATCTCCGTATTAGAAGCAACTTCCCAAAACTGTAGTTTTGCGGAGGCTTGCAACTGACGGCGTACGGATTCCGGATCACGAACGCCGGCCAGATCAACGGTAATGATACCTCTATCTTTATTCAGGTTGATAGCGGGCTGAGCAACACCAAATTTATCAATCCGGGTACGCAATACATTAAAGGTATTTTCGGTGGCTTCGGAAGCTTCGGTGCGAATAAAGCTCAATACCTGAGTATTAGTGGTATTAAAAGTAATCTGCTCCCGTCCCGGTTTAGTAAACAATAATGCTAATTTTCCGTTAGGGTTCAGTTTCTCATAAGCTCTGCCAAACAGGGTTACAAAATCTTCATCAGATTTTCCGCGCATTTCTTCCGCTTCTTTCAAAGATTGGAGTAAGGCGGCATCCTTAGCATTATTGGATAAAGAAATGATCAATTGATCTAAGCCGACTTCCAGCGTAACGCTCATACCGCCCTGAAGATCCAGCCCCAATTGCAGTTCTTTTTCTTTAATTTCCTGATATGTGAATTTCTTAATGCCGAGCAAATTGAACATATTTTCCCCGCGCACACTATCAATGATTCGGATATAGGCATGGTTAACCAATTCTTCCCGGTCGGGCCCCTTAGCATCCGGATGACTGAGGCTGACAGATTGTTCTGCCTGAGCTTCCAGTTTTTTTTCTACGTTCTGGGCTACAAATGTGAAGGACAGACGCCAAATAGAAAACAGAATGAGAATAATGGTAAGAATCTTAACTAAGCCTTTTGACTGCATGAGTAATTGTTATTGTCTATTTAAAATTTTTTAAAATTAAGTGCGCAAAGATATAATTTTATATTAGAAAACGAGCCACTATTTTTTAAGTATATCAGGGCTTTCGGCAGTTGGCGGAGTTGGCGAAACAGCAACACATTCCTAAGGCCTCCAATACCTGATATTTATTGATTATTCGGGCATGGTTTGCTTCACCCTGAGATCTACAAAATCGCCCTCCATCAAGCTAACACCGCCCCCTTCTATAGCCTCCGGCATTTGCCCGGAAACGACGGCTGTAGTAGTATCGGATATCGGCCCGTCAAATATCACAGTATATTGCAGATTGTTTACTCCCAATATGGCAATGGCTTCGAGATAATTCATACCGGTAACATCCGGCACGGGAATTTCTTTATCGCCCAATCCATCTCCAATCACTAAATTAATTACGGTACCCTGCGGAATCATGGTGCCCGGTTTAATTTGCTCACCATTAGACCATTGCTGTGCTAATACTGAGCCTACAGCAATATCCGGCTTATAGATCGTATCACCTAATACTAACTTATTACTTTTCAACAGCAGTTCCGCACTTCGGAAAGACAGATTGATCAGATTAGGCATAGGCGTTTGAGGCGGACTGACCTTATTGATAATCAGGAAAATGGTACGTCCTTCCTTCACGGTCATCCCGGAATCAGGTTGCTGCTGCATAACCATCTGTGGCGGCAGTTCAGGATTGTAGGCAGAATCCAGATCTACTTCAAAACCTTGTGATTTCAGCAATTTCCCAGCTTCCTGCCAGTTTTTTCCAACTAATTGCGGAACTGTTTTTTCTTTTCCATGTCTCGTAACCCAGCCTAACGATGCAAAAAACAGCCAATACAAGCCGATACACAACAATGCAACCCATAGCAAGTTGGCCATAAATGATTTCCGGAACGGCCGTTTTTGTGGTATTTTTTTCACTATTCAATTACAAATTATACAGATAATGACCTCATGATACACTAATGATGTTTCAAGGCATTTTCCAGCAAATTTCCGTAAAATGTTTTTAAATCAGAACCGGAAGCAATAACCTGTTGAGGAATCAGGCTGGTCTCGCTTTGGCCGGGTGTCGTATTCACCTCCAGAAAATAAAGAATATTTTCCGGCTGCTTCAGAATAAAATCAATACGCACTACCCCACTACAGTTTAAACGGGAATATATTGCCGCAGCCTTTTTATTAAGCTGATCCAATACGGTATCGCTCAGATCAGCTGGCGTTATTTCATTGGTAACACCCGGTGTATATTTCGCTTCAAAATCAAAAAAGTCATTTTTACTGATAATCTCTGTAGGCGGAAGCGTATGTACCGTACCATCTTCCTCATACACGCCGATAGTGAGCTCCCGACCTTCGATATATTCCTCTATCAATACCTCGCTTCCTTCTTCAAAAGCCCTTTCAATGGCAGGCAAAAGCTGATCCACGGCCATAACCTTACTGGTACCCAAACTGGATCCGCTTTCATTAGGTTTTACAAATACCGGCAAGGTAATTTCTTCCATAATAACACCAAGGGAAAAAGGCTTGCTCCGATGCAGCAAAACCGAACGGGCAATATGCACTATATTA
>Ga0206107_1000754_pt1 | contig 10804 bp, 11 predicted proteins | sample 2B0metagenome_FD_148652 | JGI IMG/M metagenome (GOLD analysis project Ga0206107, IMG submission 148652) | Enriched microbial communities from leaf-cutter ant dump, University of Wisconsin, Madison, United States - 2B0 | ecosystem: Environmental > Terrestrial > Nest > Insects nest > Nest dump...
GCCCGTCAAGCCAACGCTGATCATCAATTCCGGCATGCGCCGCACAAGGGAAACGACGGCAACGCTCAATCGCACCTTAAATCTGCCGGTTCTGGAGGATAACGAGCTGCGCGAGCATATGCTGGGCGAATGGGAACATACGACTTGGGCGGAAACCCTGCCCCACCTGATCAACGACGATAAACCCAAAGGCGGCGAATCCTCGACCGAATATGCCGCCCGCGTCCGCGCGACGCTGGACCGCAATCTGAAGGAGCACGCGTCCGAACGGATCCTGTTCGTGGCGCATGGCGGGACATTCCATTCCCTGATGCGCGTCTACGGCATGTACCGCAACGTGTTCATCCACAACGCCACGCTGCACGGCTTCGACCCGGAGCCAGCGCACACGCCGATGCCCTGGCGCGTGACGATGCATCAATGGAAAAACGACGCCCTGCTTACCACAGCCGCAAATATCTGCCCGTCTGTCCAGTCCCAGGATGCGGCATAAAAAACCCGCCGGATCGGCGGGTTTCAACTCTTGTTTCTTAATCCTGAATCTTAAGCGACCCAGTGGCGGATATCGCCGGTATCGACATGGACGAAGCTGCGGCGCGGATAATACCCGACACCGCCGGCTTTCAGGGACATTGCCACTTCGTGCACCTGACTGGTCGTCGAACCCGGCACGCGGATATCGGCAGCCTGACCTTTCATATGGAAGGAATTCTGCGCCACGTTTTTAGACAGCTTGCGCAGCATGGCGTTGGTGGCCGGGCAACGATAGCCGGACAGAACCGTCAGCGGTTCGGAACAGGCGCAACGTTTCTGCATTTTGGCCAGGATATCGATCAGGCGCGGATCGATCGGGTGCATATCGCCCGTGCGGTGATCGCGCATGATATGGTTGATCTGACGGAAAGCGCGGGGGACGTAATAACCACCTACGCGGTAAACACCATTAAAGATTTCGCCCGTTGCGACATTTTTAATGGAAATGGAATATCCGATGGTTTCGCGCGCTGCGGCGGGAAGGATATTCGCCATGCTGGCCACCAGGCCTGCTGTGCCGGCCAAACCGGCTTTTAAAATTTTACGGCGTACTAGAAAATTCTTCATTTATTACAAATCCCTTGGCCATTTTAAGCGGAACAAGTCGTCTGTTCGTACGTTAATGGATTGTTGTTTGAGGTTCCTGGAGGAACGGATCCGATCTTGCTTCTTTAAGTTCAGGCTGCAAAATACGTGCGGCCTCATTGAGAAGTTTTTGGGCGTTCCTTTGCGTTGTTAATACGTTATTAACCAATAAATCATATCTAGGTTTATCCAGAGCGTAAATATCGTGCCCCAGAACCAGATGGCCGCGATCATTAAGCCATGCCGTCATATAGTCAAGGTAAATTGGTATTTTATTTTCTATAATCACATCCAAAGTCTGGCCATCTTTAAGCTTTTCCCTGGTTTTCTGCGGGGTCCAGCCTTGCTTACCGCTTAAAATAAAATCAGTTAATTGTTGTGGATTTTCCACCCGGACACAGCCCGACGAAAGCGCCCGCATCGTCCCTGCGAATAATTCGCGGTGGTTGGTATCGTGCAGGTAAATGTCGTACGGGTTGTCCATGATCACCCGATAAAAGCCAAGCGGATTGCCGTCACCCGCCGGAGTCCACATCGTCACCTGCGCCATTTCACGCGGGGTCACCTGGCTCCAGTCGATCTGGGTGGGATCGAAACTGCGGCCGTTGGCGCTGAATTTGAGGCCATGGCGGCGCACCAGCCTGGCAGGATCTTTGGTCAGTTGTGGGATGAAATCTTCGTTGCGGATGGTTTTCGGTACCGTCCAGGTGGGATTCAGGCGTACGCCGGTGATTTCGGTACGGAAGGAGATCGTCTGGCGGCGGGGCTGCCCCACCACCACAGGCATGCTTAAAACACCCTTGCCGTTTTCAAATGCGGTCAGCAGATAACGCGCGATCGACACCTCGATCCGGCGCGCCTCGCGGACACGGCGGTGCGGTTCGCGCAGACGCTGCATGTTGGCAATGATCTGGCGGCGTTCCGCGGATCGTGACCGGTTGAGGATCTGCAGCGTCACAGGCCCGATCACACCGTCACTTTTAAGCCCGTATTCGGATTGGAATTTCTGCACGGCCTGCGAGAGATTTTCATCATACAGCTCGGCCTGTGCCTGTGTCGTGCCTTCGGGCAACGGCACGGCGCCATAGGATTTCATCCGCATACGCAGAATCGGTACCGCAGGCGCCGACATACCCGGTTTGAAGGCTTGTTTATTAAAGGCGATCAGCGCCGGCGCTTCCACCACACCGCCGGCGCGGGTGGTTTCCGCAGCCGCCAGTTCCAGTGCATCCAGTTCCGCCAGGCGTACCTGCATGGCGCTGTAAAGCGGGCTGACCGGCGCCAGCGCATTCAGACGGTCGCCGACATTGCCGTCCACGATATGCGCCAGCGTTTCGGCATCCACCGTCTGTCCAGCCAGATCGGAGGCATACCGCCATAAATCATAAGTCCAGAAAATCTCCGCCTGGTACCAGGCTTCCGCGTCTTTCGGTGCTTGCGCTGCATCGGCCAACAAGGCCTCCATGCGGTCCACGCCATAGGTTTGCGGATCGATACCGTGCGTCGCCGCCAGTTGCAGCATACCCGGCAATTCCATGGCGCGGCGGTTGAAATGCTGGCCACCCGTCCATACCGGCTTGAAATCGCGGGCGGCATAGAATTGATGAATGGTGTCATACGCCGGATCACCGGTCCGTTGCGCCTGCGCCTGAACACATACCGGCGCCATCGCCAGGACGGTGGTAACAAGCGCAATAAGGCCTTGTTTCAGCATATGTTTAACATCCCTGTTAATGTACGCGGGCCTTGGCAGCCTCGCTGACATATTTGGCATTCTCGATCGACTTGCGCAGAATCACCGGATGCGCCAGCGCCGGCAGGCTGATTTCGCCCACCCCCATGCCGCGCACCATAACCACGCCGTAATCCAGCAGCCGCCCTAACACCGATTGCCAGACATGAACGGATTCGATGTGGTCGATATCCATTTCATCAACGCGGCGGGCGATCACACCCTCCTTGATCACCAGGCGCTTGTTGGTCACGGCAATTTCGGTGGTGGCACGGACGATCATCATCTGCGCGAACAGCACAACCCCCACCAGCAGCGCACCAAATCCAGCCATCTTGATACCCAGCGGCGTTTCGCGGATGACCGCGATATAACCGCCGCGGGAATCCACCACACGCGCCCAGCCTTCCCAGAACAGATGCGCCGGCAAATTCGGATAGGCAGCCTGCATATCGGTACGCACGTCCCAGGTGAAACCACCCGTCAGAATGGCGATACACAGCACAAAGCCAAGCACCAGCCAGAACAATGCGCTCACCACATAAATCCAGTGAAAACGCCCGACATGCAGGATTTTTTCGCCCGCGGTGAGTGACTGTTCGACGTAAAGCACCGTTTACATCCTTTGTTTGTTAATCGCCAAGGCAAACCCCGAGCGCCCGCGCGGTGTGCACCAGCGCATCCCCCGGTTTGATCGCCTGATAGGCGGCAATCGCATCCTCGATCGCGACATCGATCACCTGGCGGTTCGACCAGGCAACCATGCGGTCGTATTTACCGGCCGCAATCAGATCGACCGCATGCACACCAAAGGCGGAGGCGATCAAACGGTCGTTAAATGTCGGCTGGCAACCGCGCTGCACATGACCCAGCACCGTGACGCGCGTTTCGGACCCGGTTTTTTCAGCCAATTGATGGCCGATATACTGGCCGATGCCGCCATAACGCTGTTGCCCGTCGGCAAAGGTGACCTTCATATCGGCGCCCGATGCGTCTTTGACCGCTTCGGAGACGACCACCAGCGCAAAATTACGCCCCGAATCTTTCACCTGTTTGATTTTCGCCGCGACCTTGTCGAGGTTGTAGGGAATTTCCGGGATCAGGATCACGTCGGCACCACCGGCAATGCCGGCGGTCAGCGCGATGTGGCCGGCATCGCGGCCCATGACCTCAAGGATCATCACGCGGTCATGGCTGGCGGCCGTCGGCTGCAGGCGGTCGAGCGCCTCGGTCGCCACGGCCACGGCCGTATCGAAACCGACGGCAACCTCGGTTTTGCCAAGGTCGTTATCGATGGTTTTGGGAACGCCCACCATTTTAAAACCGCCCTGTGTGGCCAGTTTGCGCAGAATCGCGAACGACCCGTCGCCACCGATACCGATAATGGAATCGAGGCCAAGTTTCCTGATCCCTGCGATGATATCTTCGGTGCGGTCTTTCACGCTGCCATCGGGCATCGGATATGCAAACGGGTTGCCCTTGTTCGTGGTGCCTAAGAACGTGCCGCCCTGGCGCATCATGATGGTGTCCATTTTGGCGGGCGTGAGCACTTCGTATTCCGGCGGGTCCATCATGAGGCCATGTGTGCCGTCCCGAATACCATAGATTTCATAGCCCAGAATATGGGCGCGGTGGACTGCGGCGCGAATAACGGCGTTGAGGCCGGCGCAATCGCCGCCGCTTGTGAGGATTCCGATGCGTTTGGTCATGGATTTTGTTGTACCAGAACATCTCTCTTTTGGAAGGGAGGCTTCAAAGGAATCCGCGGGTTATTCACAAGCAGATGCGGACATTCACAAAAAACTTATAAATCAGTGGCTTTTATGATAATGATAAAGGCCTTTTTGGAACCTATAGAACGTTTTTAGAGTACGTATTTTAGATGGATGAAGTCTCTGCCGACCTGCAGGAAAAGCTGGAAACCCTGCGCTCCGAACACCGCGATCTGGATGCCGTGATCGAGCAATTGACCAAGGCCGTGCCGGTCGACCTGTTCCAGCTGCAGCGCCTCAAAAAACGCAAACTGGCGCTTAAAGACATGATCAACAAGCTGGAAAGCCAGCTTCTGCCGGATATCATTGCTTAATTTATTGAATTCCCTCTCCCTCGGGAGAGGGTTAGGGTGAGGGGCTTCTCTTCAAATCAAGGCCCCTCACCCTTCCCGCTTAACAGCGGGCCCCTTCCCTCTCCCGAGGGAGAGGGAAATTTGGATTCCCGCTTTCTAAGGGAACATGGTCGGTGTATGTTTCTGACATGACAGCCAAAAAACCATTGGTCGGCATCATCATGGGCTCGCAATCGGACTGGGCCACGATGAAGGCTGCTGCAGACATCCTCACCGATCTTAAAATTCCTTTCGAAACCAACATCGTCTCTGCCCACCGCACACCGGACCGCCTGGTCGATTATTCCAAAACCGCAAAAAAACGCGGGCTTCGCATTATCATCGCAGGTGCTGGCGGCGCCGCCCATTTGCCCGGCATGTGTGCCAGCATGACGCCGCTGCCGGTCCTCGGTGTTCCTGTGGAATCGAAAGCGCTCAAAGGTATGGATTCATTACTCTCGATCGCCCAGATGCCCGGCGGCATTCCGGTCGGCACCCTCGCCATCGGCGAGCCCGGCGCCAAAAATGCGGGCCTGCTGGCTGCCGCGATCCTGGCCACGACCGATGCGCTTTTGGCCAAACGGCTGGACGTCTTTCGTGCTAAGCAAACCAAGGCTGTGGCCAAAAAGCCCGTCTAAATTTGACATATCATGCCGTACTGGCGTTATATGAGCCGTTCATTCATTGACAGGACAGCATCATGAAACAAACTGCCAATCAGTTTTCAAGCAAAGCTTCGGCGCAGGGCCCTCTGGCCCTTCTCGATCTGCCCAGCGCTATAAGTGCTGAAACCGGCGCCATTTTCATGAGGCAGGTTGCGGAAGAAAAAGCGGCCGCATCTGCTGGCAAAGATGTACCGGGACAAGCTCCCAAATAATTCTCCTTGGCGATACGCTGGTGACATTCTAAACAAACCGCATGAGCAGACAGACAATCATCGGCATGCTGGGCGGCGGACAACTCGGCCGTATGTCGGCGCTCGTTGGCGCCAATCTTGGAATCCGCACTCATATATATGCGCCCGAATCCGATTCGCCCGCGGCGCAGGTGACGAACCTGTTCACCAATGCCGGTTATGACGATCAGGCTGCGCTTAAAAAATTCGCCGACTCCGTCGATGCCGTTACCTATGAATTCGAAAATGTGCCGGTGGATTGTGTCCGCTTCCTCGAATCCTTAGGCAAAAAAGTTTACCCCTCCTCCGCCGTGCTGGAGGTCGCGCAGGAACGCCTGAAGGAAAAAACCGCGCTGAATAATTACGGCCTGCCGACTACGCGCTTTGCCCCGGCAAAATCGGCTGAAGATATTCAGAAAATCATGCAGCAATGGAATGCAACCAGCTGCATTATCAAGACAATTCGTTTTGGCTATGACGGCAAAGGCCAGACGATGGTGCGCGGTATGGATGATGCCGGGCGTGCCTTCGCCGACCTCAAGGCCGACATTGTGATCGTCGAGAAAATTGTTGATTTCGAATGCGAAATCTCGGTCATCGTTGCGCGGGACGTGCATGGGAATGTCGGGTCCTACGATCCCAGCCTTAACGTCCACAAAAACAGCATCCTGCACACCTCCACCGTCCCGGCCCCGGTCGATGCATCGGTGCTGGAAGCGGCGACCAAAGCCGCACATCAGCTGGCGGAAAAAATCAATCTGGTGGGCGTACTGGGTGTCGAAATGTTCGTGACCAAGGACAACAGCATCCTTCTCAACGAAATCGCCCCTCGTCCGCATAATTCCGGCCACTGGACCATGGATGCCTGCGCCGTCAGCCAGTTCGAACAGCATATGCGCAGCGTGGCTGGCCTGCCGCTGGGATCATTCAAACGCCATCACAACGCCGTCATGACCAACCTTCTGGGCGACGACATCAATACCATTCCGGAACTGCTTAAAAATGAAAAGGCTCACGTGCACGACTACGGCAAAGCCGAGCCGAAACCCGGCCGCAAAATGGGGCATGTGACTCATCTGAAATAAAAAGCCCGGCTATGGGCCGGGTTTTTTATTATGCCTGCGGTTTCGGGAATGGTTGTCCCGGTTTGGGCAAATGATGCAGGACCGATTTCAGGGAATCATCCTTATGATGTTTTTCAAACAGGTGATCCATCAGACCGTCGATGGCACCTTCCACGTAATCTTGATTTTTACCGACAGCTAGCGGAATGGCATCCAGCAAGGTGCGGGTCAGCCCCTTTGGCGATACTTTTCTGCTGAATTGCTGATACAGGCGCGGCTTAAATTCATGGCTGAGAATATCCTGGTTGCCTGTTTCCGCATAAAGATGATCTGCGCTTAGCATTAAAGCTTCTCTGTCAAGGAAGCGGCAAAATTCGAGGGGGCCTTCCCATCCATGGTGCGACATGAATTTCTTGGCAACCTTCACCGCAACCGGATTGGGCGAACCATCTTCCAGAAGCGCCCAAAGCGGCAGCAGTTTTTGCCCGTCTTCAAGCGTGAATAAAAGGGCTTTTCCCTGCTGCACCAACTGCTCGTAGGCGGTGGGATCAACGCCCGCAACAGTACAATCCTGCATGGGAATGCAGGAATATCCCTCAAGCTCCAAACGGCGTTCAGCATGTTTTCGCGCCAGTTCGGTTTTGTCCATTGGCTCAAGCAAAGTAACCGGACGTCCCCATTGCGCTGCCACCGCAGCTCTATTTTGGCGTTCCTGTTCGTAGGTCTTCATTTGCGGAAAAATCATTACGTTTACCCCGTGGGTTTATGATTAGACATAAAGTCTTCTAGTGGCCTCTCCTCCCGAATACAAGAAAAAACTGCATCGGGGCATGACGCGGGCTTGGTTCCCTACAGTTTTTGCCTTAAAACCTATTTTTGTCATCCTGAAGCCTTTAGGCTGAAGGATCTCCCTGGTATTCAGGAGATTCTTCGCTTTGCTCAGAATAACAACCGGGATCAACAACACTGGATTTTACAAAGAATGACTGCCTCCGCCGCTGCCAAAACCGCCGCCACCCGTACCGAAACCGATTCCTTCGGACCCCTCGAGGTCGATGCCGCCAAATACTGGGGCGCGCAGACCCAGCGGAGCTTGGGCAATTTCAAAATCGGAGGCGAGACAATGCCCAAGCCGCTGATCCGCGCTTTTGGCATTCTGAAGAAATCCGCGGCGCTGGCCAATGTGCAGCTCGGCGCGCTCGATAAAGATATCGCCAAGGCCATTGTTTCGGCGGCAGATGAAGTCATCGACGGTACGCTGGACGGCAATTTCCCGCTGGTGGTGTGGCAGACCGGGTCCGGCACACAGACCAACATGAACGTGAACGAGGTCATTTCCAACCGCGCCATCGAAATCCTGGGCGGCGTGATGGGATCCAAAAAACCCGTGCACCCGAACGACCACGTCAATTACGGCCAGTCGTCCAACGACAGCTTCCCCACCGCCATGCATATCGCCGCCGCGGAACAGGTGCATCACGAACTGATCCCTGCCCTGGAACACCTGCATTCGGCCCTCGCCGCCAAGTCCAAAGACTTCATGGCCATCGTCAAAATCGGCCGCACCCATCTTCAGGACGCGACACCGGTGACATTGGGCCAGGAATTTTCCGGTTATGCGCAACAGATCGAAAACGGCATCGCGCGTGTGAAAGCCTGCCTGCCGCGTGTCACGCAACTGGCGCAGGGTGGCACCGCCGTCGGCACCGGCATCAACTGTAAAAAAGGCTTCGATACCCTGTTTGCCAAAACTGTGGCCGATGCGACCGGCATCCCGTTTGTCACCGCCCCGAATAAATTCGAGGCCCTTGCCACCCACGATGCGCTGGTCGAACTGCATGGCGCACTGAACACGCTGGCGGTATCCCTGATGAAAATCGCCAACGATATCCGCCTGCTGGGTTCCGGCCCGCGCTGCGGCATCGGCGAGATTTCGCTGCCTGAAAACGAACCCGGTTCATCGATCATGCCGGGCAAGGTGAACCCGACGCAGTCGGAAGCCATGACCATGGTTTGCGCCCAGGTGATGGGCAACCAGACCACCGTGTCCATCGCCGGTGCAACCGGCCATTTCGAACTGAACGTGTTCAAGCCGGTGATTATTTTCAACGTGCTGCAATCGATCCGCCTGATTGCCGATGCCTGTAATTCCTTCACCGATAACTGCGTTGTCGGTATCGAAGCCAACACCCAGCGCATCGACAAATTGCTGCATGAATCCCTGATGCTGGTGACGGCGCTGAACACGCATATCGGCTACGACAACGCCGCCAAGATCGCCAAAAAAGCGCATCATGACGGCACGTCCCTGCTGGACGCCGGCAAGGAACTAGGGCTGCTCACAGAAGACCAATTCAAATCCTGGATCAACCCGGCAGACATGGTGAAGCCGCAGGACTGAGCCCCACCCGTCATCCCGAGCGTATGCGAGGGATCTCATGAAACCCGGGAGATCTCTCACTTCGTTCGAGATGACAAACCCATGAAAAAACGCTCCATCACTTTAAAGGGCCATCGCACCAGCGTGACGCTGGAGGCGGAATTCTGGGATGCTCTGGAAGCTATTGCAAACACGCGCAAAACATCTTTGCAAAAAATCGCCGAAGAAATCGACGCCACACGCGGCGAAAGCAATCTCGCCAGCGCGTTACGGGTTTATATTCTGAGTAACAGGCCGTTAAATTAAGCCGTCATCCCCGCCCCCGAGCGGGGATCCATTCATCCTCAAATTTATACCCGGTCTTTCCTGCCTATGGACCCCGGATCAAGTCCGGGGTGACGATACGGATGTATTACCGGTTTATTGCCCGCCCATCATCTGATTCAGCACACCCAGACCCTGTTCGATTTTTTCCTCGCGGGTCATTTTCCTGGGTTCCGCGGGCGCTGCCTCCGATGCCGGGGCCGGCGCAGCCTCGGGTGTTGCCGCAGGTGCTGGCGCGGCTTCCGGCACTGTTGTCGCGGCCGGAGCCGGAGCGGACGGCGCTGCCGGTGCTACTGCGGGGGCCTGCGTTTTCTTGCTGCCGCCCAGCAGATTGTTGATCAACTGACCGGCCTTGGAATCCTCGCCCAGCTTGTCGGTGATCGCATCCTGTAATTTATCGTTCACTTTGCCGCGCAACAGATTATCCAGCGCGGCAGAGTTAACCGATTTTTGCGGAGAATCCAACGGCCCTGCCAGGCGCAGGCCGATCACAGGCACGTCCTTGGGCTGTGTCACCTTGACCTGGTTGTCCAGGTCCATGTTCCAGCTGGCGAAATTCACGTTGCCGTTCGATACCATCGTGGCATTGCCCGACGTGGTAACCAGCGTAAAATCTTTCACCGGCATATTGCCGCCGGCCAAGGCAAACTGGTGATCGACATCCTTAAATTCTGTGTTGCCACCGGCAAAGCCCTGGGTTGTTACGCCAGCCAGAACGCCTTTCCAGCCGCCATCGAATGCCTCGACCGTGTTGGCCGCGAGCTTGTCCAGATCAATGCCGTAAATCACCAGTGTACGTGTAGCGATATCCGCCTTACCGGCGAGCGATCCCATCAGCGTGGCCGCCGATGTCCCTGCCCCTTTCACATCGACGTCGACCGACCCTGTGCCGTCAGCCTTTTTCCTGGCCGACGATGTCAGGGCCGACAGGAACGATCCGATATTCACATCCTTGGCATTCGCCTTGAACGCAATGTTCAGCGGCGCACCGTCACCGGCGCTGGATGCGCTTAAGTCGCCATCCATGGACCCGCCATAAAGTTTCGCGCTTACCGGCGCAGACAGTTTACCGTCCGCCAGTTTGGCGCCAAAGGACGCGTTGCTTAAAACCCATGATCCATATGTCAGCGTCCCCGTCTTGACCGACAGGTCCAGATTGACCGCCTTCATGAAACCGGTATCCAGC
>Ga0206107_1000757_pt1 | contig 10766 bp, 10 predicted proteins | sample 2B0metagenome_FD_148652 | JGI IMG/M metagenome (GOLD analysis project Ga0206107, IMG submission 148652) | Enriched microbial communities from leaf-cutter ant dump, University of Wisconsin, Madison, United States - 2B0 | ecosystem: Environmental > Terrestrial > Nest > Insects nest > Nest dump...
TATAGCCGACTACGCCGCTTGCATAAAATTCAAAGTGAAAATTCCCGGTGGAAGAAGTAAATGTATCAGAACCGTGTGAAGCAATCAGGTCGTCGAGGAACATAACACCACTGTTCATTCCACCCGATTCATTGTCAAACAGCAAAGTCCCGGAGGTATCTGTGCCGTCATAAATTTTCAGGTAATCGAAACCTTCAAAAATGATGAATTCATTGAACTTGAATTCGGTTACTCCGGCCAGTGTGGTGTAAGTCGTACAGTCGCAGTTCACATAGTCGCCCGGTCCGTCATAAGCCGGGTAAACGCTTCCGCCGGGGCCGCCTGTGTCGTAGAATTTATCACCGACCGCGGGCGTAAATGTTTCGGTTGCACCGGCCGTGGGCGTGAAATCTTCATTGATGTCTTCATCCCCCTGACTGCCAGGTGGTGGAGTGGCCATATAAGAGGTGGATTGGGTAAGGGCAAGTTCAGCCTGTTGTACTTCTGATTGTTCACTCAAACTGATGTTCTGCATGAAAGCCGTAACAGGTAATAACAATACAAGAAGTATTGATTTTTTGAATAAGTACAAATGTTTCATGTGTTAAATGTTTTTTGATTTGAGTGTGAATTTAATCATTTTTTCTGAAAACGCATATTTAATCCGATTGAATATGAATAACTTAATGAATATAGGGATGAATTCTTGTTATTTTCCGGACATTCGTATTATATTTAAATTTTTAAATCCGCACCTTATGACGTTTAAGACAAAAGAAAGCCGTTTGCTTATTGCCCTTTCCGCATTTTTTGTTGCCAATACCATTTTGTCGGAATTCATCGGGGTCAAGATATTTTCGGTAGAAAAATCATTGGGCTTCACGCCGGTTTCTATTGATTTGTTTGGAGCCAGAAATTTGTCGTTCAATATGTCCGCAGGTTCCGTTACCTGGCCGATTGTCTTTATCATGACCGACATCATCAACGAATATTTCGGAAAAAAACAAGTGAGATTCCTGTCGGTGATGACCGCTGTACTGGTTTTGTTTCTTTTCCTGATGACATGGGTTTCGATTCATCTTGTTCCCGCGGATTTTTGGATTCATGAAAAGATTAACGGCCAGGACCTGAATATGAACCTGGCGTTCAATAAGATTTTCGGGCAGGGAATGTGGATTATTTTTGGTTCTGTTACGGCTTTTATTCTGGGGCAGCTGCTGGATGTTTCCATCTTCCACCGCATCAAAAAAATAACGGGCGAAAAAGCGTTGTGGCTTCGTGCAACCGGTTCCACGGTGGTTTCGCAACTGATTGATTCTTTCGTGGTCGCTTTCATCGCGTTTTACCTGAACCCCGCCTATGACTGGCCGTGGCAGACGGTTCTGGCGATCTGCCTGGTAGGTTATATTTATAAATTTTCAGTGGCGGTTTTGCTTACGCCTTTGCTTTACGTGGTTCACAAAGTCGCGGATTTGTACCTGGGAAAAGATTTATCGGAAAAACTGCTGGCTGAAGCCCAGAAATGAGTTCGGTAAACCGTGTTTCCGGTGAATAGTTTTACATAAAATTAAAGAGAATCGTCGTGGAAATGCTTAAAAACATTCCCATATTTGTGAAAAGTAAATCTTATGTCTTTTAACAAAAGCAGCTGGCTTATCTTCATCCTGGTTTTATTCGGATCTTGCTCCAGACAGGCCTATCAGCTTGTGAAAGTTGAAACACAGGCCAATCAGTCGATTGATGAATTAATCTCGGATGATAAAATTACCGATGAAATCATCGCACCTTATAAAGAAAAATTAGACAGTGAAATGAGTCGTGTCATTTCCTATACGCCGGTTGATTTGGACAAAAACGGATTCAATAGTCCGCTTGCCAACCTGAATTGTGATATGGTTCTGGAAGAATCCAACCTGATTTATCAGCAACGGCATCACCAAAATATTGATATGTGCCTGCTGAACCATGGCGGAATCCGTAGGACATTTACCAGGGGAAACATCACGGTTGGGGATGTTTACGAGCTGATGCCTTTTGAGAACCAGGCTTTGGTGATAACGATGACCGGCAGGAAAATCCTGGAAATGATTGAATTCCTTTCTAATGCTGGCATGGGACATCCCATTGCGGGTATTCGGTTTGTACCCGGCGATGAAAGTTCCATTCTGATCAACGGACAAAAATTCGACCCCGATAAAACTTATACCGTTGTGACCAATGATTATCTCCAGAAAGGCGGTGACCAAATGTATTTCCTTGCCGATCCTGTGAAAATGGAATACCTGGATGTAAAATTGCGCGACCTTATGATTGCCTATTTTGAGAAACACGATACCATTCATGTGAACACTGACAAAAGAATTTTGAAATAATGGAAACCCGCAGAGCATTTATCAAAAAAGCTGGGGCAGCTTCCCTGCTGGCCATGATTCCCGCAGGAAGCCTTCTGGCAGCAAGGGATGAGGATATTACCAAACTTACGGTTTTGCACACCAATGACCAGCATTCCCGTATTGAGCCTTTTGAAGTTTCTTCAAATGAACGCTATTCCAACAAAGGCGGCTTTGCCCGCCGGGCGGCTTTGATCGCACAAATACGTTCGCGAGAAGAAAATGTTTTACTGCTCGATGCCGGCGATGTTTTTCAGGGAACGCCTTATTTTAATTTTTATGGTGGCGAACTGGAATACAGGCTGATGACCCAAATGGGCTATGATGCTTCCACCATCGGGAACCATGAATTTGACAACGGTTTAGAGGGGATTAAAAAGCAATTGCCTCATGCCGGTTTCGACATTCTTTCTTCCAATTATGATTTTTCCGATACGATCCTCGAAGGAAAGTTCAGGCCTTACCAGGTTTACAGGCGAAGCGGGATAAAGATTGGTATTTTTGCATTGGGAATAGAATTGTATGGGCTTGTGGATAAAGATATGTACCGGGAAACTCGGTACCTGGACCCGGTTGAAACGGCGGAAGAAATGGTGAAGATTCTCCGGAATGAAAAGAAATGTGACCTGGTGATTTGCCTTTCGCATCTGGGTTATCAATATGAACGGGAACCGGAAAAAGTAAGCGATGTCCATCTGGCACAGAAAACTTCGGGGATTGACCTGATCATCGGCGGGCATACGCATACTTTTTTGCCGGAACCGCAAAAATACCTGAATAAAGCCGGAAAAACGGTGCTGATCAACCAGGTTGGCTGGGCTGGGCTTTATCTGGGCAGGATTGATTTTTATTTAAAAAACGGAAAGATTCAAAAGGCGGTTTCTTATCGGCTTGAAGATTATGAAATCAATGATAAGCTGGTTTAATCTTTTTTAAGCAAACCAGTTTTCAATCCGAAATTTTACAGCTAATCCGTTTTATTTAATCAACAGAAAAATTAACTTTACGCGTTAAAGTTTTTAGAAGATGAGTCATTATACGATAGAAAACCTGGAACAGTATTTCAAAGCATACAAAAAATCTGTAAAAGAACCCGAAGCTTTTTGGGGTGAGCTGGCCGAAGAAAATTTCACCTGGTTCAAAAAATGGGACAAAGTACTGGAATATGACCTGACTAAAGTCGAAGTCAAATGGTTTGTAAATGCCAAGCTCAATATTGTCAAAAACTGCATAGACCGGCATTTGAACAAGCGAGGAAACAAAACCGCCATCATTTTCGAACCCAATAACCCGGACGAACCGGCTCAGCACATCACTTACAATGAACTCCATGAAAGGGTTTGTAAAATGGCCAATGTCCTGAAAGACGAAGGAATCCAAAAAGGCGACCGCGTTTGCATTTACCTGCCTATGATACCGGAACTGACCGTAGCAATCCTTGCCTGCGCACGGATCGGTGCTATTCATTCCGTGGTTTTTGCTGGATTTTCATCGGCGGCATTGGCTTCGCGGATCAACGACAGCGACTGCAAGTTGCTGATTACTTCCGACGGAAGTTACAGGGGAAACAAAACCATTGACCTGAAAGGAATCGTAGATGAAGCATTAGAAAAATCATCCTGTATAGAAACCGTGCTGGTCGTGAAAAGGATCCATACCGAAATCAATATGAAAGAAGGCCGTGACAAATGGCTGCAGCCACTGCTTGACAATGCACCGAAAGACCATATTGCCGAAGTGATGGACGCCGAAGATCCGTTGTTCATATTATATACTTCGGGTTCCACGGGCAAACCGAAAGGAATGGTTCATACAATTGCGGGTTATATGGTTTTCATAGCCTATACTTTTCAGGTAATTTTTCAGTGTAAGGAAAACGATGTTTACTGGTGTACGGCCGACATCGGCTGGATTACCGGGCATTCCTATATCATTTACGGCCCGCTGCTGAACGGTGCGACAACCGTGATTTTTGAAGGGATTCCATCCTATCCCGACCATGGGCGGTTCTGGGATGTGATCGACAAACACAAGGTCAACCAGTTTTATACGGCGCCCACTGCCATCCGCGCATTGGCAAAAGAAAGCCTGAGCTATGTGGAAAACCACGATTTATCTTCTGTCAAAATACTCGGTTCGGTAGGAGAACCCATCAACGAAGAAGCCTGGCATTGGTACAACAACCATGTCGGCAAAAAACAGTCACCGATTACCGATACCTGGTGGCAGACCGAAACCGGTGGGATTATGATTGCACCGGTTCCGTTTGTGACACCGGCCAAACCGACTTATGCCACTTTTCCGCTTCCCGGTGTGCAACCGGTTCTGATGGATGAAAGGCGAAATGAAATCGAAGACAACCAGGTCGTAGGAAGCTTGTGCATGAAATTTCCGTGGCCGGGTATGGCGCGTACCATTTGGGGCGACCATCAAAGATATATAGATACTTACTTCAATTCATTTCCCGGGAAATACTTTAGCGGTGACGGCGCTTTGCGCGATGAGGTCGGATATTACAGGATTACAGGAAGGGTGGATGATGTGGTGATCGTTTCCGGGCATAACCTGGGCACCGCGCCGATTGAAGATGCCATCAACGAACATCCGGCGGTGGCGGAATCCGCGATTGTGGGATATCCGCACGACATTAAAGGAAACGCGCTTTACGGGTACATCACGCTCAAGGAAACGGGTGAAGTGCGTGACCGTGAAAATCTGCGGAAAGAAATCAACCAGCATATCGCCAGCCATATCGGGCCAATTGCCAAGCTCGACAAAATCCAGTTCGTAAGCGGATTGCCGAAAACCCGCTCAGGGAAGATCATGCGTAGGATTTTACGGAAAATTGCCGAAGGTGATTTCTCTAATTTTGGCGACACATCTACTTTATTAAATCCCGAAATCGTAGATGAAATTAAAAATGAGCGGATTAGGTAATTGTAGGATGATATGAAAAAATGAATGCTTTTATAGATTTTTCGATATGGGATAACAATGGCTATGAGGTCGTATTCGGGCAAAATATAAGCGATGGAGCAAACAGACAATTCAAGACAAACTGAACAGTACCGCGAACTTTGGGCACGGGTTCAGGAAATCAATGCCTGCTGGTATCAGGGACGGCCAGCTGAACTTTCAGCATATTTTCATCCAAACGTTGTTTTCAACAGCCCCGATTTGAAACATCAAATAACAGGAAAGGAAAATTGCATTCAGACTTATATTGATTTTATGCAAAATTCAAATATTTCACATTATGTTGAAAGTAATCCGATAGTTCAATTGTTTGAAAAAACAGCCGTTGTAACCTATGATTTTGAAATGGAGTATGAGCAAAAAGGGAAAACCTTTCGGGAAGCAGGAACCGACATTTTGGTTTTTGAAAAAGAAGAAGATTCCTGGAAAGTTATATGGCGGGCGCTAAGCAACTTAAAAGATATATGACGGATTCATTCACAAACGAATTTTTTAAATAATTCAATTTTTTCCCAAACTTTAAAGTAAAATCCGTTTTCATACGTCTTATAAAGTATGGAACGAACAGAATCCATCTTAATGTCCAGATCCGAAAAAGAAAATATTGTTTCCGGAACCGTTGAAAAATACGGGGCAAAGCTGATGGATTTTATCCGCCCGAAAGTCAGGAACCCGGAAGACGCCGAAGATATTTTGCAGGAAGTATGGTACCAGTTCAGCAATTTATCCAACATTTCGGACATCGTAAATGTCAGCAGCTGGCTTTTTTCGGTCACCCGAAATAAAATTACGGATAACTATCGGAAGCACACCACCGAAAACCTGGAAGATTTTACCTATGAGGACGAAGACGGAAGTTTGCTGATCAGGGAATTTTTACTCGAAAACAACGATGAAAACCCAGAGCTGAAAATGTTCCAGGACGAAATCTGGAATGAGATTTTCAAAGCATTGGACGAATTGCCCGAAAAACAAAAATCCGTTTACATAGAAAACGAGCTCGAAGGAAAAACCTTACAGCAGATTGCAGACGAACAAAATGAAAATTTAAAAACCATCATCAGCCGGAAACAATATGCAGTAAAGCATTTGAGGACAAAACTGAACCGGCTTTATATGGATTTGAATAACCACTAAAAACAAACAAAATGAAAAACAAATTCAGAAACAGAAGAAAATTTTTCTTCATCATACCTTTTGCCATTTTATTTGCGCTGACTGCAATTGTAATGTGGCTGTGGAACGCGATTTTACCCGATGTTTTAGGCGTGCAGGTACTTTCTTATTGGCAGGCAATGGGCATTCTGGTTTTAAGCAAAATCCTGTTCGGTGGTTTTGGCGGATTCAGGAAACACCGAAACCATGAACATAAAAAGCATTTTTTCAACCGGATGAAAAACATGACACCCGAAGAAAGGGAAGAATTCAAGCAGCAATGGCGGCAAAAATTTCACAACCGTTTTTGTAAAGATCAATAGCCCACGATGGTTACTGAGCGTAGTCGAAGTATTAATCCTGGGAAGAAGGGAATCGTGGAAAAATAAAAGATACCATGAAAACCGTTTTAACGGTTTATTGAAAAAAGTTGACAATAATCATTTGCGCAATTAAAATGCTCGTCATAAATTTGCATTGACAAAATTGTTAAACATAAAAGTTTAACATTTAATTTAAACCAATATGTCAAACCAGGAAAAAAATGAAGCAACAGAAGGGTTGATAAAATCCACCGCGAAAAAATTGTTTTTCGGCGAAGGAAAATTCAACGCCACCACACAGGAAATTGCAGACGCGGCCGGTGTGAACAGAACTTTGATCAATTACTATTTCCGTTCGCGCGACAATCTTTTTGAAAAAGTATTTGAAGAAGCGCAGTTGGAAGAAACAAAAAAATCGGAATCCATCCTGTTTTCCGATTTGCCGTTTAAGGAAAAAATTGCTGAATTCATTGACTATTCCATGCATGTCGCTTTGGAATATCCGTATCTGGAAATCTACCTGGTAACGCAGATTAACCAGGGTTGCGCGTTCAGCAAGCGTGACCAGATCGACCGGGTGTTGCCGGAGTTCTTTAAACAAATTGAAAGCGAGATCGAAAAAGGGAATATAGGCAAAATGGATCCTATACAATTTGTTTTCAACATGATTTCGCTGATTAATTTTCCGCTGTGCATGCGGCCTCTGATCCAGGAGTCCATGCAGATCGAAGACAAGGAATTTAACCAGATATTAAAAGAAAGAAAACAAATCATACTCGACACCCTGTTTATTAATTAATTGGAATCCATATTTATGAAATCATTTAAAATACTGACTATATTTTTTGGGCTTTTATCCGTCACGGATTTTGCGCAGCAAACGCAGGCCATTACGCTTGAACAGGCGATTGATTATGCGTTGCAGAACCAGGCCGATGCCAAAAAAGCACAATTGGAAATTGAAAATTCGGAGTATTTAATTCAGGAAGCACGCGCCGGTGCTTTACCGAGTTTATCTGGAAATGGTAACCTAACTTATAATCCGATTTTGCAGGAAAGCGCTTTGCCTGGAGAATTCTTCGGCCAGCCGGCAGGGACAACGATTTTGGTTCCGTTCGGGCAAAAATGGAGCTCAACGGTGGGTGTTCAGCTCAACCAGAATCTTTTTGACCAGACGGTTTTCACCGGATTGAAGGCAGCTAAAACGACAAGGGAATTTTATCATGTTAATGCTCAATTGACCGAAGAGCAGGTAATTGAAAGAGTGGCAACCGCTTATTATAATGTATTTGTTCAAAAGGAGCAACTGGAAACCATAGACAGCAGTTACATCAACATAAAAAAATCAAGGGACATTATCAAAAGTTTGTTTGAGAATGGTTTGGCAAGAGAAATTGACCTGGACAGGGTGAATGTGCAATTGATGAATTTAAGCACAACTCGCCAGCAACTGGTCAATGCAGTTCAGCTTCAGGAAAATGCACTGAAGTTTTATATGGGAATGCCCATTGCCCAGCCCATTGCCCTGGCGGAGGAAGATTTCACGGCTGAACCTCATTTGCTTGCAGAAGATACCGATACTGATGGCAGAACGGAAATGAAAGTCCTGAAAAAGCAGGAAGAACTTTTGGTTTTACAGAAACAGGCCAGGAAAGCCGCTTATTATCCGTCTTTATCATTGGTAGCAAGTTATAATTACCAGGGTTTGGGAGATAAGTTTCCCATATTCGCTAATGAAAATGAAGGTGTTTTCTGGTCTGATTATTCCATGATCGGACTTAATTTAAAAATCCCGATTTTCAATGGTTTTGCTACCAAAGCAAGAGTTAGTCAGGCAGATATTGAATTGAGGACTTTACAGGAAGACATCAAAAACATGGAATTATCACTGGATTTAGAGTACCGGAATGCAAAATCCCAAATCGAAAACAATTTGATCGCAATAGAAAATCAGCAGGAAAATGTAACCCTTGCACAGAAAGTAGTCAATAATACCGAAAACAATTATCGCCAGGGACTTGCCACATTGACCGATTTACTGGAAGCACAAAATGCTTTGGTAGATGCAAGAAACAATTATTCGAACGCACTTCTGCAATACAAGCTGGCTGAAATCCAATTGTTGAAATCTACAGGAGAATTAAAATCATTAACAGAAAAATAAAAAACCAGAATATGAAAATTGTAAGAACTATACTTACCGTAGCGGTCGTACTTGCCTTACTGATTTGGGCAGGATTTACATTGGTCGGCAACAAAGAGAAATCGGAGGAGGAGACCCGGATTGTGGCACAGGTCAATGACCGTGTTGCGGTCAATGTGGCGCAGGTCAAAACGGAAACTATCAGCAGTGATTATGTGGCAAACGGTACTTTTGAACCTTTTCAGGAAATGATGTTTCCATCTGAAATCAGCGGGAAAATTACGCGGGTTTTGGTGGATGAAGGGAGCTATGTAAGCGTTGGACAGACGTTGGCGATTATCCGTGCCGATACCCAGTCGATTGACCTGACAGCAGCTCAGGCGGCTTACCAGAACGCTTTGGCCGATAACCAGCGATATGAAAATGCGCTGAAAACAGGAGGCGTTACCCAACAGCAGGTCGATGCTTCGCGTTTGCAATTAAAAAATACAAAAGCACAATTGGATCAGGCCAAAATTAAAGTCGGCGATACCAATGTGCGTGCGACCATCAGTGGGATTGTCAACCAAAGGCTGATAGAACCCGGTTCGGTTGTTTCGGCAGGAACCGATATGTTTGAAATTGTCAATGTTTCCAGTCTGAAACTGAGAGTGGAAGTAGATGAAAGCCATGTTGTGAACCTAAAATCCGGCGACCATATCAAGGTAAAAACAAGTGTTTATCCTGATAAGGAATTTGTAGGAAAAATTACATTCATCGCGCCGAAAGCAAGTTCATCTTTGAATTTCCCGGTTGAAATCCAGGTGAGCAACAACAAAGAAAACCAATTGAAAGCCGGCATGTACGGAACGGCTGTTTTTTCACAGCAGGAGGATGAGTTGAAAGTCAGACCGGTTTTGGTCGTGCCGAGAGAAGCATTTGTCGGCGGATTGAACAGCAACCAGGTTTTCGTAGTAAAAGACAGTATTGCGACTTTGAAAAAAATCGTTTCGGGAAGAAACTTTGGCGAAAAAATAGAAGTGCTTGATGGTTTGAATAACGGTGAAACCGTTGTCACCAGTGGACAGGTAAACCTTACGGACAGCGCGAAAGTGAAAATTATAAAATAGAAGCCCCTCCCGGCCTCCCCAAAGGGGAGGAGCAAGGAAGGCAGATTATGTATAATATTAAAACCTATTTCCTCTGATAGGTTCCCCCATTGGGGGACAGGGGGCTAAATATGAATCTACCAGAAATATCCATAAAAAGGCCAACGCTTGTTGTCGTATTGTTTTCCATACTGACTTTGGGAGGGTTGTTTTCCTATACGCAGTTAGGATACGAATTGATCCCGAAATTTGAAGTCAATGTAATTACGATTTCTACCGTTTATCCGGGCGCATCGCCTTCTGAAATCGAAAATACGGTTACCAAAAAGATAGAAGACGCGGTTTCCTCACTGGAAAATGTAAAGAAAATTGAATCAAAATCCTACGAAAGTTTATCGATGGTGATGATCCAGTTAAATCCGGGAACCGATACAAATTACGCTTTGAACGATGCACAACGGAAGGTCAATACCATTCTGGCCGACTTGCCGGAAGATGCAGACCCGCCGTCACTTGTGAAATTCTCAATGGACGATATGCCGATTATCACCATTGCGGCGACTGCCAATATGAACAGCGTGGAATTTTATGACCTGCTCGATAAAAAGATTCAACCGGTGATTTCAAGGGTTCCAGGTGTTGCGCAGGTAAATATTGTCGGCGGACAGGAGCGTGAAATTCAGGTTAATCTTAACCAGGATAAATTAGAAGG
>Ga0206107_1000758_pt1 | contig 10707 bp, 16 predicted proteins | sample 2B0metagenome_FD_148652 | JGI IMG/M metagenome (GOLD analysis project Ga0206107, IMG submission 148652) | Enriched microbial communities from leaf-cutter ant dump, University of Wisconsin, Madison, United States - 2B0 | ecosystem: Environmental > Terrestrial > Nest > Insects nest > Nest dump...
TGAGCCTCCTCGGGAGGTCGAGGAGAGAGAAAGCCCCGGATCAGACGAGGACGTCGACGAGGACGCCTTACCAGAGCGTCTTGACGAGTCGGTGAAGGGGGCCACGCTTTTTCTGAAATTTATTCGGGAAAACGCACCCAATCCGGGGGCCCACGCGGGATCCAGCGTACGCGTGCTCTCCGCTCTTTACCCTACCCGCACAAATCCGGGTCGTCCCTATACCGTAGACAAGGGGACGTGGCTGGCGTTCCTCTCCGAAGTGGAGGAGCACCTCACCGTAGATGTGCAGACGAACGTGGTAGGGCTAGGTTGGTACCTGAGAGTCTATAGTTCTGTCCCTACCTCCGAGTGCCGGAGGGCGGTGATTTGCCGGCACTTGTGGGACCTGTCTCGCCTGAACGGGTGGGCTCTGGACTTCCGGGAGTTCCCGTGGAACTCCCGAGATAAGGAAATTAGAGACCGCTTGTTCTCGACCATGGGCCATCACCCGCGTTACGCGTATCGGGACGGGGTGATGACGAGTATTCCAGAGGGTGCGGAACCTCTGGAGGATATTTCAGAATCCGGTAGAAAATTTCCAAAGGAAATTCAGAATAACCTCTCCTCCGAGGAGGAAAGTGACCCGATTCCGGGGAAAATTTCCGAAGGAAATCACGAACCAGTACCTACTACAGGTCACGCGTCTCGCTTAGACCACTTCCTCGTGGCTACCGCGTTGCTGGTGCAGTCGACCGCACTACGAGTCGGCACTATGTCAATTCAGGCCGGACACAGAGACAGGAGCCGGGTCTTGGTCGTGCGTCACTTAGACGAGTCGGTAGGCCCTCATTTGCGCAAAGACTTGCTGAGTGCGTGGTATAACTGCGCACCCGGAATAACCTCACCTTGGGGCTTGGACATCTTCTTACAGGCTTACCTTTACCTCTTGCGTTTGGAAGAGATCATCGACGATTACTACATTTTTCCCTGACCCTCTTTACAAACTGTTACAGTTTTGGTAATCTATTACCAGGACGAACGAAGTAAAGAAAGAGGACGAAGAGATGATCACCAACGAGCAGATGTTGAACGCAGCTAAGAGGCGCTTACTCAAGCACCTGCAGGGTGGGCGCCCTGCAGAGAAAAACATAGCCGCGTACATCTGGACCCAATCTCGCGCGGTCCAAGAAATCTCAGACTCCATCTTGGAGATGGAGAAGTCTCCGGAGTGGAGCGCGTCTCACGAGGTCATGGCACTTCGTGCGGAGCGAGACCGGCGCCAAGCTCATGTTCGTGCCCTGGAGACCGCGTTGAGTGACCCCGATAAGGTATACGACGAGACCACCCGCTGTTTGGAGGCTTGCGTGGCCTACTACTCCGCCCTCTGTGAGGGGGTCCGGTGAAGTTTTACTACTATCTAGCCCGACCCGGGTGCGTGGAGGTACGCACGGCCCGGGAAACCAAGCGACCCGTGGGGGTCTACAATGGGGACCAGGCGGGGATGGACACGGACGGCGGAGCGTGGAGCACCGTCTGCGAGGACCACGGATCGGTGTGTTCCCACGCTACGCTTCGCTTGGCTCGTCTCGGGGCAGCGCGTCCTACGGAGTGGTGCGAGGATTGCAGAGAGGGCGATTCGCCCTCGCCAACGGGATGAAAGGAACTGTTTGAAATGTCCAACACGTTCACGTGTGAACTCTACGACACCATCAGGCACGTGCAGCACCTCCCGAAGAGGCGCTGTTACAAGGTCACTCTAGAGGTACCGGTAGAGGTCGGAACCAAGATCATGGACTTCGCGGCCATGATCGGAGGCGTGCGCCCCTGGGACGAGTCCAAGGTTTTGGTCGGTGGCTTGGTGCTCACCGAACGCGGGTCAGAATCAGAAGAAACTTCCGATTCTCCCGAGCCCGGGAAATCCAGGTTCGCCGAGAGGGTGGACGAAAGTAAGGTCGAGTTAGGCCGTTGTCCCTTTTGCGGGAAGACGTTGTTTCTCAGCCTGTTTCGTTACGTAGACAACCAGGAACTCACTTTCTGTTGTCCCTTCTGCGCGAAGGAGCTGCAGCGTGATGCTTCGGAGAAAGAGGAACAGTCATGAGCGAAGATGTCGACCGGAGTCCCTTGATGACCACGCGTGCGTGGCTCGTAACTTACGAGAGAGGTGAGCAGAGGTTGTGGGTGAGGCCCGCGTTGGACTCTGAAGACGAGATAGCGCGTTTTGCGGCCCGACTTTTACCCGGCCAAGCCTTCGACGTGCAACCGGTCTACGACGCTCGCGTCAACATCGAGTCCGCTCCTGGGTATCGCGTATCCGTTCAGGGGCCCGTCCTGTCTATCGACAGGACAGGAAAGCCCGCGGGTTGGGAGCCCTCACGAGAAGTTTTCTGCCCTACGCACGAGGTGACCCTGCTCGTGCGGGATTACGGGAAACTGAAGTACCACACTTACCCGATCATGCTGGTGGACGGCGCGGGTTACACCCGAGAGGAGTGGGACACCGAGTCTCAGGCAGATATAGAGAGGCGTTGGGACGGCGTGTGGACGTTTCAAGGTGAGCCCTTACGGGCGACCGTGAAGTCCCTCGTGAAGGGGGATCCGTGACTGGGGACCCCATGGTGGATCTGGCCGGTCTCGTGGTCCTGGCTACGTGTTACCTCTACACCTTGCAGCAGCGAGGGAAAGAGCGAGATCGCGAAGACCGCGCCCGAGAGCGAGACTCTGAGCCCTCGTCTGAGGGGTCTGTTCCTGCGGGGTGGGGGGAGTATGAGTAACGAGACGAGGGACCGACTCCCCTTCTTGAAATTGGCCGGGTTCGTGCTGGTGGTCTCTTTTCTGACGTGGGTCGTCCACGTCGGAGGAGACGTGGTCGTGCAGTACCCCGTCACGTGCAGCCTGGCGGTATCTGCTTCGGCTCTGGCCTTCACGTGGAGGCGCATGCTCCGCCGCGCATCTTTGCCGGCCAGCGACGTGCTGCGCTACTGCGAGGTGGGAGACCTTCGGGTTTGGGAGTCTATCGTGTTCTGCGCCCAGGTCGTCTTGTCCGCGGTAGTGGTCATGCACTATCTGGTGGGGCCCGGCTTGTCTGAGTCCAGCCTGTCCGACCAGACGGGGGTGGCTTACGTGTGTGCTGCCTGGGTCGCTTACGTGGTGTTCTGGAAATTCTGGAGCCCGCTCTACGACAGTTGGGTGTTTGGGGGGAAGGATTAGAGTGGAGAACGAGGTCAAACCACTTGACTCGGAATCTTTAGGGTCGTGTCCGTTCTGCAACGGTGCCGGCCAGCTACGACGCGTGAAGCACGCGCACTACGTGCATTGCGTCAGATGCGCGGCCTGCGGGCCCTCGGTGGTTTGCTACTCCCGACGATGGACGGACCTGGAAGTCGCAGACAGACGCGCGGCAGACCTGTGGCATGAGCGGGTGCGCTCATGAAAGGGACCCTGCAGGTGTTTCGCCAGCAGGGTCCGACAACCAACATCAGGGCCACGCTTAAAGTCCGTCGGTTGGCTCGTTCAGCATAGCATGCCGGGCCCGCGCAGGACCACCCCAGGTAACCCCGAGAATATGGGTACCCGTGCCTTACAAGTCCCCCCAAGATCGTAACCGCGTCAAGAACGCGTGGCGTTATCAGCGCCGCCTGGCCTTGCGTATCATCAGGGAGCAGCGGATAGCCGCGGGGGTACCCGTCAAGGGCGTCTTGGTGCAAGCGGACGTCACTCCCGAGGAGCTGGCCGCCGCGACGGTGGAAGCCAAAGCCCGGATCAAGGCCGGAACGGCGTCTCCGGACCGCAAGGCTCAGGTGAGGTCCAAGGCCATGCCCAAGAAGCCTCACCCCCTGCCAGACGACCGCCTGACCATGCGCTTGAGCGACGCCTCCCACCTCCCTCCGGACCTGGCCGACTACGGCCACGGCATGGTCATGGTCTTTCTCGAAGAGTTGAAGGTGGTCGGGGACATGACCATCTGCGCCCTCAAAGCTGGGCTACCCCTCCACTACCTCCTTCGCTGTTACCAGGAGGGGGTAGTCGAGCACCGAGAGGGGGTCCGTAGCTGGAACGCCGCCTTTTATCGCGCCTGTGCTCAGGCTCAGGCCCACGCCATGGCTACCCCTCTCCTGCGTCTGAGACAGATGATCGCCAACGCGGACAAGTCCGACCCGGTAGACCACCGCACGCGTTTGAGGGCCATCGAGACGTACGCCAGGCTCACCTTCCCCGAGCGGTTCGGGACCCGGGCCTCGAACACGAGCGTCTCGGTATTCGCGGGAGCGGTGTCCGCCGTGTCCGAGTCCTACGGAGACAAAGACCAGGGGTCCGCGAAGGTGGAGGACACGCTCCCCGGGGTCCACGTGATCGTGCCGCCCACGGAGGACGACTTGGACGCCATGACTACGATCAGCCCCGGGGAATTGGAGGCCGTCCTCGGCATGCTGCGCCGAGGTGAGCTAGGTTGACCCTCTCAGTAGAGGAACCGGGCCACGCGGAGTTGGTGACGAGGGCGCGCAAGATCGCCTCCGCCTACTCCTTGCGTTGCCAGAAGGCGTTCCCGGGGCTCAGTAGGGAGGAAGCGGTCAAGGCCGCCAAAGCTGAGTCTTCGTTCTACGAGTTCGTGTTGCAGGCGTGGCCTCACGTGGAGTCGTCCAGCTACGTGGACGGCCGGCACATCCTGGAAATGTGCAAGCACTACCAAGCGTTCAGCGACGGTTTGATACCCAACTTGCTGACCAACATCCCTCCGCGCTACTGCAAGTCGACCATCTCTACCGTGTTGTTCCCGTCCTGGGAGTGGGCGCGGAGGATCCGAGACGGCATGCCCACCCTGTGCGTAGGTCCGCGCGAGAAGTACCTCACGCTTTCCTACAAAGAGGAGTTGGCCATCAACGACAATTGGCGAGCGCGCACGCTCATGCGGTCCGAGTGGTACCAGCGCCGCTGGGGGTGGCGCTGGAAGTTCGCCGGCGACCAGGACGTGAAGAAGCGGTACTCCAACACTTTGGGGGGAGCGCGCGTGGCCACCTCCATCACGTCCGCCATCGGCCAGGGCGGTACACGCATCATCGTGGACGACCCTCAGAGTTATCTGGAAGCCATGAACAGGGACGCCTCCGAGCGGGTCATCGACGTCTACCAGGGCAACCTGTCCATGCGTTCCTTCGGCGACCGGACGCGCAAGGCTGTGATCATGCAGCGTTTGTCCTTCCACGACTTGACCGCGTACCTCGACAGGTTGTCCAAGCAGGGCTTGGAGGACTGGGTGTTCCTGGTGCTGCCTATCGTCTACACACCCGGCAACGTGTGGAGGACATATCTGGGGGTAGACAAGGACGGACGTCCCCGCGTCTACAACGAGCCCGGGGAGGGTCGAACCCTGTTCGGGGGGGACTGGAGGTCCGACCCCGGAGAGCCTCTCTGGCCTGAACTGTACGGCGGTAAGGAACGGGCCGTCGAGGAGCTGGCCAAGATCCGGGCCAAGACCGCCGACGACGTGTGGGCGGCCCAGGGGCTGCAGGACCCCATGCCCCCGGGCGGGGGTCCTTACAAGAGCGAGGATTGGTTCCCGACCTACGAGCGCCTCCCGACGCGGGAGGAAATGGGGGACTTCTTCCTTTACTCGACCTGGGACTGCGCGGTGAAAGACCGGGAGGTCAACGACCCCACCGCCGGTTACCTGGTAGCATACTACCCGCGCACCGGCATGCACTTCATCCTGGAGCGGTTCTGGTTCCGCGAGCAGTTCGTGGGGCAGGAGTGGATCCTCCAGCACGCGGCTCGCAAGGTGTTGGTGCCCGGGGCCTGCCACGTGGTGGAGGGCGGGGGTAACGGGTCTGCTTTGGTCAGCGCGATGAACCGTTGGATGGACGAGACGGTGGAGGCTCGGGACGACCTGGACCGAGGAGAGGAAGACCCGCTCAACCGGTTTTACGAGTGGAGCCCTCGGGGCTTGTCCAAGATGGGTCGCGCCACCATAGCCTCTCCCCGCTTGCGCGAGCTGAAAGTTTACTGGCCCGCTTGGGCCAAGCAGAGGGGCGGGTGGTTACCGGGGGTCATCAAGCAGTTCCTCCAGTTCCCCTTCGCGGAGCACGACGACGACGTGGACGCCATCAACCAGGGGATCATCTGGGTGGAGACGGAGGGCCTGGCTTTGTTCATGCAGGCCGATGCGGAGTATTACTTGGGTCGACCGGAAGACGACCACTACGACGGTCTGGGGGATCCGGTCGCTTCCAGCCCCGACGCTTGGGTGCGTCGCATGTCAGGACTCCACGTCCCCTGGACGCAGGGGGACCGGCTCTGATTCATCATGCGAGGTCTGGACCTCTCCGAGCGGGTCCTCACAGGGGTCTAGCGCGAGTGCTGCGTCGGAGCAAGTCGCCGCGACGTAGTCCGCATACTCTTCGTCCTCTTCCAGCGCGACCATCATCTTGACGATCTCGGCTCGAGCCTCACATTCTAGGGCTGCTTCGACGTGGTCCCATTCGCGCATGGCTGCCGCGATGTAGCGTAGTTGCACGTAACCCAAAGCCATCCCGGGGAGGCTTCCGACCTCCCTCTCTACGCGTGAGATGAACGTGTCCATCAGGTCTCTCCTTCGAGTCTCATAGTCTTTTCGAGCGTGTCGTGTTGCGGTCCGAACACTTCGATGTCGCCGGAATTCTCGCACACGAGGAGACCCAGCCTGACCGCGAAGTTGTTGCCCACCCCGGCTTGGTTCACCAGCCACCCTATGCAGACTCTCTTTTCTTTGGATTTGTGGCACGCCATCACCGGTCCGTTCTTGGTCAAGGACTCGAACTCACTGGAGATGGTAGACTTCAGGGCCAGGTGTTTCTCGACGCTGTACCCGGGGATCGTCGAGAGTCGAGCGTCTTCGCGCCACGGGCAGTTAGCGCACTGTTTCGGGTGGGAGAGCCTCCAGGTCCCCACGGCTAAAACGGACCGTCAAAGGGGAAGTTTCGGGTCTCCAGTTGTTCGCCCACCCAGGTCATGTACTCGACCAAGTCAGACCCGCTTACTTCCTCGTCAGAGCGTAGTCCCGGGAAGTCCCGGAATATGTCTTGGATGACCCGTTGTAGGTCTTCTCGCCCCAGAGGTAAGGGGTCGGACACCTCCATGTTGAGCACGCGCTCGAGTTGGTCTTCCATGGCCGTCCATAACGCGTTCGGGTGGACCTGTTTGCCGGTCTTGGTCTCGTAGTAACGGTAGCGCGTAGGGCAGGAACACTTGCCGGCCCACCAGTTGTTCACGAAGCAGAGGTCCGTGTTGTCGGACACTTCCGTGATGATTTCCACGCAACACGGGCACCGCATCGACCGGGCCGGGCTCTTCGTGTCCACCACCTCTTCCGGGAACGGTTCCCCACATCCGGCTTCCCAGCATAAGGACTCTCCGTTCTTGTGGTCGTCTGTTTCGGACCACGTCCCAGAGAAATGGGTCCGCACGTGGGCTCCGATCTCGGAATAGGTGCGAGTTTGGTCCATCCTCAGCATCCGTACGGTCGCCATGGCATGGTGGGTCCGAGAGTCGAGAGTGCCCGTCCCCATGCAGGGGTGACACGGTATCCTTTCCGGGCCTTCACTCCACCCAGACCCGAGACACGAATTGCAGCGAAGCTCAGGCATGTCAGGCTACCCCGTTTTCACGAGCGGCCCACGTGTCGTCGTCTTCGTGAGACGGACAGTCCTCAGAGGGGCAGGGTCTCCACCACCGATGCAGACCAGACTCAGGGTCGTAGCTTTCTCGTCCGCAGTCTGGACATTGCCGCACGAAGCTATTCACGAAGTCGGCGTCAAGGCCGAGGGTCACTCGCACCTGTTCTGCATAGTCGTCGCCCAGGATGGGCTCTTCCGAGAGGGAGCAATCTTTTCCGTCCGCTTCAAAGACCCGCTTCGTGGTCTCGGCCGCGGAGTGGGAGCGGAATACGTAGATGCCGTCACTGTCGCCGTCGATAGTGACTACGTAGACGTGCGTGGGCTCTTCCATGTCATGCTCTCCGCCTGGACTTTACGTCCAGGAACAAGAGAGTCAGAGCGGCCAGGACAGACACGGCCAGGAGGTTATGACAGACGAGCGTGTAGGTCTCTACCCTCTGCCAAGTGAGGGCGGGGTCATGATGGTAACCCCACACGGCTTGGGAATGGTAACGCAGGGTAACTACCAGGACCAGCAACAGTAACGGGTAACGCAGTCTCATTTGACCTCTTTCGTTTAATATTGGATAGGTAATAGTATACACAAACTGTAACAGTATGTAAATAGAGTCAAGGCTAACCTACCAGGTATGTCCTACCTCTGTAATCTTGCTCATCCGGATCTCCCCCATCACACTGAATCTCGGTCACGGTGTCCACGATGAGTTGGCCGGTAGCTGGTGACGTTCCGCCATAGATGTCGTCTACTCGGATATTCGTGCTGCGACTCTGCACGATGACCAAGGTGCCGGACCATCCAAATAGTTCGAGTCCTTGGTCGGACAAATCTTTGCAGGCTTGGCGGAAGGCCTTTATGGCCTGCTTGCGCGTGAGGCGGCTCATGCGTGAAATCCCTGCGGGTTCTGCCCGACCCCGTCCCCGAACAGCACCTGCGCATCCCGCATTCGGTCGTACTCGGCGCGCATGGCTCTCTCGTTGGCCCTTTGCTCGGACCCTTCGGGGTCGATCTGGTCTTCCAGCTCTATCACTCGTCGCGAAAGGAGATCGCGTTCTTCTCTGCACCTCTTATGGCTCAGGTGCAAATCTCGTAGCAGTCGGTCACGCGTTCGGTTCTTTTCTCGCCTCTTTCGCTCACGCGCCTCCGCGTAATCTTTCAGCACAGACAGCATGCTCGAGAGATGCTCTTCTTGTTCTTGGTGGTCTACCCCGTTTCGAACGTCGTTCTTGGCTCGCGCCCTCTCTACGCGGACCATAGCGTCCACGATCGTGAGGGCCTTCGCCTTCACGAGAGACAGGAGGGTGTTCACGCCCATGGACGCGTTGATGTTGGAGGCGTCGAGCAGGCTGTCTATGAGCCTGTCGGTCTGCTTCGGAAGAGGCTTATGGTCTGCCATCACATTTTCCCCCAGTCTTCGTGCGTGTCACACGAAGACTCTTCTTCTTCGGAGAATACCCGGTACCGTCGCGGTCTCGCGCGAATCCAGTTCGCGCGCACGCGCGCGGCCGCTTCCTCGGCCGCCTGTTTGGCCCGCCTCTCTATCATGGAGCGGTCTTTGTTCCAGAGTACGAAGCGGTAATCCAGGATCGCTCGGTCCCACTGCTTTTGCGTCATCCCTCCTCCGTAATCCAGGTAGCGGAGACACTGAACCACGAAATCTTGGGGCTCGAAACACGACATCTGACCTCTCGCCTGCACGTAGGCGCGGGCGAAATCTACCCATTCCCGTTCTGTCTGGTTTTGGGGTTCACGCTTTTGATTCATCTCGTTCTCCTCTATTCTGCTAGCCCAAGGCTCGGCGAAGATAGGTCACGGCCGCGACTATTCGGCCTTGTCGTGCGGCTCTCTCGGCCTCCCCGACGAACCCGCAACCAGAGTAGGGAGCCATGGCGGTCAGGGCTCTCTCCACGCAGGTAGCCGCTTCGCAGAGGGGAGAGGAGTCGACCTGTCGCAGCAGATCGACAGCTCTGTGCAGGGCTGCGCTCTTGCTCACGCTTCCTCTTCGCGGATCTGTCTCTCGCGCAAGACTTCTTCGATGACCTCGAGCGCGCGTGTCTCCACGGCGTGCGGGTAGTTATCGGACACTTGTCCGCAGGAATGGCGATGCCGAATCGCCTGGACCTCCATGCCCTCGTAGACTTTTCGCAGTTTAGACTCGAGTCTCGACTCGAGTCCGTCTGGAAATTCAGCAGCTTCCGGGTATCTGTCCAAGATGGACCCGACGTAGAAGTTCATTTCCCCGCCCGAGCGGGGGAGGGCGGGCACGTTCGACGGGAAAGCCATCGCGGCGCGGAGGTACTGCTCCGCGTGCTTGCATGCTTTGGCTACGAGGGACTGGCCGTGGCGCCCCTCAGAGTCGAGGGCCAGGAACTCTACCCCGTGGGCCAGGATGGCTCGCCATCGGATTTCCTCTCCGAGGTTGTCCGGACGAACCGCGTAACCGTACGGGTCCCATACCGGGGCAAACAGGTCAGGGTAGTTCGCTTGGAGTTGCAGGAACGCGGCGTCTTCGATGGCTGCGCTCCAAGCTCGCCCTCCGCTTTGCTGCCGGCGCGGAATGCTCTGCAAGTAGCTACCGATTCGCTCACTTTTGTACCCCGCAAAAGCCCAGCAAGCCTCTTTCAGCAAAGCTTGGAAGTGGTACTTGTGGGCTCGGGCCCACGCGCGCAGCGCCCGCACCCGCTCTGCGTGCCGCTCTGCTTTTAACGCGGGGTCTAGGTAGACCGGGTTCGGGCTCTCGCAGAAGTTCTCGGCGCAGTAATTGGTGAGCAGGGGGAATTGGTCGCGGACCAATTCCTTCGCCTTGGTTTGCGTGGGTGGGGTGAAAGTATGATACTGGTCCATCTCTTTGTCCTCTTTCTTTACTTCGTTCGTCCTGGTAATAGTTTACTCCAGGAGTAACAGTTTGTAAATACCCCACCGAAAAACTTTACAAACTGTTACAGTTTGTGTAATCTGTTATCCATGCCCGAAGCTTACTTACATTGTCAAGATAGTTTGGATCCGTGGTCGTTGCCCGATGACTGGGAGGCCCCGAAGGCGGTGTTCACCAGCCCTCGTTACAACAAGGGCATGGATTACGGC
>Ga0206107_1000765_pt1 | contig 10634 bp, 11 predicted proteins | sample 2B0metagenome_FD_148652 | JGI IMG/M metagenome (GOLD analysis project Ga0206107, IMG submission 148652) | Enriched microbial communities from leaf-cutter ant dump, University of Wisconsin, Madison, United States - 2B0 | ecosystem: Environmental > Terrestrial > Nest > Insects nest > Nest dump...
CCAGCGGTTTTCCCGATGACCTTCCGGCAATTCCCAGCCATGGTCGAGGTAAAGCTCTTTGGACAGGCTGGCGAGCTTGTTCTTGAAGAACGGAAGCTCGACCGCCTTCATAGTCTGAGGGTCGATCCGCGACCACACCACATGAATATGCCTGCGGCCCTCTTTCTCATGCACCACGATCGCACGGGGCTGACGGCTCAGTCCCAGTTGCTTCTCCGCACGGTCGGCCGCCTCAACCATCGCTTCAAGATCGCACGCTTCGCCCTTGGGAGGATTCAGACTCAAGGAGAACATGAATTGCTCGCACCTGGTGCCCTTCGACACCGCATAGGCTTCCGCCAATGCGCCGTGCAGGTCCTCTGCCACGAAGCCGCGCACCTCGTGCAGGGTCACATGATCGTTGTCCCTGTCATTCAGCAGATGGTTTGCCAGCTGCAAACCGCCGCCGCGCTGCGAGCCTTTGAGGATCATGGACGGGTCTCCCAGTCCGCCGCTGCCCGCGCAAAGCGCGCGCGGACGGTTTTTCGTACGGGACGGCGCGGAGGTTTCATGCCCAGCGCTTTCAACAGGTGCAGGTGCATCGCATGGATATCGTCGCAGGCGTCGTGAAGCCTGCGGACGACCAGATCGTCCACGTAAAGACTGCCGCTGTCTGCCGCCGCGGCCAGATCGCGCATGCTTGCGGCGAGGCCGCCTGCGCCTAACTGTCCAAGAAGCTGCGCCAGCAGCTTTTGGTCAGCAGACGATGCGCGCCGCGCCCTGGACGGCAAACCCTCCAGGGCGAGGGACTTGATGAAGGTGGACAGCCCCATGCCGCCCGCACGGCGCTCAAGCGCCGCCCGTTCGGTCAGGGTCAGGCGGATGGAGAGGGGCGAAGGCCTTACGGTTTTGGGCATGGCCCACCACCGTGTTGTTCTTGTTCAAGGCGGCTAAGGGTGCGCTCCCACTCGCTCAGAACCTGAATTAACTGGTTCGAGACTTCTACATTTGGGCGCGCCACCGAATTTGAGATTGATGCCGCGATCGTGATATACTGATAAAAGAACAGGCCCGTATTGGGCCTGTTTTGTTTTTTAAATTATTTTGTCGCCATAAGCAGGGCGATCGGCCGGTCGTCGCTGACATAGACGCGGGAAAACCCGGCCTGGCGCGCGGCTTCTTCCGCAATGGCCGGTGAAAACTTGTAACTGTTATTGGTGATGACGGCCTTGCCTGCCGGCATTTTAATGCGGCGGCCGGCGATCATGAAATCCTGGTCCTCGCCCGCAATCAGGTAATGCGCGCATTGCTGGCTGATGTCGTGCCATACCGAACGGTGCGTCCATGTCTCCGGCGTGAATTTTCCCTGTACCAGGCCAAACTTCTTGGCGGCATACAGGACGCTCAGGAATTTGCGCGACAATAATGGTGTGTTGTAGGCATCGGTTATAATCTCGCGTCGGCTTTCAACATCAAGACCGATGAAAATCGTATCGCCCGGGTTACAATTGGCGGACAGGGAAGACAATGATTGCGTCAGCTTGACCTGAGCATTTTTACCAGCAAGCCCTTCGATGTTGCCGATTGATCCGCCCCACATGACAAAAGCCGTTTTTCCCCGGTCTTTTTTGGCGATGCCAGGGTTCAGGTAATCGGCGATCAGGGATTCCGTTTTAATGGGCAGAGCTTCGCGTACCTGCTCGGCAGCATGCTCGGCCTGCTGAATGCACATATCGACCGCAATATATTTTTTGGCATGAGTAAGGTAAGGCAATGTTTTTGATGCGATGCTTTCCGGACTGCCGGGGCCCAATTCCACAACGGTGTGAATATCGCGCAGAATGGTCGATACAGCGGAATGATTTAATGCACGTACCAGCATGGCTTTGTCGGCAGCGGGCAAATAGTAAGGGCCAGGCTGCTTAATCAGGGCTTCCCAGAATTGTGCACCACCGGCCGGGTCATCGTAAAAATCGGCTTCCCAGTATTCCCATTTTTCCATGTGACCCTGGCGCTTATAGCTCAAAAGATCTGCGACATCTTGCTCGAATATGCGGATCTGTTCGATAGGACCAGAAACAGTACGGGGAAGAAGACGGATAATGGATGCAGTCATGATTATTTTGCTCCTGTCGGTTGAGCGTCAGTCCACGTAGCCTCAAACATACGGCGCAATGCACGGCTTACATTGGCACTATCGACCATGGTGACGTTCACGGTGTTTTTGTCGAAATCGATAAAGGCGGTTTTATCGCCATAGATATAAACGCAGGTATCGGCAAACTGGCTGTTATCGACCCAGCGGAATTCCGAATACTCGGAGGAACGGAGATTAAGATCGTTTTCCTTGAGCAACACTTTATAACGTTGCGGCGCCAGTTGTGCCATGCGGGCGATGTGAACCGCTTCGTAATCGCTCAACCATTTCTGGAATAACAATTCATCTACATTGGCAATGCACACATCCGGGTGGGGATGGGTTGATACGGTTTCATAAATATCGTCGAAGAAACGGCGGAAGCCATCAGCGCCGGTAAAATATCCAACACGGGATACACGGGGTTTGACACCGCCTTCCTCGGTAAATTCAAGGCCAGCCTGATTAATAGCACCCAGGATTTTGCCCATGGTGCGGGCATTCGGCTCGGAATTGCCTTCGCCTTTCTCAAGCGTGGCAAGCGTATTAGGGGCCACACCGGCACGATTGGCCAGATCCTCCCGCGACCAGTCGAGCCAGGCGCGGGCGGAGCGGATTTGGCGGGCCAGGATATCCGGCGTCATTTTTGTTATGAACCCTTCTAAAACGAATTTGATTGACTAATAACACCAAAAAAATGTATAAATCAAGCAATATTAACGTATTTTTAATTTTTTAGGGTTAAAACAACACCAACAACGCCAGATGAATTGACATAATATCTGGCTTACGGGGCACTAAAGATGAATATGCAATTGAAAAATATCGTGACGGGCAGCCAGGTGCGTCAGACGCTGAAGGCGGCCAACCAGAATGTGCCCTTGCCGTATCAGCTGCAGGCCGAGCCGCAATGGTATGATATCAAGCAGATGGTCGAGATCATGTTCGACGCCCGTGCCCGTGTGCGCGATGCAATTGCCGAGCACCGTGACGCGCAGGTCCTGCAGCAGACATATAATGGTCATCCGGGCCGCCCGCTGATTACCGCTGAAATTCATGGCATTAATATGCAGATTGCCCTCCACTGGCATGCCTACCGCACGGCATCCGCCGCTTATCATACATCCTGGGCGCGCTATCAGGCGAATCTGCGCCGCTAAAAAGGTTTTAGTTTTAAGTTTAGTCATTAACTCCATTGCAAAACTCAGATCCCCTCCTTACAACTCCCCCGTTGTAAGGAGGATTTTTTATGAAGACAGAAACACGCAAAAAACTCTTTGGCCTGCTTGGCGCCCTGGTCCTGATTTTCGCGGTCTTAAGTATCACCGCGCCGACGCAGATGCATGCCGAACAAAGCATCGTGATCAACCGCCCGGTGGGTTATGTGTTCAATTACCTGCGTTCCTTACGCGCAGGCGAACAATGGAGCCCGTGGTTCAAAATGGATCCGGATATGAAGGTCGAATACCGCGGCCCTGACCGTTCGGTGGGTGGCATCGTTGCCTGGGACGGCAACAAGAATGTCGGATCCGGCGAACAGGAAATTAAAGCGATCGAGCGTAACAAGCGTATCGATTACGAACTGCGCTTCAAAAAACCGATGGAGGGTATCAGCACCGCTTATTTGGCGACCGAAGCAGTCGAGGGCGGCACCAAGGTTACCTGGGGCATGGATTCACCGATGCCGTTCCCGTTCAACGTGTTCGGGTTTTTGATGAACTGCAAAGGCATGATTGAGAAAGTTTACGCGGAAGGTCTTGCGAATTTAAAGACGACGCTGGAGAAATAATAAAAAGGCCGGGAAATCCCGGCCTTTATTTTTTAAGCGGCCTTTTTCTGGCCTTCTTCCATTGCCGTCGCGGCGGCCCAGGACGGGCGGGATATCACATCCTTAAATACACGCTGGACATTGGGCCCCGGTACGGGCTGGTTATCGCCAAAACCGGGGACTTTCCACTGACCGATCACGGTCATCAGAATGTCGCCGATGGTCAGGTCGCTGCCGGCCAGATATTTATTCTTGGCCAGATGTGCATCGGCATCGTCCCACATTTTCTGGATTTTGCCGTGCATCATGGCCAGGATATCATCCTGCGTGGATTTGTTTTTGTACACATTGGGTGCGGCAAAGGCGGCGCCATAAGCAGGATGCAGACTGGCGTTGCACCAACACAGCCATTCCAGCGCGCGGCCGCGTTCGGTGCCTGTTGCAGGCAAAAGCGGGCTTTGTTCCTTGTCCAGGATATAGATCAGGATGGCAGCACCCTCGCGGATAATCTGGCCGCCGTCGTCCAGGACAGGTACCTGAAGGCGCGGGTTCGCAGCCAGCAGATTTTTATCCGGACCGGCAGGGTTATGCAGCTGAACGCGAATGGCTTCGTGTTCGGCGCCGGTTTCGTGAAGCGCGATATGCGGTGCCTTGGAACAGGCGCCCGGTGAGTAATACAGTTTATACATGGTTTTCGTCCCTTCGTTGTATTGGGTTAACCAGTTAAGCGGCTGCGCCGTCCTTTTCAAGCCAGCTTGCATCACCATAGGAGTAAAAGCGATAGTTTTTGGCAATCGCATGGCGATAGGCATCCAGAATGCGTTCGCGCCCCGAAAATGCAGAAACCAGCATCAAAAGGGTTGATCGCGGCAGGTGGAAATTGGTCATCAGCACATCGACGATTTTAAAATGATAGCCGGGCGTAATGAAAATGCCCGTATCGACGGTGCCGGCGCGTACACGGCGATCCGGTGTGCTTAAGGATTCAAGTGTCCGCATTGATGTGGTGCCGACCGCGATCACACGGCGGCCTTCGTCTTTGGCGCGGTTGATCGCATCAGCCGCATGCGCATCGATGGTGGCGATTTCCGTATGCATGACATGGTCATCGGTGTCATCCGTTTTGACCGGCAGGAATGTGCCCGCGCCGACATGCAGCGTGACATGGATGCGCATCGCGCCCGCATCGTCGATGGCCTTTAACAGGTCCGGTGTGAAATGCAGGCCGGCTGTAGGCGCGGCAACGGATCCGGGATGTTTCGCGTATGTGGTTTGATAAGCGGTATTGTCGTTCTTGTTCGCGTGGCGGCGCATATAGGGCGGCAAAGGCATTTCGCCATAACGTTCGAGTTGCGCAAACAAATCGTCCGTATCAAAACGCAGGCGCACCTGGCCATCATCCATTTTGTCGATAACCTGCGCAGAAAAGCCAGGAGCAAAAACAATATCCTGTCCGATCTTAAGACGCTTGCCGGGCTTGGCAAAACACATCCATTCGTTATCACCGGCGGATTTATGCAGCAGGATTTCAACATTAACCTCGCCGCGCCTGCCCATCAGGCGGGCGGGGATTACGCGTGTATCGTTGAATACCATGACGTCGCCTGGCCTGATCAGGGATGGAATGTCACGAACAAGCCTGTCTTCCAGCGGCCGGCCGGACGGCAGATATAAAAGACGGGATGAATCGCGCGGATATACGGGCGCGGTGGCAATCCGGTCTTCCGGCAGATCGAAATCAAACAGATCGACGCGCATTATTCTTTAACGGTATCTTCGATCGCGGGCTCGGTCCGGCTCCATTCGAAGATCAGCGAGTAGGCAACGGCCAGCAATGTGGGGCCGATAAACAGGCCGATGAATCCAAATGCCAAAAGCCCGCCGAACACGCCGAGGATCACCAGGAGCAACGGCAGGCTGGATCCCAGCGAAATGAAATAGGGCCGGATGATATTATCGACCGCACTGATGACGAACAGGCCCCACAGCGTCATGAAAATCCCTGCGCCGACATGGCCGTTCGAAAACAGCCAGATGGATGCAGGTACCCAGATCAGCGGCGGGCCCATCGGGACAAAGGACAGAAGCAAGGTAACAAGACCCAGGAACGGGGCGCCCGGTACACCGGCGATCCAGAAGCCGATTCCGGCCAGGGCCCCTTGTGCCAGGGCCGTGCCCAGTACTCCATAAACCACGCCGATCACCGTGCGCTTGGAAATATCCAGCAGGTGCTGGCCTTTTTGCCCGGCGAATTTGGCGATCAGGATACTGGTACGGTTGGCCGCGGCCATGCCGTGACGGAAGAAAAAGAACGCGAATAAAATACCCAGCGACACATCGATCACACCGCGTCCGATGCTGGTGCCGGTATCGATCAGGCGCGGCAAAAGCCAGGCGCGCAGAGATTCCGTATCCTGCAGATTGGCGACCACGTAATCGTTCCAGATCCCTTCGACATGCGCGCCGATCAGGGGCACATCATTTAACCAGACCGGCATGTCGGCCGGCCCGTCCAGAAGCGGTAGGATCACCCCGGTATAAAGACGCGTAAAATTATCCGTAAGGCTGGTGCCCATGAAAATCACAGGGACCAGAAAACATGTGGCCAGCAAAAGCGTCATGACAAAGGCGGCCAGAGTTCGCTTGCCCTCCAGTCGATCCTTGAGCCAGACAAAAGCAGGCCAGGTCGACAGCGTAAAGATAATGGCAAGAAGGAAGGCGGGGATAAACGGCTTAAGAATAATCAGACATCCCCACAGAATGCAGGCGACCGACACCACGATCACAAGCGTACGGTAAATCGTCTCGCGGTTCAGGGACTCAAGATCAAAACGGACAGCCATATACCTATCATAGAGGGGGGAGCCTTGGCCGTAAAGGGCGGCTGTGCTAGTTTGAAGGTATGTTATCGATGTTTTTCAAACTGCTTTTGCGCGGGATTCTCCGCCTTTTGTACAAGGTCGAAGTACGCGGCCTTGAAAACGTGGCAAAGGCAGGCAAGCGGGCGGTGATTGTCGGCAATCACGTCTCGCTTCTGGATCCGCCTTTGCTTGCGGCGTTTTTGCCAGGACGGCCGATGTTTGCCGTAAATACGCATGTGGCACAATGGTGGTGGCTGAGACCGTTTTTGAAACTGGTCGATGCCTTTCCGCTGGACCCCACCAATCCGTTTTCGATGAAGACGCTGATCCGTAAAGTTCAGGAAGACCATCAGATCGTAATTTTTCCCGAAGGGCGCTTAAGTGCCACCGGCGCATTGATGAAAGTCTATGACGGTCCCGGCATGATTGCCGATAAGGCCGATGCGATGATTTTGCCGGTGCGTATCGACGGGGCACAACATACACCTTTTGCGCGGCTGAAGGGGAAGGTGCCGCTGCATTCCTTCCCGAAAATCACGATTACGATTCTGGAGCCGCGGCATTTTAAAATCGATGAGACTATCAAAGGTCGTGCGCGCCGGATTGCCGCCAGCCGTCAGTTATACGACCTGATGGAAAACATGATGTTTCTGACGGGCGACCGCGACCGCACATTGTATCAAACCCTGATCGCGACGGCCCACGATTATGGATTCGATGCCGACATCATTGAGGACGTGCAGCAAAAGCCAATGGATTATAAACACCTGCTGCGCGGATCTGTCGGCCTTGGCCGCCTGATTACGCGGTTTACCACCAGGGGTGAAGCGGTGGGCATGCTGTTGCCCAACGCCAATGCAACTGTGGTGGCATTTTTTGCGCTACAGGCGATTGGCCGTGTGCCGGCCATGCTGAATTTCTCGGCAGGGGCGCAGATGATGCTGTCAGCCTGCGAGACTGCGCGCATCAAAACCATTCTGACATCGCGCCGTTTCGTTGAAATGGGCAAGATGGAGGAGACTGCCGCCAAACTGGGCCAGCTGGCGCACATCGTGTATCTGGAAGATCTGCGCGCGCAAATAAACGTATGGGATAAAATTGCAACCCTGGTGACATCACCCGTCAGGCTACATATGAAATACAAGGTGACCCCGCAAGATCCGGCCGTCGTGCTGTTCACTTCGGGGTCTGAGGGAACGCCCAAGGGCGTCGTGCTCAGTCATACAAATATCATGTCAAATATTGTGCAGCTGGTTTCGCGTGAGGATTTCAACCGCGAGGATCTGGTATTCAATTGCCTGCCGATGTTCCATTCCTTCGGTCTGGTGGGTGGAACATTGCTGCCGGTCCTGTGCGGTGTGCGTACCTTCCTGTACCCAAGCCCGCTGCATTACCGTATTGTGCCGGAAATGGTCTATGCAACCAATGCGACCATCATGTTTGCAACCGATACATTCCTGAGCGGTTATGCGCGTATGGCCAATCCTTATGATTTTTACCGCATGCGGTATATCTTTGCCGGCGCCGAACGTGTGCGCGAGGAAACGCATAAAATTTATATGGAACGTTTCGGTGTCCAGATTCTGGAAGGATACGGCGCCACGGAAACATCCCCGGTGATGGCGGTTAATTCGGCAATGCACCGCAAGGCCGGTACCGTAGGCCGTATTCTTCCCGGCATGCAATGGCGGCTTGACCCTGTGCCCGGTGTGGATGAAGGTGGACGCCTGTTCGTCAAAGGGCCCAATGTCATGCTGGGTTATTACAAGGCGGATAATCCGGGTGTTCTGCAACCACCGGAAGGCGGTTGGTACGATACCGGCGATATCGTATCGGTAGACGATCAGGGCTTTGTTAAAATTCTGGGCCGCGCCAAACGCTTTGCCAAAATCGCTGGTGAAATGGTGTCTCTGGCGCAGGTGGAGGGCATGGCCGAAAAACTATGGCCCGATCACCAGCATGCCGTGGTGGCCATCCCTGACATGCGCAAGGGGGAGCAACTGGTATTGATGACCACAAACGCACAGGCCACACGCAATCAGCTGCAGGCCTATGCCGCTGAAAACGGCATCGGCAATCTGGCGGTGCCGGGCACGGTGATGCCGGTGCCGAAAATGCCGGTGCTGGGCAGCGGGAAAATCGATTACGCAGCGGTCAAAGATATTGCCGCAAAAAAAGAAGCCGCATGAAAATAAGGATAGAGAAAAATCCGCCGGCCCGCCTTGTCTGCGGACTGGCCGCAACGCCGCACGGCCAGGCTGTGATTGCCGTCACCGGTCAAAAGGAAATCTGCCGTATCCAGGCACTTGAGGACCAAGATATCATAGCGGTCGTTGAGCATTGGCAGAATGAATGGCCGAAAACCATGTTTGTCCTCGGACCTGTGCCGAAATCCGTTGCACGGTCGAATCTGCTGATGATCAGCACGGAGGTCCAAGCCCGCATATGGCAGGAAATCATGCGTATTCCCAGGGGGCAGGTGGCAAGTTATGGCGAGGTTGCCGCCCGTGCCGGATTTCCGCGCGCCGCCCGCGCTGTCGGTACGGCCTGCCGAAAAACGATCCTGGGATATCTGATCCCCTGTCATCGGGTCATATCCGCATCCGGTATCGGCGGCTATGGCCGCGACGGTATGGCGGAAAAACGCCGGCTGCTTGCAGAAGAGGGCGTGTTTTTATAAGGAATTGCGCCGGTTAAGGGATTTACCGCTTATGGCTATAGCGATATGGTTCTACAGCGTAACTGTTTAAAAAAGGTTCTGATGACATCCCTGATTCTCCGCGGATTTTTTGCGGTGTCCCTGCTGTTGGCCATTGCCATCGGCATCGACTGGAATCGCGTGCCGGAACTTTTGTCCGTGCGCACATTGGGGGCGATTGCGGTTATGCAGGTATTTCTGCTGATCGGTACATATCTTTGCAGTTACCGCCATGCCGTCCTGGTGCGGACCCCGCCCGCACCAGTGATGTCGTGCTGGATGGGGTTGATGCTGTCTGCCGGATTCAATCTGGCCATCCCTGGACGGATTGCCGAGCTGATCAAGGCTACATATCTTCGCAATAAACATGGTATCCCGTTATCGAGCGGTACAGCCGCTATTGTGGTGGAACGGCTTTATGATGTGCTGATTGTCGCCAGCATCGGTCTTGTTGGTGCTTATGGCGTTGATTACCTCAATCCATGGCTGCTGGTTGCAACCCTGTCTTTTGTATGCCTGATAATCGTTTTTCTGGTGCCACTGGGGCAATTGGCCATCCGTTTTTTGGACAACCGAAAATTCAGGTTGTGCATGTTTATCGTGGCCAACCTGCGGCATATGGAGGCTACGATCAACCCGCGGGTTTCGCTGATTGTATTTGGATGCAGCGCGTTTGCCTGGCTGTTGCATTATGCCGGATTATGGTTGTTTTTCCAGGCACTGCCTGGCCACGGGCTTACGCTCTGGCAGGTTGCCATCGTCTTTACCGCGATCATTTTTGCAGGGGCGATACCGGCATTACCTGCCGGTATCGGGCTGGTGCAGGCCGCCGTTATCGCCACGCTCATGGGATTCGGCAAGGATTTTAACGAAGCATTGTCATTGTCCTTGCTGCTTTTTTTGTCGGAAATTTTTTTGTCGGCCGTCATCACACCGTTTCTGCTGATGACGCAGTCCGCGGGCATCATGCCGCTGATCCGCGATGTGTTTTCTAAAGAACGGGCCATCGGCGGGCAGGCATGACGGCAAACGGGTCATATACGATTACCCGGCATGATCTTCTGTCCTTCGTACAGGCGGCGGGTGTGCGCTACTGGTCCCGCGGGGTATTTCCCGGCGACCGGCATGTGGACCAAGCAAGCGTCGATTTAACCGTGCTCGGACGCAAATGGCGGCAGGTCCGGCTGCCGG
>Ga0206107_1000770_pt1 | contig 10567 bp, 7 predicted proteins | sample 2B0metagenome_FD_148652 | JGI IMG/M metagenome (GOLD analysis project Ga0206107, IMG submission 148652) | Enriched microbial communities from leaf-cutter ant dump, University of Wisconsin, Madison, United States - 2B0 | ecosystem: Environmental > Terrestrial > Nest > Insects nest > Nest dump...
CAGCGGAAGCCTTATTGCGCACGCATCACGGTTACCTGGAAGCTTTAGGCATTGCCGAAGCGGCCTGGGCGCAGTGGCACGCGCGGCATGCCTTTGTCCCTCCTGCCCATCGTGCCCCTTTAGCGGCACCTGCCGCTGAGGGGCCAGACGAAACCGCCGGGGTAAAGGAGGAGACAGCGACAGCTTTACCGCCGGAAGACAAGCTAGCAGAGCCAGCGCCCGTGTGTCGGGAGGAAAAAGCGGCGGCAGAGGGCGAGTTGAAGCTGCCGCCGGTATGGGAGGCGCGGTTGGAACAAGGCCGGGGGTGGCTTAGGCGGTATCGTGCGGAGGGGGGTGCCGCGGTGAAGCAGCAAACGGTGGCGGAACAGCGGGCAGTGTATGGGCGGGTTTTAGGGTTAGAAGCGGTATCGGCTGAACAGCGGCGCGGCGAGCTCCGCCGTCTTTTGCGGCCGTGGCATACGGACAAATGGCCGGAGGCCTTGGCGTCGGAAGTGCCGCTGCAGCGCGAGGTACTGGCGTTACTCATTGCGGTATTGGATTTTGATAAGACGCAGGGATGGGACGGTGACACATCGGCGGCGGTATACGCGGATGATGAGACGGATGAGGCGCTGAGCGCCATGGAAGCACGCTTGGCCGACTTGAAGAAAGCGTTGGCCGAACTGAACGTCTATCAGGCACAGGTAAACGCGCGGTTAGACCGGGTGGCGGAGCAACAGGCGGTCATTCGGGAAGGCTTTGCTGATATTCGAAGAGAGCAGGCGGTCATTCGGGAAGGCTTCGCCGAACTTCGCGAAGGGATTAACGCTCACCGTGCCGAGGTGCGTGAAGTCATGCAGATTGTCAAGGACACGCGTGAGACCTTGGATTGCATGCATGCGACCTTGGATCGCACGCATGCGACCTTGGATCGCACGCATGCGATCTTGAAGGACACGCGTGAGATCCTGAAGGACACGCGTGAGACCTTGGATCACGTTAAGCAGGGCGTGGCACAGCTCAAAATAGAAAGGGCACAGTTCAAGCAGGACATGCGAGATCTGAAGGCCAACTTGCCGACATACATTACGCAAGCTGTCCAAGCGGCTCTGGTCCAGCACTATGGGGTGAAAGAAGATGAAATCGATGGAGAGAGGATATTGAAAGCCCTCCAGGAGCACATTGCGGCATCTACCCCAGAACGGACTGTCGAACCCATCGCTGCAAGCCCTGAGCAAGTACCTGAACCTGCCTGTTCACAGCAGCCAGTGTCTGTTGGAAAATCCCCTATGACGTTCCTGACACCGGCTCGTCCATCTGTTACGGATGCGGTTGAAGCAACGTTGACTCAACAACCGCTATCAGCATCAACTGAACCGTATACCCGTATGGAGAATGCTTAATTAAGGCTGAGCAGCACATGCCGCTTCAATGAGGCAATCCGCCAACCCAAGAAATTTTACAAGTATTGAATATCTTGATAAAATATTGAATAATATGGATTTAATTTCAATTGAAATGCCATGAAACAACTGCTGAACGATTTAGTCCAAAAAACCATTGAAACCCTTTTTCCAGATCACATTCTGCCTTCCTTTCAAATAGAAAAAGCTAAAGACCCTGAACATGGTGATTATGCCTGTAACATCGCGCTTATTGCAGCTAAAATACTGAACATGCCGCCAAGGGAAATCGCGCAGAAAATCGTTGATCGCTTGCCTCAAACACCTGAAATCAGCCGAACGACTATTGCTGGGCCAGGCTTTATTAATTTTACCTTGACGCATGCTGCCCGTTTCGGTGTTATCAAAACAGTACTTGAGGAAAAAGAAACCTTTGGAAAAGGACACCAGACGCACAAAAATAAAATACTGCTGGAATTTATTTCTTCCAATCCCACAGGCCCCTTGCATGTTGGTCATGGACGCAGTGCCGCTTATGGAGCCTCCCTGGCCAGCCTGATGAAAGCAGCAGGCTATGACATCCACTGTGAATATTATGTTAACGATGCCGGTCGGCAAATGGAAATTCTTGCTGCCAGCCTTTGGCTTCGTTACCTGGAATTAGGTGGTCAACATTTTCCTTTTCCAGCCAACGCTTACCAGGGGGATTACGTTAAATTGATTGCTGAAGCACTAAAAAAACAATTCGGCAGCCAATATGAACAGTCAGCATCGAACATATTTCAAGGTCTTCCGCCAGATGAAGCAGAGGGCGGTGATAAAGAAACATATATTGATGCCGTTATTGAAAAATCCCGCACATTGTTAGGTGCTGAATCTTTTCAGGCAATACAAAGTTTTGCTACAGAAGCCATCCTCAATGATATGAAAAACGATCTGGCAGAATTCGGCGTACATTTCGATAGCTGGTTCTCTGAGAAAAGCCTTTTCGACAGCGGCGCTTTAGAAAAAAGTATTATTGATCTGAAAAAATCGGGTTATACCCAGGAAAAAGAAGGAGCACTTTGGTTCAACGCTTCTCACTTCGGTGATGAAAAAGATCGTGTCGTTATTCGAGCCAATGGAAAACCAACCTACTTCGCTTCAGATGTCGCCTATCACTGGAATAAATATCAGCGGGGCTACAATACACTTATCAACATTTTTGGTGCTGATCACCACGGTTATATCCCCCGTCTGAAAGCTGTCGTCAGTGCCTTCGGAAAAGACCCTGAAACCCTTGAAGTACTCATTGTTCAATTTGCTATTCTCTATCGAGGCAAAGAACGTGTTTCCATGTCTACCCGAAGCGGTTCCTTTATTACACTAAGACAATTAAGGGAAGAAGTTGGCAATGATGCTGCCCGATTTTTTTACGTTATGCGAAAAGCGGATCAGCACATGGACTTCGATCTGGAACTGGCCAAATCCGAATCCAGTGAAAATCCTGTTTACTATATTCAATACGCCCATGCGCGAATCTGCAGTATTTTCAAGCAGATGAAAGAAAAACAACAGACCTTTGAACCTAATATCGGACTTGAAGCTTTGGGTACGCTTGCCGAAGAAGCAGAATTGAATCTGACAAAAATGCTCTCTTACTACCCAGAACTAATCACATCAGCCGCGCGCTCTCGGGAACCTCATCAGCTAGCTCATTATTTGCGCGACTTAGCTCACGGATTTCATACTTACTATAATGCGCACACTTTCCTGGTAGAAGACCAAAAATTGCGTAATGCACGATTATGCCTTATTATGGCTGTTAAACAAGTAATAAAAAACGGCCTAACCATTTTGGGTGTCAGCACTCCAGAACAAATGTAATAACGGTTACCATAGAAAACATGTCAAGAGATTACGCTAAAGCAAAAAATTCAAGAGGCCGCAGAAATCCTCCTCCTAAAAAACGAGGCACACTTTTCATCATTCTTGTCATTCTTGGCGGCATTTTTTATTACGCTTTCTCAAGAGGTATACTTGTTTTTCACCCTGAGGCAGAACATCAGGTAGGAGAAGGCATTCGGCCTGCTCATCGCAATACTGCCCAGCATACACCTGCCAAACCAAAGTTTGAATTCTATACCGCTTTATCGAAAGAAAGTGTTCCAGTTTCTGATGAAGAAGAGCATGCTTCTGCTGACGCAACAACAGCCAGGGTTGAACCCGAAGAAAAAACGGCTGTTACAGAAGAAATGCCTGGTAAAGCACCTACAGGAGTTCCTGCCATACCTACCCTTCCAGGGCGGGAAGCTCCAGCAGGAACACCTGCACCAAATACTTCTCCCCCTGCAAAAACTGCCGTACCAACAGCATCTAAAAAAACCTTACCCCCGGTAGTACAAGCAAAACCGGTTGTCTCCTCAACCCGTTACATACTGCAGGTAGCCTCTCTTCAGCGCGCTAGTGATGCTGACCGTTTAAAAGCCCAGCTTGTACTTCAAGGCTATGATGTTTCCGTTCAACCTTTCCAACACTCAGGAACAACCTGGCTTCGGGTCAAGGTAGGCCCTTACCACTCACTCGCCGAAGCACAAAGAGCTCGGCAATCCCTTCGGCAACAGCATCATTACAACAGCATTTTGATTAGAATTAACTAACTCTCCGCCAAGCATGGGGAAACGTTACTTTAGTGGATAAATTAGAAAAGCCATGAAGAAAAAAGCAGCGATTACCGATTATCCTTTTACTGTAAGGCATCTTTCACCTGAAGATGGCGGAGGCTATTTGATTGAATATCCCGATTTGCCTGGCTGTATTTCAGATGGTGAGACGCAAGAAGAAGCGATCAAAAATGGGCAAGACGCGGTAGCTTGTTGGATAACCGCAGCAAAGGAAACAGGGCGAAGCATTCCTAAACCGGGTGAACTGGAGAGCCAAAGCGGTAAATGGGTACAGCGCGTACCCAAATCAATGCATCTACGCCTAGCAGAAGAAGCTAAAGCAGAAGGCGTTAGCCTGAATACGTTAGTGATTTCTCTTCTTTCTGAAGGCATTGGAAGAAAGCAAAGCAATGGAAGATCTCATCAGATTGTCTCTGCGAGAAAAGGGAAAACAAGCAGGAAAGTCTCAAAAACACCGCCTCGTCGCTGTGCTTAGATCGGGCGTTGTAATTACGCTTAACTTTCCTAAAAACGTATAAAACGTGGATTTTCGCAGATCTCTCAGCTCTCAACACCACTGGTTACAGCAACGCCGGCAGCATGACTCAATGCAAACGGCTTTATCGCCTTGATTTGAACTTTTTTAAACTGCTTAAAATGCTCATGAAGCAGATGAACCAGCTGATCCGTTAAAGATTCTAACAACTGAAAATGCCTGGACGCCGTAAATTCCAAGATAGTCTGCTCAACTAACGTATAATCCACCGTCTTGCTCAAATCATCATGAATACAAGCTTCTCGAATATCCAATTCCAATTCAATATCCATTATCACTGTCTGACGAATTTTCTTCTCCCAAGGATAAACACCGATGGAACATGGACATTTCAAACCCATAATCTGTATAACACTGACCGTCATTGATTTTACCCGCTTGTTAAGTTAAAACGAATCCACTAGAATTTACATAATATTATCTACGACAACAAGGCATCAACATGAAAAAAATTATTCTCATTCTGAGCTTGTCAATTTTTCATTGCGCCCTCGCGGCTAAAATCATTCCTGATTACAACATGTCTGTCTATGATAAAACCATTGAACAAATCTATCAAACACTTCAAACAGAAAATACCACGCAGCGCATTGAACAAATCAGCCGCCATTTCTTGGGCAAACCTTACCAATTAGGTTCGCTTGGAGAAGGAAAAAATGCCAAGTTTGATCAAGATCCTATTTATAGAACAGATACTTTTGACTGCCTGACTTATGTCAGCACAGTCATTGCTCTTGCAAAAGCAAACAATCTGCCGCAGTTTCAAGAAGAAATGAACAAAATTCAATACCGGCACGCCAAGCCTTCTTTTTTTAACCGACTGCATTTTATGAGTGTGGATTGGAATGTGGTCAACGCACAAAACGGCATTATTCAGGATATTACCTACCGCTTTAAAGATGCTAATGGCCGCGCTCTTTACAAGACCGCCCAAGCTCTCATTAACAAACCAGCCTGGTATCGAAAAATGACAAGTGAAAACCTCGTACTCATTCATCCGCTCAGTGTCAAAGAGGAAGAAAAAAGGCTGCAAGCACTTCGCAGCCTTTCCAGAAAAGCACAAAAAACAATGGGTTCAGTACGCTATATCCCTTTAACAGCATTGTTTTATACCAACGGCAAACCGAACCAGACGCTGTTTAACCAGATCCCCTCAGGCGCCATTATTGAAATCGTCCGCCCGAACTGGGATCTCGAAAAACTTATTGGCACACGACTGAATATCTCCCACGTAGGATTTGCCATTCGTACCCCCCAAGACTTGATGTTTCGTGAAGCCTCTTCACTAGAACACCAAGTCATTGACACCTCTTTAGCGGAATATCTCAAAAATTACCTTAACAGTCCGACAGTAAAAGGAATTAATATCCACATTGTGCTTTAAGGATATACTCAAGTAACTTGGAAATACCCTTCTCCAAAAACTTTTTCCCCTCTCCCGCTTCGCGGGAGAGGGTGCCCGGAGGGCGGGTGAGGGATACATAAATACGTTATTTGCTTTATCCTAAGCCTTTGTTCCCCCAAAATTCAGCCCTGTCCTTTCAGGAGCACTCGGTTTGCTGTCGTCAGGCCGCGAGCTCCCAAAGATACCGCTTCCCAATTGTTCAGCAATGCTTTTCTCCTCACGGGTCTCTACCACTGGACTTACTGAATTTAATTGCTCCAATACAGCCAAATACGATGAACTTTCTGTAGAAACTTCTAGTTGATCACTTATAGCTCTCCAGACCAAACGCTGGGTTTCGTATCGCATCGGCTGAGCACTGTACCTTGCATACAGATCCGCTTGACTCATCAATAAACATAATAGCGCCAATTGTGGCTTCACTTCATTCTTTGCCAATTCCTGTTTTATTTCACAGAAAGCATCATATGCTGCATCTAGTTGTCCCAACGCCATCTCAAAATACTGCTGTTTTTTATCATGATCAGCTGTGATTTCGCATTCAGCCAATAAAGCCCGCACTAACATACATGCTGCTAATGTGCGTTTCTTGGGTTTATAATCCCCTTGCAGAGATTGGTTGACTTTCCCCAATGCCTCGTCCAAAGTTACAGGAAACTCCTCTTTTGGCAGTCCCAAAATCTCCCACACATTATTCAAGTAAGGTTTAACCTTAGCATGAAGAGATACAGGAAGCGGTTGCTGAACTTCAGGTTTTTCTTCCTTAGATGTAGTTTTCTTTTTATGATTTCTAACTGGAGGCAGTTTTTTATTGGCGTTCATAGTCTGCTGTTTGACAGCTTCATCAGACCCATCATCCACTGCTTTCTTAAACTCATTCGCTACATCAGGAACTTCTTCATGTTCAGGTGATCCAATCGAATTATACCAATCGTCTTCATCCTCTTGAACAACAGTTTGTTGAGTATCATTAACAGAATCAGCAGAATGTTTTTCCTCAACCTTGCTCTCAACAGGTTCTGAAAGAGAATTTCCATCTATCAAGAATGTTATTCCTGTTCTTTCGCTTATCTCACGCAAATAATCCAACCCAGTTTGGGTAATATAATTTCCACTTAGATACACTCGTTCTAATACATGAGTTCCGGATCCAAAATACTCTCCTATAAGAGCAGCACCTTGGTCACAAATATAATTACTTTCTACATGAAGTTCTTTAAGAGAAGGATGGCTACACACAACGCTTATAATTTGTTTAAAACCATCATCACCTAATGTATTATAAGAAAGATCCAGTGCCTCCAAAGCCCTGTTCTCCTTTAGCGCCTCAGCTATAATCTGTGCTCCATCCGGACCAATATAGTTGTAAGGAACTTTCAAATCTTTGATAGAGTGCTTCTCTCTCAAAATTCTTGCAATAAGAGGCGCCACAACATCACCTCGATTCTCTTTAGACGGCCATTGTCTACCTAAAGGACAATAATCCGTTTTCAACCATATCTTGTTAGAACTATTCTGTATTTTTTGTTCATCTAACCAACTTATATTAAAAATTCCGGGAATAATTTTAGTAGAATTGGTTAAACGAAGTGCCTTAATATTGAATGGACTTTCACATAGGGCATTTACCAGTTGTTGTTTTTCATTTACATTTACACCAACAGCATCATCAAGATAACTGTCCTGCCGTACCACCCTGGGATCTAATTCATCCCACTCAAAAGCAAGCCCTAGTTCAACATCATGACATACAGTTCTTTCAGGACCACCGAAATCCCCATCTGACAAAGCCGAAATTGCCTCATTTAAATTGAATCTATCAACACGTGAAAAAAAAATACGCATCTTTTATATAAAACCTCTCGTTATTAACTTTATTTAAAAGTCTATATTTTATGCATAATGTTTTTTTTTTGTCAATACTTGTTAGGTTCTGATAAGTTGTGAATAAAAGCAAGCTCATTACTCATTTATCAACAACACATTAATCGCTATAATCAAAGAATGACCTATTCTAAACACCACCTTATCATCTCAGGTATGTCCTGCGCGAGCTGCATCAACAAAATTGAAAAAGCGCTGCAAAAAGTAGAAGGTGTGGTCGAAGCCAGTGTTAATCTTGCTGAGCAAACAGCCCGAATTAAAACAAAAACCTTCGTTACCGATGAACAACTCATTCAGGCAATACAAAAAGCAGGCTATAAAGCTCAGACAACATACCCGCATTATGTCGGCTCATCAAACCATCACCATGACGAAACGATCCCTTCGTGGCCCAAAACCCTGATACCTGCTGCCGCAGGATTCATCTTTATGTTGCTGGAAATGCTTCCCGAACTACACGCTTACCACCGAAGCTTCGGCGCATTAGAAAGTATAATAACTTTTATCATACTGCTCTACGCTGCTAGACCCATCTACTCCAGTGCCATAAAAGCCCTGCAAAACTTCAGCACCACCATGGACACGCTGATTGCTCTTGGCGTCAGTGCTGCATGGTTATACTCCACATGGGCTGTTCTCTTCATGCCGCACATGCCGAAACAGGCAGCACATTTTTATTTTGAATCCGCTCTGATTATTCTGGCATTGATTAACTTCGGCAAAATATTGGAAGCACGTGCCAAAGGAAAAGCCTCCAGTGCCATTATGGCTTTGCTGGCACTCCGTCCCAAAACCGCCTCAAGAATAAAAGGCGGCGTAGAAGAACAAATTCCTATTGAAAACTTGCAGATCAATGATATTCTCAGGATCCGTCCAGGAGAAAAAATTCCAGCGGACGGCATACTGGTTGAAGGTGAATCTTACCTCAATGAATCTCTGTTAACTGGCGAATCGCTGCCTGTTCATAAAAAAACGGGCAGCCGCATCATCGGCGGAACACTTAACGAAACAGGCACCTTTTTATTACAAATAACCGCTGTTGGCGAAAAAACTATCCTATCAGAAATTATAGAGCTTGTCCGAGAGGCTCAAAACAGCAAGCCGCCATTGGCACGACTCGCCGATCAAGTCTCTTCCTATTTTGTGCCTATTGTTATTATAACGGCTCTCATTACTGCAGCAACATGGTTCTTCATAGGGCCTTACCCTTCCTGGATCTACGCACTCACTACCAGTATGTCAGTTTTAATCATTTCCTGCCCCTGCGCCCTGGGTCTTGCTGTTCCAATGGCAATTACAGCGGGTATCGGCCGGGCAGCCCAATTAGGCATACTCATCAAACAAAGCGAAACATTCCAACAAGCTGCTTCGTTAGACATACTTATTTTAGACAAAACAGGAACGATCACTGAAGGGCATCCCTATGTAACTGCCGTCCACACAAACATACCAAACTGTCTTCAACTGGCAGCAAGCCTTGAGCAGCATTCAGAACACCCTATTGCCAAAGCCGTTTTAAAAAAAGCCTCTGAAAATAACCTGACATTGCATCCTGTCGAATCCTTTGCAGCGATCAGCGGATGGGGCATTACAACCAAAATTCAAGGAAGCTCTTACTATCTGGGAAACGCAGATTGGATGGAGAAAAATCATCTGGATAACGCTTTCCTAGAACAGGGCATTCACGCCGCAGAAGAAGGTAGAACTCCGCTCTATCTGGCTGACAATAAAACTGTCCTTGGGCTGATTGTTATCGCCGATCCGCTCAAGGCTGATACAGCCGATGTTATTCACCAATTGAAAGCCCTGAATATAGACATTGTCATGCTGACAGGTGATCACACAAACGTGGCTGCATCCATTGCCAAAGCCGTCAACATCAAGCATTTTTCCGCACAAATGAAACCTCAGGATAAACTTGCCTATATTCAAGACCTGCAAAAACAAGGCAAAAAAGTCGGCATGGCAGGAGACGGCATTAACGACGCTCCTGCCCTTGCTCAAGCGGATGTAGGTTTTGCCGTCGGCGCAGGTGCTGATGCTGCTGTTCAAAGCGCCCCTGTTACTTTGATGAAACCATCCTTATTAAGTGTTGTGAATGCCATTCGCCTATCCAGAGCTGTTACCCGCAATATGAAACAAAATCTGCTAGGCGCATTTGCTTATAATATTATTGCTATTCCTATCGCTGCAGGCGTACTTTTCCCTATTACAGAGGCACTTCTTAATCCGATGATTGCCGCCGCAGCTATGGCGCTCTCCTCAGTCACCGTCGTCAGCAATGCAAACCGGTTAAGAAAATTCCAATAAGATTAATATCTCTTTTCATAAAAATCGTTTATAATAATTTTTGAATGGAATAATTCCCTCACATCAATAGCAAGTAACCAATAACATAAGGTATTTTTATGATAACAGAATTTCCAACCGCAATATTTTTTAGATCACCGCAACCAGCTGAACCAACACCGCCTGACAATTTTACGCGCCATCATCTGCATCCATTAGTTGCAGGCATTACAGGCGGCTCAATTGGAGCTTTGCTAGGTATGCTGGTACAAACCCTTGGCATCGCACTTACTCATTCATTTCGAGAGCACAACATCAACAAATCACTGATTATCATATCCGGTATGCTAGCTGGTATGCTCATAGGAAAAATGATTGCCATTGGTATAACAATATATCCCTATCCGAA
>Ga0206107_1000771_pt1 | contig 10554 bp, 8 predicted proteins | sample 2B0metagenome_FD_148652 | JGI IMG/M metagenome (GOLD analysis project Ga0206107, IMG submission 148652) | Enriched microbial communities from leaf-cutter ant dump, University of Wisconsin, Madison, United States - 2B0 | ecosystem: Environmental > Terrestrial > Nest > Insects nest > Nest dump...
AGGACGAACACCCAGACCTAAAGGCCGACTACATTCTGGCCAATCCGCCCTTCAACGTAAGCGACTGGGGCGGTGAGCGGCTGCGCGAAGATAAACGCTGGGACGTTACAGGCGTTGTTCCTCCGGCTGGCAATGCCAACTTTGCTTGGCTCCAACACATTGTCCATCACCTATCGCCCAGCGGTTATGCTGGGGTGGTGCTTGCCAACGGCTCTATGTCCTCTAACGCCTCAGGCGAAGGTGAAATTAGAAAAGCCCTGATCGAAGCCGACCTTGTGGATTGCATGGTAGCACTACCGGGTCAGCTTTTCTATTCAACTCAAATCCCTGTTTGCCTTTGGTTCCTTGCCCGAAACAAAGGCAAAAACGGCTTCCGTGCAAGAAAAGGCGAAGTCCTCTTCATCGATGCACGGAAACTCGGCCACATGGTTGATCGTACCCTGAAAAGCTTTTCCTTCACACCTGACGATCCAGAAAGTGACATTGTAAAAATTGCCGATACCTACCACGCATGGCGCGGAGAGAAAGACGCCATTAAGCGGCGCGGTGACTATCAAGACATTCCCGGCTTCTGCAAATCCACGACGCTTGATAAAATCAAAGAGCATGGTTTTATCTTAACACCGGGTCGTTATGTCGGCGCAGCGGACGAAGAAGACGATGGAGAGGCGTTTGATGCAAAAATGCAACGCCTGACCTCACAGCTTGCAGAACAGTTTAAACAGTCTAACACGCTGGAGAAGAAGATCAGGGAAAACCTGACAAAGGTGGGGTATGAGTTATAAAAAGAAAGTTCGGGATGGAAAACGGTTTGTCTTGCTCAAAGAAAAGCAGGGCAACACACTTTCATTTTTTAGGCAGGACAAGGAGGATAAGAACAAGGAAATTCTCCCAATATATGATCTATGCGGAAATCAAATCAGATATGGCTACGATGGAATTAAGGTAAAAACCCTTCTATTTGAGGGGTTCAAGGAATTGCCGCCAGTCGTAAGTGATATTGGCTTCGGTTTCGAGAACAGATCGATCAATAAGTTTTTCCGCTTTAAGTTTGATAAACCAATTAACACCATCATCATTTCTGAAACAGAAAGATCGCAAGAAGGCAAAGGATCGATCACGATCAACCTTGAAGACCTTGAGGCTCTGTCAAAGGCTATTAACCAAGAGCAAAGAGCTTGCGAGGATACAAAGCGGACGCTTATTTCTAACTTTTTGAACCAGCATTATCCTGCCTTGAAATATCAGCAGAAGGAAACGAATAACAATAAAGACCTTATCCTTCGCAATCTAAACAAGAAGCTTATCGATCAGCTAACAGCTGATGATGTCGAGCGTATTGGGCAGTTCTATGTTGATGCCGCGCAAAAATATAAGCGACACGATGTCGTGCGACGTATGCTGCTTGACCTGCAAAAGAACGCACAGCTTCTCACACTGCAAGAGGTTATTAAGCAATACGAAGTGTTATTAGCGTCCAACCCGCTTGAAAGCGAATGGCAAAAATTCTTCGATGAATATATTACGCTTTTTGATAACCGTTACATCACGAAACTGGATCAGAAGAACATTGCAACGGGCATCGTAAAATATCCCGACTTAGTACTAGTTGATATCTACGGCTATGTGGACTTCTACGAACTCAAGCGTAGCAGTACAAAACTTCTTCAATACGACAAAAGTCATAAGACGTATTATTGGTCAAATGATATGTCGATGGCGATAGCCCAAGCCTCTGACTATCTCCAAAAAGCGAAAGAGAACGGCACGAATTTTGCCAAGGCGATTAAAAGTGAAACAAGCGCAGATGGCGAAGGAGGCTTAGAAATAAGTATCGTCAACCCACGAGCAATCATTGTTGCTGGTCAATCCAGCGACTTAACCAATGACAAGATGCGGCACCAGTTCAAGAACCTGCGCGAGGGGCTAAAGAACATCGAGTTTCTTCTGTATGACGAGCTTTTGCATCGCCTCCAAAACCTTCTGGATAGCGTGAGGGTTAAATGAGTGAATGGCAAACAGTAAAACTGATCGATGTGTGCGTGGACAATGGAGTGCAGACCGGCCCATTTGGAAGCCAACTTCATCAAAAGGATTATGTTGAGATTGGAACACCGATAATCACGGTTGAGCATTTGGGCGATAACAGGATAACCATGCAAAACCTACCTCGTGTTTCACATGAGGATAAGGAGCGGCTATCTAAATATTCTCTTCAAGAGGGTGATATTGTTTTCAGCCGTGTTGGTTCTGTTGACAGGCGAGCTTATGTTCGCAAGGAACAAGAAGGATGGCTGTTTTCTGGCCGCTGCCTAAGAGTGCGACCCAACACGCAGAAGATCGATCCTTACTATCTTTCTGCATATTTTGGGCTTCCTTCGTTCAAGGAATATGTGCGTTCGATTGCGGTCGGCGCGACAATGCCAAGCTTAAACACAACCCTTCTTGAAAATGTCCCGATTATTCTTCCGCCCAAGAAGCAGCAGGAGCTTATTAGCCATGCGGCCAAATCCATTGAAGATAAGATCGAACTGAACCAGCGGATGAATGAAACGCTGGAGGCGATGGCAAGGGCACTATTCAAGAGTTGGTTTGTGGATTTTGATCCTGTTCGTACTAAGACCGAGGGCCGCAAACCCGAAGGCATGGACACCGCCACCGCCTCACTCTTTCCTTCTACTTTTAAAGACGAAGGCTTACCGGAAGGGTGGCATCTTGGACAGTTAGACGACCTCCTCGTTTTGCAGAGAGGCTTCGACCTTCCTAATGCAAAGCGAATACCGGGCAAATACGCTGTGATGGCCGCCAGCGGCCTAAATGGTACGCATAATGAGTATATGGTTTCCGGGCCCGGTGTCACCACAGGCCGAAGCGGCGTTCTTGGCAATGTCTTTTTTATACATGAAGATTTCTGGCCTTTGAATACATCCCTATGGATCAAAGAGTTTAAAGGCTCAACCCCTGCGCACGCTTTTTATCTACTTCAAGGTTTAGATTTCGCAGCTTTTAACGCTGGATCAGCGGTTCCAACACTTAACAGGAACCATGTTCATTCAATACCTGTCCCAGTACCTCCCAAAGCGCTTGTCGCCAAGTTTGATGAAATTGTTATGCCGTGGCTTATGCTCCAAAGGCATAATGAGCTTGAGACCCAGACTTTATCTTCTCTGCGAGATGCGCTGCTGCCTAAACTGATTTCAGGGGAGTTGCGGTTTGACGATGGGAAAGGAAAGCACGTCAAGTGACCATGTTTTCCGATGTACACACATTCGAGTTGCTAGGGGCGCGAAAAATACTGGATGCCGTGGGTAATCTGCCTCACCTGCAAGAGATTATCGAGGAAGTCGAAACGGGCATCCGCAACAACTCGGATAAAGCCTTTGACGGCTCCAAATGCTTGATAGAATGCACCTGCAAAACAATCCTTGCGGAGCGCGGTGAAGAAGTTGAGACAACGATTGCATTACACCAACTGGTGAAGAAGACAGCGGAGAAACTTGGTATTCGATCCGAGTTGGGCGAAGAATTTCGTAATTTATTATCGGGCATGTCTTCAACAGCCTTGGCGGTTGCAACGATTAGAAATAATTATGGCCCTTTGGGACATGGCCGAGATGCGATACACGAGCATATCGGGGGATATCAACGCTATATGGCGGCAAAGATGGCCGAAATGCTGTCGGTTATGTTGTACCAAATCCATAGCGGTATTCCTGCCGATCTCATTTACACAAGGGAAGAGTACGATCAAACGCATCCTCAAAATAGTCTAATTGATATTATCGTAGATGTAGAAGTCGATGAGGAAGAGAACTCCATAAATCTGATCGATTTTGGTGTATTTCGGCCAAGCCAAATACTTTATGCCTTAGATCGCCAAGCATACAAGGCTGCATTACAGGCTGCTATCGATACCGTGAACGATGATGAGCCCGAACAGGTTCAGGAGACAGCAGAATGACAGAAGCAATCTTCGGTCTTTTGGGTGTTCTTATCGGTGCTGGTCTTACTTGGTTTCAAACCTATTGGCTTAACAGGCAGGAACGAAATAGAAGCGCAAGATATTTGGCTATCCGCGTAGCTTGCCTTCTCGACAAGTATGTTGAGGATTGCGCTGCTGTTGTCAAAGATGACGGATTAAGTTTTGGACAGCGCAATTCCGAGGGATATTTAGAACCGCAAGTCAAAGCACCCAGCGCCCCCGTATATCCCGATGATATTGACTGGAAAAGTATAGACCATGAAATGATGTATAAGCTCCTTTCTTTCCCTTCCGATGTCGAGGGAGCTGAGGGCATAATTCGAGCGGCTTGGGATCTAGCAAATCCACCTGACTTTGAAGAATGGTTTGAAGAACGGGCGTTTTGGCATGCCCAATTTGGGCTGGCCGCTTTCAAGTTGGCGGAAGAACTTTCTAATGAATATGGTATTCAGAAAAAAACGTATAAAAATTGGGACCCTGTCGCAGACTTAGGCAAAGAATTGGATGCCATTCGAGTAAGCCGCGAAAAGAGATTTGAAGCCCATAGGGACTTTTTGAATAAGATGCAGGGCGCGGCATGAGTTCATTAACAGCTAGAGAAAAGGCAAGGTTGGAAAAGCTGTTCAATATGGGCAGTGGCTATGTGCTCCATTTCTCCGACTCTTCGATTGCTACATTCTTCTACGACGTTGCCGATATTGACATTCACGACGAAAAATACTGTGGGAATGGTAGCTCCAAAGCTAAAAAACTCAGGGAGTTCTGGCAGCTGGAAAATGACTACTTAGTAGGCAAGGCAACAAAGGCGATGATTGAGGAAGCTGAGGAGAAGCTCTTTTCTTCTTCTTCCGCTTTCTTTGGTAAGCCGGACACCATAGAAGATCAGGAAAAGAAGCAGCTTGTAGAAGCATGTAAAGCAATAGCTACACGCCTATTGTCTGGACAAGTAAATTTAGATCATCTTAAAAGCACCGCAACGACCTTTGATGCCAAACATCTGGCAGAGCAAATCCGTAGAATTGAAAATGCAATCAATGATGATCCGGCATTAGCTATAGGTACAGCCAAAGAGTTGATTGAAACTTGCTGTAAAACCATTCTTGCTGAACGTGGCAAGCAGGTCACAGGAACGCCAGATATCCCCACGCTTACCAAAGCAACCTTAAAGGAGCTTAATCTAGTCCCCGAAGGTGTTAGCGAACAGGCGCGCGGCAGCGATGTAATAAAACGCCTTTTGCAAAACTTAGGCACTATTGGCAATAGCCTTGCTGAGCTGCGTGGGCTGTATGGTACAGGGCATGGGAAGGATGGCAAAGCCACTGGCTTAACAGCACGGCACGCAAAGTTGGCCGTTGGCGCAGCCTCTACTTTAGCCACCTTTCTCTTCGATACTCATAAGGAGACCCAATGATATCAACTCAGTCAGAAGTCTTATTTAAAGAGAATTTAGTTCAATGGGATTTCAAGGCTAAAATACGATTAAAATCAATATATAACTTATTTAAGTGCAATCTTTAATAAACACAGTTTAGAAATAACCAACTATGAAGATTACAGAAACTCATGTTGAAGAAGCAGCTCTAGAATGGCTCAAGGAGCTAGGCTACGAGATCGCCTATGGGCCAGACATTGGGCCTGAGGGGACAAAGCCTGAGCGAGCCAGCTATGGCGATGTAATCTTACAAGATCGACTTACACGCTCTTTGCGCTCTATTAACCCCGGCCTGTCGGATAATCTCTACGAAGATGTAACCCGTAAAGTCTATATATCCGAAACCCCTTCCCTTATTGAAGAGAACCGCCGCTTGCATCGCCTTCTTGTTGAAGGCGTAGATGTCGAGATCATGCGCGATGATGGGTCGATTAGCGGGGAGAAGGCTTGGCTGATTGATTTTGACCATCCCGAGAGAAACGAATTTCTAGCGGTCAGTCAGCTTACTGTTATTGAGAATGGCTATGACAGAAGGCCCGACATTGTTCTTTTTATTAACGGCATTCCCATTGCTGTCATTGAATTAAAGAATGCAGCGGATGCGGAAACTACGGTTGATCGCGCCTTCCAGCAAACGCAGACCTATAAAAGCCAAATCCCTACCCTCTTCCGCACCAATGCGCTCATTGCCGTATCTGATGGGATGGAGGCGCGGTATGGGTCGCTGACGGCGGATAAAGACCGCTTTATGCCTTGGCGTACTACGGATGGCGAAACCATCGACAAGAAAGGTACGCCAGAACTTGAAACCCTGATTAAAGGACTATTCTCCAAAACCAATCTGCCAGAACTGATCCGTGGCTTTACCGTCTTTGAAGATGATGGCACCAAGATCATTAAGAAGGTTGCCGGGTATCATCAATTCTTTGCCGTAAGTAAAGCAGTCGAAAGCACGGTTGCCGCTTCGAAGGCTGGAGGAGATCGTAAAGCCGGGGTTATCTGGCATACACAAGGTTCCGGCAAAAGCCTTTTGATGACATTCTATAGCGGCCGCATCATCCAGCACCCCGCGATGGAGAACCCTACCCTCCTTATCATCACTGATCGCAATGATCTGGACGAACAGTTGTTTGGTACATTTTCGCATTGCAAGGACTTGCTGCGCCAGAAGCCTAAACAAGCAGAAAGCCGGGAACATCTACAGGAATTGCTGGCGGTTAATTCCGGCGGAATTATATTTGCGACAATCCAGAAATTCTTCCCTGCCAAAGATGAAGATGAAGTCCCCCTGCTGACTGATCGGCGCAATGTTATTGTCATTGCAGATGAAGCCCACAGGACACAATACGGCTTCAAGGCCAAGGTTAATCAAAAGACAGGCGAAAAGACCTATGGGTTTGCAAAGTACCTACGGGATGCCTTGCCTAATGCATCCTATATCGGTTTCACCGGAACACCGATTGAAGGTACGGATGTAAACACCCCTGCCGTATTCGGACATTACATCGATGTCTATGACATCCACCGCGCGGTTGAGGATGAGGCAACGGTTCCGATTTATTACGAGAGCCGCCTTGCCCGCCTAAATCTAGATGAAGATGAAAAACCGAAGATCGATGCTGAGATTGAAGAGCTAACCGAGGATCAAGAGCAAGATCTAACCGAAAAAGCAAAAAGCAAATGGTCACGGATTGAAGCCCTTGTGGGAGCGGATAAGCGACTAAAGCTTATTGCCAAGGATATGGTCGATCACCTTGAAGCTAGAATAGACGGCTTCCCCGGCAAAGCCATGTTTGTCTGTATGAGCCGCCGTATCTGTGTTGCGCTTTATGACGAAATCATTGCCCTGCGTCCAACTTGGCATAGCGATGATGATAAGAAGGGGAAGATCAAGGTGGTAATGACTGGCTCTGCTTCTGATCCAGAGAGCTGGCAAAAACATATAGGTAAAGGCAGCGGCAAATCTCGCCGTGAGGCTTTGGCCAAAAGAGCCAAAAATCCCAGGGACGAATTGCAACTCGTTCTCGTCCGCGATATGTGGCTAACAGGTTTCGATGCACCGTGTATGCACACCATGTATATCGACAAGCCTATGAAGGGGCATGGCTTGATGCAGGCTATTGCAAGGGTGAACCGTGTATTCAAGGATAAGCCCGGCGGTTTGATTGTTGACTACATCGGTGTGGCGCACAATCTGAAATCCGCTCTGCATGATTATTCTGACAGCGACAGAGAGAAAACGGGAATTGATGAAGAGGAAGCTGTTGAAGCCCTCCAAAAATGCTACGAGGTGGTTCAAGGCATATATCATGGCTTTGATTACAGCCTAGGCGTATCCGGTACACCGCAACAGCGTCTGCAAACTATGGCGGGTGCTATGGATTGGGTGCTGACGCTTCTTCATAAGGAAGCACAGGCAGAGAAATCCGATGATCGCAAAAAACAAATTCGTCGTCGCTACAACGATGCAGTATTAGCTCTTGGTAAGGCTTTTGCTTTGGGTGCCGCGAGCGACTATGCAAGATCGATCCGTGATGAAGTTGGCTTCTTTCAAGCCGTAAGAGCGGCATTGTCCAAATCAACAGCCGATGGGACCAGAAAATCTCCCGCTGAATTAGAAGCAAGCATTCAGCAGATTGTCAGCCGCGCAGTCATATCTACCGAGATCATTGATATTCTTGGCGCGGCAGGCATCAAATCCCCTGATATATCAATATTATCTGATGAGTTCTTGGCCGAGCTTCAAGATATGGACAAGAAAAACCTTGCTCTGGAAGCATTGCGAAAATTGCTTAATGGCGAGATTAAATCAACGAGCAGAACAAACGTCGTTCAATCGCGAGCTTTTTCCGAAAGACTGGAAGATGCTATTACCCGGTATCATAACAACGCGCTTACTACAGCACAGGTTCTTGAAGAACTTATCAAGATCGCTAAAGACATTCGAGCAGCGCGTGAACGAGGCGAAGAACAAGGACTTTCGGCAGAAGAGATCGCTTTCTACGATGCTCTGGCCGAGAATGAAAGCGCGATATCTATTATGGGCGATGATAAATTACGTCTTATTGCCCATGATCTTATGAAAGCTATTAAAGAGAATATCTCTGTTGATTGGCAAAAGCGTGAAGGCGCGAGAGCTAAAATCAGAGTTCTTATTAAGCGCATCCTCAAAAAATATGGATATCCACCTGATCTACAGAACGATGCTATTCGGACAGTTATTGAGCAAGCAGAGCGTTGGTCCGCAGAATGGGCTAAACAAAACCATTGAAATGCCTAATCGGGCGCGTTCAGAAAATTGGCGCGGATTTTTACGAGGGCATATAAAGCAATGCAGCTTTCTAAATTCCCCCTTAGGGGTGGGCGCGGCCACAAAACGAATTTCCGGCTTTCAGTCCTACGGAGAGCCGCGTACCCCTATAACCCTGCCACCCCTATAGGACATTAACAGCGCGGCCCTCCAAGCCTCTTAAAAAGGCAAATAGGCACCGCGCTATTCTCATGTCTTAGCTCATAGGGGTAAAAGTTGACAGAAGCACCCTCAGGTGAGACATTCTGGTGAGACTTTTTAACTAGTCTTTCTGCTGAAACTCAGCTATTCCAAGCCTTTTAGGGCATGGTGGCATTTCCCTCCGGGCCCACCACTTACCAGATACGAATTTTGGTCCGGAGGGTGTTGAACCCCCTTAACGTATAAGGTTCGCGGCATGGAAGCCGCGAACTGGGTTCAACTCCCTCCGGGCCCACCATTTACCAAATACGAATTTTGGTCCGGGGGGATTCACCTTCTCCAGACCCGCCGTTCGCCCAGGTGGATATGTCTTTTTCAATTGGCCCTGTTCAGATCGATGACCCGGTGTTTCTGGCACCGATGTCCGGCGTGTCGGACCTGCCGTTCCGGCGGCTGGTAAAATCGTTCGGCGCGGGGCTGGTGTTTTCGGAAATGATCGCATCGCGCCCGATGCTGGAGGAAGCGCGATCAAGCCCGAAAGCCTCGCATGATTACGGCGACGAATTTCCGATTGCCGTGCAACTGGCAGGATGCGAGCCCGATATCATGGCAGAGGCGGCCAAGCTGAATGCCGATCGCGGTGCCGCGATCATCGATATCAATTTCGGATGTCCCGTGAAAAAGGTCGTCAATAATTTTGCCGGATCGGCGCTGATGCGCGATGAAAAACGCGCGGCGGCCATCATGGAATCCGTTGTCCGCGCGGTATCAGTCCCGGTCACTGTGAAAATGCGGCTGGGCTGGGACGACGCATCGATCAATGCGCCACGCCTGGCTAAAACAGCCCAGGATGCCGGAATCAAAATGGTCACCGTGCATGGGCGCACACGCAATCAATTGTATAACGGCATAGCCGACTGGGATGCGGTGGCCGCCGTCAAACAGGCAATTACCCTGCCCGTGATCGTAAACGGCGACATCACAAATGCGCAAAAAGCCCACGAGGCTTTGCAAAAATCCGGTGCCGACGGCGTGATGATCGGGCGCGGCACATATGGCAGACCGTGGCTGGTACGCCAGATAATGGATTCCTTAAAAACAGGCGCGCAGTTTGCCGACCCCGCCCTGCATGAACGCGCGGGCATCGTTCAGCGTCACTATCTGGCATTGCTGGATCATTACGGCCCCCATGCCGGCAACCAGATCGCGCGCAAACATATTGGCTGGTATATTGACGGCCTGCCTGGTGCAGATGACCTGCGCGGGCGCATCAACCAGATGCTGGAGCCAAAACAGGTACAGGCGGCATTACACACTTATTTCGAGGAGATAAACAATGCATCCAAAACTTAAATTCATCGCGCTTGTCATGGTGCTGGCGTTCATCGCATTGATCGGCATCATCCAGTACGCGCAGCACCATCCCATCACCGAAGCGGAAATCACCGCGCGTTACAACCATTAGGCATCAATGGCGCAAGGGTTCCTTGCCTATTTCGCCCGCGCGCCGCAATGCCCATTCGCTGAGAGCCGGGCCCATTGTTTCCAGGATGGCCACGGCGGAAAACATTAACGGGATAACCGACAGGCCCAAAGCCGGAAAAATGATTTCCGTTTTTTGCGAAAGACCGATCGCCAGGCCTGCCATCGGCGTCAGCATGGCCCCCAGCTGCACAATTTCGCCGCGGC
>Ga0206107_1000777_pt1 | contig 10427 bp, 10 predicted proteins | sample 2B0metagenome_FD_148652 | JGI IMG/M metagenome (GOLD analysis project Ga0206107, IMG submission 148652) | Enriched microbial communities from leaf-cutter ant dump, University of Wisconsin, Madison, United States - 2B0 | ecosystem: Environmental > Terrestrial > Nest > Insects nest > Nest dump...
GCCGCACCCGCGTCCCGCGCCGCCGCGAGCAGGAGGCCGAACAGTGCGAGCGCGTGCCACGAGTCGAGGCCGTGCGTGGGGTCCTCGGCGAGGACGGCGCGCGGCCCGTGCACGAGCGCGCGGGCCACGGCGGCGCGCTGCCGCTGGCCGAACGACACGTCCTCGGGCACCCGGTCCGCTCCCGCACCGACGAACAGGCGCGCGAGCAGCGCGGTCGCCCGCGCTCGCGCCTCGGCCGCGGGGACGCCGGTGCGCAGCAGCGGGAGCTCGACGTTCTGCGCGAGCGTGAGGTCGGGCAGCAGCTCGTCGCCGGGGAAGACGAGCCCGAGCGAGCCGAGGCGCGTCGCGGACAGCTCGTGCGGGCGCAGCGTCGCGAGGTCGCGTCCGTCGAGCCGGACGGTCCCGCTCGTCGGACGCGACAGCCCCGCGAGGCACTGCAGCATCGTCGTGGTGCCGGAGCGCGCGGGACCGAGGAGGGCGACGGACTCGCCCTCCTCGACGTCGAGGCGGGCGCCGAGCAGCTCGGCCGGGGTTCCGGGGCGCGCGACCAGGTCACGGGCGGACAGCACTGTCATGGTCCCTCGCAGCATCAGGGTGCCGCGCAGCCACGGCACACGCGGTGCCGAACGTTCCGGGCCACCGCGACGTCTGACGGCGGACGCCAGGGGGTATCGCCCGCCTGCCGAGCATCATGGCGGACGATGTGGCCGATTTGTCCGACTTAACCGTTCCGGATCTGCCGGGATCGGTGCCGACCGCGCAGCAGCGAGCGCAGCCGCCGGTCCGGGCCGAGGCTCATCGGCACCGCGACGGCGGCGGCGGTCAGCACCCACGCCGAGTAGTCGAGGCCGAGGAACAGCCAGATGCTCGCGTGCATGATCGCCACGGCCACCGCGAACGCTGCGCGCGTCGGTCGCCACAGCAGCAGCCAGACGGGTGCCGTGAGCTCGAGCGCCAGTGCACCCGTGGCGAGCCCGCCCGAGACGAGCGGGTGGTCGGCCACCCACAGCGCGAGCCCTTCCGCGTGCGGCACGGCTCCCTGGCGCAGGATCCACGTCATGTTGTCCGACAGCGCCCAGCCGATCCCGGAGTGGCGCAGCTTCTGCACGCCCGTGAGCCAGTAGACGAGGGCGAGCACGGCGAGCGCGGCCCGCGGCGGCCAGCCGAACCCGACGGACCGTTCGTCGTCCTCCCCGCGACGCGGCACGCGCGCGAACAGGAGCGGCACGGCGACCCACACCGTGAGCACGTCGTTGTGCATGACCTTGCCCGACGAACCCCACAGCGCGCACAGCACCGCGTAGCACGCCCACGCCACGACGAAGCCGGCCCGCGCGTACCGACGCGCGAGGACGCACCCGACGCCCGCGACCCCGAGGACCACGAGCCCGACGATCACGCGCGCGGGCACGTGCGCCGGCAGCCAGCTCACGACCGTGAGCCCGTCCCGGAGCGCACCGGGTCGGTCGGTGATCTGCGTCCAGTCGCGCGCGACGAGCCGCAGCCCGACGACGAGCGCGACGAGCGTGTGCACCTCGAGCAGCCGCCAGCCGGGACCGGGCGCCGTGAGCCGTCGGTCGACCGCCTCCCCGAGTCGCCGCAGCCGTCCCCGGGGCTCGGTCGACGGCGGCTCGAGCGTCGCCGTCACAGGGTCACCTCCGCGAGCACCGTCGTCCCGTGCTCGGACCGGGTCCGCGTCCCGGGGTCCATGGTCCAGGACGTGCGTTCGACGACCGCGGAGCGGAAGTCCGCCGGGTCGAGCCCCGCGAGCTGCAGCCAGGCGACGACCTTGTCGCGCGCGACGTGCGCGGGCAGGTGGCGCAGGTCGACGAGCTGGTGGCTCGTCGTCGCGAGGACCTCGCTCGGGTGCGACCCGACCGGCACGGTCGTCCGTGCGCCGTCGGCGTCGAGCACGACGAGCGAGGTCGTGGCACCGTCCGCGGTCCGCACCGTGCTGAACAGCCGGAACGCCGTGACCGGCCAGACCTCGGCCTCGGCCGCGGCGCCGAGCCCGATCACGCCGAGCGTGCACCAGGCGACGACCCGCGCGGTGCGCCGGTCCCGCCGTTCCTGAGCTCCGTCCACCACGTGTCGCCCCCTCCTCCCGCGGCGGCACAGGGCTGCACCGACCGGCACCGCGCCGCGGTGCGTGCGTGACTCTGCCAGAGCCCGGGCGTCCGTGGGGGCGGTTCGGGCTGCGGGCTGCTCGACCGCTCGCGGCCGACGCCCGTGGGACGTGCGCGAGACGTCGATGGTTGGATGGCGCCAGGCAGCAGGAGGTCCGACGACGAGGGGGCGGTGTGCGGGGACGAGCGGGTGGGCAGGCCGACGTCGTCGTGGTCGGGTCGGGGCCCAACGGGCTCGCGGCGGCCGTGACGTGCGCGCGCGCGGGGCTCGGGGTCACGGTGCTGGAGGCGCAGCCGACGTCGGGCGGCGGTGCGCGCACGCTCGACCTGGGCCTCGCCGACGGGATCGTGCACGACATCTGCTCGGCCGTGCAGGCCATGGCGTGGGCGTCGCCCTTCCTGCGCGCGTTCGACCTGCCGGCCCGCGGCGTCGAGCTGCTCACACCCGAGGTCTCGTACGCGCAGCCGCTGCCGGGTGGGCGCGCCGGGATCGCGTACCGGGACCTGGAGCGGACCGTCGACCGCCTCGAGGACGACGGGCCGGCGTGGCGCGCGCTCGTCGGACGGCTGGCGCAGCGCTGGCCGGACGTCGTGCGCGTCGCGCTCGGCGACAAGCGCAGCATCCCGCCGGGGCTGCTGCCGGGCGGTGCCGTGACCGCTGCGGCGTTCGGGCTCGGGGTGCTCGAGCAGGGCACGCGCGCGTGGGACCGGCGGTTCGCGGGCGACGTCGCCCCCGCGCTGCTCACGGGGGTCGCGGCGCACGCGATCACGCCGCTGCCGTCGCTCGCCGCCGCGGGGACCGCGCTGCTGCTCGCCGCGCTCGCGCACGCGGGTGACGGCTGGGCGATCCCGCGGGGCGGGTCGCGGGCCATCACCGACGCGCTGCGCGCGGACCTCGAGGCGCACGGCGGTCAGGTCGTCACCGACCACGTCGTGCGGTCGGCGCACGACCTGCCGCACGCGCACGCGTACCTCTTCGACACGACCCCCCGCACGCTCGTCGAGGTGCTCGGCGACGAGCTGCCCGCGCGGTCTCGTCGCAGGCTCGAGGCGTTCCGGTACGGCGACGGCGCGGCGAAGGTCGACTTCGTGCTGTCCGGTCCGGTGCCGTGGGCGGACCCCGAGGTCGCGCGCGCCGGGACGGTGCACGTCGGGGGGACCCGTGCGGACATGGCGGTCGCCGAGGCGCAGGTCGCGGCCGGCCGGCACGCGCAGCGGCCCATGACGCTCGTCAGCGACCCGAGCGTGGTCGACGCGGGCAGGATCGTCGGCGGCCTGCGACCCCTGTGGACGTACGCGCACGTGCCCGCGGGGTCCGACGTGGACGTCACGGAGGCCGTCACGGCGCACCTCGAGGCGTACGCGCCGGGGTTCCGGGACGTCGTCGTCGCGAGCCGGTGCGTGCCCGCCGCGCACATGGCGCAGCACAACCAGAACTACGTCGGCGGGGACATCTCGGCGGGGGCCGTGAGCATCGCGCAGATGGTCGCGCGCCCCACGCTCGCGCGCGACCCGTACGCGACGGGGCGCGACGGGGTCTACCTGTGCTCGTCGTCGACGCCGCCCGGGCCAGGGGTGCACGGCATGGGCGGCTGGTTCGCGGCGCGGCGCGTGCTGCGCGACGTGTTCCGCGTCCCCGACCTGCCGGACCTGCGGCCCTGAGCGGTCAGTCGAGCCGGTCCTGCGAGCGCTGGACGAGCCGAGCGGTGCCGCGCGTCGCGAACACCCGGGCGACGGCCACGGCGGCACCCGTGAAGGCGGCCGCGACGACGATCTCGGCGAGCGCCGCGTCACCCGGGTCCTCCGCCTTCGGGGGCTTGTGCCCGCGCGCCGCGACCCACGACTGGGTGACCGCCTGGGTCGCCAGCCACGCCGCGAGCCCCGCGGCGGCGAGCCCGACGACCTTCGCGACGAGCCCCGCGGACGACGTGTCGGCCATGCCTGTACCTCTCGTCGGACGTGTGTCGACGGACCGTCCCGACGACCAGGTCGACGCTACCCTCATCGCCGCCCCGCCCGCGTGCCGACCGGGCCGCACCCCGGACCGACGCCGGGCTGTGGGCCGCGTGCACGGCGCGCACGGGCCCGGGGTTAGGATCGGGGCGAAACGACAGGGGAGCGTCAGGACGGGTCGACCGTCGGGACGCTGAGAGTGCGGACCACCGCAGACCCTCGAACCTGATCCGGGTGATACCGGCGTAGGGAGTCGGGAAATCTCACCTCCGTGTCGTCGTGCACGGTCGCCCCGGTGAGCCTGCACGACGACACGGTGGACCCCTCCTCGGACGAAGGAGGAGCACCACTCATGGCGAGGTCCAGCTCGCACACCCGCCGCCCGCGCACCGCGCTGCTCGGCATGCTCGTCGTCCCCGTGCTCGCGCTCGGCGCGTGCGCGTCGGACGGCGCAGCGGACGACACGGCGGCGACCCCGACGGCCGGCGGAACAGGAGCGACGGGCGGCACCGTCACGCTCGTGACGCACGACTCGTTCGCGCTGTCCGACGGCATCCTCGACGCGTTCACCGAGCAGACCGGCTACCGGGTCGACGTCGTGCAGCCGGGCGACGGCGGTGCGCTCGTCAACCAGCTCGTCCTCACGAAGGACGCGCCGCTCGGGGACGTCGCGTACGGCATCGACAACACGTTCGCGTCGCGCGCGCTCACCGAGGGCGTCTTCGAGCCGTACCGCACGCACGCCGCCGCCGCGGCGGACTCCGCGGCGCACGCGCTCGACTCGGACGACGACGGTGCGCTCACCGCGGTCGACTACGGCGACGTGTGCATGAACGTCGACCACGCGTGGTTCACCGAGAAGGGACTCGCCGAGCCCGTCACGCTCGACGACCTCACGAAGCCCGAGTACCGGGACCTGACGGTCGTGCCGAACGCCGTGACGTCGTCGCCCGGCTTCGCGTTCCTGCTCGCGACGATCGGCGCGAAGGGCGACGCGTGGCCGCAGTACTGGACCGCGCTCAAGGACAACGGCCTGCAGGTTGACGACGGCTGGTCCGACGCGTACTTCACGACGTTCTCCGGCGGAGGTGGCGGCGGCCCGCGCCCGATCGTGCTGTCCTACGCGTCGTCGCCGCCCGCGTCCGTGCCCGAGGGTGGCACCGAGCCGACCACGGGTGCGCTGCTCGACACGTGCTTCCGGCAGGTCGAGTACGCGGGCGTCCTGGCCGGGGCGCAGAACGTCGAGGGTGCGCACGCGCTCGTCGACTTCCTGCTCTCCGACGCGGTGCAGGCCGACATCCCCGGGTCGATGTACATGTACCCGGTGAGCACGTCGGTCGAGCTGCCGGCCGACTGGGCGTCCTGGGCGCCGCTCGCCGAGCACCCGTTCGAGGTGCCGTCGGCCGACATCGCGGACCAGCGTCAGCAGTGGCTGACGCAGTGGTCCGAGACGGTCATCGGCTGACCGGCTGACGCCGTGACCTCGACCGCGACCACCCGACGCCCCGTCCAGGGGCCCACCCCCGGCGCGCCCGCACGCGCGCCGGGGGACCGGGGTGGTCGCCGTGCGCGTCCGGACGGCCTGTCGGGCTGGGGGCGCGGTGCGGCGTGGACCGTCGCGGTCGCGGTGCCGCTCGCGTTCCTCGTCGTGTTCTTCGCGTACCCGGTCGCGACGATGCTGGGGCGGGGGTTCCTCGTCGACGGTCGCCTCGACCTGTCGGGGTTCGCCGACGTGTTCTCGCGGCCCCGTACGTGGCGCATCGTGGGGCAGACGCTCGCGCAGGCAGGCATCGCGACGACCGTGTCCGTGCTCCTCGGCGTGCCCGGCGCGTACGTGCTCCACCGGCACCGGTTCGCCGGGCGGGCGGTCGTGCGCGCGCTGGTGACCGTGCCGTTCGCGCTGCCGACCGTCGTCGTCGGCGTCGCGTTCCGCTCGCTGCTCGTCGACGGCGGGCCGCTCGGGTTCCTGCACCTCGACGGCACGTTCACGGCGATCGTCGCGGCGCTCGTGTTCTTCAACTACGCGGTCGTCGTGCGCAGCGTCGGCGGGCTGTGGGAGCGCCTCGACCCGCGTGCCGAGCAGGCCGCTCGTGCGCTCGGCGCCACGCCGTGGCGCGCGCTGCGGACCGTGACGCTGCCCGCGCTCGCGCCCGCGATCGCGTCCGCCGCGTCGCTCGTGTTCCTGTTCTGCGCGACCGCGTTCGGCACGGTGCTCGTGCTCGGCGGGCTGCAGTACGGCACGGTCGAGACCGAGATCTGGGTGCAGACCACGCAGTTCCTCGACCTGCGCGCCGCGGCGGTGCTGTCCGTCGTGCAGCTCGTCGTCGTCGCGGCTGCGCTGCTCGTCGCGGGGCGTGCGCGCGGTCGTCGGGAACGTGCCCTGGACCTCGCGAGCCCCGAGCTCGCGGTGCGGCCGCTGCGGCTGCGGCGCCGCGCCGGTGAGCCGCGCGGCGAAGGGCTCGGCCTCGTGCGCGGTGCGAGCGCCGTGACCGCGCTCGTCGTGCTGCTGCTCGCCGTGCCGCTGGTCAACCTCGTCGTGCGGTCGCTGCGCGTCGGTGACCGCTGGGGTCTCGACCACTACCGGGCGCTCGCGCACCGCCCGCAGGGTGCGAGCGCGACCGTGTGGGAGGCCGCGGCGAACTCGCTGCGCACCGCGGCCACCGCGACCGCGCTCGCGCTCGCCGTGGGCGGCCTCGTCGCGCTCATCGTGTCCCGACGACCCCGGCGGCGGGCCGCGCGGCGTGCCGTGGCGGGGCTCGACGCGGTGTTCATGCTGCCGCTGGGGGTCTCGGCGGTGACGGTCGGGTTCGGGTTCCTGCTCGCGCTGCACGAGCCGTTCGGGCTCGACGTCGACCTGCGGCGCTCGCCGCTGCTCGTGCCCGTCGCGCAGGCGGTCGTCGCCGTGCCGCTCGTCGTGCGCACCGTGCTGCCCGTGCTGCGCGCGATCGACCCCCGCCTGCGCGAGGCCGCCGCGACGCTCGGCGCCGCCCCCGGACGCGTGCTGCGCACCGTCGACGGCGCGCTCGCGGTGCGCGCGCTCGGCCTCGCCGTCGGGTTCGCGTTCGCGGCGTCGCTCGGCGAGTTCGGCGCGACGTCGTTCCTCGCGCGGCCCGACACCCCGACGCTGCCCGTCGTGATCTTCCGGCTCATCGGGCGGCCTGGTGCGGACTCGTACGGCACGGCGCTCGCCGCGTCCGTGGTGCTCGCGGTCCTCACCGCGGGCGTGGTGGCCTCGTGCGAGCGGCTGCGCCGCGCGGGCGAAGGAGGTGACTGGTGAGCGGACTGGGGGTGCGCGACCTCGTCGTGCGGTACGAGGCGAAGCGGCGCGGGCAGCCCGGGACCGTCGCGGTCGACGGCGTCACGCTCGACGTCGCGCGCGGCGAGGTGCTCGCGCTGCTCGGGCCGTCGGGGTGCGGCAAGTCGTCGCTCCTGCGCGCCGTCGCCGGGCTCGAGGCGCCCGCGTCCGGTTCCGTGACCTGGGACGACGAGCCCGTCGACCGGGTCCCCGTGCACCGGCGCGACTTCGGGCTGATGTTCCAGGACGGGCAGCTCTTCGGGCACCGCGACGTCGCCGGGAACATCGCGTACGGGCTCGCGGGCCGACCGCGCGGGGAGGTGGTCGCGCGCGTCGACCGGCTGCTCGAGCTCGTCGGGCTGCCGGGTGCGGGTCCGCGGTCCGTCGCGACGCTGTCCGGCGGCGAGCGTCAGCGGGTCGCGCTCGCACGTGCGCTCGCGCCCGCGCCGCGGCTCCTGCTGCTCGACGAGCCGCTGTCCGCGCTCGACCGGTCGCTGCGCGAACGGCTCGCGCTCGACCTGCGCGCCGCGCTGCTCGCCACGGGCACGACCGCGTTGTTCGTCACGCACGACCAGGACGAGGCGTTCGCGGTCGCCGACCGGGTCGCCGTCATGGCCGCCGGTCGGCTGCTGCAGGTCGCCGCGCCCGGCGAGCTGTGGCGCGCCCCGGCCGACGAGCGCGTGGCCCGGTTCCTCGGGTACGAGGCGTTCGTCGCGGCGGCCGACGCACCGCCCGCGCTGCGGGGCGCGGCGGGGGACACGGTGACCGACGCTGTGACCGGCGGCGCGGCGGGCAGCGGCCGTGCGGCCGGCACGACGATCGCGCTCGCGCCCGGCGCGCTCGTCGTCGAGCCGACCGCGGGATCGTCGGACGAGGTGCTCACAGGCGTGGTCCTGGCGGTGCGCACGCGGCGCGGCCGACCCACCGTGCACGTCGACGTCCCGGGGCTCGGCGAGGTGACCGCGCTCGTGTCGGGCGGCGAGCTGCCCGTGCCGAGCGACGTGGTGCGGCTGCGACCGACGCCCGACGACCTCGCGCTCCTGTCACCGCGCACCCCGCCCGCAGTCCCGGTGTGACCCGGCCGACAGCCCGTTGACGTGCAGGCCCGCAGGTCGCGGGCTAGCGTCACAAGAACCGGATGCCGTCGGCTCGACGAGGTGAGGCGCCATGTCGTTTGATCGTCGCGAGATCGTGTCGCTCGAGATCCACGCGGGTCTCACCGCGGTGTGGGAGCACCTGCGCGAGCCCACCCGGGTCCGACGGTGGTACGGCTGGGACTCGCCTGGCCTCGACCAGGAGGCGCACCGGTTCGTCGACGTGCCCGCCGAGCACCGCGACGTCGAGCACGACGCGACGACCCACACCCTCACGTGGCCCAACCACGACGTCCTCACGGTCAGCGCCGCCGCGCACGAGCCCGCGCTCACGCACGTGCACCTCACCCGGCGGTCGCACGAGGCGCTCGCCGTGCAGTTCGACGGCAACATGGACGAGGTCGACGAGACCTGGATCGCCGACCTGCACCAGCTCCAGTTCGCGCTCGAGAAGCACCCCGGCGCCGAGCGGCGCACGCTCGCCGTCCGGGACCTCGACGCCGGGCCCCGGCAGGACCGCCTCCTGAGCCGCGCGGGCCTGCACGGGGTGCGGGGGATCCCCGTGGGCGGGCACGTCGAGGCTCGTCGGCCGGACGGGACGATGCTCGGCGGGACGCTCCTCTACAAGACCGAGCACCAGGTCGGGATCCAGCTGCACGGCCTGAGCGAGGCGCTGCTCGTCGTGCGCGAGGCGCCGATCGGGTCGCACCCGCCGCACGGGACCGTGACCGCCGTGCTGTCCGTGTACGGCGTGGACGACGGCACCTTCCAGGACATCACCGCGCGCTGGTCCGGCTGGTGGGGTTCCGTGGGGGTGCAGATGCCGTACTTCGCGCACCGCTGAGCGCGCGTCAGCCCGCCCGCCGGTCCGCAGGACGGGGCTGCGGCGTGAGCACGTACGTGACCACGTAGCCGAGCACCAGCGCGACGTGCGCGGCGCGCAGCTGCTGTGAGTGCCAGGCCGTAATGCCGAGCCCGACGAGCCCCACGACGACCGCGGCCGTCGCCAGGAGCAGCGGACCGGGGTTCGACCGGCGGCGCAACGCGACCACCCTGCGCGCCGCGAGCGCACCGAGCCCCACCGCGACGACGACGAGCGCCAGCACCATGCCGCCTCACCTCCGCGGCGACCCTACCGAGCGCGCTGCTCGCATCGACGGCACCTACATTCAGGGCATGAACTGGCTCGAGGTCGTCGGTTGGATCGGGTCCGTGCTCGTCGTGCTGTCGCTCATGCAGGCGCGCGTGCTGCGGTTCCGGGTCATGAATCTCGCGGGTGCGGCGATCGCGACCGCGTACAACGTCGCGATCGACGTGTGGCCGTTCGCCGCGATGAACGGCGCGATCACGCTCATCGACGTCTACTGGTTGTGGCGGCTGCTGCGCGAGCGGCACGACGAGGCCGTGTACGAGGTCGTCGAGGTCGCCCCCGACGACGCGTACCTCGCCCGGGTCCTGCACGTGCACGCCGCCGACATCGCGACCTTCATCGCCCCGTCGTCGAGCCCGTCCTCCCCCACGTCGCCGCCCCTGCCCGCCCCGTCGTCGACCCTGCCCGCCCCCACCGTGTCGAGCGCATCGTCAGCGTCGCCGGCGCCGGGCTCCGCTCGTGCCGGCTCGGCGGCGAGCGGGCGTGGTGAGTGGGCGTTCCTCGTCGTGCGGGGCGACGAGACCGTCGGTGTCGTGCAGCTCCGCGACGAGGGCGCGGGCACCGCGCGCGTGCTCCTCGACTACGTCACGCCCCGGTTCCGTGACTTCACGCCCGGTGAGTTCGTGTACCGCCGCAGCGGCGTGTTCCACGAGCGTGGCTTCACGCAGCTGGTCGTCGACCCGGTCCCGGCCAACCGCGACTACTTCCGCCGAGTCGGCTTCACCCCCACACCCTCAGGCCCCTGGACCCACCCCCTCCCCACCCCCTGACCCACCCACGCCCTGACCACCCCACCCCTGACCACCCCA
>Ga0206107_1000778_pt1 | contig 10397 bp, 11 predicted proteins | sample 2B0metagenome_FD_148652 | JGI IMG/M metagenome (GOLD analysis project Ga0206107, IMG submission 148652) | Enriched microbial communities from leaf-cutter ant dump, University of Wisconsin, Madison, United States - 2B0 | ecosystem: Environmental > Terrestrial > Nest > Insects nest > Nest dump...
GCTAAGCATCTACCCCATCGAGGGACTCGTCGCCGCCACCAAGGAGTGGTGGGAAATTCCTTTCATCGGCTGGGCGGTAGCCGTTTGCGTGGGCATCATCGCCCTTTCGCCTATCGTGGGCGCCACCGTACTGGCCTCGATTTATCGAAACCCGGCCAAACTGGCTCGACGCTACCGCAAGAACGGCAAAGTCTTCTACAGCCTTGCCAACCAGCCAAAAAAGTACGTACGGGTAGAGGTATGGACGGACACGTTCGGCGTATCGCGGCGGCTATTCATTCCCATCAACCCAGTCTGACGACGACACGGGGCGACGCGCGCATGTTAGCGCGTCGCCCCAAACGACACCCTTATGGGTGTTTTTTGTTTCCTACATAGATTAATTCTTTGGTACCCGACACTGAGAGTTGCAGATATATTGGAGTTTGTTGTTGTTTCCCAGAGGATAGGTTTTTAAATTAGTGTAGGCGAAAAAAGACACTAAAGAGAGAACTACTACAAAAATTATCAAGGTAAAGCCGTGTCTTTTTTTTAAGAAAAACACTTTTCATAGCGAATCTTTTGCAACAGAGTAAGTTTTCGAGCTTACCCTTACGACATGTGCCTTTTTAGTACTTAAATTTCTAGAACTGAGTATATCCTTATACGCAAAGTACGAAATACTGAACTCCACACCCGAGACCTTATTCCTAAAATGTAAAGAAGCGAATTGCTCCCTATCTTGTCCACCCCCTTGTCATAAGGAGTGTCTATATATTCAGCATGAGTAAAAAATTCTTCCAACGCACTTGCTGGCTCATCAGTTCCGTAATAATAATCAGTATAAGGCATGCTAAAAGGTGGGAAGAAGCCGCCATGAACTTGACCTATATATTGGAGCTTATCGTTATTGCCGAGGGGGTAGGTTTTTAAGTAGTTAACATAGACAAAGAAGATAGCACTAAGAAGAACTGCAAGAAGAGCTATCCTAACAATACCGCGCCTACTCACCTAGCGCACTCTTAGCAGTCATGTAGTCATCGCGCTGCATGCGAACAAAGAACTTACCTTTAAAAGACTGCTTGAAAGAATGGGTCTGGCCACCATAGTCCAAGACACTAGAATATCGTAAATAAACAGTATTTGTGTCACCACGAACGTGAAAACTAATCTCATAGCCACCCTGTAGCGTATCCTCAACACTAGGTGCGCTCGCTAAATAACCCTTCCTACTAAAATACTCGACCAGCTCTTCTACTGTTAAATTTGTCGCGTAATAGTATGTGGTGTACGGCTTACTGAAGGGTGGAAAGAAGCCATCGTGAACTTGACCTACATACTGGAGCTTGTCGTCGTCTCCTAGGGGGTAGGTTTTTAGGTAGTTTTGGTAGACAAAAAGAGAGATGAGAATGAAGATTACAGTTGCAATAGATGCGAGGATTATTTTTTTGCTGTTCTTATTTTTGTTATTTTTGGGTGGTTTTGGCATGGGTTTATTGTATCACATACGCAAAACGTATGAAATATAAATTAATGGCTTGCACTTATGTATACTATGCGTTATACTAAAGCTTATCTTCGGTGACACGCCAAAGATAACGTGTAACGTCAACTCAAAGGATGTGAAAAGCTAGTGAGGCAACGCCTCATTTCGGCCTTTGTGGCCACTGTTCTGCTGGCACTCGGCATTGTATTGCCGGTGTCGGCAGCCAACAGTGCACGGGCAGACACAGCGTGCGCAGTACCCGTGGAGCTCGTCCATGGCTTCGGAGAAGCACCGAGGACATGGCAAGAAGGCGCCCGCTCCATGCTAAAAGCCATCTCACAAGTCAAAGGTGTACAGCTTGCTGAGCCTTTCGACTACGAGAAGCACAACTACAGCTGGGTCACCAACGAGAACATCGGTCCCGCGCTGGCACGGCAGATTCTGAGCCTGTCGGACGCGAATCGTGCCTGTGGCGGCAACGGCAAGATCATCCTCGTGGGTCACTCCATGGGAGTGCTGGCAATCCGCCAAGCAGCCAGCATGACGATCGACGGCCGTAAGGTTGCCGACGCCATTGGCTACATCGTCGGTATTGGCGGTCCCAACTTGGGTGCCGGAAGTGCCAACTTCATTGGAGTGCCGCTGGCCTCGGTGATCTGCGGCATCCAGACGCCAAGCAGTATTTTCTCCATCATCCGAAGCCCTTCCGCCGTGCAGAAATGCATGAACGGAAGCGCAACGGCAGCCATGGCGTGGAACTCGCCGCAGCTGCGCGCTTTGCCCCCTTTCCCTGATGGTGTACCTGTACATCAGCTCGCGGGGCTCGTGAGCGCGTTCGGCAGTTTCTCAATCGGTCCACCGGGAGATGAGGTTGTTTCGGTGGAGTCTGCGCTCAGCGGAAGCACCTGGATGAACCGCGGTGACGGTAGAGAGATCTTCAAGTGTACGTTTCTCGAAGGGAGTTGCAACCACTGGAAGCAACTGAACTCTCCCGTCTTTCAGGGCGCGGTCGTTCGCGGAATCGAAGCCTACCTGGCCTCGATTCCAAGCATCGACCCCACCCCCGAGCCGGCGGATACTAGCCCAACCCCTAAGTCCTCATGGACTCCGCCGCCCACCAGCGACGACGGCACCCCTCTCCCCTCACCTACCCCAAGTAGGTAGCAAGGGGTAAGTTTGGCGTGTCCCGAAGGTGCCCGACCGCTAAAAGGTCGGGCATTTTCTTATCTAAGCCCGCCACCATCAGCTCACAAGAAAAATACGCCCTTCACCGGACGTACTTTTCTTGGCGGAGAGACAGGGATTCGAACCCTGGGTGCTGTTGCCAACACACACGCGTTCCAGGCGTGCCAATTCAACCACTCTTGCACCTCTCCAAAAATCACTTATTATTATACCATTTAATCTTTTTAAGCCGTAGGTTGTATTATTTACGCCTTACCAAGGTTGCGCTAGAGGTAAGCGCCCCATATAATAAGAGCGATGCCTAAACACCAAATTTCGTCGCCGGTTATCGAACTTCACGACCTCATTAAGAGGTACGGCATTGGCGATGCCGAAAACCATGCGCTTAGTGGTGTCGATCTTACAATCGAGCAGGGCGAGTTTATCGCCATTATGGGCCCAAGTGGTTGCGGTAAAACCACGCTGCTAAATATATTAGGACTTCTTGATCAGCCGAGTGGAGGCGAATATATTCTCGATGGTACCTCTGTCGGCTCGCTCTCTCGCACGCGTCAAGCGCACATCCGCAGCCAGCAAATTGGTATTATTTTTCAAAGTTTCAACCTTATTCACCGCATGAACGTGCTCGAAAACGTCGCCCTTCCCCTTACCTACAAGGGTGTCTCGCATACCAAACGCCTAAAAATGGCCAGCGAAATTTTAAAAACTTTTCACCTGTCAGAGCGCGAGTACTACATGCCATGGCAGCTTTCGGGTGGTCAAATGCAACGCGTTGCCATTGCTCGCGCCTTAGTTAACCAACCGTCTATTATTTTGGCAGATGAACCTACCGGCAACCTCGACAGCAAATCGAGTCACATTATCATGGAAGAACTCTCCGATTTACATAAACGCGGCAACACCATTGTCATGGTAACGCACAATCCCGATCTCACCACCTATGCTAGCCGTGTCATTCATATGCTCGACGGCCAAATTGCCAGTGACACTAAAACGCCTATTGTTACCGAGAAAAAACACGAAAAAGTGAGCCTCGACAGTAAACGCGCCAAAGTTTCTAAAAAAACAACCAAAAAAGGACGACGAAAATAATGCGGCTTCTTCTTATCGACCATATAAAAACTGCCGTGCATTCGCTAAAAACCACGCGCACCCGAACACTACTCACCACCCTCGGTATTGCTATTGGCGTTGCCAGCGTAACGATTATTCTGTCGCTCAGTCATGGCATTACTAGTGTTATAGATAGACAGGTACGTGCTAACGACAATAATTTGGCGGTCGTACGTCCAGGAACCGATTCTACGACGTCATTCGCTTCACCCATTATGCAGCAGTCATTTGCCACAAGCACACTAAGCGAAAACGACATTACTGACATTGAAAACTTATCTCACGCCAGTCGTGTGGCGCCACTTATGTTACTTAACGGCTCCATGAGCGCTGACACCACGACGCTAAAAAACCGCAGCATTGTTGCCACAACGCCCGATTTTTCATCTACCAGTAACCTTGAGGTTCGCGAGGGTCAATTTATCGATGCTGTCACCAACATGAATACCGCCGTCGTTGGTCCACAGCTTTCGGTTGATCTTTTTGGCACCGAAGAATCAATTGGTAAAATATTCTCTATCCGTGGCGAGCGTTTTACTGTCATCGGTATACTAAAACGCGCCAATCAGCCGTTCAATTATAATAATGTCGATTTAGACACATCGGCCATCATCAGCCTCGAAAGCGGTAAAAAATTCCATAACGGAACGGCACAAATTCAACAGATCAATCTGCGTGCCGACAACCAAAAAAATCTCGAAAAACTTGTTGCCTCTGCCGAAAAAAAGCTTGTTAAAAATCACGACGGCGAAAAAGATTTTACTATTTTAACCGGCGAGCAAATCACGCGCCCTACATCAAATGTATTCACAACCATTGCTATTGTTATGACGATTATCGCCGCCATTTCCCTTCTCGTTGGCGGCATAGGCATTATGAATATTATGCTGGTTGGCGTTGCCGAACGCACACGCGAAATTGGCCTGCGAAAAGCAGTGGGTGCCAGCAACGCCGCGCTCATTAACCAGTTCCTTATAGAATCGCTGATTATTAGCATGCTTGGCGGCTTGCTTGGCTACGTCGCCGGTTACGCCATTGCCTTTACTATTAGCGCGTTTCTTACCTTTAGCCCGGCGTTTACATGGCAAATTGCCGCCATTGCGTTTGGTATTTCAATTGTGGTTGGCACTCTCTTCGGTCTCTACCCCGCCATCCGCGCAGCACGAAAAGACGCAATCGAATCGTTGCGTCAGTATCGTTAACCCATTATTGCTAGCAGCAAGAGAATAGCTTCACAATCTACTCATCAAGCATTTTTTTTAATTTCATTCTCGTCAACATGGTAGATATGCGCTACCTTCCGTAGCGCCCTTTCGGCCAACATGACGAGCTCTGGGCTATCGGCTTTAATGCGAGCTTTGTAATCAAACATGTTATCGACATCAACGTCGCGACCAGCGAAGTAGTAAACACTCATAGCGCTCATCTCTTCCGGGGTAACATCGTCCTGAAAGCCCTCCGGCTCACAGCCGTAAAGAACACCAGCAAGCCCCATCTGATCGGCATATTTTTTATTTTCTGGTGATAATTCCATGATTCAATTATAGCGTAAAGCGCTGCCGTGCAGCAGGGGGGCGATACCCCCACCGCGTTAGCGGTTCAGCTATTATATAGACTAGCACCTAAATTTAAACATGTCGATATCTAGACCGAGTTTTCATTATTTACATTATTATTAACGTCATTCGCTTTTTCAAGCTCCTGCTTCAAACGCTCGATAAGATCAACCGGCACGGGGTCAACCTTGTTAAGCGCCGCGGTGTAAATGCTGGCAAAATCGGCCAAGATACAGCCATAGAGCATTTGCGCTAGTGGCGTATCGCCCTTAAGATCGACGATGTTCGATTTCGGACGCTTGCCGCTAAGCAGACGGTCACTTAGCGTAAAACGCTCTAGCACGCGCGGATGCTCAAAACGACTAACAAGATCGAAAATTGCAAACGGTTTTTCAACCGGGTGCGATGTCCAGCCTATAAACTCGTTATGATTAACCTCGGGATACTGATTACAAAACGCGACATTTTTTGCCGTTTCGTTCCAGCTGATTTTCCATTTGTATGCCACCGGCGCCATTGCGTCACCGCTATAAAAAACCGGCGTTTTACCTACGGCCATAAGCGCAAGTTGCTTGGCGAGATTTTTATCGGTCGTGACATCGGGCGTCCACTGGCGAGTTTGCTGCGCCAGCCACTCACTCGTTTCTTTGATATCATCGTAAAAATTAAACCCTATAACGCCAAAATGCGCCAGTAACGCCGTCATACCTCTTAACTGGTAAATCATAGACATACGTGGTTGAATGCCGCCGGGCACAACAACATGAGACACATCGCCGCTTTCGGCACGCTGCTTCAACTTGCCGCCCGATGACAACGTCGCAACTTGAGCAAAACGATTACGAGCATCGTCAAAACACGCTAGCGCCTCTTCTGTGTTGCCCGAGTAACTGCTAATTATTACCAGTGTATTGTAATTAACATACCCCGGCAAAGTGTACGAACGCACCACTTCAAGTGGCACCGGCAAGTCGCTCTTTAACCACGATTTAATAAGATCGGCCGAAAGCGCCGAGCCACCCATTCCCATAATAACCACCCGACTTACAGCACGGCCATCGTGCTCAGGTAATAATACCGGCACATTAAACGCCGCCTGCTCAAACTGGTGCGCAGCAACCTCTAGCGCCCCATGCGGGTCGCGCTGTTTTAGCACGTTCATGTCGTCAAGCATCCCACCTCCTTCTTACGTATCTTGCGAAACCACTTATTACTATGATACAGTATTTAGTAAAGAAGCATAAGGGTAATTAATACAGAGGTGGGCATGGATATTAAACCAACGAACCAACAGCCGATCAGTGATGATCAAGAGCTCGCGAAAGTTCTTGCAGGCATTAATCAGCAAGCCGATGAAGTCGCTACGGCTCCAGCACAAAATATAGAAACGACACCAGTCGAATCCGCTCCTGCGGACGCTGTTGACGACACTCCAGCGCACAACGTCACTCAGCCCGAACCTGTAGCGCAACCAGTCGTAGCCCCAGTTGAAACACCTGTTGTTGATTCTGCTGTGCCTACAGCCTCACCAATAGCTGGCGGAGACCTCGACAGCATTAAGCAAACCGCTCTTGGAGAGCTACGGCCACTTGTCGATAAGCTCGACGTTCCAGCTGAAGAAAAATTTGACACATATCTTCTTCTACTCCGCTCAACCGATGACAAAGACCTCATTGCGCCCGCGCACGAAGCAGCACGCGCCATTACCGATGAAGCTCGCCGTGCTAAGGCCCTTCTCGATATTATTAAAGAGATTGACTACCTCTCAGGCACCCCTCAACAACCCGCGCTCTAGTCTTTCTATTTTACGTTATACAAAGTATAATAGTTTCAGCCAATTAAGGGGGGTTACTTTTTGAGGAGATCCGTCGCCGTTCACCTGCTGCACGGCACTGTGTACGATGAAGTTTCAATAGCACGACGAGACATCTTATTAGTCCGACCCACTACCCTACACGACGAGCTTTTTACTTCGGTAAGATGCTCGACGTGCGGCGCCCAACTTGTCATAGAAAGTCGTTACCGTCCGCTGTGGAACCCGCTGCGGTGGTACGCTCTTTACGAAATGGGCATTCGCACGTTCGGCCATCACCTCGTACGAGCATAGCCGAACATGCATGAAGCCCGTCGGCATCCAGTCGACGGGCAATTCCCCTAGTAAAACAAAAGCCGCCCTGTAGTAGAGCGGCTTTTCTATTTGATGTTTTTCTACATCATTCCCATACCACCGGGCATGCCGGCTGGCATTGGTGCCTCAGGTTCAGGAATTTCAACCACGAGCGCACCCATGGTTGCAGCGGTTGACGCAATAGAAACTGCATTCTGTACCGCTTCTTTCGTTACGCGGGCAGGGTCAATGACACCGTCTTTCTTCACGTTAACCAACCCCTTCTCAGGTGCGTAGACATTAATGCCAAAGCCTGGTTTCGCCGCTTCAACCTGCGCAAGAAGCGCCTCGCTATTAAGGCCGGCGTTTGCCGTAATTTGTAGAAACGGCTGACGAAGCGCGTTCTTCAAAATTTGACGACCGGCACTAATACTATCAGACCCATCAGCCTTAATGCCCGCCGAAAGGTTAACAAGAGTAATACCACCACCGGCAACAATACCTTCGGCAAGCGCGGCTTTAGTTGCTGCTACGGCGTCATCGACTCGGAATTTCTTCTCGTCAATTTCGGTCTCAGTCGCACCGCCAACTTTAATAACCGCTACCTTACCGCTTAGTGCAGCTGCACGCTTTTCGTACTGTTCGCGGTCGTAGTTGCTTGAAGCCGCTTCGGCCTGCGACGCAATTTGCGCGATACGCGCCTTTACGTCCGCCTGTTTGCCAGCACCTTCGATAATCGTCGACTCATCTTTGCCAACAATTACCTTGCGAGCGCTGCCCAGCACCTCAAGACCAACATTTTCAAATGTCATGCCGCGCTCTTCGCTAATAACAGTTGCGCCGGTAAGAATAGCAATGTCTTCCAGTATTTCTTTGCGGCGGTCGCCAAATGCCGGTGCCTTTACTGCAACAGTATTAAAGACGCCCTTTAGCTTGTTCAACACAAGCACGCTGAGTGCTTCACCTTCAACATCGTCGGCTACAAGAACAAGGTCTTTCTTTCCAGCCTGAGCAAGTTTTTCAAGCATTGGCAAAAATTCTTGCACGCTTGAAAGTTTTTTGTCGGTAATAAGAATAGCCGGTTTTTCGTAGACCGCTTCCTGCCGGTTGGCATCGGTAGCAAATAACGCGCTCACAAAACCTCGGTCGAGCGAGAAGCCTTCGACAACTTCAGATTCCATCTCAAGTCCCTGTCCAGCCTCAACGGTAACAACACCGTCTTTGCCTACCTTCTCAATAACATCGGCAATTAGCTTGCCAATACTTTCGTCGCCGGCGCTAATTGTCGCCACCTCGGCAATTCGAGCCGATTTTCCTTCAACGCTTTCGGCAAGGCCATTAAGCTGCTTTACCACTTCGGCACCAGCAGCTTCAATACCTTTACGAAGCTCCTGTGGATTATGTCCGGCGGCAATGAGTCGGTTTGCCTCTTTTAAAATGTTGTAAGTAAGTACCGTCACTGTGGTCGTTCCGTCGCCGGCTACTTTATTCAGCTTGCTCGCAGCCTGCTTAATAAGTTCGGCGCCTACCTTGTACCCGAGCGTTTCTTCATCCTCAGGAAGTTCAACGCTTTCGGCAACCGTTACACCGTCGTGAGTGACCGTCGGTCCGCCAAACCCTTTGGCAATGACCACGTTTCTCCCCTTAGGACCATATGTCACCTTTACGGCGTCATACAGTGCTTTCGCACCCGCTAATACGCGCTCACGCGCATCATCATCGTAAAATACTTTTTTTGCCATAATGCCTCCTTAGTTAACAGTCGCGAGAATATCTTCTTCTTTTACCACAAGGTATTCGACATCATTAATTTTCAATTCGGTAGTTGAGTACTCTTTATAAATAATTTTGTCGCCCGATTTTACATCCTTAACCGCTGGCCCTACAGCCGCAACAATGGCAAAGACCGGCTTTTCTTTGGCGGTGTCAGGAAGAAGAAGACCGCTAGCCGTTTGCGTTGCCGCTTCCTCGCGGACGGCCACAACTCGATCTCCCAAGGGTTTGATAGGTGTCGTCATACTGATGTTTTCCTCCTTTTGCAATTCTCATTGTAAAGAAAAAAATTAGCACTTTCAATACCTGAGTGCTAATTTTCTCGTTTTTTCATTGAAAAAGGCCGCCGCTGGCTGCGACGGCCCGGGAGTCTCATCTGCCGAAACGAAGGCCTGAAGCCTTCATCCAGGCGACGAATTTACTCACGATTGGTTCGGCGAGCTTGCGAGACTCCGCCCACTCCTTAGCGCTCGCCGCCGAGTGGACAGGCGCCTGAATGAACGTTCGCGCCACTTTGACCGTTAGGTCGTCGCGCGTCCCGCTCAAAATCTCGCCGAAGTAGTTAACCCGAGCCCTAATAAGCCGGGCGCTGTCGACGCCGCTGAACATCGCCACGTCGGTCATGGTCATCAGCGGAAGCTGGCAACGCGCAATACGCGCGGTATTGCCGTGCTGCGACCTGTGGTCGGCAAGCTCAACCCAGAAGTCTTCGCTTTTTGCCCGCTCAACATCACGCGGATGAGGCAGCCACACGCCAACGGCGGCGAGACACGCCTTGAGATCTTCCAGGTCGGAACTTCCCAGGTAGCGCAACTCTCGCTCAGAATACAGCAACACCGAGCCGAGATGACGAACGTTACGCCCCTCCAGGTGGCGCTGTGTGGCGTGCGTCAGCCCCAGCTGAGCTGTCGTGACAAACGCGTTTCGAAGCCACAATTCGGCTGGCATGGGCGCCGTACGGTAACCTCCGAAATCCACCTCCGCCAACCCTACCAGCGCGCTTCGTCGCTGAAGAATTGCCTCCAGATTGGCCGATACGAGCTCTGGATTGAGCTTCGACTTTGGATTGCGCAGCTCCTCGTGAAGCAGACGAAGCAGCTCCATTGCTGCACCAGTGAGCTGGTCTGGCTTTTCCTCCATGACACCTCCTGTGTTGGTGCTCGGATACTATAGTTATAATAGAAAAAACCCCGCATTG
>Ga0206107_1000780_pt1 | contig 10358 bp, 10 predicted proteins | sample 2B0metagenome_FD_148652 | JGI IMG/M metagenome (GOLD analysis project Ga0206107, IMG submission 148652) | Enriched microbial communities from leaf-cutter ant dump, University of Wisconsin, Madison, United States - 2B0 | ecosystem: Environmental > Terrestrial > Nest > Insects nest > Nest dump...
GACACCGATGCCCACACATACGGTGTCAGCACCGGCAGCACGCGTGTCCCGCACCAGGCGCTCGGCCTCGCTGCCGATGGACGCGCGCTCCCCAGTGACTCCCATGACGGCCGTGGCATACACGAAACCCGTGGTGGCGGCCGCGGTCAGGTGCAGGCGCTCCTGAGTGGAGCTTGGCGCCACGAGGAACGTGGTCTCAAGACCATGCTCCGCCGCGGCCGCGAGCCAGTCCTGCGCATTGTCCGGGGTGAGATCGGGCAGGATCACGCCCGAGCCGCCCGCCTGGGCAAGATCCGCCGCAAAGCGGTCAAGCCCGTACTGCAGCAGTGGGTTGTAGTACGACATCACCACGGCAGGCGCTCCCGCGGCAACGGCCGCACGCACAGCCGCGAAGGTGTCACGGACGCGGAAGCCGGCCTCCAGCGCGGCCTCGGCCGCAGCCTGAACCGTGGGGCCGTCCATGCTCGGATCCGAGTAGGGAACCCCCACCTCCACGCCGTCGGCCCCTGACTCGACGAGCGCGGTAATGGCCCGGCAGGAGGCGTCCACGGTGGGATATCCGGCGGGAAGGTACCCAATGAGCGCGGCACGCCCCTGCGCATTCGCGGCCTTGATCGCCGCCTTCATGCTCGTCACGCGTGATCCTCCAGCAGCCCAAACCAGCGTGCGGCCTGCTCCACGTCTTTGTCCCCACGGCCAGACAGGCTCACGAGGATCGTGGCCTCTGGGCCCAGCTCGCGGCCCAGCTTCAGCGCGCCGGCAAGCGCGTGCGAGGACTCGATCGCCGGCAGAATGCCCTCGGTACGGCTCAGCAGCGAGAACGCCTCCATCGCGGCGGCATCCGTCACGGGCCAATACTCCGCACGCCCTATGGCCGCAAGCCATGAGTGCTCGGGGCCTACGCCCGGATAGTCAAGGCCTGCGCTGATCGAGTGCGACTCGGTGATCTGGCCGTCCTCGTCTTGCAGGATGAAGGAACGCGAGCCGTGCAGCACGCCCGGTCGCCCGCCCGTGATGGTCGCGGCGTGACGTCCCGTCTCGACACCGTCCCCAGCCGCCTCGCAGCCAATGAGACGCACGCCTGCGTCGTCCAAGAAGGCGTCAAAGATGCCGATGGCGTTGGACCCGCCGCCCACACACGCGACAACGGCATCGGGCACTCCGCCAAGGCTCAGCAGCTGCTGGCGCGCCTCCACACCGATGACGCGCTGGAAATCCCTCACCATTGCAGGGAAGGGGTGTGGTCCGGCCGCGGTGCCAAAGATGTAGTTGGTGGTGTCTACGTTGGCCACCCAATCGCGAAATGCCTCGTTGATGGCGTCCTTGAGGGTTCGGGAGCCCGACGCCACGGGCACCACCTCGGCTCCCAACAGTCTCATACGGGCCACGTTGAGGGCCTGGCGGCGAGTGTCCTCCTCGCCCATGTAGATCACACACTCGAGGTCCATGAGCGCGGCCGCCGTGGCAGTGGCGACGCCGTGCTGCCCCGCGCCCGTCTCGGCGATGACGCGGGACTTTCCCACCCGCTTGGTCAGCAGCGCCTGACCCAGCACATTGTTGATCTTGTGAGAGCCCGTGTGGTTGAGGTCCTCACGCTTGAGCAGGATGCGCGCTCCCCCGGCATGCCGGGCAAAGCGGGGAACTTCGGTGACGATGGACGGGCGCCCCGTGTACTCCCGAGCAAGCCGCTCGAGCTCCGCACCGAAGGCCGGGTCCACGCGGGCCTTGTCATAGGCGTCGGTCAGTTCATCGAGGGCCGCAACGAGAGCCTCTGGCACAAAGCGACCGCCAAAGTCGCCGAAGAACGGCCCGGGGGCCGCCTGGAGCGAATCCGTCACGGGCGCACCGAACGCAGTGCGGGGTGGGCGCCGGCGGCGACCATCTCTGCCACGGCCTGGCGCGGGTTGTCGTCCTTGACGAGCGCCTCGCCAACGAGCACGGCGTCGGCCCCCATGCGGGCGTACTCCACCACGTCGTGGCTGTCGCGAATGCCGGACTCGGCAACGCGCAGGATGCCATCGGGGATGGTGGGCGCCACGCGCTGGAACGTGTGACGATCCACCTCGAGCGTCTTGAGGTTGCGCGCGTTCACGCCAATGACTCGCGCCCCGGCATCCGCGGCACGGAGCACCTCGTCCTCATCGTGCACCTCGACGAGTGCACACATGCCAAGCGAATGGACGCGCTCCACGAGGCTTTCGAGCGCCATCTGGTTGAGCGCGGCAACAATGAGCAGCACCATGTCGGCACCGTGAGCCCGCGCCTCCCACACCTGGTAAGGCGTGACGATGAAGTCCTTGCGCAGGATGGGAATGTCCACCTTGGCGCGCACGGCGTCGAGATCGGCAAGCGAACCCTCGAACCGACGCTCCTCGGTGAGCACCGAGATGACCGACGCTCCCCCGGCCTCGTATTCGGTGGCAAGCGATGCGGGGTCGGCAATCTCGGCCAGTTCACCCTTGGAGGGGCTCGAGCGCTTGACCTCGGCGATGACCGCAACCTCGTCGCGGGCAAGGATCTGACGCGCGTCGATGGCGCTTGGAAGGCGTGCGGCACGCGCCTTGAGCGCCTCCATCGATGTCAGCTGTTCACGGCGAGCAAGATCCTCGCGGACACCCGCGACGATGCTCTCGAGCACGCTAGACCCCGCCTCTCCCATGGCCCTATGGTAGCGCCGCCGCGGAGGGGTCCCCTACCGCCTGCCATGGCGCACGGTGGGGCTGTCAGGGGGCGAGGTAGCCGGCGAAGGGGCCGATATTGCGCAGCACCCAGAACGCAAGTACGAGCGCGGCAGCGCCCCAATACACGGCCGGATGAAGGCGCGGCGGGCGCCAATCGAGCCCCGCAGCGGCGCCCATCCACCACCCGAGCGCCACAAGCGTGACGGGTATGACAACGAGGATGGCGAGGGCGTTAAGGGAGATCGCGTCGGCGATCTGGCCGTGCAGCACCTGATGCACGGCGCGCAGGCCCCCGCACCCCGGACAGTACGTTCCCGTGCTTGCGTACAGCAGGCAGGTGGGAAATGCGCCGGGCTCGAAGGGGTTGCGCAGGTAGGTATATGCGGTGACGCACCCGAGCGCGACCGCTGCAGCGATGGGGCCGAACAGACGGCCCGACGCCTTGGCAGCGATCGCGCTCGGAGTCACGTCAGCTGCTGGTCGTGAACGTCGTCACACCAGTGGCATACAGCACGCCGCCGAGCAGCGACAGGGCCACGCCGATGATGCCAAGAATGAAGCCCACGTTGCCGAGGTTGCCGTTCGTGGCAAGGCCCGCGGCACCGGCCTTCTTGGAGCTGTTGCCCAGGATGATCGCCGGGATGCCCGCAAACAGGCCGCAGCACAGGATCGACAGGATTCCGAGCACGAGTGCCCACACGCCGAGGCTGTTCTTGCTCGAGTTGGCCTCAGGACCGAACGCGCCGGGCGGCGGCGGCGGAACCGGCGGAACCGCGGGCGGCGGAGGCGGCGGAGGCGTGATGTCAGACATAGAGATATCCCCTTTTCTTAGCCGACGCCCGGGACGGCGCCGGTGGGGTTACCTTAGCGGTTGTCCGTAGCCGAGTGCACGCAGGGCTGCTCCGGATGCGAGCGATACCACAGCGATGGCGATGCCTACCCAGATGAGCCACATCGCGCCGATCATCATCCCCACACCGGCAGTCACGAAGGCGATGACGATGCCGACATTGAGCACCCACGCGGCACGGGTCATCCCGTGGTTGGGCGAACTCGGGTCCGGCAGATCCTGAGGCTCCAGCTCGATGCTCGACATGCGTACTCCTTTTGGCTTGTGGTCTGGCGCGATTCTAGCGCGTCGTGGCTGGTGAGAGCCTGGAGGCGACACGGACGGCACGCACCATGGCCGCGGCCTTGTCGCGTGTCTCTTGCGCCTCGCGCTGAGCAACGGAATCGGCAACAATGCCGGCTCCCGCCTGAATGTGCGCCACACCCTCGCGAATGAGCGCGGTGCGGATGGTGATGGCGAAGTCCATGTTGCCCGCGAAGTCGAAGTACCCGGCCGCACCGCCATAGAAGGCGCGGCGCACGGGCTCGATCTCGTCGATGAGGGCGATGGCACGCGCCTTTGGGGCGCCGGAAAGCGTGCCGGCAGGGAAGGTCGCCGTGAAGGCGTCCACCGCGCCGTACTGCGGCTCGATGTTCCCCACCACCGTGGAACAGATGTGCATGACGTGGCTGTACCGATTCACGGTCATGAACTCCGTGACCTCCACCGAGGTGGGCTCACACACCTTGACGAGGTCATTGCGCGCAAGATCCACGAGCATCACGTGCTCGGCAATTTCCTTGGGGTCCTCCAGCAGCTCTGCGGCCAGGTCCCTGTCGTGCTCCGGCGTGGCGCCGCGGGGGCGCGAGCCGGCGATGGGGAACGTGCGCATCTGCCCAGACTGAAGCGACACAAGGGACTCGGGGCTCGCGCCAACAATGGCGAACTCGCGACCCTCGCGATCCTCGATCTGGAAGTAGTACATGTACGGGCTTGGGTTGACGGTGCGCGCCACCCTGTACACGTCGAGAGGATCGCCGTCAAAGGGCACATCAAATCGCTGAGACGGAACCATCTGGAACACGTCGCCGTCGCGAATGGCGCCCTGCGCGAAGCGCACCGCCTCCTCAAACTCGCCTTCGGCGCTGCGGTCGTGGACGGGCGCTTCCTCACCGTCGACGAGCACGGATACTGCCGCGACTGACGCCGAGGCGAGCGCCGTCTGCATGGCCTCCACTCTGGCCACGGCGTTGTCGTAGGCAGCGTCGATTCCCGAGTCTTTGGCGTCGGCGTTCACGGCGTTGGCGATGAGCCACACGCTGCCGTCGTGGTGATCGATCGCCGCAATATCCGTTGCCAAGGCGAGCACGGCGTCGGGAACATCGATGTCCTTGGGTGCCTTCTTGGGCAGCGTGGGCTCCCACTGGCGAATGATGTCCCACCCAATCACCCCGACCATTCCCCCGGTCAGCGGCGGAAGCCCCTCGATGGGCTCTGAGCGCAACTCGGCGAGGACGCGACGGATAGCGTCGAGCGGCGCGCCGTCGGCGAGGCCTACGGGCACCTCTCCCGCCCAGTTCGCGTCATCGCCATCGATCGTGAGGGTGGCACTCGACCGCACGCCAACGAAGGACCACCGTGATCGCGAGCCGTCGGGTTCCGCGGACTCCAAGATGAACGTCCCAGGGCGCCCGCCGGCGAGCGCGCGGTAGACGGCTACGGGCGTGAGCGAATCGGCAAGAACACGGCGCACTACGGGCACCACGCGGCGCGAGGTGCCGATGCGCACAAACTCCTCGCGCGACGGCCAGGTCTGCCCCCACTCAACCGTCACCCCCGTCATGACAGCGTCCCCTTGACCGCGCCGAGGTCTCCGCCCGCGTCGAAGCATGACCGCGTGCCCGTGTGACATGCGGGGCCTTCCTGATCCACGCGCACCAGCAGCGCATCGCCGTCGCAATCGAGGCTCACGGAGACCACTCGCTGCACATGTCCAGACGTGTCACCCTTGCGCCACAGTTCGCCGCGCGACCTGCTCCAATAGACGGCACGGCCCGTGGTCAGCGTGAGGTCCAGGGCTTCGTCGTTCATCCACGCCACCATGAGCACCTCGCCGGTGTCATGCTGCTGCGCCACGGCGGCAACAAGTCCATCTGGGGTGCGCTTGAGTCGCGCAGCGATATCGGGTGAGAGCATGCCGAATATCTTTCCACGATGCTCGGCGCACACATGCCGCCCGACGCCGTGGCTAGTCGCGCGTTTGGCTCACCCACGCGGCATACAGGTCCGCATAGATGCCGCCTGCTGCAACAAGCTCCTTGTGCGGGCCGACCTCAACAAGCTCACCCTGTTCCATCACGCCGATCAGGTCCGCGCGCTCCGCAGTGGACAGGCGGTGCGCAATGACCACCGCGGTGCGGCCCTGCATCAGGCCCTCCAAGGCGCGTGAGATGCGCACCTCCGTAGCGGGGTCCACGGCACTCGTCGCCTCATCGAGGATCAAGAGGTCTGGATCGCGCAGATAGGCGCGCGCAATGGACACAAGCTGCCTCTCCCCCGCACTCAGCAGCTCGCCACGCGGCCCCACGTGCGTGTCGAGGCCATCGGGAAGCGTCTTCATCCACCCCTCAAGCCCCAGCGACTCGAATGCCGCGATGGCGCGCTGCTCGAGATCTTCCGACGCGGCGTCGGGCAATGCGTAGGCGAGATTGGAGCGAATGGACCCGTCAAAGAGGAACCCCTCCTGGGGCACCACCGCAACAGAGCGGCGCAGCGACGCCATGGGCACCTGCCGCAGATCCACTCCGCCAACCCTGACCACCCCGTGGTCGGGATCGATAAAGCGAGACATGAGCCGAGCGAGGGTCGTCTTTCCGGAGCCCGTCTGGCCAACGAGTGCAATGCGCTTGCCCGACGCTACCGTGAGGTCGATCCCCTTGAGGACTTCGGGGCCGCCGGGGTAGGCAAGTCGCACACCTTCGATGTCGAGCGCGCCGTGGCCGTGCGGAATGGGCGTGCCGTTCTCGCCGGGGTCGACGATCGTCGTCTCGGTGTCGACGAGTTCGATGACGCGTCGCCATCCCACCATCGCGCGCTGCAGCTCGGCGAGCATCTCGATGATCCAGTTGAGCGGGCCGGAGAACGTGTACACGAGGAACGGGAAGGCCACGACCGTTCCCACCGACATCTCGCCATTCAGCGCGAGCGCCGTGCCGCCAATCAGTGCCAGGCCCGTGGCGAGCGACTGTGCCAGCACTCCCGACGAGCTGTTCGCCGCCGACAACATGGACGCCCTGCGATCCGCCTTGAGGATCTGCGCAATCTGCGTGCCCAGGCGAGACCTCATGCGCTGCTGCACTCCGTAGGAGCGAATCGTGGCGATTCCCACGATCTGCTCGGAGGTGGCGGCCAGGAGATCCGCCATCATGGCGCGCACACGCTGATAGGCCTTGCGCACGCGAGGCTGCACCCACAGCAGCGACATCACGGCCGGAATGAAGGCCAGCAGCACGAGCAGCGCAAGCTTCCACGAGTACGCGAGCATCACGACGAAGACGATCGTGGATTCCAGTGCGGCAATGATCATCGCCGCACCCGTCCATTGCATGAGGTCGCGCATGGTGTCCACGTCGCCGGTCACGCGTGACACATAGCGACCACGTGCTTCTTCATTCTGCGTCAGCACCGAAAGGTCATGGACCTTTGCGAAGGCACCGATGCGCAGCGTCGCAAGGCCTGCCTCCGCGGCCGTCACCATGCGCGAGCGCACGCGCCACGCCACGATCGCCGCGGTGATCAGCACCGCCACGCCAAGGAGCGCGTAGGTGAGCACGACGTCGGTGTCTACTCCCCCGGGCGCGAGCAGGCCAAGGTCCGTGATGCGCTGCGTGAGGAACGGCACCGCGGCCTGGCCGGCGGCGGCCACCGCGGCAAGGCTCAGCGTGACGCCCAGTCCCTTGCGGAACTCCGGGCTGATCTCGAAGCCGCGACGGAACGTCTCTTTGAGGCGTGGCTGATCGCTCATCCGATGAACCCCGCTTCCTCGTCCGCCTGGCGCTTGGTGTCTTCTTCATAGGCGAGAACAAGCTCGCGATAGCCCGCGTCGCGGGTCAGCAGTTCCGCATGGGTGCCGGAATCGACCACACGGCCGCGGTCCACATGCACCACGTGATCGGCGAGCAGGATGGATGCCAGGCGATACGCGATGATCAGCACCGTTGGCCCGTCACCACTGCCGCTCAGCCCCGTGAGGATCTCCCGCTCAACGCGTGGATCCACCGCGCTCGTGGCGTCGTCGAGAACAAGCACCCGAGGATTGCGCACCAGGGCGCGAGCGAGCGCAACGCGCTGACGCTGACCTCCCGACAGGTTCATGCCGCGTTCGTGCAGCACCGCGTCAAGCCCGCCGATGCGCTCTACGACGTCGGTCACGTTGGCTCGCTGCACCGCGCGCCAGATGGTGTCGTCGTCGTAGTCGTCGCCGAGCGTGATGTTGTCGCGCACCGTTCCGGCAAACACAAAGGCGGTCTGTGGCGCCAGCGCCACGTGAGTGCCAAGCTCGGCGATGGTGGACAGGTCGGTGTCGTCAAGCGTCACGGTGCCCGTGACGGGGCGCGCCAGCCGTGAGGCGGCGAGGGCAACAGTCGACTTCCCGGAGCCCGTGGCGCCAACCAGCGCGGTCACGGTCCCCGGCGCAAGGCTCAGCGAGACGTCACGAAGGATCACCGCGAGGTTGCCTTCGCCGTCGTCCGCGCCGATGTCTGCATGGTCAAAGCTCATGGCCCCGGCACCCTCGCGCGCAACCGCCACGTGCCCCGGCTCATCCACCTCGGTGGCCGCCTGCGCAATCTCGCCGACGCGTCGGAACGCAACAAGTGCCTGCGGCATCTGACCGAGCACCCAGCCCAAGCCGCGAATGGGGACGCCAAGCAAGGTCACAAGATAGATGGCGGACACCACCTCGCCGATGGTCACCGCACCGGCCGACGCTCGGAAGGCTCCTACGATCATGAGCGCCACCGAACCCAGCGGCACCACGAGGTCCATCATCGGCTCGAACCACGCCGAGGTACGGCCCACGAGGGTGTCGGCATCCCGAAGCCCGTGGGCCGCAACGGAGAATCGCTGCTCTTCCATGTGCTCCGCGCCAAGGGCCTTGACAACCGTCCCGCCCTCGAAGCTTTCGTGAGCGATCGTGGACACTTCGGAGCGCAGGGTCTGGCCGAGGTCCCATAGCGGCGTAATGACGCGCTCGTACACGTAGTTCACGATGAGAATCACCGGAATGACCGCGATGCCTGTCAACGCGAGCCACGGGTCCATGGCGAACAGCGCCCATCCCGCGGCGATCATCATCACCACGGAGCCCGCAGCGAATGCGAAGGGGTGCAGCGTGTTGGTGGCGGTTTCCGAGTCCGACGACATCGCCGACAGCATGCGTCCTGGCTGGTTGGCGCGGTGCCAGCCAAGCGGCAGCGACGCCAACGCGTCGGCAACGACGCGGCGGTGGCGCGCACCCACACCCGCCACGGCATTGCCTTGGAACGCGCGTCGCAGGTACACGAGGATGGCGTTGACGATGCCGATCAGCAAGAAGGCGCCGCCCGCAAGCAGGATCGCGGTCTGTGGGTCTTGGGTGTACTCGCCCCACACCCCGCGGATCGCGTCACCGCTGACGCCGGGGATCACCACGTCGTCGGTGATGTTTCCCAGCAAGCGGCCAAACACCACGGTCATGAGCGAGAAGATTCCCGAGAAGGCGATTGCCAGGCCAAAGCGCCACGGCTCGGTGCGCAGCGCATGCACGAGGAGCTGCCCCACCTTGTGCATGAAGCTGCCGGTCAGCTCATAACTGGCCGACGTGCGTTCGGTGCTCATCGGACGTCGATCCCCACTGCGCGCATGTGCGCCTTGACCTCGGCGATGGTGAGCTCGCCAAAGTGGAACACGCTTGCCGCGAGCACGGCATCCGCACCGGCGTGAACAGCCGCGGCGAAGTCCTCCACGCGCCCTGCACCCCCTGAGGCAATCAGCGGAACCGCCACGACGTCTCGCACCTCCTTGATCATCTGCACATCGAAGCCACCAGTGGTGCCGTCGGCATCCATCGAGTTGAGCAGAATCTCGCCCGCCCCAAGCTCCGCGCCGCGTCGAGCCCACGCCACCGCATCGATTCCGGTGCCTCGGCGACCGCCATGAGTGGTGACCTCATACCCACTCGGCGTGGACACACCCTCACCACAGCGTCGGGCATCAACGGACAGCACCAGCACCTGGCTGCCGAATCGCTGCGCAATCTCGGCAATGAGTTCTGGACGCGCGATGGCAGCGGTATTCACGCCCACCTTGTCCGCGCCGGCCCGCAGCAGTCGGTCCACGTCGTCGGCGGAGCGCACGCCGCCGCCAACGGTGAGCGGCACAAAGACCTGGTCCGCGGTGCGGCGCACCACATCGAGGGTGGTTTCACGGCCCGATGCCGAGGCCGACACGTCGAGGAAGGTCACCTCATCGGCGCCTTCAGCCCCGTAGCGCTTGGCGAGTTCTACCGGGTCGCCGGCATCTCGCAGGTTCTCAAAGTTGACTCCCTTGACGACGCGGCCAGCATCGACATCGAGACAGGGAATGACTCGCACCGACACACCCATTACGACTCCGGCTTCCACACATCGAGGATGTCGACAACGAAGACGAGCGTGCCCTCCTTGGGGTACCCGAACTCCGGGGGCGCCACGATGAGCACTTGCGAGCCGACCGTCTGGTCGAGGAGGGACTGATCCCATGCAGGGATCACTTGCCCCGCGCCGATCTGCGTAGAGAACGGCGCGGTGTCGGTGGCCCATGACGAGGCG
>Ga0206107_1000782_pt1 | contig 10309 bp, 9 predicted proteins | sample 2B0metagenome_FD_148652 | JGI IMG/M metagenome (GOLD analysis project Ga0206107, IMG submission 148652) | Enriched microbial communities from leaf-cutter ant dump, University of Wisconsin, Madison, United States - 2B0 | ecosystem: Environmental > Terrestrial > Nest > Insects nest > Nest dump...
GAATATGGTATTTCAGCATTTGCGAACGCTCATTACCGCCGTATTTCAACTTCATGGCTTTCGACCAAATCCTTCGTGCCACACGGCCAATCACGGAATATTCCGGATCAATACCATTGCTGAAAAAGAACGATAAATTCGGTGCGAAATCATCAATATGCATACCACGGCTGAGGTAATACTCCACAAAGGTGAAGCCGTTGGAAATGGTAAATGCTAATTGTGAAATCGGGTTGGCGCCGGCTTCGGCAATATGATAACCAGAGATGGAAACGGAGTAAAAATTCCTTACGCCTTTATCAATAAAATACTGCTGCACATCGCCCATCACCCGCAAGGAAAATTCGGTAGAGAAAATACAAGTATTCTGCGCCTGATCTTCTTTCAATATATCCGCCTGCACTGTACCACGAACGGCTTTCAGCGTTTTTTCTTTAATGTTGTTATACACCTCGGCAGGCAATACCTGATCGCCGGTAACACCTAATAACATCAAGCCCAAACCATTGTTGCCTTCGGGTAAATCGCCCTGTTTTCCTTCCGCTTTTTTACCTGCGCCTACGTTTGCAGAATAGTAGGGACGCACTGCACCTTTCTCTTTATAAATCGCATCAATCTTCTCATTCACCTCTTCTTCCAATCCGTTTTCTTTGATGTAAAGCTCGCATTGTTGGTCAATGGCGGCATTCATAAAGAACGCGCAGATGGTCGGCGCCGGTCCGTTGATGGTCATGCTCACCGATGTTTTCGGATCGGCAAGGTTAAAGCCGCTGTATAGTTTTTTCGCATCGTCCAAAGTCGGAACACTCACGCCGGAGTTGCCTATTTTTCCATAGATATCAGGACGATGGTCGGGATCTTGGCCGTACAACGTAACACTGTCGAACGCTGTACTCAAACGTGCCGCAGGCAAGCCTTTTGACACGTAGTGAAAACGTTTGTTGGTGCGCTCCGGACCGCCTTCTCCGGCAAACATTCTTGTAGGGTCTTCGCCTTCTCTTTTAAACGGATAAATACCCGCTGCATACGGAAACTCTCCGGGGAAATTTTCAGTCAGTACCCATTTCAAAATCTCACCCCAAGCTTCAAATTTCGGTGCAGCTACTTTTGGCACTTGTGTATGCGAAAGACTTTCGCTGTGGGTTTTTATTTTTATTTCTTTATCACGCACTTTGAACACATAATACTCATCGTTGTAGTGCTTCTTTTTGGCTTCCCAATTTTTTAATAATTCTAAATTCTTAGGGTCAATTTCCAGACTTACTTTTTGATAGACTTCCTGTAATTCTTTAATCAAACGGTCTTTGTCGTCCAACTTTGCCAACTTTTCAAAAGTTGGCAAAGTTTTCAACGTTTCTATGGTTTTATGAATACCAAATAATTTTTGCGCAATGTCCGCTTGTTCTTTTGAGCGTTTGTCGTAGCCTCTGTTGTTCTCGGCAATCTCGCTCAGGTAGCGGGTTCGGGCGGGCGGAATGATGTATATCTTTTCACTCATCTCCTCGCTTGCATGAAAATCCGATTGCAAATCCGCACCGGTTTTTTCTACGATTTTATCCATCAGTGCACGATACAAAGTATTCGTTCCGGGATCATTAAACTGCGAAGCGATACTGCCGAACACCGGCATATCGTCTGTTTTTTTATCAAACAATTTATGGTTGCGCTGATATTGTTTTCTCACATCACGCAGCGCATCCATCGCACCGCGTTTGTCGAATTTATTGATGGCCACAATGTCGGCAAAATCGAGCATGTCTATTTTTTCCAATTGCGTAGCCGCGCCATATTCCGGTGTCATTACGTACATGCTCAGGTCGCAGTAGTCGGTGATTTGCGTGTCGCTTTGTCCGATACCCGAAGTTTCGAGAATGATTAAATCGTAATTCGCCGCTTTCAAAATATGCACCGCATCATGAATGTATTTACTCACTGCCAGATTGCTTTGGCGGGTTGCCATTGAGCGCATATACACCCGATCATTTCGAATGGCATTCATGCGAATACGGTCGCCCAGCAATGCGCCGCCCGTTTTGCGTTTGGACGGATCAACGGAAATGATGCCAATGGTTTTATCTTTAAAATCCAATAAAAAACGACGTACCATTTCATCCACCAATGAACTTTTACCAGCCCCACCCGTGCCGGTGATGCCGAGTATCGGTGAGGTGCTCGCCTGCGCTTTTTCCTCTATTTTTTTCAACATGGCTTTCGTCTCCGGAAGATCCGGAAAATTTTCTGCGGCGGAAATTAAACGCGCTACGGATTTTGCATCATGCTCTGCCAAATGACCGGCTTCATCGTTCAGTTGATTGCCGGTAGGAAAATCACTTTTCTCCAATAAATCCTGAATCATTCCTTCCAAACCCATTGCACGACCGTCATCGGGAGAATAAATTTTGGTGATGCCGTAAGCTTCCAATTCTTCGATCTCCGTAGGCAAAATCACGCCGCCGCCGCCGGCAAATATTTTGATGTGTCCGCAACCTTTTTCATTTAAAAGGTCGTACATGTATTTCAGATATTCCACGTGTCCGCCCTGATAAGAGGTCATCGCGATAGCGTTTGCATCTTCCTGAATGGCGCAATCCACTACATCCTGCACACTGCGATCGTGGCCGAGGTGAATCACTTCCGCACCATTAGCCTGCATGATGCGGCGCATGATATTGATGGCGGCATCGTGCCCATCAAAAAGAGAAGCGGCGGTAACGATGCGTATTTTGTTTTTTGGTTGATAATTCATAAAATTCGATTAGACTATAAATGAATATGCTGTTAATTTCTTTTTGTTAAAGAACGGGCGGCAAAATTACGAATATTCACAGGTATTCTTTCTATGGTTATTAGTTGGGGTGTTTCGGATCGGGGTTTTGCGAAGTGGCGGCATTATAGAACTGCCGTTGATACGAAGCCGAACATTCAAATTTACCACAAATGTTTATACGAAGTACTCGCCCGTCATTACGCCCAATCCTTTAGGTGATGTTTTTATTATTTTCGCCTTTTTATTTGCATATATGAAAATTATTGTTGAATATTGCAAGTGAAAAGTTTTCGGTTATGGTGAATTGGAATGACAAAGCAAAACGATTATTGAAGTCTGAATTAGTCAAACGAGGTGTTTCTAATTCGGATTTAGCTTTGATGTTGAATAAAATAGGCATCGAAGAAACGAAAGCAAGTATTGACAGTAAGATTAGTCGGGGGAAATTTAGTGCTTGTTTTTTATTACAATGTTTAACCGTTATTGGTTGTTATAAAATCGAAATTGAAGATTATGAAAGTCAATTATTGATGGTTGCAGAACCTGTTGAACCTTATAAATCTAATTCGAAATGAGAAATACTGTAAAATTCATTGATTTATTCGCTGGTCTTGGCGGTATTCGTTTAGGATTTGAACAAGCATTCAAAAATGCAGGCGTAGAAACCGAATGTGTAATGACATCAGAAATTAAACCGTATGCTGTAAAAACTTTAAAACACAATTTTGGTCACGAATTTTTGGCTGGCGACATTTTTGAAATTCGCAATGAGTTTATTCCCGATTTTGATTTTCTGTTGGGCGGTTTTCCTTGTCAGCCGTTTAGTGCAGGCGGAAAACGACAAGGTTTTTTAGATACAAGAGGAACTTTATTTTTTGAAATCGAACGGATTTTGAGAGATAAAAAACCCTATGGTTTTATTTTGGAAAATGTGGAAGGTTTGGTCAAGCACGATTTGGAAAATAAAAATGATGAAATCGGCAGAACCTTAAAAACCATTTTGCACACACTTGAAAATGATTTGGGTTACAAAACAAGTTGGAAAGTTTTTGATAGTTTAGAATTTGGTTTGCCTCAATCTCGCAAAAGAATTTTTATTGTTGGAACAAAAGATGAACGAATAGATTTAAGTGGAAATGAACCCCGTTTTAAGGCTTTGGAAAGTATCTTGGAAAGTGGCTTGCCAACATTGAAATCTGATTTTATTGATAAATTATTGTCCCATTTCCCTTTGGAAAATTTATACGGAAAATCCATAAAAGACAAACGTGGCGGAGATAATAACATTCACAGTTGGGATATTGAAATCAAGGGAAGTGTTTCCAAACAACAAGCAGAAATCCTAAATCAATTGTTTAAGCAAAGACGTAAAAAACAATGGGCAGATGAAATCGGAATTGATTGGATGGATGGAATGGCTTTGACTTTAGAGCAAATTAACACCTTTATTGATTTGCCTAAAAAGGAATTGAAATCATTGTTAGACGATTTGACTTCAAAAGGATATTTGAAATTTGAACATCCGAAGAAGTTAGTCAAAATTCAAACAGAAAACGGCATTACTACTTCTCGTGAATATGATGAAACCAAACCAAAAGGTTACAATATTGTAACCGGAAAATTGAGTTTTGAAGTGAATAAAGTGCTTAACCCGAAAGATATAGCTCCTACTTTGGTAGCAACTGATGTTTCTCGATTAGCTGTTCCTGACGGAAATGGTTTACGTAGATTGACCATTCGTGAGGGTTTGCGGTTGTTTGGCTATCCCGAATGGTATGAAATCCCGACCAAAGAATATGATGCTTTTGACTTATTGGGAAATACGGTTGCTGTTCCTGTTGTGGAATTTGTGGCGAATAAATTAGCGGAAGTTTACGTTAGCGAACTTGCAGTTTAACACCTGTATGCTCCTCGTAATTTTTCAAAACATTTTGTAGCCAATGTCCGTTGGTGTGGCGTGTTTGCGGATATTGGTAACGGGTTTCATTAAGTGCAGCAAGAAACTCTTCCAAAGAATTGAAAGGTTTGAATTTTGAGCGTTCTGAATACCAAATTCCTGGTCGGATGTTGTAAATAACACTTTTCTTTTCCTGAACTTTCAGCGGATATGTGCTGCTTGGACAAGCCAATTCCCAAATCTTTTTTATCCAAACATTTTTGATTGAGAGTTCGCTTCCGTTCATTTGGTAAGCAAAAATCAAATAGTCGGAATTTAAACGATATGCAGAAGTCAGTAAAGAGTTACAATAAGAGTCGAAGTTGGCAAGATCAAATCCCGGACCTCTGTCCCAATCAAATGTTTTTACCTCAAGAAGTCCTAATTTTTTATTGTGTTTGTCAAGATAGAAGTCGGGAAATACTTGTGAGTTTGGATTTTCTTCAAATTCAACGGTTTCTTTCATCAGCCACGCTTTTAGCCATTCTTGTAGTAAATTCCCAACAGTATCTTTAGTTTCGATTGAAATTGTAAGGTCCTTAAGTGAAAAGTTGATTATTCCTTTTTCTCCAATAATTTTATATTCGTTTACCAATTTATTGTGAAGCTCTTGTCCTGATAATTTCATTCCGTCAGTTTGTTAAATTTTGTGCAAAGGTATCAATTTTTTCCATGTTCATTCTTTGTATGTGTTCGAATAAATACTACCGATAACGATCATATATGCGCTATAATTCCAATGATTTTGCAATCATGTTATCCATAGCTTGTTCGCTGTTGTTTGAAAATGTACCAGTCTTACGGTTGTTGATAACAGTACTTACGGAAAAGCAAAGATGCCCGGATATTCTGCCAATCCGTAAAAAGCGGCTGTTTCCATTTCATCATTACAGATGCGGTGAATGCCTTGCTGAAAAGAGGAAAAACTATCGCTCAGTTCCGGAAAACGTAATGACAGCCGCAATATGCGTTCTTGCGGCGCATAAAATCCCGGACTGGTCAGGATGACTCACCATGATTACGGTATCCGCCAGCTCATCAGGCAGTAGATTCAGGTGATAAATACGCTCATTTTCCGTAATAATCAGCCCCGATTCACCAATGGGAAACTGCATAATAAAAATGTTTTAGCTTTATTTGCAAGATAAACTAAAAATCTTACTTTTGCTGTCCTCTGAAAACACAGGGTACCGTGGCCGAGAGGTTAGGCAGAGCTCTGCAAAAGCTCGTACAGCGGTTCGAATCCGCTCGGTACCTCCCTCAAACAGTCCCGCAAACAAGCGGGATTTTTTGATTTTAGTGCAATAAATGAACCGGAATAAGGCTGATATCCAGATGATTTCCCTTGCGAGATATGGAAAAAGTTAGGGAAATAACCTGTTTTGACGCCCCGCATATTTGTTTTTTTACAGAAGCATACCGCCGGCTCAAAAATTATGAAAACTACATTCAACATTTTTATTAACTTTAATGGTTTTAGGTTAAGTATATATATTGAGAATATTTTACAATGGCAAAAATGACGATGATATAGTTTGCCGTTGTAAATTAGATGTTCACTTAACGATAATTGTTATTATTAAATAAAATCATGGCTGCTCCCAATAAACAGCATCGTACTTCCGTCTATCTGAAAAACCGGCCGGCTACCTTCGAATATTATATTGAAGATAAGCTGAGTGCGGGAATAGTTCTTACCGGTTCTGAAATTAAGTCCATTCGTGCGGGGAAAGTAAGTTTTGCAGACAGTTTTTGTATCTTTTATAAGGGAGAATTGTGGGTGAAAAACCTTCATATCGCTACTTATGTCAATGCCGGATATGCCGGACACGATCCTTTAAGAGAGCGCAAACTGCTGTTAACAAAGCGGGAATTGAAGAAATGGCAACAAAAGATAAAGGAAAAAGGATATAGTATAATTCCGCTGGCCATCTATATCAACGAGAATGGTTTCGCAAAGGTGGAGCTTGGCTTGGGAAAAGGCAAAAAGCTCTATGACAAACGCGAAACCATTAAATCTCGTGATGCGGATCGTGCTTTGAAAAATAAAGACTGGTAGTCTTTATCCCGAAGATGCACTCCTCTTCCGAATGATACATTATAATAGCAATACATTATAATATCATCCGAAAATTCTCTTAAAATTAATATACAGGCCCGGAATGCCTGTACGGGATACTATCTTTGCCCTTGCATACTTTTTATGTATTATGTAAATGAAAAGAGGAGCACCAATCAAAAACATTGTTTGCTTTTGTTTTGATCAGCTTCTTTAAAAACGAAAAATTTTAAATAACAACAAAAATCAATTTTATGAAAAAAGCACGCCTGATTTTATCGGCATCCTTATTAGCTCTTGCCGGCTTTACGCTTACTTTTTCGTCTTGCACAAAAGATGAAGAATCATGCCCGGTTGGCAAAGAAGGCAAAAAATGCGACACTGAGGTAAGAACAAAGTATTACAACACCTATAGAGGAAATGGAACAATGACTCCTGAGGACGATTCTACCCAGACGTTCACAAACTGGGGGTTGAAATTTTCCGAACCTACAGGCTCAGATTTTACCAAGTTACATACTAATTTAATAGATGAAAATGATGCATCACAATTGGCCTTTGATGTAACCTTGAGTACAAACACCACCTTTAATGTTGTTGCCTTTACTACTAACGATGGTTACTCTTATACCGGAAACGGAACCATAAACGAAACTTCGGCATCACTTTCTCTTACAGAAACCTATTCTGGAAATACGTTTGTATATGAATTCCCAATAATGACTAAATAGGTCAACAGCCAATAGCGTTTTCATATAAAAAGTAAAGCCGCACGAAAATTGTGCGGCTTTACTTTTTATATACAATACAACTAAAAAACAGTATCTCTTTTAATAAAAAGAAGCTTTAAAAAGAAGAGATATTGATTGGAGCATGGCAGCAATCATTATTTTCCCTTGTTCTGATCCGAATGAGATCTTAATCCGCCGCCACCTTGTTGGGATTTTTCTTGTTTTGCCTGATCGGATTTAGAGCGCAAGCCACCACCATCTTTATTTTGATCAGACTGACTTTTGAGACCACCGGCGGATTGTTCCGCTTCCCGTACCGGTTTAACGCCGCCGGTTTCAGGTCTCACCGGTTCCGGAGTTGGCTTAGGCTTGGGAGGAACTACTACGGGCGCTTTGCTACCACTCGGTTTTGCATTTAAAGATGCTACTATGGAATCCGCTTTTTGATATGCTAATGCCTCAATAAGCGAATCGTTCGATGCCATCATACTGATACGGATAGAATCCACTTTTGCATTTACAATAGAATCAATCGTAGTTTGAGAAGCAGTATTCATGCCGGCTTCCTGAGTGCAGGAGGCCAATCCGAAAGCAATTGCCGCCCCGGACAACAACCATATACTTTTACTTTTTTTCATAACCATATTATTTTTAAAAATCAGCTACAAAGAAACGGGAAATTTCAAAAATTAATACAGCACCACGCCGACTTAATATTTTTTTAGGATGGACTTGTGTTATCCTTTTGATACCTTACAATAGCAAACAATCCAAACTACGGAAAAATTTTCAGCATAGTTTGTGGCGCCAGTAAGCCAGCATATCCGCTATCGTTTGTTCTAAAGAATAACTTTGCTTCCAGCCGGTACAAGCTTTTAACTTTGCCGCATCTCCATAAATAATCGGTTCGTCTGATGCACGGAGCAGTGCCGGATTTTGAGCAACCGGTACTTTTTTCCCTAAATTTTTTTCGATAATAGTGATAATATCTGCCATTTGATAAATGGAATCGCCGCAAATATTATACACCTCACCCGGAATGCCTTTATCCGCTAATTGGATCAATGCCTGAATCAAATCCCGCACATCGGTAATAGCTCTTTGGGTTTGAAGATTGCCTACCGAAATGGCAGACACTTTTCCCATTTCCCACAAAACAGCTCTTTGAGTAAAATCGGAAACAACATCCTGCACTTTACGCGGACCGGTAGTATTGAATATTCTTGCCCGGATATTTCTGATGCCGTCATTACAATAATACTGAAAACCTAACAAATCCTGGCCTACTTTGCTTACGCCGTAGGGATGTAAGGGTTGCAGCGGAGCCGTCTCTTTAATCGGTACGTTTTCCGGAGTGAGCGCCGCTCCATATTCTGCACTGGAGCAGGCAATCACAATAATCGGATCGTAATCGGGCGTTTCCTTTCTGATATTTTTTACCGCTTCAAATAAATTTACCGTACCGTTAATATTGATATCAATAGTTTCTGCCGGTTTTTCCCAAGATACGGTAGGGTAGCTTTGTGCAGCTAAATGATAAATGATCTGAGGGCGCAGCCGGGAAACGATTTGCTGCATCAGGGCTTTGTCCCGCACATCGCAGGAGATATAATCCGCTTTATGCCGCACTTCATCCAGATCAATAGTAGGATGTGTATAATAAGTGGCGCTGGCTTTCTGACCCCGTTCAAAATAATAATCCACCAAATGAGATCCTACCATACCGCAGCCACCGGTGATTAATACGGGAATGTCTTTTAAATTATTCATAAGTTTGTGCGCTGTCAACCTGTTGTTTTGCAAGAATGAGCGAAAAGAAAAAAATTATAGTTGTGGGGCCGGGCTATCCTTACCGCAACGGCCAGTCTGTTTATTTAAGCAGCTTGTGTCAGAAGCTGAGCGGCAAATTTAATGTAGAATTGATTAACTTTTCTATGCTTTATCCGACATTGCTGTTTCCGGGAAAAACGCAATACGATGAAAGCAAAGATCGTAAAATCCGCTTCCCGAACATTCGGATGCTGCATAGCCTGAATCCGATAAGCTGGTATAAAACGGCTCAATACATCAATCGGCAACAGCCGGATTTGATCGCTATTGACTGGTGGCATCCTTTTTTAGGCCCCTGTTTTAACGGATTAATCCGGTTTTTATCTCCGAAAAACAGAAAAAAAGTTTTGTTTATTACGGAAAATGTAATTTCCCATGAAGCTAACAAAACGGATAATTTCCTCACCCGCATAGCCTTGCGGCACGCACAGGCATTTCTTGCATTGTCGGAATCCGTAGAACGCCATCTGAAACGGATGTTTTCTACAGGTATATACCGCTCCGCATTGCCGGTATATGGTTTTTACAAAGCCGAAAATGCGGTACAGGTGCAGCAGGTACGTGCCCGATACGGTTTTTCAGAAAAAGATACGGTATTGTTGTTTTTTGGTTTGGTGAGAAAATACAAAGGCTTAGATCTGCTGTTAGAAGCTTATAAAAATCTTTATAAACAGTATCCGGAATTGAAATTGTTAGTAGTGGGGGAATTTTATGAACCGGAAGAGCATTATCGCCAACTGACGCAGGCATTAGGTATCAATGATACGGTTGTAATCGAAAACCGTTATGTGCCGGATGAAGAAGTATCGCCGTATTTTGAAATAGCCGATTGTGTGGTATTGCCGTATAAATCGGCTACGCAAAGCGGCATTCTGAGTATGGCATACGGCTTTAGAAAACCGGTAGTGGTTACTAATGTGGGCGAATTGGGCGCTATGGTAGAACCGCATAAAACGGGAATTATTGCTGCACAACCTGAAGTAAAG
>Ga0206107_1000787_pt1 | contig 10281 bp, 11 predicted proteins | sample 2B0metagenome_FD_148652 | JGI IMG/M metagenome (GOLD analysis project Ga0206107, IMG submission 148652) | Enriched microbial communities from leaf-cutter ant dump, University of Wisconsin, Madison, United States - 2B0 | ecosystem: Environmental > Terrestrial > Nest > Insects nest > Nest dump...
CCCGCCATTACGAGGAATGGGAAAAGTCCGGTATTTTTGCCGCCAATCCTGCCGGGAACGGGGTGCCGTTCACCATCATGATGCCGCCGCCGAACGTGACGGGGTCCCTGCATATGGGCCATGCCCTCAACATGTCGTTGCAGGACATCCTGACGCGCTACTGGCGCATGAAGGGTCGTGACGCTTTGTGGATGCCAGGCACGGACCATGCGGGCATTGCGACGCAGATGGTCGTCGAGCGCCAGCTGGAGGCCGAAGGCAATTCGCGTAAGGCCATGGGCCGCGAGGAATTCCTGAAACGCGTCTGGGACTGGAAGGCGCAATCCGGCGGTACCATCACGCGCCAGCTGCGCAAACTGGGCACCACGCCCGACTGGGGCCGCGAGCGTTTTACGATGGATGAGGGCCTCAACCGCGCGGTCCTGAAGATTTTCGTGTCGATGTATAACGACAAACTGATTTATCGCGACAAACGTCTGGTGAACTGGGACCCGAAACTTCAGACCGCTGTGTCCGACCTTGAGGTCGAGTCCAAGGAAGTCAAAGCGCATATGTGGTACATCGCGTATCCGATCGAGGGCGATTCCGCGCGTACGATTACGATTGCCACCACACGTCCCGAAACCATGCTGGGCGACACCGCCATCTGCGTGAATCCGGAAGACGAGCGTTACAAGGACCTGATCGGTAAATTTGCGATCCTGCCGATTGTCGGCCGTCCGATCCCGATCATTGCCGACGATTATGTGGATGCTGAATCCGGCACCGGTGCGATGAAGGTCACGCCGGCGCATGATTTCAACGATTTCAACCTCGGCAAAAAACACAATCTGCAGTTCATTTCCATCATGGATAAGAATGCCTGCCTGAACGAAAATGTGCCTGAGGAATATCGCGGGCTGGAACGTTATGCCGCGCGCAAGAAAATCCTGGCCGAACTGGAAGAAACAGAAGAGCTGGTAAAGGTCGAGGATTACACGACCAAGATTCCATACAGCCAGCGCTCCGACGTTGTGATCGAGCCGCTGCTGACCGACCAGTGGTATGTTGATGCCGCCACGCTGGCGAAACCCGCGATCGAGGCCGTGGAGCAGGGCCGGACCGTGTTTGTGCCCAAACAATGGGAAAACACATATTTCGCATGGATGCGCAACATCGAGCCATGGTGCATTTCGCGCCAGTTATGGTGGGGTCACCAGATCCCGGCATGGTACGGGTCCGACGGTCACTGCTTTGTTGCTGAAACGGAAACTGAAGCGCAGGCACAGGCGGATCGGCATTACGGTGAAAAGACCGCGATCACGCGCGATCCGGATGTGCTGGATACCTGGTTCTCGTCCGGTCTGTGGCCTTTTTCGACCCTCGGCTGGCCGGATCAGACGCCGGAACTCAAGAAATATTATCCCGGCGATGTGCTGATCACCGGTTTCGACATCATCTTTTTCTGGGTCGCCCGCATGATGATGATGGGCCTGTACGTGATGAAGGACGTGCCGTTCAAAACGGTGTACCTGCATGCGCTGGTGCGCGACGCCAAGGGCCAGAAAATGTCCAAGACCAAGGGCAATGTCATTGACCCGCTGGATTTAACCGCCAAGTTTGGCGCGGATGCCGTGCGTTTTACGTTGTGTGCGATGGCCGCGCAGGGCCGGGATATCCGCCTGTCGGAGCAACGCGTTGAAGGTTATCGCAACTTTGCCACCAAAATCTGGAATGCGGCGCGGTATCTGGAGATGAATGGCGCCAAACCCGTGGCCGGGTTCGATCCATCATCGGTCAGGCATGTGCTGAACCAGTGGATCGTGGGCGAACTGGTCAAATGTTCGAACGGCATTGAAACGGCGTTGCAGGAATATCGTTTTAACGGTGCCGCCGATGCAATTTACGATTTCGTCTGGGGCACGTTCTGCGATTGGTATCTGGAACTGACCAAGCCATTGATGGACGGCGAGGCCGGGGCGGAAATCCGCGCGACATCGGCCTGGGTGTTCGACCAGATCCTGACGCTGATCAACCCGTTTATGCCGTTCCTGTCGGAAGAGTTATATGCCGGTATTACGGACCGCGGCAGCGAACGCCTGATCGGGTCACGCTGGCCTGAATATCCAGCAGCGCTGGCCAAGCCTGCGGCCGCGGCTGAAATTCAGCAGTTGCAGGCTATCATCTCGGAAATCCGTTCGGTGCGGAACGATATGAACGTGCCGGTTTCTGCCATGCTGAACCTGCAGGTGCGCGGCGCGGATGCCGGTGCGCAGAAAATGCTGGCATCCCATGATGTGCTGATCAAACGGCTGGCGCGTCTGGAAATAATCACGGTATCCGATGCGGCTGCGCCCAAGGGCGCGATCCAGAGCGTGGTTGGAAACCTGACGCTGGTGCTGCCGGTCGCGGACATCATCGACATTTCGAAGGAACGCGCGCGGCTGGAAAAGGAAATCCAGAAACTGGAAGGCGACCTGAAAAAAGTCGAAGCCAAGCTGGGCAACAAGGAATTCGTCGCCAACGCCCCCGAAGAAGTCATTGCGGAACAAAAATCCCGCATGACCGACGCGCAGACAACCATCGCCAAGCTGTCCGCCGCCCTGAAAGCCATTGCCGAAGCCGCTTAAGTCATCCTGAACGAAGTAAAGGATCTAGAAGATTCTTCGCTTGCGTTCAGAATGACACTTCTGGTTTGATAAGGAATGTCCCCGACCCTTGAAACAAAACGCCTGACCCTGCGTGCGCCGAAATTATCGGATGCGCCGTCGATGCAGCGTTATTTCAGCAACTGGAAGATTATCAAAAACCTGGGATTGCAGGTGCCATGGCCGTATCCGCTGAACGGGTCGGAACATTTCCTGCGCGAAATTGCGATCCCGCATATCGAACGCGGTGAGATCGATATGTGGGGCATTACCGTCAAAGGATCGGATGAGGTGATCGGCATCATCGAATTCCGCCCGAAGCTGAAGGACCCGAACGGCGACCGCGGTTTCTGGCTGGCCGAGCCGTTCTGGGGGCAGGGCTATATGTCAGAGGCGACGGCGGCGGTGAACGATTATATTTTCGAGGTGCTGAAAATGGAGTCCTTCACCGAACACAACGCCGCCGATAACGAGGCGTCGCGCCGCCTGAAAATCCAGTGGAACGCCGAATATGTCGGCCAGGAACCGGCCAGTTACCGCAGCGGCTGCGCCGCAACCGATATCTGGCGCGTCACGCGCGAAGGCTGGGCGGCGGCCAGGGCTGCGCACCCGTAATTTATCTTAATGTAAATGCCGCTCGTTCCTCGCGGGAATATCATGACCGTGCGGATGCTCCGCGTTCGGGGTGTGGGTCAGCATTTCACCGGCAGATTCGGCCCGGCCTTCCGCACCGAAGAACGTGCGGTGCAGGCCCCAGTACGCGCTGCCAATGCTCAGCATGGCAACCGACAGCATGACCGGCACCAGAAGCACGGCCTGCGGCGTCGTTTTTTCAGGCGCGCGCATGCGCGTGGGGTCAATCAGGATTAAAATCAGCGTCGCCATGATCAGCGCATGCCCAACAAGGTCGATGCGCCCGAACGGATACACGGCGGCATTGAAGATGATCAGCAGGGCAATCGCCGACAGGCGGCGGATCAGCGGCGTCCACAACAGACCGAAGCCCATGGTGAATTCCGCCACGCCGGCCATCGGAATGAACATGTCGCGCGGCAGGCCGAAGGTCAGGAAAGGTTTTTCTTCGACCAGCGGATAGAACCATTCGGGATAGGCGAATTTTTCAAGACTCGACCACATCAGGGCAATCGCCACACCCCAGCGCAGGATATAGAAGCGCTTTGCGTACCAGCTGGGTTTATCCTCGCTCGAGGCAAGCCACAGATACGCGGCCACACCAAGCCCCAGTGCCAGGTAATCCAGCAAATGGAACAATTCGTAATCACGCAGGGCAATGAACCACAGGAACAGGATGCCGATCGCCGATGCCTTCATCGTGCGCCTCGAAAACACGCCGATCGCAATCAGTAACTGGACCCACGACACCCATTCCGACGGCGTTTTCAGATCCGGCGTCAGATACACGCCGCCGACGGCGAAAATCGCCACGAAAAACGCGCCGATAATGGCGCGGGTGAAATCATCGGCGCGGTTCCACAAAGGACCGGTAAAACGATCGAGCCCGGCGCATACGGCATCGCCGTACCGGCTGCGTTCCACAATGACCGAGGCCATAAAGAAAACCAGCACCAGCGCAATACCGGCCCAGAAGTAATGGTTGGTAAGTGTATCGGTAACCGGCCTGGGCGCAGCGCCTACAACGTAAGGCGCGAACCATTTGACATGGGCATAAGCCGGGCAGGGAACAAGTAGAAGGGCGGTTATAAAAGCGGCTGGGCGGGACAGGGACATCACATGACCTTTGATGGTTGTTTATTGAAATGTTCTGCCTAACATAATCAGATGTCATGTGCAGAAATGTCAGGGCTGATGCGACAAAAGACCCTCTTCCCGGTTCTTTAACGCGGTCATATACTGATAGCTTATTCCTGAAAAACGCAAAACCTTGTCCGAGCCATCGGAAAGAAACGGTCGATAAACCGGTCCTGACAGGCCACAGATTCAACCGGAAAACCCGGCATGTCACACGCGAAGGTTGGGTTATAGCCAAAGGCCATGCCTGGAATTTTTTTTAGGCTATCGGCGGCTTCGTAATGAAGAAAGGAAGAGGAATTGTGAAATTATTTAGAACGCGGGAAACAGGGCCGATTTTTTCAGGTTCCTTGTGATAATCCCAAAATGTTCCATCAGGAAATTTCACAGACTTTAAAAGGACGCTTCCGCCTGTGTCGATGGCTTGGCTTATCGTCGTGGTTCCTTTGCCATCATGATATTGGCCACCGACCTGGTACATATGAACACTGTTGCTTTCGTTCGGTGAAATTCCCGGTAAAAAGCCGAAATCATATTCACTCGCAAACATCGGGATGGGGCGGTCCCTGGCAATTTCCTGCCATTGCATATAAAGCGGTTTTTTGCCGTGCAGATCATGCCCGATATACACGCCTTTTTCCGGATGCAGGATTAGAAAGCCAACGTCCTGGACAGCGCGAAGATGCGCAACGTTCAGTTCATTCATTTTGGCGGAATAGATATATTGTACGCCTATAAAGGGAACTTTGTTGACCATAAGAGGGCATGTTAACAGCGAGAATGTATTTATAGCAAATAAAAACCCCGGCCGGACCTACGGGGGGATGGTCCGGACGGGGCAACCATTAAGCCTTGAAATTAGGGACTTTACGGCTTTTCCTTTAACTTGGGTTAAGCGGCAACGGTGTTGCCGATCGCCTGTTTTGCGCGGTCGATCAGGCCCTGTTTGACCTCGATTTTGCGTGGCTTCAAACGCTCCGGCACGTCGCGGTGCAGATCCACTGTCAGCATGCCGTCTTTCAGATTGGCGTCTTTGACTTCGACATGATCGGCCAGCTGGAAGCGCTGTTCGAAACTGCGCGTGGCGATGCCACGATGCAGGTAGGTTTTATCCGGATCATCCGTTTTGGCGATTTTTTCGCCGCGTACGACCAGCGTGCCATTCTCAACCGTGATATCGAGGTCTTCGGACGCAAAGCCCGCGACCGCCATCGAAATCTGGTAATCGTCATCCGATGTTTTTTCGATGTTATACGGTGGATAGGCCGCAGTCGTGCAGGCTTGGGTATCCAGCATATTAGCCAGACGGTCGAAACCGATCATCGAACGGAACAGAGGGGAAAAGTCTAAAGTCGCAAGTTGATTGCGGGTCATGATTACATCTCCTTAAAAAGCGAGTTGTCATTTAAGCGGGAACCTCACATGAGCGCTCCCTATGAAACCTAATTATAGGTCACCTAGGACTAAAATCAAGGATTATTTTAGGAATTAATGCTTATTCAACCGGGGGCGACCAGGCGGAGCAGGCCGGCGGGTTGGTCGCAATATATTCGGGGTCCGAGGAGTTATTGCGAATGATGCAATAGCTGGCGGCGCCGGTAACCGTATTCACACGCCAGGCATTGCCCGCGCCGCCGGACGCCATCATGAATCCCGCGCCGCGCTGCTGGCTGATAGCGGGGGAATAAGCAGCAAAAACGATAGCGGAGGCAACAACGATTGCAGATGCAACCAATGCAGTCGGCCAAGGATTTCGCGGCTTTTTCATGATTATTTGCTTTCTTCTTTGGCGTTGCCAGTCGGGATACCGAAGCCGCCGAAGCGTTTGTTGAACTTCGTCTGCTGGCCTTTTTCCATGATTTTACGCTCGCCACCGGTCCAGGCGGGGTGCGTTTTCGGGTCGATTTCCAGGCGCATCGTGTCGCCTTCTTTACCCCAGGTGGTGAAGGTATCGTACTCGGTACCATCGGTCATGATGACCTTGATTTTGTGGTAATCCGGGTGAATTGCTTCTTTCATTCTTAAATCTCCTTGAATTCGCTGGCCTGTAAATAGGCCAATCACCCCGGTTTTGCAACCTTTTTTTGCCTAATTTTCCCTCTCCCCCTGCGGGAGAGGGAAGGGGCCCGCTTAAGCGGGAAGGGTGAGGGGCCTTTCTTGAAATCTGATAAAGGCCCCTCACCCTAAATCCCTCTCCCGCAGGGGGAGAGGGACTTGAATTATGCGGCTTTTGCCAGCCCCTGCGCCACGGATTTGCCGGCGGAGCGGAGGTCCGTAAAGGCTTCTTCCAGACGTTTGATGATTCCTTTTTCGCCTTCGCGTAGCCAGGTGCGGGGGTCGTATTGTTTTTTGTATGGTTTGGCATCGTCGGGGTCGATCTGGTATTTGAATGCCTTGGCATTGGCCTCGACATATTTGCCGATGGATTCCGCGAAGGCGAATTGCAGGTCGGTATCGATGTTCATTTTGAACACGCCGTAATCCAGCGTTTCGGTGATTTTGTCTTTTTCCGAGCCCGAGCCGCCGTGGAAGACGAGGTCCAGCGGGTTGGCGCCGGTACCACGTTCCTTGGCCACAAGCGCCTGCGAATTTTTCAGGATGTCGGGACGCAGCTGCACATTGCCGGGCGAGTACACGCCGTGCACGTTGCCGAACGATGCGGCGACGGTGAAGTGGCCGATGTCTTTGAGGGCATCGTAGGCTTGCAGGACATCTTCGGGCTGGGTGTACAGACGCGCGTTGTCGACGTCGTCGGATCCTACGCCATCTTCCTCGCCACCCGTCACGCCGAGTTCGATTTCGATGCTCATGTCGATTTTCGCCATGCGTTTCAGCAGGCGGGCGGATTCAGCGATGTTTTCTTCCAAAGGTTCTTCGGACAGGTCGAGCATGTGCGATGAGAACAGCGGGCGGCCGTATTGTTTGTAATGCGCCTCGCCATGATCGAGCATGCCCTCGACCCACGGGATCAGTTTTTTGTTGGCGTGGTCGGTATGCAGGATCACGCAGATGCCGTATTGTTCGGCCAGCAGATGCACGTGGCGCGCGGCTGAGACTGCGCCGAGGATTTTTGCCTGCAGTGAATCCGGGCAACCCTTGCCGGCGAAGAATTCTGCACCACCATTGGACAATTGAATGATCACATCGGATTTATTTTTCCCGGCGGCTTCCATCACGGCATTGATCGAATTGGTGCCGATCACGTTGACGGCGGGCAGGGCGTAGTGTCCATCTTTACAGGCCTGCACCAGTGCCAGATATTCTTTGCCAGTGACAACACCGGGTTTCAGTTTGGTCATGTCCACTCCTTGATTGTCACCCCGAACCTTTAGGTGAGGGATCTCCCGGATACTTAGGAGATGTCTCGCATGCGCTCGACATGACAGTTAAAAATAAAAAACCGCCGAATACATTATCGGCGGTCTGTGTTAAGTCAACCTAATCCCCGGCTTACGGCTGCTGGGGCTTGGGCGCGGCAGATGCACTGATTTCGCCGATGACCAGTTGCGGGTCAACCTGCATCGCACGCTCGCGCATCTGATGCATCATCGCCACAAATTCTTTTGCCTGTTCGTTAACTTCCAGCATTTATCGTTCTCCATCGTCCTTAAGGACGCCTTCTTCGATCAGGTGGCGCACGGCGCGCTGATCGGTGGTCGGGGGGCCATCATACAGGTGGTTGATCACCTGCGCCTTGGTGGCTTTCCCCATTGCGCCGACCGTCAGCATCGCTTTGAGCTCACGCAGGGTCGGCATGTGTTTCTGGAATAGTTGTATAAACATCTCCAGGCTTTTTATCAAGGCTTGATGGTGATTTCCAAAAGGACGCAGGGCCAGCTGCAGGTGTTTGTGAGCATAGGGCGATGTCTCCAACTCCACCTCCCGCGCGTCGTTGCGGCCAGGTTTGCGCAGGACGCAGCCCTGGTTCCACAGCCAGTCGACGTTCCGGGAAGTTACGGATTTCTCAAGTTGCAGGCGCTCGCCCAGCGCGTTCAGCGTCGTGCCGGGATTGAGATCGATATCCAGAATCATGATCGCCCGGCGCACCGTGGCCGACGGATCGCCCACCGCATCGACCAGATGATCGACGATTTCGGCAAGCACGATGACATCCGCTTTGGATGGCTGGGGCAGCGGCTGGTTCATGATCCGGTTTTAAGGGGCGTGTTGTGGAAAGTCCAGTTTCACGCACGGGCTTTTAAGGCAGCGGTGTTTTCGGCGCGTCCTGACGGATGCCTTCGAAAAACAGATTCATGAATTGCAGTTTGAGTTTATGGATCGCCTCATCCCGCTCGGAGGAGTGGCTGCCAAGTTCGTTCAGGATGGTACCGGCAGCCGTGATGTGATTGCTGAGTTCATAAACATAGTCGGCGGGAATGCCTACATTCCCGCCTTCGTCCATGTGCTGGCGGATTATCGTACGGTCCAGATCGTCGCGGCCGGTCAGAACACGAATCTCGGCATTGCTTAAACTCCCTTTGCCTTCGGCACGGCGGGATTCGTCCACAAACTGGATCAATTGCGCCAGCAGGCGTGCCGGAACAGGGTATAAAGGATCAGCAGGCGCATACGCCCGGGCGGACCCCGGCAAAGGATCCTGCGTCATCATGAAGTCGGGGCGCAACATCGACAGGCGCGAAACGGGTCTGTTTTTCTGCATAGCCCGTACATGGGGCCATCCAGCAGAAAATCAAGAAAATCAAAGTGACTTTAATGTGGCAGAGGCCAGCTTTTTAAATGCCTGATAATCCTGCGCCACGCGCTGCGAAGTCATGTAGGCAGGAATGAAAAGGTCGCTTTTGGTGTGTTTCATGGCACGGCCCAGCAAGGTGCGCGCGGTACATTGAAAGGCAAATTGCAGTTTATCCAGCTGCGCCGGATCCATAGAGCCGCAAAGCGTATGATCGCCGTTCTGAGCGTACGACCACCATCTTTCGGTCGATACGGTATGGCCTGTGTCCATGTCAAAACCCTTTTTGTCCCGGCCGGGACAAAAAGGGTTTTGACATTCGAATTTAGGATGGCTTTTGCGCGTTTGGTTGATCCAGTCCACCGCGACGCACACGGCATGAACCGGGAACTGAACTCTTAAAACAGAATTGCCGGGCATGGTTTCTCCAAAAGGAAAAACTAGCCCGGCATTAAAACGGACGTCAAATTTTTTTTACAGCCTGGCCATCACCGCGGCCGTATCCAGCATGCGGTTGGAGAAGCCCCATTCGTTGTCGTACCAGCTCAAGATGCGGACGAGGTTGCCATCCAGCACCTTGGCTTCGTTGATCGCGAAGATCGACGACAGCGGATTGTGGTTGAAATCGGTGGAGACCAGCGGTTCGTCGTAATAACCCAGGATGCCTTTCAGCGGACCATCGGCGGCCGCCTTGATCGTGGTGATCACTTCTTCGCGGCTGGTTGATTTTTTGGCGATGAATTTGAAATCGACGACCGATATGTTCGGCGTAGGGACGCGGATCGATGTGCCGTCCAGTTTGCCGTTCAGGTCGGGCAGAACTTTGCCGACGGCCTTGGCGGCACCGGTGGAGGTCGGGATCATATTGAGGGCCGCGGCGCGGGCGCGGTGCAGATCCTTGTGCGCCGTATCGACCGTGTTCTGGTCGCCGGTGTAGGAGTGGATCGTGGTCATGAAGCCCTTTTCAATGCCGATGGCATTGTTGAGGACGAACGCGACCGGAGCCAAACAGTTGGTGGTGCAGGATGCGTTGGAGACGATTACGTGATCCTTGGTCAGTTTGTCATGGTTGACGCCATAGACGACGGTCAGGTCTTCGTCGGTGCCCGGGGCGGAAATCAGGACTTTCTTTGCGCCGGCCTGCAGGTGCAGGGATGCCTTGGCCTTGTCGGTGAAAATGCCGGAGCATTCGAA
>Ga0206107_1000788_pt1 | contig 10258 bp, 6 predicted proteins | sample 2B0metagenome_FD_148652 | JGI IMG/M metagenome (GOLD analysis project Ga0206107, IMG submission 148652) | Enriched microbial communities from leaf-cutter ant dump, University of Wisconsin, Madison, United States - 2B0 | ecosystem: Environmental > Terrestrial > Nest > Insects nest > Nest dump...
TAACCTTAAAACCCAGAAATTAAGTTTGAAAAACGCTGTTGCACAACAGAAAAATCTGCTCAAATACTATATGGGAATGCCCGTGGATGAGGATATTGTTTTGGAAAATTCCCTCGCAGAAAATTCTGATAAGATGGCTTTACTGGACGAATCAGATCCCGTTTCTTTAGAGCAATTGAACAGCTTCAGAATTTTAAAGAAACAGGAAGAACTGCTGAATCTACAGAAAAAAGTACAAAAAGCAGAGGCCTATCCTTCGCTTGTTTTAGATGGTAATTATACCTACAACACTCAGAGCGAACACTTGGATATTTACTCTAAAAAGGCATTAAACTACGATGTGAGCAGCATCAATCTTACCTTGTCCATTCCGATTTTTGATGGCTTTTCAAGACGTGCCAGAATAAAACAAACAGATATTGCCCGTCAGCAATTACAGCAAGATCAGCGCAAAACGCTCAATGAATTAAAGATGAATCTGACAAATTCAAAAGAACAAATGAATATCAGTTTTGAAGCCATTCAGGATCAGGTTGCCAATATAGCATTAGCGCAAAATGTATTTAACAGCACACAGAATAATTATAAAAACGGATTGGCTCCTTTAACCGATTTGCTGGATGCCGAAACGGAATTGGTCAACGCTCAAAATGGATACCACGAAGCCGTGCTGAATTATAAGATTGCAGAAATTGAGTACCTGAAATCACAAGGCAAAATAAAATCATTAACATTTTAAAAAATAAATCCTAAACAGAGATTAATCTAAAAAAATAAAAATGAAAAAAACAATCATCACAATTTTGACGGTCATTGGTGCATTTGCTTTAATCTCCTTCGTTTTGTCAAAAAACAAGAAGGATAATCAGGAAAAAATTGACATCGTTAACCAAAACAACGGTGCGGCAGTTGTTCAAATAACAACGGTTGCTAAAGCTGCAATGAATATGGATTATTCGGCTAATGGAAATTTAATTGCCAGCCGTGAAATTGATCTGAAATCTGAAAATGCAGGTGTTGTTGCCGCCATCAGCGTAAAAGAAGGCGACAGAGTATCGAAAGGACAAGTGTTAGCCACTTTAGACAATAAATTCCTTGCGCTGAATCAGCAAACGGCTCAGGATGCTTATCAAAAATTATTGACCGATAAAGAACGCTATGAAAGTTCTTTTCAAACCGGCGGCGTAACTCAGGCACAATTAGACGATATCAATCTGCGCCTGAAAAATGCGGAAAATCAATTAAAGGAAATTAAAAGAAAAAACAGCGATGCAAATATTAAGGCGCCTTTTTCCGGAATTATCAATACTAAGCATATTGAAATCGGCGATTATTTAAGCCCCGGTACTCCCTTGTTTGAAATCGTGGATGTTTCTGAATTTAAACTAAAAGTCAGCGTTGATGAAAATCAGGTTTCTAAATTAAAATTAGGCGATAAAGTAGCTATTGCTATTCCGGTTTTCCCGGATAAATCTTACTCCGGTACCATCTGCTTTATTGCACCGAAAGCTGATGCCGCTCTGAATTTCCCGGTAGAAATATTACTTGGAAATGAATCGGACAATCTGATAAAAGCGGGCATGTACGCAACGGCAATATTTGAATCCGCAGGTACTCAAAATGCGGTTTTTATACCACGTAAGGCATTTGTAGGTAGTGTAAACAGTAAAGAAGTTTATGTGCTGAAAAATGACAGTACGGTAGCATTGAGAAAAGTAGTGCCGGGCGCAATTATTCAGGGAAATGTGGAAATTCTGGAAGGCTTGAATGAAGGAGAACAAGTGGTGATTTCCGGACAAATAAATCTTACCGATGGTGCAAAGGTTGTGGTGCAGGAATAAAAAAAATCGGGGTAATTAATTTTTTAAAAAAATACGAATAAAATGCAAATAGCCAATATATCTATTAAGCGCCCGCCATTAGCCATTGTCGTCTTTATTGTTTTGACAATGTTCGGATTGATCAGCTTCTTTTCTTTGAATTACGAACTGCTGCCGAAATTCCAACCGGGCGTTATATCTATATCAACCGTATATCCGGGAGCTTCTCCGGGAGAGGTGGAAAATACGGTTACTAAAAAAATTGAGGATGCGGTTTCTACTATCGAAAATATCAAAACCATTGAATCCACTTCATTTGAAAGCATTTCTTCCGTAATTATCCGCTTGACGGATGGTGCAGATGCCGACAAATCCTTAAACGATGCCCAGCGAAAAATCAATGCGATTATTTCCGATTTGCCGGATGATGCCTTAGCGCCTTCTCTGCAAAAATTTTCAACAGATGATTTGCCTATTATGACATTGTCGGCAACTGCCGATATGGATGAGGCTTCTTTCTATGATTTGTTGGATAAACAAATCCAACCCAGTCTTTCGCAGGTGAAAGGCGTAGCTCAGGTAAATCTGGCGGGCGGTAGAGAAAGAGAAATTCAGGTTAATATCCATGCTGATAAATTGCAGGCTTACGGCTTGTCTATTCTACAGGTGCAACAGGAAATTTTAAGCGCTAACCTTGATTTCCCTACCGGAAGTATTAAATCTAATAATGAAGATATCTTGATTCGTCTGGCCGGAAAATACGAAACGGTAAATGAATTGAGTAATCTGGTGGTGGCCACAAAAGCTGACGGGGTGCAAATTCGTTTGAAAGATATTGCCGATGTGCAGGATGCCCAGAAAGATTATAGCAAAATTGCCCGAATAGATCAGCAAGACGCTTTAGTGTTGAAAATTCTGAAACAATCGGATGCCAATGCGGTACAAGTGAGTAAGGATATTCAAAAACGAATACAAACCATCGAAAAAGATTATCACACATCAGGACTGAAAATTGAGGTGGCCGATGATACTTCCGACTATACGCTGCACTCCGCAAATGCCGTGTTGTTTGACCTTGTGCTGGCTATTCTGCTGGTGGGGCTTATCATGATGCTGTTCCTGCACAGTATGCGGAATGCGGTCATTGTAATGGTGGCTATTCCGATATCATTAATTACCACTTTTGCCGGAATGTATCTGATGGGTTTTTCGCTCAATCTGATGTCGCTGGTAGCCCTATCTCTCGTAGTGGGTATATTGGTGGATGATGCCATTGTGGTGATTGAGAATATTTACCGACACATGGAAATGGGTAAAAATCCAGTAAGAGCCGCCATTGACGGAACAAAAGAAATCGGATTTACGGTAATGTCCATTACGATGGTAATTATCGTGGTATTCTTGCCTATTTCTTTAGCCAATGGAATGGTGTCTATGATTTTGAGAGAATTTGGTTTAGTGGTCGTGATCGCGGTAATCGTCAGTTTGCTGGTATCCTTTACCTTAGTGCCTTTGATGACTTCCCGCTTCGGAAAAATTGAAGAGATCAAAGGAAAAAATGCTTTCGGTAAATTTATTTTATGGTTTGAAAAACAGATTGATAATTTTGGTAACTGGATCGCAAAACTGCTGAAATGGGCGCTAAAACATAAAATCATCACTTTAGGTGCGGTTACGCTGTTAATGTTTGGCTCCTTCGCTTTAATCGGTTTTAAGTATATCAGTGCCGAATTTATGCCGACCGGAGACAGAGGCGAGTTTATTGTTCAGATAGAATTGCCTAAAGATGCTCCTATTGAACAAACCAATGAAATGGCACGAAAAGCAGAAAGCTTCTTGCGTCAGAAAAAAGAAGTGGTTTCGCTGATAACCATGGTGGGCGAATCAAGCGAAGGTGGGTTGATGACGTTAAACCCTACTAACGAAGCACAGATTACCGTTAAATTGGTAGATAAAAAAGAAAGAAAAGAATCCGCCGATATTTATGCTTCCAATGTGAAACGGGATTTGCAAAAATTATTGGTGGGAACCAAAATAAAAACCGTTCCGATCAACCTCATCGGAATGGCCGAAAGAGCGCCCGTAGAAATGATTGTAATGGGTAGCAATTTGGATAGCGTAATGACTTTTGCCAATAATGTCTTAGATGAATTAAAACAAATTGACGGAACTTCCGAAGCCAAGCTGTCTGCACAAGCCGGAAACCCCGAAATATCCGTAAAAGTAGATCGGGATAAAATGGCCGCATTAGGCTTGAGTTTGCAAACAGTAGGCGCAACAATGCAAACGGCATTCAATGGAAATACGGATGGAAAGTACAGAGACGGACAATACGAATACGATATCAATATTCGCTTTGATGAATTTGACCGTAAGAATATTGACGATATTAAAAATGTGCAGTTCGTAAATAAATTCGGACAATCGGTGAAGCTGAGCCAGTTCGCAGATGTTCATGAAAGCTCCGGCCCCAGTCAGTTGGAAAGAAAAGATAAGAGCACCGCCGTAAAAGTACAGTCTCAGGTGATCGGAAGAACTTCAAGCGATGTTATTGGTGATCTGGAAGTGAAATTAGCCAAAGTGAACATGCCCGATGGCGTTACCTATATGTGGGGCGGAGCTCAGGAGCAACAATCGGAAAGTTTCACATCCCTCTTAGTAGCGCTGATGATTTCCATCTTAATGGTTTATTTTATCATGGTGGCGCTTTATAACAGTTTCGCTTATCCTCTGGTCATTATGATGTCCATTCCGCTGGCCATAATAGGTGCCTTGCTGGCATTGGCACTTACGAATAATGCATTGGGTATTTTCACTATCATGGGTATGATTATGTTGATTGGTTTGGTGGCCAAAAACTCTATTATCCTTGTGGATTTTATCAACCAATTAAGAGCGGAAGGAAAAAATACCTACGAGGCGTTGTTTATCGCAACAAAGGTGCGTTTAAGACCTATCCTGATGACCACTATCGCAATGGTGATCGGTATGCTGCCAATTGCGATGGCTACCGGCCCCGGCGCTGAAATTAAAAACGGCCTGGCATGGGTGGTGATAGGCGGATTGCTAAGCTCCTTATTCCTGACTTTAATAGTGGTGCCCGTTTTGTATCAGATCATGGATAAAATTCTGACAAAATTTGGCTGGAATAAAAAAGGATTAGATGTGGATGCTTTAGCAGCAGCCCCTTATGACGAAGAAGCAGCAAAAGAATTTTTACTGCATGAAAATGCTCAATAGAAAGATGTCGTAATTTGAATTTTAAATCCCGTGTTTATAATCGGGCGAAGGAAATTCAGATGGTATAGCAATTGAAAATGGTTTTGGAGGAGGAATCTCTACATGACAATATTAAACGGTTGTCAGCATGAGATTCCTCCATTACAAAACGACATGGTGCAAATTATTCTTCGGATAACAGAGCCGGAAATAGAAAAATGAAACATTTCTCCGTGAAAATAAATACATTCGATTAAAAGAAACAGGGTTAAATGAACGAGGACAGCGAAACGCCACATATTACTGCGATACATGCTTTCATGATTATTCCGAAAAACACCCGAAAATTTTATACAGGCGGCAATCAATAAACGCGACAACAAATTGCTCCTGAAACAGAAAAAATTATCCCTTTACTTTGATGAAAAATAGTTATGTTGGAGTCGAATATACATTTAAGGAAATCAATCCTGCTCAGCATTAGACTGTCGATCTACTTCGTATTGGTCTTTGTAGTTATTACTTCCCTGATGGAGGATAATTACAAAATGATTTTACCGAAAATAGGAATCGGCATCATTTTGATCAGCGCCGTTTTTTCTATCAATACATTTTTTATCATATTCTACGAAAGACGAAAGACGAAATCAACGAGTAAGATTTATAAAAAAGTATTTTTTTCCGGACTGCCTTTTTCTTTGCTTTTCATTGTAGGATTTCAATATATACTGCACGAGCTGATTGTACTGAATGATATTCCTTTATTGATAGAATTTCAAAAAGAATTAGTCAGCAATAAAGATCTTTTAATAAAACCTACAGTTGGAGGCGTGGGACTGCATTATTTCGTTTTTTTAATTCAGACCTTCGCCGTGAATCAGTATGAAAAAAACCGTATGGAGCAGGAGGTTTTAAAACTGAAAGCCATCAATACGGAAACCACCAATCAGCTATTGCAACAACAGATTCAACCGCATTTTTTGTTTAATGCCCTGAATGTTTTAAAAGCACTGATCAAAAGACATCCTGATGATGCTGAAAAATATCTGCTCCGGCTTTCTGACTTTTTAAGGGTTTCTGTTTCGGGAAATAAAAGCGGAATAGCCACAGTTTTGGAAGAATTGAAATTGTGTAATGATTATATGGAAATGCAATTGATCCGGTTTAATAATTCATTAGTTTATCAGGTGGATATTGCCAAAAATGATGCCATACTTTCCCGGAAATTGCCCTTCTTTTCCTTGCAGCCTTTACTGGAAAATGCCATTAAGCACAATATGCTTACAGAGGAAAAGCCGTTAAGAATCACCATTACTTCCCATGAAGATTATATTACCGTAAGTAATAACCTGCAACCTAAAAATGCGATGGAATTTTCTACGGGAAATGGTTTGTCCAATCTACAGGAACGCTACCGTTTAATATCCGGAGATAAAATCAAGATAGCGCAAGACGAAAATGAATTTAAAGTGAGTTTAAAATTAATCTAAAATGAACGTTATTATAATTGAAGACGAACGCCTGACCGCTGAGGATTTAAGAGATACGCTTTTAGAAATTCAGCCGGATATTCGTATCGTTACATTCTTATCTTCTGTAGCGGAAGCTGTGGCTTATTTTAAAAATAATGCGCCGCCCGATTTGATCTTTAGCGATATTCAATTAGGCGACGGATTGAGTTTTGATATTTTTGATCAGATCAATATTTCCACCCCTATTATCTTTTGTACTGCCTATAATGAATATGCTTTGAATGCCTTTAAAACGAACGGCATCCATTATATTCTCAAGCCCTTTGATAAAGAAACCATCCGTGAAGCATTGGTCAAATACGAAACATTACAAACCACTTTAAATAAAAACCCTAAATGGCTGGCTGATCTACATGCCTATTTCCGGGATGAAAAACAACCTGCCGTTTCCTCCGTATTGGTCTATCATAAAGATCAGGTGATCCCGGTCAGATTGGAGGATATTGCTCTGTTTTACATTGATAACGGTCTTACGCAATTGCTGACTTTTGAGGGGGAGCAATATGTGGTTAATAAGACGCTCAACGAATTGGAAGAAAGTATCGGGAAATCATTTTTTAGGGTAAATCGCCAGTATATTATTCATAGAAATGCCGTTAAAAGTATTGGTGAGCGATTGTCCCGCAAAGCCGATATTTATCTGAATATCCCCTATGCGGAATCCATTTCCCTAAGTAAAGAAAAAATAACACCATTTTTAGAGTGGCTGGAAGAATAACGTATTTCTGATTTCAATGCCCCAAGACAGGTGCCGGTAGTCGGAAAGCTAACCGAAATAATACGTTCATTTGCCGACCGATAGGACAAATGCTCTATTTTTAATCTGTAAAAGCAAAATAACCGTGATTACTTGTTATTTTCGCAACCGTACCATCTGTTCATTTTAACCTGTTTATAAAATGCGTTTAGCTTTTTGGAGGAAGAAAAAAGAAAATAAAAAAAAGAAACCGGCCTGGCGGGAGTGGTTGGATGCCGCTTTGTTTGCGATTATAGCTGCTACTTTGATCCGTACTTTTTTTATTGAAGCATATACCATTCCTTCCGAATCTATGGAAGGCACCATGCTGGTGAACGATTATCTTTTTGTCAGCAAATTAGCTTACGGCCCACGTTTGCCCATGACGCCGCTGGCCGTGCCTTTGGTGCATAATACGATGCCCCTGTTCGGCGGGAAATCTTATTCCGAAGCCGTACAATGGAAATATCATCGTTTGCCGGGTTTCGGAGATGTAAAACGCTATGATGTAGTCGTGTTTAATTTTCCTAATAATGATACCGCAATGTTGGATTTGCCTGCTAACGATTACTATCAGCAGGTGCGTGCTTTGGGAAGAGAAACCGTTTGGGCGCAGCACGAAATCGTTACCCGTCCGGTAGATAAAAAAGAAAATTACATCAAACGCTGCGTGGGCGTGCCCGGCGATCAGTTAGAGATTAAAGATGGTGTTTTATGGGTAAATGGAAAACCGGCTCCCGTTTTTCCACATCAGCGAACAGAGTACATCGTGCAAACGGCAGATCCGAATTTCTATATTGGAAATGAATTTTCAGACAATAACGGCGGAGTGATGCTTCATTACCGTTTGCCGGACGGTTTGGTGTATGAAATGGAACAGCAGGCTGCGGATCAGGTGAAACAATTCAACGGCGTTACACAGGTTGTTCCTTTTGTTTCCAAACCCAAAGGCGTGAGCGGCGTACCGGCCGAATGGACTTATCCTTACGATACGGCACATTATCATTGGAATCAGGATAATTACGGTCCGGTTGTAATTCCGAAAAAAGGCGCTACCGTTACGCTGACACCCGAAAATATTTCCCTTTACCGCCGCATCATCGAAATTTACGAAGGTAATAAATTTGAAGACCGGGGCGGGCAATTTGTAATCAACGGCAGTGTTACGAATCAATATACCTTCGCGATGGATTACTACTGGATGATGGGAGATAATCGCCATAATTCATTAGATTCCCGGTATTTCGGTTTTGTTCCCGAAGATCATATTGTGGGTAAAGCCTCCTTTGTATGGTTGAGCTATGGCAAAAACGGTATTCGTTGGAGCAGAATACTCCGTGGTGTAAAAACCTTGCAAGAATAATATCCCGGCGGTTGTTACGTTGAAATTATTGCGGTCGTTTTACTAAGTGCTTTCAAGTTTTCTATTGGGCTTGCCCAAAAGCTCAATAGCCCTGCACGGGCGGGACGGGTAGCAGTCAATGACAGAGGTGTTTTTTTACAATTTATAAAATTGAATTTCAATTTTTATAAAAATCGGTCATGGGCAGAGATCAGCATTCCTGCTATGTTGCATTCTTGTCCCGATTATTCGGGGTTTACTTTTGCATTTTTACTTTTAACTTCTAAGTATAAAGTCCCCCGTTAATGGAGATCACTTGTCCGGTAATATAGCCGGCTTCCGGAGATGCCAGAAATGCGGCCAATGCGGCCACCTCATCAGCTTCACCGAAGCGTTTCATCGGAATGAGGTTTTTTAATTCATTTTCATTCAGGTCTTCGGTCATGTCTGTTTTGATAAAGCCCGGCGCAATGGCATTTACCGTAATATTTCTTCGGGCTACTTCAAGCGCTAATGCTTTGGTAGCACCGATCATTCCGGCTTTTGCGGCGGCATAATTGACCTGCCCCTGCATACCTTTCAGCCCGCTGAGGGATACTACATTAATAATACGACCATAACGGTTGGTCAGCATGTGTTGCATCAGTTGTCGGGTAACGTGAAACATGCCTCTGAGGCTGGTGTTCAGCACACTGTCCCATTGTTCATCGGTCATCAGCGCCAGAAGCGCATCCTGACGGATGCCGGCATTATTCACCAATACTTCTATTTTTTTATCCGGATGGGCAGCTAACCATTGGCCGAGTACTTCCTTTACCTCCTCATCGTGTGCCACATCAAACGGAAGAAGCCAGGCCTCTTTCCCCTGTGCTTTTATGAGATTGGCGGTCGCTGTTGCAGCTTCTTTGTTGCCGCGGTAATTTATCAGGATATGATAACCTGCTGTAGCTAATTTTTCGCAGATAGCCCGACCTATTCCGCGTGAGCCGCCCGTTACTAATGCGTATTTTTCCATAAGGCTGTAAAGATAAAAAAGAATACTTTTTGTTTCTTTATTACCGTAGTGTCTTTGCATGAAACAAAAAGCATGTTTCACACAAAGCACAAAGGCACAAAGATTACAACGATACAGCGCGATAGGTGCATTTCAAACCTGCGCAGCCATATACTCCTTCTTGGAATCTAAAGGACGTGTATAGGATACCCGTAATATCAATGGGAGTGGGTTTAAACCCACTCCCATTGATATCTATTGATGTTTTCAGTACGACATGAGGATTGCAAGGACGTTCTGTTAGCGAAAAATTGAAATGCGCCTTACAACGATAGGAATAGCTGTAGGGCTTTGTTTGTTTACCGTAGTGCCTTTGCGTGAAACAAAAAATTGCTTGCTCCTCAGACGCCGGGTTTGGTGCCCATAATCGTATCTATTTCTTCCAGGATACTGTCGGTAAGTTGCGGGTATAAATTCAGGGCTTCCATATTTTCCAGCAATTGTTTTTCTTTAGTAGCACCTAAAATGGCGGTAGTTACATTTGGATTGCGAATGCACCATGCAATAGACAATGTAGCTAAAGAAGTATTCAAGTTGTCGGCTACTTTTTTCAAT
>Ga0206107_1000789_pt1 | contig 10241 bp, 15 predicted proteins | sample 2B0metagenome_FD_148652 | JGI IMG/M metagenome (GOLD analysis project Ga0206107, IMG submission 148652) | Enriched microbial communities from leaf-cutter ant dump, University of Wisconsin, Madison, United States - 2B0 | ecosystem: Environmental > Terrestrial > Nest > Insects nest > Nest dump...
AATCCAGCAGTGCCGTCAGGTGTTCACGTGCACGCGACAGGCGGGAGCGCACGGTACCCAGCGGAACACCCATGGCATCGGCCACTTCCTGATACTGCATCCCCTTGATACAGACCATGACCAGAACATCGCGATGATCCTCGGACAGATGTTTCATGGCTTCTTCCACCTCAGCCACTTCCATGAGCGTTTCCTGTGACGCATCATGGCTTTCATGCGCCAGGAAGGTTTCAGGATCATAACGGGTCTCAAATTTTGTGCGGCGGCGATAATCCGAAACGAACAGGTTAAACATGATTTTCGATGTCCATTTGAAAACATCCGTCCCCGTTTCGAATAGGGCCTTTTTCTCGATGGCACGTAAAAGCGTGGATTGCAGCAGATCATCGGCCTCAGCCTGGTTTTTGCATAAACGAAGCGCGAAACGGCGCAGATGATCCATTTCCTGAATAAGGGCAGTTTGTTCCAGCATGATAATGTCCTTCCTTAAAAATGAATGCGGTAACGATGGACATGACATTAGGGTTGCAGTGTAGCTGTCATTTGTCGGGCGGGTTTCAGCTTTGAAAAACTTTGTTTCATTTTTGTAACAAAACCGGCTACAGTGGCGCCGATTACCCTGAAAATATTAGGAAAACTGTCCATGCCAGTGCAAAAGGCCACTGTTTTATCCGTCGATGATGACGTCAATCTGCAGGAGGTCCTGAAGACCTATCTGGAGGAAGACGGTTATAAGGTCATCGGCGCCGGCACCGGCGCACAGGTGGATTCCCTGGATGGCGCCAGCTTCGATGTGGTGCTCCTGGATCTGATGTTGCCTGATTCCGAAGGCCTGAGCCTGATTCACAAAATTCGTGCCAAATCGCGCGCGCCGATCATCATCGTATCCGGCAAATCCGATACGACCGAAAAAATCGTAGGCCTGGAAATGGGGGCCGACGATTACATTACCAAACCTTTCGAGATGCGCGAGCTTTCTGCCCGGATCAAGGCGGTTCTGCGCCGCGCCCGCGATGCCGCCCCCCTGACGGCGGCGTCTGCCGCCGCCGGTGCCGAAGGCAAGGACATGAAAATTCGTTTTGAAGGCGGTTGGTGCCTGGATCGCGCGCAATATCAATTATTCGATCCCGCGGATAAAAGCGCGGATCTGACCACCGGCGAATTTCAGTTGCTGGAAGCCCTGGTCATGTCTGCCGGCCGCGTTCTGTCGCGTGAACATTTATTCGAGCTCACACGCGAGGGCAATTACGATGCCTATGACCGTGCGATCGACATTCAGATCGCCCGCATCCGCAAAAAGCTTGGCGATGATCCAAAATCCCCGGACCTGATAAAAACCGTCCGTGGTGTCGGCTATATGTTCTCGGGAAATGTCGGGAAATAGAGTCTTCTCTTAAGGAACCATTCCGGGCGCTCATGCATTGGTTTTGATGTCATCAATTCCAAAAAGGAGCTGTAATATCATGGCCAAAAACCTTGAATCTGTCGCCAATTCCCTGACCCCCGATGCTGCGCAGTTGTCTGTTCTGCGCCAGGATCTGAACGCACTTAAAAAAGATGCCAAAGATCTGAAGAACGATGCCATCACGATCGGTAGCGAACAGGCACAGAAAGCATCCGCTTATGCCCGCGAGCAATTGCAGGAAGCGAAATCCCATGCATCCGCCACATACGAAAAAACGGAAGCTTTTGTTAAACAGAACCCGGGACAAAGCGTTGCCATCGCCTTTTTGGCCGGTGCTCTGGCCAGCCTGATTCTGGGACGCCGTTAATCATGAACCCTGTTCTGCTGGGACTGGCGGAACGGTATTTCCTTGGGAAATTAATGTCAGGGGATTTTCCGTTTACGCGAACGTCACGTACCGCATCCTGGCTGCGTACGGCAGCCGGTCTGTTGGGAATTGTAGGTACCGGTTTCCTGATTGTTGCCATGTATTATTGGCTGGATGCCCATTACGCGCCCGACATGGCTGCCTTGATTGCCGCAGCATCCGTTTTTGCCCTGGCCTTGCTGGCCGCAGGCGTAGCCGGTTTGATGGCGATCGAGCGCCGGTCGCGTCTCATGGCCGTAAAAGCGGAGGTCAAAAAAAATCTGGCTGTGGTCTTTGAAACCCTGGATACCGAGCTAGGTCAGCCTGTACGCGAAAATCCGGCCCTGAGCGTGGCGCTGGCGGCCTTGGCCGGGTATATGGTCACTGATCGAATTACATAATGATTTAAGGAACTTCCGGCATCCGCAGAATGTTGGAGGTTTCGAACATAAGGAAAAACAGCCATGAATAATAAGACTCTCATTGCTGTTGTTTTCATCCTGCTGTTGGGCATTTTCACAATTCTGGGGCTTGGAATCACGGATACAAGATCTGCCCTGATGTCTGATACTATGATGGAAGGCAACGCCAGCGCGATGAACAAGACAACCGTGCAAAACAACTGATAAACCGCTAAAGTAGATCGATCATGTCGCCATTAAGACAGATAGCCTGCCTTTATGTGGCGACATTCTTATTGTCGTCCGCGTCCGCCTGGGCGCAGGATTCATCCCCTAAACGATATCCCACCGATCATCCCGACAAGACGGTCGAGCAACAAATGCCGCCGCGCGTGACCCATACCCAACAGGATAATATCCTGACCATGGATGTTGAAAACGATCTGTTCGGCGGTGGTACGGATAATAATTATACCAGCGGCGTACGCTTGAGTTATATGGACATGGGATCCCATATCCCGCTGGCCGGGCGCTGGCTTGCAGATATTTTACCTGGTTTTGGAATCAACGATACGACCTCCCTGACCTATTCACTGGGCCAAAACCTGTATACGCCGGACGACATTCAAACACGCCTGCAGAATCCGGACGACCGGCCATGGGCCGCCTTTCTGTATGGATCGATGGGAATGATCACCACCACCGACAACCATACGGATGAGGTCGAGCTGACCCTGGGGGTTGTCGGGCCTGCCGCGTTCGGCGAACAAACACAAAAATTCATTCACCGCCATTTGTCCGATTCACCGATGCCCAAAGGCTGGAGCAACCAGCTGGATAACGAACCCGGCATTATGGTCGGCTGGCAGCGCGAATTTCCACGTTTCCTGGCTGGGGATATAGGACCTTTATTCTGGACGATCAGCCCGCATGTCGGCGCCACCCTGGGCAATATCTATACGTATGCCAACACTGGTTTTTCCATACGACTGGGGCCGTCCAGCGAAGCGTGGCAGGACGAACCGATGCGTGTCCGTCCGTCCATGCCCGGCAGCGGATTTTTTGAATATCCTGAAAATCACTGGAGCTGGTACCTGTTTGCCGGCATCGACGGTCGCGCGGTTGCACGCAATATTTTCCTGGATGGAAACACGTTCGGGGACTCGTACAGTGTCAACAAGAAAACCCTGGTCGGCGATGCGAATGCGGGTGTGGCCTTTACCTATGGCAAAACGCGGGTCAGTTATACCGCTGTGTATCGTTCACGTGAATTCGATACGCAGGACGAGCCGCAGATATTCGGCGCGATCAATCTGGGGTATCGTTTTTAGAAAACCATTATTGGACGGAACAACAGACAAAGAAAAACCGCCCGCTTTTTGCGGGCGGTTTTCGTTTAGTCATTATAACGGAATGTGTCGTTTTGTGGCAGGGGGCGCAAAGATGCAATATACGACTCCTTCCATTCTTTAATATCGATTTGTCCGCTCAGGTCGCGGTCGATGCGCTTGAACCCTTTGTCCATAAAACGCTCGGCTGACAGGCCGTGACCGTATTGGTCAAAACGGCTAAGGCCCGTCTGTTGCAGGAAATACTGGCTTGTAACAGATGTCGTATCGGCAACGCCGTCACTGTTATAATCGACATAGCGAATCGTCTGCTGTTCCGTGGGCGCAAAGGTTATCACCATTGGCTTGCTCCACTCGATATTGTCGATCAGCTGATTGCCGTCCGTATCAAATGTATAAAACAGCTTCTCGCCAACTTCTTCCCGCGTCATGATTCCATCATGATTGATATCGAATATACGGTAATCGACGATATCAGCGCCGGCATACGGTTTTGGCATGATCCGCGTTTCGGTGACGACCGTGCCGGACGCGGCCTGAGCCGCCGTCCCCATCGTCAGGAAGGCGGATGCCGCCAGAAGTGTGATTTTAAATGAACGCATTCGAACCTCCCTTAAGCGGCTTTGACGCTTTCTTTAAGTGCTTTCATATAGTCATGGCTTTTCTGAAGCGAACTTAGTTCCTCGATCAAAAAGGCCTTGGTGTCCGGACGAATGCTGCCTTCGTCCAGCGCATCGCGCATAGAATGCAGGCAGCGGTCCTCTGCCTCTTCCAGGCGGGAAATCAAAGTTTCATCAACATCATTGCTGACCTTGGCGGCAATTTCGCCAAAAAACTGCGCTGCCTTGCCCACCATTGTGCCGTCGGCGCCGATGTGAACGCCATTATCGCGCAAACGGCGTGACAGATCGATGACAATCCCTTCATGCAGGCGTTCCAGATCGGAAAAGCTCCGCTGCAGATGTGGATTCTCAATTTTCTCCAGAGCGCTTTCATAGAACGAACAGGCATCTTTATTAATATCGATCAGATGGCTTAGAATTTTGTTTTCTTTATCGGCTTTCAGCGTGGCTGACATGGCTTTCTCCTGTTGCTACATGTTGGGTTCGCGCATCCAACATATGCTGGAAGCCTTTGGTTCCCGCCATTTTTCAGGCAGACAGACTCATGTTACGTCTAATAAAAATTACAAAACTGAAACAATGTTTTTCATGAATGTCACAATCGCGACATGGAGCCGCAACATTCTATCCGTAGGTTGAATGCATCGATCAACCAACACGAAGGTTTAGGAGACTGAAATGACCGATCTGATCCAAAGCAAAATTGCACCGGTGACGCATCCCCTGATTGCCGATATGTATCTGAAGAAAGATTTTGGTACACCCAGTTCGTCCCATCACGATGATGTACTGGTGATCGAGGCAAAATTCCCGGTCCGCGAGGGCGATATTCGTAATTTCAATGCCTGCCTGTCGGACCTGCTGTCCGATCTTCCGGAATTACAGCGTGAGGCGGAGGCCGCGATCGGCCATTTTGACCGCGTCGATATCCGCTATATGCATTAATACCATATTTCATTTGTATTTCTTTCCTGAGTTCCCTGCCCAACTTTGCACCCGGCGCCCGTTACAAGGCGCCGGATTTTTTAAGGGGAACCCGCCGGTTATTTAAAACGTTGTAGAAGTCGTTCACTAAAATCAAAGGAGTGCCATTATGAAATCACGAATTTTAACAGCAGCATCCGTGCTCACCATCGCCTTGTCAGGTGCGGCCTATGCAGAAAACAATGTTCCGAACACCGGCGATGCAGCCGTCGATGCAAAGGCCGAGATGAAGGCCGACTGGAATAATCTGAAAGAAAACACCAAAAAAGAATGGAATGACCTGAAAGCCCAGGCCTCCAGCAAAACGGATTCCGCCGCGGCAGACACCAGGGAAGCATACCAGAACACCAAGGCCCGCCTTCTGGGTGAAGATGGATCTGCGACATCCCTGGATGTGAACGCCCGTACATCTGCTTCCGGCATGATCGGCAAACCAGTCTATAATTCGAACAAGGATAAGGTCGGCACTGTCAGCGACATTATTGTCGATCACGACGGCCGTGCCCAGTTGATTGTTGTTTCAGACGGCGGATTCGCAGGCATTGGCGACAAGCTTGCCGCTTTTGATTACGGTCTGGTTGTAAGCCAGAACGCCAATGGTGACATCTTTATGCCGCTGACCGAGGAACTGGTGGCCAAAGTGGCTCCGTTCTCCTATGACGCAAAGGATGCCGACGGCAGCGCTAATGTCCGCCTTATCCCCGCCGACGGTTACAGTGTGGCACAATTGCTGAAGGCCAATCTGGAAGACCAGCAGGGCAAAAAAATCGCCAATATCGAAAACATTACATTTGACGGCGGCGAAATCGCCAATCTGATTGTTGCCTATAACCAGAAATTGGGGTTGGGCGGCGATAAGGCAGCGTTCGATTTCGACGATGTGCAGATCACCCGCAGTTCGCCGGACGATCTGAACATTCGCCTGAATGCCCGTCAGTCCGCTGAATTCGAAACGTTTAAAAACAGCAAAAGCAACTAAGAAGGAGTAAAATTATGAAATCAAGCACCAACAATATTTTTGAAGGAAAATGGAACGAAATTAAAGGCGCTGTTCAGAAGCAGTGGGGCAAGCTGACCAATGATGACCTGGATGTTATTAACGGCAGCCGCACCGAACTTCTGGGCCGTATCCAGAAAACCTATGGCCTTACCCAGGCCGACGCTGAAAAACAGGTTGCCGACTGGGAACGTTCCCGGGACCAGTCCAAAGCAGCCTGATCCTCGATTTTAGAATGAATGCCCGTGAAATCAGCAAGCGGTTTCACGGGCATTTTTATGAACTTTTATTTGTATTTTAACGTTGGGAAAATGCTCATTCATAACAAGGAGATTATCATGATTATTCAGAAAAGCATTTTAATGGCGGGCCTGTTTTGTGCTTCGCTGGCACTGGCCGCCTGCGGCGAAACCCGTGGCGAGCGTGCCTTGAGCGGCGGCGCAATCGGTGCCGGTGCCGGTGCCGTCGGCGGTGCATTGATGGGCGGAAGTCCGGTGACCGGCGCCGTAATTGGTGGCGCAGCCGGTGCTGCAACGGGCGCCCTGACCAACAAGGATCAAATCAATCTTGAAGACTAATTCCCGTTAAAATCGATTAATCTAAAAAGCCGGGCCTTTGAGCCCGGTTTTTTACCGACATCCCCTAGATGGAAAGCGCATCCGGCAATGGGGCCAGGATATGCGGCCCCATCAGTTCCTGGGACGACGCCACAATAGCCGGCATCAGGGCGAACGACAAAATTGTGACCATAAATCCCAGCAATGTCATGATGCCATCGCGCGACGATATGCCGATGCCAAAACACAGGATCGCCAGGGCAAAAATATGGGATGCCAACGGCAGCAATGCGACCGCCGCGATTACCACGCAAAGAAAAATACAGAAAATTGCTACCACGCGCTGTGAGAGCGGCCGCGACAGAATTTTAAGCCGTGGCGAAGACCAGCGGTCGAGCATACTTAGATAAGGGCGCGAGGCATCGACCGTATGCTCGTATTTGCGGCGCGAAAATCCGATCCGGCGCATCGCTGCAGGCATCCACGGATGGCGGCGCCCCATAACGATCTGAACGCAAATCAAAATCATGAACAGCGAGCAGGCCAAAGGAACAAAAGGCAGCGCGCCGGTCGGCATCGCCACGATCAGCGAAGGCAGGATCAGAAGCGCGCCAAACCCCCGGCCGTTAAACGTATCAACCACATCGCCCAGCAATATTTCATTGCCGGTGGCCTTTTCCTCCACGCGCTCCAACGCGTCCATTAGTTTCATATATGGCATGAATTCCCTGTCTTTTTAAAAGAAACGTTAATGCAGCATGCGTTCGGCCTTGCGGATATCCCTTAGCAATTCTTCAGGTGCATTCACAGCCCTGGGCGCCTTGGTCATATTTTCTGCTTCGGATTCCAGAAGGCGCTCCTGGTCCAGCGCCCAACTTTCCAAAATCACACGTTTTTCTGTGTTACTTAAACGGGCGTCGTTTAGAACATTGGCCGGAACACCATAGACTTTACGAGGATCGCGGATGGCTTCCTCGACAATGGAATCATGAGGGTTGATTGGATCGGACACGGTTTCCTCCTTGATGTTTAACCTATTCCAAACGTCCGGGCTGATCTTAAGTTCCGGTATGCCTGCATGCCATGGTCCTTCAGAAAGCTGCGCAAAGCCTGTTCCAGCCCCGGATGTGATTTGCCGGCCATGTCGCGGAACATGTGATCTGCCCCCTGTGCCGTGGACATTGTGGCGCGTGGCAAATGATGACGGAGCGCCGCCATATGTTCCGGCGGTACCAGGAAATCCTTATCCGCATTAATAACGACCGTCGGCATACTGATTTTATGCGCATCTGAAAGCGCGCTTGCCTGACGCCAGGATGCATTGTCGGGAAATTTCATTTCGAAAAGCATGTTCCGGTCATTCCCAAAAGTGGCAATGCCGGATCGCTTCCATTCTGCCCAACCCTGTGGCAAATTTTTTTCCAGCACCTGCAGATAAAAATCGCCGGACACGACGGGCGCCACCAAAACCAGCTTTTGATATTCCAGCGGCGCATCCGCCGCCAGCCTGACCGCCGCATAGGCCCCGATGCTGTATCCCGCAATGACTGTCGGGCGGTTGGCCCAGGTGGTACGCACCCATTCCGCGGCATCGGCGAAATCGGACGCATGCTGTTCGAATGTAAAATCGTCAATACTGCCACCCGAGTCGTTTATATTGTTACGCATATCGGGCACGATCACGCGGTGCCCCATGCGCCGAAATACGGCGCTTAAACGCTGAGCCACCGGTGATTCAACCGACCCGGAAATGCCATGGGCAATCAATGCCAGCGGCGCTTTGGCATTATCGGCGGGATAGACATGCACAACCATCTCCTGACCCGCGCGGTTGTGAATAATGTGGTCATTTGTCTTCATGGCTGCCACCATAAAGCAGCCCCGTTCCATGATGCAAATGCCAATGAATCAAAGGGTGAGGGTCGGGTTTCCAGGGCGCGCTTTACAGGATTTTGTGGATTCAAAAGCCTCGGGCACAGCTTCGCGGATCATATCGTAATGATCGGGAATGCCCATGTTATCGCGCGTAAGATCCGCAATGGGCACCAGTCTTGCCGAATTGCGTTCGGCATCGCTGCCAGCCCTGAGTGCAACCGCTGCCAGGTTTGGTATATCGAAGAGAACAGCCTGGGTTGAAACCATGAACACATCGCCTTGTCTGATACCATATTTTTTAAGATCGTTGTTGACTGCCACGCGGACATCCTGCGGGCGATCCATATTGCGCATCCCTATCGGATGCCCTTTGACGTCTTTTATTTGTATACCTGCTTCTTCCAGTGCCTCGCGCGCGCTGGCCCTGATAACATCCTCAACCGTGCCGTCCGGTAACGGATCGAGCATGCCGCCCGGCAGAGACGGCAGTCCTGCAGCCGGTGGATTTTTACGATTGATCAGGACAACATTTTTGCCATCCGTAATCACGGGGTCGGCAGCATGTATGACCCATGCTTTGGCCACATGTCCGCCCAGCAATGTGATTCTGCCAAGATAATGCGCGGCATAATCAGGATTGCCTGGAAAATACAGCCTCTTTGCGCGCGCCACGATATCGGCGCGCGCCGGGTCGTTTTGGTCAAGCATCCAGTCCATGATTGTTCAGAATACCATGCCGGATCATGACATTGCGAATTTGGGAGAGGACTTGCAGGAAAACCGGAAAACCGCGGTATTCCTTTTGCCCGCCACGTCCGGTTGACGCACGTTCACAAAAAACCAAAAGCGCGATGCGCGCTTAAAGTTCAAACAAAAACTCCGCCTGTCGCAAGGCGGAGTTTTCAAAGTGGATTGGTTGCGGGGGCAGGATTTGAACCTGCGGCCTTCAGGTTATGAGCCTGACGAGCTACCGGGCTGCTCCACCCCGCGATCAATCCACCAAGATGTTTGAAAAGCGCTTTGAATGAAGCCTCGTTGGTTTAAAGGCCCGGACTTACGATTGCAAGCCTTATCTGCCCTTTTAAGGGTAAAAAGAGGGGGCGGCTACACGTCGAGCCGCCCCCTGCTCCCTAATCTCAACGTTTGATCCCGTTGAATGCTTAATTTCACTATACCACAGGCTTCTAAGATTTGTCTAAAATTTTATGAAAAACCAATCCGTTTGTTATTTCAAAGGCTTGGCTGCCCGCTCCATGCCGTCCACGATCATCTGCGCGGCCTTTTCGGCATTGCCCCAGCCGGTGACCCTGGACCATTTGTTTTTTTCCAGGTCTTTGTAATGGGAAAAGAAATGGGCGATCTGTTCGCGCAGGATAGGCCGCAAATCCTCAAGATCGTTCACATTTTCATGGTACGGATGGAGTTTGGCCACCGGTACGGCGATGATTTTTTCGTCCTGGCCGGCATCGTCTTCCATCAATAAAACGCCGACGGGGCGCGAGCGCAGAACCGCGCCCGGCATAACCGGTGTACGGCCCACCACCAATACGTCCACCGGATCACCGTCACCTGACAACGTGTGTGGGATAAACCCGTAATTGCCGGGATAGACCATGGCCGTATGCAGAAAACGGTCAACGAACA